>Ga0210006_1003082_pt1 | contig 10592 bp, 13 predicted proteins | sample CryGey02umfilter_2_FD_185452 | JGI IMG/M metagenome (GOLD analysis project Ga0210006, IMG submission 185452) | Groundwater microbial communities from aquifer in Utah, USA - Crystal Geyser 4/10/14 0.2 um filter (SPAdes) (version 3) | ecosystem: Environmental > Aquatic > Deep subsurface >... | reverse complement strand
TGGCAGGTTCATCAGAAGATTGAAAATATTATTCGAGAGGAGATGAATGGGATTGGAGGGCAGGAACTACTTCTGCCGACTCTTCAACCTAAATCTTTATGGCAGGAATCCCAACGTTGGGATTCCATGGACCCACCCCTTTTTGTCCTCAAAGACCAGCATCAAAAAGAGTATGCCTTAGGTTCAACTCATGAAGAGGTGATGACTGATTTAGCCAGAAAATTTATAAAATCCTATAAAGATTTACCTTTATATCTTTATCAGATACAAAATAAGTTTCGCAATGAAATTCGAGCTACCAGTGGTTTACTGCGGGTAAGAGAATTTATGATGAAGGATTTGTATTCTTTCCATACCGATAAAAAAGATTTAGATGAATATTATCAAAAAGTAATTAAAGCCTACAAAAAGATTTTTAACCGCTGCGGTTTTATTATTAAGGTAGTAGAGGCTTCATCCGGGACAATTGGCGGCGATGTTTCCCATGAATTTATGATGCTTTGCCAAACAGGTGAGGATAGGATAGTCTTTTGTCCTAAATGTGACTTTGCTACCAGTAAAGAGGAGTTGAAAAAGTGTCCTAAATGTCAATCTTTGCTAAAAAATGGTCGAGTGATTGAGAATGGGCATGTATTTAAGCTAGGGACAAAATATTCAAAAACAATGAAGGTTTATTTTACTGACAGAAAAGGCAACAAGAAATTGATTTGGATGGGTTGTTATGGGATTGGCTTGGGGAGGTTAATGGCAAGTATCATTGAAGCTCATCATGATAAACAGGGGATTATTTGGCCGAAAGAAATTGCGCCTTATCAGGTCCATCTCATTGAACTGAAAACTAAAAACCTAAAACTTTCAGGAGAAAAGATTTATCAAGAATTACAAAACAAGGGAATTGAAGTCCTTTATGATGATCGAGAAGATGTTTCTGCTGGAGTGAAATTTGCCGATGCCGATTTGATTGGCATTCCTGTTCGTTTGGTTGTTTCGGAAAAGGCCAAAGACAAAATTGAATGGAAAAACAGAGATTCTCAAAAAGTCGAACTTTTAACTCTGTCGGAGGTGATAAAAAAATTAGCCAGGTGAAGAAAATTGTCACCCATATTAATCCTGATTTAGACGCTATTTTTTCCGTTTGGTTATTAAAGAGATTTTTACCCGCTTCGCCGCGAGGCGAGCCTGGCTGGCAGGAAGCCGAGATTGAGTTTTGTCCTTCGGGATCAACCTTTAATCATGAACTGGTGGATAGTAATCCTGAGGTTCTTCATGTTGATGTTGGTGGAGGGAAATTGGATCATCATCAGACCAATGAATTTCTTTCAGCGGCCAAACTAAGTTTTGATTATCTTCTTGAGGAAAGAAAAGGAGAGAAATTAAGTCCTTTGGAGGAACAGGCTTTAAAATTAATGGTGGAAGTGGTGAATGAAGTTGATAACGCTCGGGAGTTAACCTGGGAAGAAATCAAAAAGCCTCGCTATGAATTTTATCTCCATGAGCTTTTTTGGGGCTTGCGTGGTTTAGGGGCCAGCGATTTAGAAACAGTACAATATGGTCTGAAATCTTTGGATGCGATTTTACATAATTTTAAGAATCGTTTAAAAGCCCAAGAGGAAATTAAAGAAGGCCAGGAATTTGAAACGATTTGGGGTAAAGTTTTGGCTTTGGAAACAGGGAATGAAGCAGTTTTAAGAGAAGGAGAAAAAGAGGGCTACTGCCTGGTAGTCAAAAAAGATCCGAAGGAAGGCGGAGTGAGAATTTATGCTTTGCCTAGTTCCAAAGTTGATTTGCAGAAAGCCTATGATTTTTTAAAGGCAAAAGATAAGGGAGGGGAATGGTTTTTGCACTCTTCCCATAAGATTTTATTAAATGAATCTCGGACAAAACCGATGAAACCGACTAAGTTAAGTTTGGAGGAAATCATCGAGGTTTTAAAGAAAGGATAAGAATGAAGGATTGTCTTTTTTGTAAGATTATTAAAGGAGAGATACCAACGGAATTTCTTTATCAAGATGAAAATGTGGTTGCTTTTCATGATCTTCATCCGAAAGCGCCGGTCCATATTTTAATTGTCCCCAAAAAACATATTGATAAATTACAAGATATCAGCGATAATGATAAAGAACTTTTAGGTCAACTTTTACTGGCCGCTAAAAAAATTGCTGGTCAGGAAAAGATTGGAGAAGGTTTTAAAATCGTTATTAATTGTGGCCAGAAAGGTGGACAGGAAATTTTTCATCTCCATGTTCATCTTCTTGGCGGTTGGGAAGGGGGTGTTGATTAAATGGCAACCGTTGTGAGAAAAGCTCCGGGTGATACCGAAGACAAACTGATTGCTAAATTTCGTAAAAAAGTTATCGCCGAACAACTTTTAGATGAAATGAAGGAAAGGGAGTTTTACAAGCCGCCTTCGGTTCGGAAAAAAGAAAAATTGGCGGTGATTCGCCGATCTCGTAAAAGAAGATAAAAATCTATGTTACTGGAAAAAATTCAGGAAGATTTAAAAACAGCCCTAAAAGAAAAAAAAGAAGCGCAGGTTTCGACTCTGCGTTTGTTGATTTCAGAAATTCATAATCGTCAAATTGAGAAGCAAGCTGATTTGAATGATGAAGATGTGATGGCTGTTATTCGGAAGGGAGTCAAACAAAGACAAGAAGCGATTGAGGCTTATGAGAAAGGTGGACGTCAAGATTTAGCCGATAAGGAGAAGCAGGAAGCCGAGATTCTGAGTAATTATCTTCCTCAGGAAATGTCCACTACCGAGTTAGAGAAAATCACTAAAGAGGTCATTGAGGAGGTGGGGGCCTTTGGTCCGGGTGATTTTGGTAAGGTCATGGGGGTAGTCATGAGCAAGGTAAAAGGACGGATAGATGGCGCCAAAGTGGCTGCGGCCGTGAAAAAATTGATATAGTTTGTAGTAAATAAATTCTAGTTGACAGCTTCAAATGATTTCTATTTTAATTAAATCAGCCAAAAAATTTACACTAGAAGAAGAGAGAATTAGGTCTTGGGCAAGTAATTCTTTAAAAAAACATGGCCTGGCTAATGGCGAGTTGAGTTTATTTTTTGTTGATTCGAAAGAAATCCAGGTTTTAAACAGAAGATACCGGAAATTAGATCAAGCAACGAGTGTTTTGACTTTTTTTCAAGGGCAGGCATACCCTGAGAGTATTCGAAGGGCAACCCCTGAAAAAACTTTGCTTTTAGGTGACATTGTTATTTGTCCTGTTGAGGCGAAAAAGAAAAATCTCTCAATTGAATTTTTAATTGAACATGGAATCAAAAACCTACTATCTGAAATACCGACCGCAAAAAGTCTCCGACCTGGATCTAGCTGATGTTCGCGAGAGTCTTCAGAAAATTTTAAAATCAAAAAAAATTCCCCATGCTTTTTTGTTTTCCGGCCCCAAGGGAACGGGCAAAACTTCGGCGGCGAGAATTATTGCCAAAACCATTAATTGCCCACACAAAAAACATCAAGAGGAACCTTGTAATCGTTGTGATATTTGCCAGGAGATTACCAACGGGAGTTCCTTGGATTTGATTGAGATTGACGCCGCTTCCAATCGGGGCATTGACGATATCCGCAACCTGCGCGAGAAAATCAAATTATCACCGGCTAAATGCCAATACAAGGTCTATATTATTGATGAAGCTCATATGTTAACGACCGAAGCGTTTAACGCCTTGTTAAAGACTTTAGAAGAGCCACCGGCCCATGCTGTCTTTATCCTTTGCACCACCGAAGCGCAAAAAATACCCAAAACGATTCTTTCACGCTGTTTCCAAACCAAATTCCGGCGGTCAAAATTTGAGGAAGTAATCCGTTCTCTGCAAAGAGTGGTTAAGGGCGAAAAGCTTTTGCCGGGGAAAGGCGTTCTGGAAGCCATTGCCCAAAACGCTGACGGCAGTTTTCGTGACGCCCAAAAAATTTTAGACCAGCTTTCTTCAACCGGAGCGAAGATTTCCTTACTGGAGACGCAAAAATTCTTAGGGCAGATTGAAGAGTTAAAGCCCGAGAAACTTCTTCAGTTCTTGGCAGCGAAAGACCTCAAGGCTTCACTTTTGGAAATTGATCGCCTGGTTAATTTTGGCGCTGACTTGGAAGTTTACCTACAGAGTTTGTTAGAACAGCTTCGTTTAATACTCCTGAAATTGATAGGGGTTGAAATTAATAATGACCAGGAAACAGAGTTGATTGACAATTTAGATAAAAACGGCATTATCCGCCTGATTAATCTTTTTTCCCGAGCCGCCACTGAAATGAAAACCACGCCGATTCCTCAATTGCCTTTGGAGTTGGTGGCGGTGGAATGGTGTGGGGACAGCCCTCTTAAGCCAAGCGCTGAAAGAGACCCAGTTCAAAGTTCTTGGGCAGAAAAAGCAGCTGAAACCCCACTAAATTCATCAACTCCATCACCAACTAAGGGAAATTTAAATAAGATTGTGGAGAAGTGGAACGATTTATTGTTGGGGGTCAAACCTTTAAATCACTCAGTTGAAGCCCTTTTAAGAGCCTCCAGACCAATTAAAATGGACAACGGTTTTTTAACCTTAGAAGTTTTTTATAAATTCCATAAAGAACGCTTGGAAACTGAGCGCTGCCGGTTAATCGTTGAGGAAGTGGCCAGTCAGCTTTTAGGAAAGCCAGTTAAATTAAAATGTGTTTTGGGAGAGAAAAGGAACACTGAAAGCACGGAAAAATCTACAGAAAGCACAGAAGATATTCTTGAGGTGGCAAATGGAATTTTTAATGGTAAAATAGTGGATTAATAAGAAAAAAATTAAGTAAGAATTATATTTTTAAATTATAGGTAACATGGAGGAGAACTATGATATTTGATAGTCTAAAGCAACGTGGCGTCCAACTGGGTGAGTTAAAAAAAATGAGGGATGAAGCCTTACGGATTCAGAGAGAGTTGGCCGCGGAAAAGATTGAGATCGAAGAAGACGATATCAAGATTGTTGTTTCCGGCGACCAAAAAGTCCAGTCTTTAGAAATTCAAGGCGAAGCGCAGTCCCGCTTGATTGAAGTTTTAAACAAAGCTCTTAAACGCTCCCAGGAAGTGGCTGCCAGAAAAGTCCAGCAAATGTCAGGAGGTCTTTCCGGATTACTAGGGAAGTAAGAACCTCGCTTTCAGCGAGAACCTTGTTTCTCGAAGACTCGAAATGATAAAATCTTTTTAATGACTCTTCCTCGTTCTATCCGTCAGCTGATTGAATCTTTTGAGAAATTGCCTGGTATCGGGCCAAAAACAGCCCAGAGGCTGGTTTTTTATCTCCTCCATGTGCCCCAGGAACAGCTTGATGAATTTGCCGAGGCGGCTCAAGAGTTAAAGCGCAAGACTGTTTTATGCTCACTCTGTTTTAATGTCGCTGAAAGCGACCCTTGTTCGGTCTGTATTAATCAGAACAGAGACAAGTCAATTATTTGTGTGGTTGAGCAGCCGATTGATGTCTTGGTTCTGGAAAAAGCCGGCAGTTTTAAAGGTGTTTATCACGTTCTCCACGGCGCCATCTCTCCTTTAAACAACATTGGTCCGGACGAACTCTATATTGGCCAGCTGCTCCAGAGAATAAAAAACAGTGTTCAGCCGATTAGGGAAATTATTTTAGCAATGAATCCCGACATGGAAGGAGAAGCCACAGCCATGTATATCGCCAAGGAAATTAAAAAGATAAAGGATTTGAAAATTACCAGATTAGGCCAGGGTTTACCAACCGGAGCTGATTTAGAATATGCAGATGAAATAACTTTAGCCAGAGCTTTAGAGGGAAGGAAAGAATTTTAGGCAAGAGAAAGGGGTAGTTATTTACAGTTATTTGAGATGAAATTCGTTTTTGAAACGAAAACTGTTTTTGTTAAACTACCCCTTTTATTTAATAATTATGTTTGAGAAAACTCAAGGTCATTCATTTTAAAATGAATGGTTGCAAATTTTTCTATTCGCCCTCATTCACTAAAGATTTGAATCTCTCGCCAAGTATCAAAAATAAAAGTTGTGTTGTTTGCCAAATCTGTCTGATCTGGACAACGTTCTGCGCTCACATTACGGATTCTTCTCTTCAGTTTTTCTATTTTTTCTTTACGAGATAATTCACTAAAATCTACATTATTACTGTCTTTACTTTTTGCCAACTTTCCCTCCTAACAATTTATTATTTTCCCGAAATCTTTACCCCATGAGTGATAGGGCGGAATTAAGAAAAATTTTAGACTTTCAATGTGCATCCCTCCTTGGATTCTCAAGTTAATAAATTTATAAAAACTGAAATGCTTTTATCTCAGCCAATAATTTGTTATAGGACTATATTACCAACAAAATTATTATTTGTCAAGTCTTATGGTAGGTGTTATAAAAAGTTTCAAGAAAACCGTCAATTTATTGTACGGATGAATTGAAACTGTTAAACATTTTCCTTTAGAGGCGAAGCCCTTAATTTTATTAAGGGAAAATGTTATATTTAAGATATGGCCAAAACAGCTAAACCAAGCCCGCAATTGCTTCGTCAGATAAGGCAACTTTCAGAAGAAAAACTGCCTGATTCAAAGAGCGAGGAATTGTCTCCTCAAGAAACAAACCAAAATGAGCCGTTTAAAGAAAGCCTTGAGCAGCAACAAATGAAGGCTAATGATGAGGCTTGGGCTAAAAAAAGAAGAGAAGAAATTGAGGCAAAAATTAAAGAGCTAGTAGAAGAAAGAAAACAACAAATATTGAAAAGACGGGAAGAACCGCCCAAAGAAATTCAAGAACAAAAGATTGCCGAAGAGCAAAAGAAAAAGTCTCTGCCAGAGGTTGTCAGTAAGCCAAAAAGGGGTTTGTTTTGGGGCCGAAGGATTAAAACGGCTCAACAGCAAGCCCAGCCGGAAACAGCTGGGCGAAGAAGCGGAGGATGATAAGGCTTGACAGATTGGATTACTAGGTAGTATAATAAGTTTCACAATTGAATCAAAGACTTTGAAGGAGAAAAAAACCTGAGATTTTTACAGGTAGTGCGCTCCAGAGTCGCTTTACCGAACTTTCAGTAGGTGGAGACGGGTGTGCCCGTAATAGCACTAGAGTGTATCGGCCGCAAGGTAAATGAGCGCTCGATGAGGTCGCGATCGGTAACGATTGGATAAATTAAGGTGGAACCACGGTGAATGCCGTCCTTAGAAGGGACGGTTTTTTTGTTCGAAAAATCTTAACAGAAAGGGGGAGAGCAGTGGGTCAATATAAAGGGTTAATTTCACCTAAAAACCGAAAGAGGCTAAGAGAGGAATGGAAACGAGGAAATAGAGATGAAGTAATGGAAGAGTTATTTTGGACTCTTCAGAAAATAGGTAAGGAGCTGAGGCTCATTGACCCTAGTGACGACAGGTCGGGGGAAATTTTAGCAGTAGCGCCAAGATTGCTCCCGAAGGAGCCTTGTGTCGGTGCATAGGAAATCAAGCTGGGGAGATTGTCTTCCATTTTAAACTTTCTCCCCAGCTCATTCTTTTAGGAGAATATGAAGTACAACAACATTTTAGATTTAATTGGTAATACGCCATTAATTAAAGTGCACCTAACTAAAAAAGGTGACGCTACTGTTTTAGCCAAACTAGAGTTTTTGAACCCTGGTGGAAGTATTAAAGATAGAATGGCTTTGTATATGATTGAGATGGTGGAGAAAAGAAGAATCCTAAAACCGGGGATGACCATTATTGAGGCAACAACAGGGAATACAGGGATTGCTTTTGCCATGATTTCTGCGATTAAGGGCTACAATTTTATGGCCGTGATGCCGGAAGACATGACTATCGAAAAACAAAATTTAATGAAGGCCTATGGGGCAAAAGTAATCTTAACAGCGACCAGCAAGGGTCCACTGGGTGCTATTGAAAAAAAGAATCAATTGGCAAAAGAAATAAAAAATGTTTGGCTTCCTTCTCAATTTGATAATCCTGACAATATTACTGCTCATCGAAAAAGTATTGGACAAGAGATAATTAAGCAAACAAAGGGAAGGATAGATGCTTTTGTGGCTGGGGTAGGAACTGGAGGAACCTTAATGGGGGTGGGTGAAGCTTTAAAGGCTTTAAATCCAAAGATAAAAATTATCGCTGTTGAACCTGCTGAATCAGCTGTTTTAAGTGGAGGAAAAGCTGGTTATCATCAAATTCAAGGAATCGGTGAGAGTTTTATCCCTGAACTAGTAGATTTGAAGATGATAGATCAGATTGAAAGGGTTTCCACTAAAGAAGCAAAACAAATGACAAGAAAACTTGCCTTAAAGGAAGGAATATTAGCTGGTATTTCTTCGGGGGCTAATGTGGTTGCTTCATTAAGAGTAGCCAAAAGATTAGGAAAAAAGAAAACAGTTGTTACCGTTTTGCCTGACCGGGGTGAAAGATATTTCAGCCAGAATATTTTTAATTAATTTAAATTTATAGTAAGATGAGATTATGATCAGGCTTTATAATACCGCTACCAGAAAAATAGAAGAATTCAAACCAATTAAGCCCGGTTTTGTCGGTCTTTATTCCTGCGGACCGACGGTTTATTGGAATCAACATTTAGGCCATATGTATGCCTATCTTCAATGGGATACTTTAATTCGCTTCTTAAGATATTCAGGTTTTGAGGTCAAATGGGTGATGAATATTACTGATGTTGGGCACATGACTTCTGATGAAGATACTGGCGAAGACAAAATGGAGAAGGGAGCTAAAAGAGAAGGTTTAAGTGTTTGGCAGATCGCTGAGAAATATATTAAACAATTCACCGAAAGCCTTGATTTATTAAACATCCAAAAACCTGATGTTTTAACCAGAGCCACTGAACATATTCCAGAACAAATTGATTTAATTAAGAAAATAGAAAAAAACGGCTTTACTTACCAAACAAAAACCGGATTGGTTTTCGATACCTCTAAATTTCCTGATTACGCTAAGTTTGCCAAGTTGGATTTGGAAAAACAAAAGCCAGGAGCGAGAGTTGAAGTTGACCCGGAGAAGAAAAACCCCTGGGATTTCCTTTTATGGGTGACCAATCAGCCAAAACATCTGATGCAGTGGGAGAGCCCTTGGGGGAAAGGTTTTCCTGGTTGGCACATTGAATGTACCGCAATGTCAATCAAATATTTAGGGGAAAGATTTGACATTCATACCGGTGGTATTGAACATATTCCGGTTCATCACAGTAATGAAATTGCCCAAGCCTACGGAGCTTTTGGCCATCAGGCGGTTAATTACTGGCTTCATAACGGTTGGCTAGTTTTTAAAGGGGAAAAGATGAGCAAAAGCTCAGGTGGTAATAATCTTCTGGCAACTGATTTGATTAAAAAAGGCTTTGAGCCGTTGTCTTTTCGTTATTTAGTTCTGACTTCTCATTACCGTCAGGGAATGAATTTTACTTGGGAATCTTTAAAAGGAGCACAAGCAGCTTACCAAAAATTAATCAGTTTAACTCAATTGTGGCAGACCAAAAAACCAAGAGAAAAGGTTTCTGATTATGATTTAGAAAAGATTAATTCTTTTAAAAAAGAGTTTCAAAAGAAAGTAGCGACTGATTTAAATTGGCCGGAAGCTTTAGCGGTTGTCTGGCAGATGGCCAAATCCAACTTGCCGCCAAATGATAAACTGGAATTAATCAGGGATTTTGATGAGGTTTTAGGTTTGGACTTGATAAAAAAAGCTCAGGTAAAATTCGAAATTCCTGAAGAAATTGAAGAGATGAAAGAGGAAAGGGAGAGTTTAAGAAAAACCAATCAGTGGCAAAAAGCCGATGAATTAAGAAAGAAGATTGAGACCAAAGGTTTTATTCTTGAAGATACCCCGCAAGGAGCGATTCTTAAAAAGAAGAAGTGAAAGAAAAAATCCTGCCAATCATTATAATTGTTGTTAGCATTTTGGTTTTAGCCAATTTAGTTGTTTTGGATTTGGGTTGGTTAAGGCAACAATCCGAGGTCATGCCAACACCGACTCCTTCTTTATCACCAGCAACGTCTGATTCTTGCGGAACGGTTTGCCAACAAACTATTGATGAAAAAATTTCCCAAGCGATAGCGACTTTATCTGCTAAGGAAACAACCAAAGAAAGTAAAGCCGCAGAGAAAACCACTACTCCAAAACCAAGCCAGCCTCAGGTTATTTATATTCCTTTAGGCGGCGGTGGCAGTACTATTAGTCGAGATTGGACTGATGTTGGTAACGCCGAAGTCTATTTGGATGTTAATGATTATCCCAATCTGGAAAAGGCCTATTTTGAAGGTTTTATCAAGGTCAAACACGGTAATGGCAAGGTTTTTGCAAGATTATATGATGTCAATCACAGTATTGGTGTTCAGGGAAGCGATATTGAATCAGCCAGCGAGAATTTTACCTTAGTTGAATCAGGCACCTTGAATTTCTGGCAGGGAAAAAACCTTTATCGTATTCAAATTAAGTCTCTGAATGGCTACGAAGCCTCAATTGACTCCGGCAGAATCAAACTAATTCTCAAATAAAATTATTTCAAAATGAGGTTGACTTTTAAAGATTAAAAGAGTATTTTAAAGTTAAGCTGCTTCAGAGCAGTTTTTTTAAAGGATTATTTATGAAAGAAAAAATTCCTTCAAAAGACAAAGAATTT
>Ga0210006_1003078_pt1 | contig 10603 bp, 5 predicted proteins | sample CryGey02umfilter_2_FD_185452 | JGI IMG/M metagenome (GOLD analysis project Ga0210006, IMG submission 185452) | Groundwater microbial communities from aquifer in Utah, USA - Crystal Geyser 4/10/14 0.2 um filter (SPAdes) (version 3) | ecosystem: Environmental > Aquatic > Deep subsurface >... | reverse complement strand
CATATTTCGGTAAAATTGCTGAGGCAAAATGAATTTCCGGAGAATAATATCTTGTTTTAAGATTTAGTTTTCTGAATTTTTCTTTTATTTTCTTAAAACTGACTTTATCAAAATCAATCTTTTTGGAACCAAAAGAAAAAGTGTGCTCATCGAAGGGAAAACAGTCAACGTGGGCTTTATGAATTTTAAAAAAAGGAAAAAGTTTTTTAATATTTTTTCTTATTTTTTTTGCGTATTTTTCCCGAAAATAGGCAGTCTGAACAGCAAAAATTCCATCTGTTTTTAAAGCTCTTAAAGCATCTTTTAAAAATCTTATTTCAGAAAGTTTTTTTGCTGGACCAAAATAATCTGTCGAGTCAACAACTATCGCATCGAAATAATTTTTGTATTTCTTAATAAATTTTGCTCCATCCTTATTAAATATTTTTAATCTTTTATCTCCAAAAGCGCCTCGGGAAACAGAAGGTAAATATTTTTTTGAAATATCAATAACTTTTTCATCAATATCTGCGAAAAAAATTTCTTTTACTGGATATTTTACTACTTCACGTAGCGCTCCTCCATCTCCTCCGCCAATTATTAAAACTTTTTCGGGTTTTTGGTGATAGAGAAAAGCTGGGTGGACCAGCATTTCGTGATAAACAAATTCCTGTTTTGTAGATAACTGAATTAATCCGTCTAAAACCAGAATCCGTCCAAATTCTTTTGTCTTAAAAATTTCAATCTTTTGATATTTACTTTTTCCAGAATAAATTTCTTTCTCAATAATAACTCCCCAAGTAGAGTTCTTGGGTCCTCCTGGTTTAAAACCTTCTATAAACCAAGTTTTCCCAAAAAGGAATTTCTTTTTCATCAAATTATTCCTCGTTTTATTTCTTTGATTTCAACTTTTTTTGGTTTAAACACTTTTTTTAGATATTCAAGAGCTTTGTAGGGCATAGCTTTTTTGCCACAGGTAAAAATATCAACTGCCAAATAACTAAACTCACTCCATAAATGCAAAGCAATGTGGCTTTCAGCCAACAAAACAACCCCGGTTATTCCCCGGGGTGAAAATTTGTGAATAGTAACTTCTAAAGGAGTGCTGTTGGCTTTTTTTGCTGCCAAAATCAAAATCTTCTCAATCTTTTTTGGGTCTTCAATAATTTTTCCTCCCCAAAACTCGGCAATGAGGTGAATCCCAGCATATTTTAATTTTTTTTCTCTGACCCATTGAATGGATCTCTTTGTTTTCTTTGCCATAAATTTAATTAACCGCTTACCTTGAAGCTGGTAAGAAAACTCTTACCAAAAAACAAAGAGTGAAACAAAAAGCGATTAACGAATTAACACTCTATTTTTAATTTTTTTTGCTTTGAAAAATTTTTCGGTAAAGGCTGCAGCTTTTTTATCGTCAAAGTTTTTGCAAGAAAAAATATTAATATAAACTTTGTTCCAGAGTTCAGAAAAATGACCAGAAACTAAACTCGATTCTATCAACTGGACTAAAGAGAAACCAGCAGTAAAATCTTTTCCAAAACCAAATCTTTCACAAGTTGGTTTACCATATTTTTTCATTTTTATCAAATTACAAATTTTGTTTGAATATTCCAAAATTTTTTTCTTAGAACGAATAATTTTCGGGTCACATTCAAAGAGATCCAAAATTAATTCTTTGCCATAATTTTTTTTCATTTCTAATTTTTTATTTTTCATAGTCAAAGAAAACTTCATCCTCTTCTTCACCTACCCGAGTCGCAACGAAGGGTGAAAAAGAGGTTTACCTCTTTGACTTCGCTCCGCCCTTTCTAAAAGAAAGGAAAGGGCGGAGCTCGGTATTTTAGGCGAAGAGGACTGCGTCCTCTTCTTCACCTTCGCCCCGCCCTTTCTAAAAGAAAGGAAAGGGCGGAGCTCGGTGAGCTATTAATTTAGTTTTATATTGTTTTAATTCTCTTTGTAATTCATCTTTGACTTCAGTTATTGCTTGTCTTAAATCTTCTGATTCGGCAACCGAGCGTAAACTTTTCTTTGGAAATCTCATTTGGCATTCAGCTAAAAAATAAGGCCCCTTTTGATGATGTCGGCTTTCTTTACCAATTTCTACCCAGGCTTCCACTCTCGGTTTCCCTTTACCCTCCCAAGTTTTGTTTTTCAAAATTTGGGCGGGTGAACCAAAAAAACTAAATTTTTCCAAACTGTTGATTTTTTCTTCAATAAAATTTTTAAGAGCTTGACTTAATTTTAGATTTTTTGTTTTAATAATTATTTTCATCTGTTAATCTTAACAAATTTATCCAAAAAAACAACCCCGCCCTTTCTAAATCTTCCAAATCTGATTTTTATGATATTTTTTAATCTTTCAGATAGCAATTTTGGTTTGAGAAACTTAGAAAGGGCGGGGTAGCGAAGATTCTACTTCTTCTTCTTCTTTTTTTTTGCCATGAAATTTTTGATTTTTTAAAAAAATTTAGTCCAAATAGTCGACCTACTATTTGCGGAATCGCAAAAAATCTTTTTATTATTTCATTTTTTCATTTCAAGAGAGTTTGTCAAGTGTGCATAACTAATTTTTAGAAATTAGAAATTAGAAATTAGAAATTTTATTGTAAATACTGAATCTCTTCCTCCAGGACTACTCCAAATTTCTTTTTTACCTTATTTTTTATTATTTTTATCAATCTCATCACATCTTTTGCTTTTCCATTGCCCAAATTGACAATAAAATTGGAATGTTTTTCAGAAATTTTAACATTCCCAACTTTTTTCCCTTTTAAACCACATTCTTCAATCATCCGAGCCGCAGCGAAGGATAAAGAAGAAGATTTATCTTCTTCGCCTAATTCCCCAGCCGAAAAACCAAGTGCCTGCCTGCCGGTGAGGCAGGGATTTTTAAAAACAGACCCTGCTGAAGGAAAATTTAACGGCTGTCTTTCTTTCCGATAGTTTAAATTTTCTTTTACTTTCTTTTCTATTTCTGATTTCTTTCCTTTTTTTAGTTGAAGCACTGCCGAAAGAATAATTAAATTTTTCTTATCTTTAAAAATGCTATCCCGATAACTAAATTTACAATCTCTGTTTTTAAAATTTTTAACTTTACATTTTTCATTTTTCACTTCTAACGCCTCAACCGATTTTACAACATCTTTCATTGATTTATTAAACGCTCCGGCATTTCCCCTAATTGCTCCGCCAATCGTTCCCGGAATCCCCACCGCCCACTCTAAACCTGACAGCCCTGCTTTTGCCGAGACATTTACTAATTCTCCCAACATAACCCCTGCTTCGGCCATGATTTTCGTATTTTGCCTGCCTGCCGGACAGGCAGGTATTTCGTATTTCGTATTTCGTATTTTAATTAATATCCCATTAAATCCTTTGTCCGAAACCAACAGATTACTTCCTCCTCCCAAAATAAAAAATGGCAATTTTAATTTCTTTGCCACTGAAATCGCTTTAATCAAATCTTTTTTATTTTTTGCCACAAAAAAATATTTCGCCGGCCCCCCAATTCTAAAAGTAGTGTAATTTTTCAACAAAACATTTCTTTGAATTCCCGGTAAGAGTTTTTGAATGCCCATTGTTGTATTCTATCAAAATTTTTATTAAAATATAATTGGCCGGGAGGTAGCACTCACAAAAGACTTAGAGTCGGAGTTCACTCTCCCGGCTTTTGGGTTGGAGTAAAAAAACAACAGGCTTTGCTCGAGGAAAGCCTGCTGTCGACTTAGCGGAGTTGCGATTTCTCACGCACTCACAATTGAATATTAGCAAATAAAACAATTCCTGTCAATCCCGTCAATACTATTGACCGCTATAAAGGGCATTTAACTTATCTCGAGTGGTACTGCCTACAAAACCAGTGCCTTCAATTATTCCCCAGGGAGCTAACACTTCATCGGCATACTTTTCCTGGAACCTGATGACGGCTTTCTTGGTCAGAGGACCAAACCAGCCGGTAACTAAACCTTCAGGATAAACCTCTGGGTCTTTAACTAACCAGGCCTGCAAAAGCTCAACATCATCACCTGAGTCATTATACTTCAAATTAGCATCCAAAGTTAGCACCGGCGCTCCAATTAGTTTAGCTAATTCAACTTGAAGTTGAGCAATTAAAGCAGTAATTCTAACAATTTCATCTTTTAATCCAGCAACGGTCATTTCAGTAATTGGTTTTTCAGTCACCACTTCTTCAGCTTCTTCCTCCACCACTTCCGGAGCCGGAGCCGGAGCCGGAGCTGGTGCGGGTGTGGGTGCTAGAACTGCTGCTCCTCCAGCTGAAGCAGCTAAAGTAGTAGCTGAAGCGGTATTAGAAGCAGAGGAATCACCGGAGGAATTGGTAGCTTTGAGATAATAAGAGTAAGTTGTTGAAGCAGTTAAATCAGTGTCAGTGTAAGAAGTAGCATTAGCGGAAGTGGTAGTAATTACCACTCCTCCGCGGTAAATCTTAAATCCCGTTTCGTTGGCGCTGTTATCAGTCCAGGAGATAGCAATACTGGAAGAACTTTGAGCGGTGGCTGTTAAAGTAGAGGGGGCTGCTGGAACATTTCCTCCTCCAACCGGGCCGCCGTCTGAAAAGTGGTCGGTGATTATAATCAATTTGTTATCTTCGGTGTCGCGGATGACCGTATCATAATTTTCCCAAGTTCCGGTGGTTTCATCATAATATTTTGGAGTAATACTGTCTTCAGAATAACCTGCCGCCTCAATTAGATCTTCATCATAAGGCATCGTAATTGTTACGTTCTGCGCAAGGCTTGAGATCTCTTTACCGTCGGAGTCTCTGGCGGTGAAATTATAGGTTAAACCTATCGGTCTTTCTTTAGAGTCGGGCTTTACATTAACTGTCGGGGTTACTGTTACGGTTACCGTGCCGCTTGTCGCGATGCTACCAGCTGGCATATCAAGAATTAAACCATTGCTTAGAGTTAAAGTTTTTGCAGTAGAAGAATCAAAGGTAACAGTTTTAGAATCGGGAATAATTAAATTAAGAGGAAGAAGCACTAAGTCTTGTGTGGTACTAGAAGATGATACTGCCACTGATGTTTCAGCTGACTGGTAAAGAGAATCGCTGAGTTCGGCTGCAGCTGTAAGATGCCAAGTTTCGCCCTGGGAAACCTTTAACGAATAAGTTCCGTCCGTGGAAACAGCTCCCGTTCCTCGGCTACTGTCTGACCAACCACGGACAAAACCAACCCTATTTACGCCACCATAAGTGATGTTGCCAGTGATGGTGGCATCCGAAGCTGTAAATTTTAGATTATTACCCGAAGATGTTTCTCCTGAAGCAACGGTTACCGTAACTGAATCAGGATTAATAAGGTCCCGAGTATCCCATGGCGGAACGCCAGCTCCAACCTTGTAAGTACCGGCAGCAACCTTTAAAGAATAGTTACCGTTAGCATCAGTGTTAGCGCCTACGCCAGGCCCGCCGGGACCCTTAAATTCAGTAAGCATAGCCGCGGAACCATAATCAACAAAGACCCAAACTCCGGAGATTTCTTCTCCGGCATCATAAGAACCGTCGCCATCAGTATCGAACCATACCCTGCCGGAAATTGTGGAATCTAGGGACTTTACTTCAAAATTCAGCGTATTGGTGCTGCCTGAGGTAATTGTCATTTTTTGATCAACAGACACAACCATATACTTGCTTTGTCCAAAACTCATCATCGGATCAAGGAAAGAATCAACATACCAAGTTCCGGCCGCAACATTCAGAGAATAAGCGCCGGTGGCAGAATTAGATTCTGTTGACTGCCAGCCGCCGCCGATCTTGTTAGCGTTTACCATCGCCCGAATTCCGGTCGTTTCTTCTCCGACATCATAGGATCCGTTGCTGTTAGCATCAATATAGAAACGGCCGGAAATAGTCGCGTCGTTTTGGGTAACTATTAGATTGACATTGGTATAGCCTAAAGTATTTTCCGGGTCGCTATCGCTGAGAACTGTTACGGTTGCGGTTTGAGAAAGGGTGTATGACGAGCCGGGAGGAGTACCGACCCCTATTTCGTAAGTGCCCGCAGGAACTTTCAATTGAAACGCTCCGTTATTAATTCCGGTACCCATTCCCCCTCCCGTTTCCATTCCCCCACCCGTTGGTCCGCTTCCTCCTTCTGTCGTCATGCCTGATTTTTGCATCATGTCATCCATCGGACTTCCAAAATCAAGCACATCATTAACGCTGGTATCTTTTATCCAAACACCGCCGAAAAGGTTGGTTACCACATCTCCGCTTGCGGAACCAAGTCGGATTTTTCCTTTGATTGTTGAGTCGGCTAATTTTAAAATAAAATCATTATTAGATTTAGTTTCACCATCAAGAATACTAACTTGTTTGGGTCCGCCCTGATAGACATATTGGGTTGACATCGGCATTACCATTACTCCCCAAGCGCCGGATGAAACCATTATGTCATAGTCGCCGTTTGTGTCTGTAAAACTCATACCCCACCCCGGCGCGGCAAATTTAAAGACATTAACTACTACATTTGAAATTGCGTTTCCGGCTGTGTCCTGAACCTTGCCTTTTATGTGGCTGCTTTTTGTTTTAAGAGTCAGGGTGCCCGCGTTAGCGGTTTGACTAGTAGCCACTGTGACTATTTTTTCATCAGGAGCATCATTGGTTTGCATAAGATCGCCTGGTGGAAATGCCGAAACCCTATAGGTTCCAGCAGCAACTTTAATTGAGAAAAAGCCGTTGGAATCGGTACTCCTTCCATTACACATTCCTCTATCTTGGCAAACATTAACCCAGCAGTTATTTACCGCCGTAGCATCTGTTTTTTTAACATAGCCAAAAATAGTAGCATCAGTTGCCGAAACCGAGAAGTTTTGAGTTTGAGTATCGTCCGCATTACCAGAAGTAGAATCAAATGTTATTCTATATGGCGGATCCGTATAAACCCAATCAATATCCGTTCCCCAATCCGGGCTTACATTCACCCACCAAGAACCATCGGCGACTTTCATAGAATAGTTGCCGCTAGCATCAGTCCTTGTTTCAATAAAACCTCCACCCATATCTTTGTGGGCCTCAACCCTGGCGTTAGTTATCGCCGTAGTTCCGCTCTTTTTTACCGAACCAGAAAGCGTATTTGTTGGTTCTTGAAGTTTAATAATGTTGTTAGTTACGTTCGTACCGCTAATTGTTCCTATACCATTGCTTATCGTAACCGTTAAATTGGACGGCGCTACCAATCCCTGACCCCAAGGCATATTGACTTCCATGCCATAGGTCCCGTTATCTAACCCGCCGATTGAAAACTTACCGTCTGAATCAGTATTTGCGCCCTGTGGTTGAATATTCCAGTTATTGGGATTAAACACATTAACCCAAGCATTTTGAACGGCGGTTGTGCCATCGGGCTTGACGACTGTTCCACGAAGCTGGGGAAGAGAAAGACGAACTGCACCACCACTGGCCTTAGTAGAATCATCGTTAAGGTTAAGACTCTCGGAGCCGGAGGCGACCGCCGCGCTGATAGTAATATTTTCCTGGACTTTTGAGAAAGCGGTTCCCCATGAAGGCTGATATTCAATTACGTAGTCACCCGCTTCTACGCCGCCAAAACCAAATTGGCCGCTTTCATTGGTATTTGTCCCATACCAACCACCGGGTCCTGTCATCGGGCCTTGTTTATGTATATTTATCCACCCTCCAGAAACTGCTTTATCAAATTCTGATTGAGCAATGCCTAAAGTAGAATAAGAATCGTCCCAAACAGGCGTTTTAAGGGTGCCGCTAATATTTTGTTTAGTTAAACGAACCTGAATATTTCTTTTACTATTAGCCGTAAAACCAGAGGTGCTGGAAGTTACCGTACCGTTGGCGGCAACCGCAATAGTGTACATCGCTCTTGAATAAGTTGACCCATAAAAAGGTATTACTTCCAACTCATAGGTTTTTTCGCTAGGAACGCTGCCAAAAGTAAACTGTCCTTGGCTATCAGCGTTGGTCCAGGTGGAAACACCCATGCTCCCCTGTTCCCGAAGCCCGAGATTGGCCTCAAGTCCATTGCCTTCGTCAGCCGTGCCTACGGGTCCTTTCACTATACCCGTTAGACCGCTCACTGTTGGATCGACCAATCTAAGGTCGTTTAATATGGCGTTTCCCGTATTAGCTTCTCCATCAACTGTGGTTACTGAACCGCCGGAAATTACAATGAGTTTTGCTGATGGAGCGCCGTAAACACTGGATCCAAAAATCTGGATGTTAAACTGCCAAGTGCCATCAGGGACAGTGCCTACTCCGAAAGTGCCTTGGGCAGTAGTGTTTCCCCAATAACAATTCCCCGGCGCGTTGTAAGGGCAAACATTGATTCCGATATTTTGTTGAGGAGTGGCTCCAGTTGGATCATAGACCTTACCAGTGACATTTGGGGCTGATAAGGTTATATCTCCTAAATTTTTACCATTAGTGACTTCGGTGCTGGAAATTTGTACTTCGTGGTCATAATTGGAATAATTTGCGGACGGTGAATCAACGTATACATGATAAGTACCCGCCTGACTGACAGTGAAGCTGAACTTGCCATCGGCGTTGCTATTCATTCCACTCCAATAACCTTCTTTGTCAAGGTGGGTGTAAGCACCCGACAAAGGAGAACCACCTGCCATTACCCGGCCAAACACATTAGGAATTCCTAATCTCGGCCCGCCGGAAATAACCGTATCAAGATTAGTTGAGGTTGAAATAGTAAGGCCGCTATAAGTGTTTTTGCTGTAAACTCCAAAATTAGCGTCTCCAAAAGGCGGCTCTACTTCTAAAATATAATCTGAGCCAGCTGAAACACCAAATCCGAAAGTCCCGTCTGAAGCAGTATTCGTCCATTCAGAAACACTCCAATTTTGAGTGTGAATACCAATATGAGCGTTGGGAACGGCTGTATTAGGATGAGGGTTAGAGGCGCTTTCTTCACCAGCCGGTGTTTTTACGGTTCCTTGAACATTTTTTGCGGCAAATCTGATGGTCTGATTAAGAGCCGAGCCACCTTGGGAAATATTAAGGCTGATTCTTCCTCTTGTGTAGAGATAAGGAGAGACGCCGTAAAAAGGATGCGGATCGGTTTCTACCGTGTAATAGTTGGAAGCATTTGGCGTCGGCACATAAGCCTTGAATAAACCGTTTTTATTGGTAATAGCTTTTTGCTTAACCGTGCCATAATCGTTATAAATATTAACCGTTACCGCATTCATGCCGATATTCTCGTCAGCTGTGCCGACGGGTCCTTTAACATAACCTGTTACATTAGCCGCGGCAAAAGCCTTGGCGCCTGCGTTAGTAACTGAACCTGCTGTTACAGTCTGTGAACCAATATGCGACGGAGCGGCTTCGGTAGCTCCGGCCGGAGTGGTAAAGAAGACATCAAAGGAACCAGTTTGACAGCTGGTACCTGAATAACCAACTACGGCATAATAACCATTATTGTGACTCTTAGTTTCTCCATAAATTGTGTTCCAAGATTCTAATCTAACCGGAACATTGTTTTGGTCAGAGCCAACCGCTCCAGCCGAATTAGTTAACTTTCCCTTAATTACGCCACAACTGGCAGAATAAACTCCAAAATATTTTTGATTTGAGAAACTGTTATCATTTAAGTTCTTAACTTTTACTTGGTCATTTCCGACAGGAGCATCAGCAGGGATGGTCATTATAATAACTCCATCATTAGAAGGAGTAACAGTTTGAGTAGTTCCCAAACCACTAACTTCTACTCCGTCAACTGCGGCATTAAACCTTACTCCAGTTATGGTAATTTGTTCACCAACCTTTCCGCAAGGATAACCATAACAAGGATTATCGGCTGCGGTAGTATTTTCAATTTTATTAATAACTGGGTCAGTTGAAGCAGCCACAGTGTCAAGTCCGCTAGTAGTCACTCCATCCATTACCTCAGTAACATTAACAAATGAGGCAATATTTTGAATCTGCATTTTCCAGGTTTGACCTTGAGTTAAACCTAACCCAAAAATGGTGGCCACTCCATCTTGACCTCCAGAAACAAAATAATCTGTAAAGTGACCATAATCTTGGTACAAGGGATAAAGTGTGCCAGTTGGCTGCCACAAATTATAATTTGAAAGATTCATGGTACTCTTATCATAGTTAGCTCCCGGACCAGTATGGACCACATCTTGATCAAAAACCACCCTGGCTGAGGTTTCAGTTACAGTTACGGATTTAATAGTGGGTTTGGCAGCTAAAGCTGGTCCGCCAGTCATTGATATTACAGTTAAAATGCCGACCAAAGAAATTATTATCTTCTTTGAAATGGTTTTGATTTGTTTTTTGTTTGGCATATTTTTTTAAAAAAACCTCATCCCAAAAGAGACAAGGTTTTTAAACTAAATTAATAATTTTTTACTAATTAAAAACATAAAAAAACGACTTTTCCTTATTTAATTATAGCATATTTATCAAAAAATCGTGTCAAGGAGGGCTGTGGAAAACCCTTGCCCAGTAGTACAACTTCGAATTTTTTTAATAACCGTAATATTTACGTAGTCTTTTAGCTAAGAAACGTCTGCCTCCAGTGGTTTTTAAATATTTTTCTCTTCTTGTAGCATCTTCTTGATTTAAACAACCTTCTAGGTAGATAGTTCTCAAATTCTCCCAAAATTTTGT
>Ga0210006_1003074_pt1 | contig 10619 bp, 10 predicted proteins | sample CryGey02umfilter_2_FD_185452 | JGI IMG/M metagenome (GOLD analysis project Ga0210006, IMG submission 185452) | Groundwater microbial communities from aquifer in Utah, USA - Crystal Geyser 4/10/14 0.2 um filter (SPAdes) (version 3) | ecosystem: Environmental > Aquatic > Deep subsurface >... | reverse complement strand
AGCCCGCAAGGAGAAGTGCGGTGGCCAGAAGAAATCCCATCCCCGGTCGATTGTGTAGGTCGGGTTTCAACCCGACATCGCGTAGTCGGGTTGAAACCCGACCATCCCTGGGCCTTTGCAGAAATGATGGAATCGGGAAAAGCGAAAATCTACTCACGCCGTCAACGCTTCCAGTTCGATCGAAGCCGCCAGCAACGCCAGCCGCGCCACCACGCCGTAGGCGTAAAAACGGTTCGGCGAGTCGTCCGGGGCGCAGTTGGGGTTGGGCAAGGTGCAACAGTTTTCGAATGCGAGCGGGACGAAATGCATGCCGGGCGCATTCAGGTTCTCATCCACGCCGCGCGAGGTGTGCACGCGATAAAAACCGCCGACCACGAAGTGATCGACCATATACACCACCGGCTCCGCCACTGCCTCGTTGATCTGCTCGAAGGTGTAAACCCCTTCCTGCACCAGAACATCAGAAACCGACAACCCTTCCTTCACCACCGCCATCTTGTTGCGCTGTTTGCGGTTGAGGTCGCGCACTTCGCCCGCGTCCTTCACCGTCATGATGCCCATGCCGTAAGTGCCGGCATCGGCCTTCACGATCACGAAAGGGTCGTCCTTCACGCCGTATTCGGCATACTTGGCGCGAATCTTTTCCAACACCATATCGACCTTGGCGGCCAGACAGTCCTCGCCCGTGCGCGCATGAAAATCAACCTTGTCGCACACATCGAAATACGGGTTGATCAACCACGGGTCGATGTCCAGCAGCCCGGCGAAATCCTGCGCCACGTGATCGTAGGCGGCGAAGTGCTTCGATTTGCGCCGCGTGGTCCAGCCCCCCTGCAGCGGCGGCAACACGTTCTGCTCCAGATTTCGCAGGATGTCCGGCACGCCGGCGGACAGATCGTTGTTGAGCAATACCACACAGGGATCAAAATCGCCGATGCGCAAACGGTTGCCCTCGCGGGTAATGGGTTCCAGCGTCAGCGTGCTGCCATCGTTCAGTTGAATAGCGGTCGCTTGCGTGATTTCGGGCAGCAGACTGCCGATGCGCACGTTGAGGCCGGACTGGCGCAGCACCCGCGCCAAAACCGACACGTTCTGCAGATAGAACTGATTGCGCGTGTGGTTCTCCGGGATCAGCAGCACCCCGCGCGCCTCCGGGCAGATCTTCTCAATCGCACTCTGCGCGGCATGGATGCACAGCGGCAGGAAATCCGGATTCAGATTATTGAAGCCGCCGGGAAACAGGTTGGTGTCCACCGGCGCCAGCTTGAAGCCGGCGTTGCGCAGATCGACCGAGGCATAGAACGGCACGGTATGTTCCAGCCACTGGGTGCGGAACCAGCGCTCGATGGAGGGTTGTTCGGTCAGAAAGCGCCGCTCCAGATCGAGCAGCGGGCCTTTGAGGGCGGTGGTGAGATGGGGAACCATGTCGAGCCTGCGGGAAACGATGCGGGCATTCTAGCCGATTTGGCCAAATTCAAATGAGTATGCCCGCAAACAGCGGGCATACTCATCGCTCGGAACTCCACTAATCAGAGATCGAAATCATCCAGCTCATCGGCCACGTCCTCAGCCGCATCGCGGGCGTAGTCGTTGACGAAATCCTTGACCAGGTTCATCACTTCCTTTCCGGTCAGGCCTTTGTAAGGATAGTGGGCGCCGATCCAGACCCATTTGTTGTTCCACAGCAACTGCATTGATTCCGCATCTTCGAACTTATTCTTGCCGGCCCACTTTTCGAGTGCTGCCATCGCTTTGTCCTTGGTCTCCCCGGAATCGGCCTCTTTGTGAGGAACGGCGATCCACAGCACCATCTTGTCGCCGTAGTTCTCCGCCCAGATCTTGTGCGGGTCATAGAACGCGCCCCAGTTGCCTTCCTTGCCGTCACCGTCGACCTCCTTGTATCCCTCGTGCAGAATCGGGTTGAGCGTGTAGAACTCGGCCTTGTTCAGCGCGGTGAGCTTGGCACCCTTGAGCCGGTCCCACATGCCCATGCGGTACAGCTCCTGTCCGTTGGTGATGTCGCACATCAGGAACTGCGCATGTCCGGTCAGCCAGACGATGCGATCCGCCACATCATCGCTATCCATGCCTTTGGAGAAATCGGTCTGCGCGATGATCGCGTATGCGCCGTTGGCACGGATCAACTGTACCTGCGTATCTTTGTACTCCTTGGTCATCTCCTCGCGACGTCCCTTGATCTGCTTTTCGACCTCGGGCACTGCTTCATCGGTCACGGCCTGCGAGAGGAAGGTGAAGGTCATACGGTCACCGTAGTTTTCGACGAGAAAGGGCGCCTTGTAAGACATCACAGGCCGCGTTGAGCCGACTGCATACCAGGAAGCCTCGATATCGCACACTGAGGCAAGGTTCATGCGCCATGCACCTTGCCTGGCGCTTTTTGCTTGCACCTGACTGCTTTTTGCGTCACATGCCAGACTTTGGTTACGGCCGCTCTGCTTCCACCGTTCTTCACATGCCTTGTTTATTACGGAGGAAAATTCTCCGAACTTGTAGAACTTCGGATCTGCGGCCAGCACAGTGGTGGCCGTCATGCTCCCGAGCAGGAGCAAGGCAATAGGCAGGATATTTTGAGTTCTCATCTTCGTCTCCATGAAGTCATCGTTCGAGGTGATGTCCCGATCATTTCGCGGCGAGCTTCTGCCCGATCATCTCGGCCAGCTTGCCGACTTCTGCATTGGATTCGGCGCTGAAGGCCTTGCTATCCACTTTCGCCACATACTTGCCCACTTCCAGACTGGCGCCCTGCCCCATCATCAAGCCGAACAGGGCAACGCCGGCGGCAGCGGCTTTCTCGCCGCCGGTGGTGATCTCGTCAAGCTTGCTCACAGCCTTGCTGCCCAGCATCGGCGCGATGAGTTGCACGCGGGTGAAATCCTTGGGGCCGCTGAACTCGGTGCCGTTCGGCAGTTTGGCGGTTTCAAAGTTGGTCTGCAGTTCGATGCCGGTGGTCTGCGGGGTGACGGTGGGAGAAGACGGCTTGATCGAGATCACCGGGATGAAAGCGACCTTGGCCGAGGCAGCATCGCGGTCAGCGCTGCCCAAGGCGGTGTAGGAATCCACTTCGGTCTCGAACGTGCCATAGGCCAGGTTCAGCGTGATGCGCACCACGGCGACACCTTCAAGCGTCCCCAGCACCTCGCGGGCGATATCGCTTTCCAGCTTGCCGTTCATATTGCCCATGCCGAGGAAGAAGCTGCCGTTTGGATCGATCTTCGCACCCGGGTCATATACCTTCAAACCAGCAGGCGCGAGCGAGACCATCTTGTCGTCCTTGACCGGCTCCGTACCACCGTTGATCTTCTTGAACGCCTCGGTGGTGATTACTTTGGAAAGTGGCACCACCTCGAAACCGGCCGCAGTCAGTTGTTTCTCGAAAGCCTTCCAGGCACCGTCCGTGACCTGTTGCAGCATCTCCAAGTCGGGATCGGTCCACTCCGTGAACATGGCGGACTTGGCCTCCGCCTTGCCGCCGCCGAACAGGCCGCTCTTGGCCCTGGCCGTTTTGTTGAGCTTGGTATGGACGTTGACCTTGAAGTAAGGCACGACCAGTTGCTTGATGCCGTGCTTCTTCAGTTTGGAAAGGTTGTCGTCCTTGAGAAGGTCGTCACCGGCATGCGCAGTGGCAAAGAAGGCGAGCATCACCGGGACGGCGAGGTATTTCAGGATCGTGTCGAGTTTCATGTCTCTCTCCATGGATGTTGGGGGAAAGCCTGTCTAGGCCGGGCGGATTCTGTGCGGTAACCAAGGGGGTATCAATCCCGCGTTCTCGGGGGGTGGTATTCGGATGGGTATTTGGTAGAGTGCGCCCACTTCATGCTTCGGGGTAGTGGTAAAAAACATGAGTCTGCTGAGAAGACCTGCGCGCCAGATGTATGCCTTATGGGGGATGATCCTTGCCGCATCAGGCCTCACGGTATGGCTCGCCTTGCAGTCGCCCTGGCTGGGCGTGCGTTTTGGTCTGTCGGACGCGGGCAAAGAAGTGGTGGTGGTCGCAGTAGCAGAAGGGCGTGACGAAATACCCGAAGGTGCGGTCGCGCAAAGATTGCTGGGGCGCGATGGTGCAGGCATCGAACTTCAGCCGATGGACATCATCGAAGAGCCGGATTTCTATGACACCTATGCGGAGATGGATGTTTTCTTCGCCCGGCAAGCGCGTCTGGATGCGATCCTGCGTTCGGGCGAGGTGCGCCTGCAATGGCAGACAGAAGACAGCAGCGCGGGCGAGACGATATTGTTTCCCGGCAAGCGGCCACTGCGCGACCTGCCTTGGGTGTTCTGGTCCCAGATCATCGCCGGTTTTGCCAGCCTGCTGATCGCCGGCTGGGTCTATCTGCTGCGCCCGCAGGATTGGGGGGCGCGCATGTTCGCCTTGACCGGACTGGCCTTCCCGTTCGCGACGTCGAGCGCCGCCCTCTACAGCACGCGCGAACTGGCGCTGCCGGAAGAACTGTTTCGGCAACTTTCCATGCTCAACCACTTTGGCTCCACCGCGTTCGGCATGGCGCTGGTCGCGCTGTTCTTATGCTATCCGCGCCTGCTGGTGCGACCTGTATATCTGTTATTCATCCCCGCCATCTTTGGCGTCTGGTACCTGACTGATGTTTTCCGCTGGGCACCGGATGTCGACTGGGGTATCCGCTTCCCGTTGATCGTCGAGTTGATGCTGGCAATATCTTTTGCCGTGATCCAGTGGCGCAAAAGCTTCCGGCAACCGCTGGAACGCGCCGCGCTACGCTGGTTCACGTTTTCGACCCTGCTGGGCTGCAGCCTGTTCATTCTGGTGGTGGTTGCTCAAAGTGCACTGGGTTTGCCGCCGTTACTGTCGCAAGGGTATTCCTTCGGTTTTTTCCTCATCATGTATGCGGGCATCGCCTTGGGACTGCGCAGATACCGCCTGTTCAACATGGACGAATGGGCCTACCGTATCCTGTTGTGGGTCTTCGGCGCGACAACCGTGATCTCGCTTGACGTGTTGCTGGTTCTGGCGGGAGTGGAGCAGAGGCTGTCGCTTGGCGGTTCATTGTTGATCGCTGGCTGGCTGTATTTTCCGTTCCGCCAATGGCTGTGGCAGCGCATCGTGAACAGCAACGCGGTGCGTCTGGAGACTTTGTTGCCGCAGCTATCGGAACTGGCGTTTATGCCTGTCGGCGAGGCGCGCGAAGCGCATTGGGACGCCGTGCTGCGTCGCATGTTCGACCCGCTGGAGGTACGGCGCAGTGAACCGACCTGCACGCAACCGTCCGTGCAAGATGACGGACTCGCCTTGTGCCTGCCCGCACCGGGCGGCATGCAGGGGCGCACCTTGCGCTTCGCGGCGGGCGGTCGCCGCCTGTTCTCCACGCGCGATGCCGCATTCGCCGCCACGCTGTGCCATTTGGCGGAACAGTTGCTGTCCGGCCGCGAGGGCTACGAGCGCGGGGTGCGGCAGGAACGGCAGCGGTTGGCGCGTGACCTGCACGACAACATCGGCGCGCGCCTGCTGCGCCTCATCCACCACCTGCGCGGTACGCCGGATGCCGAGATTGCGCGCGATGCGATGAAGGACCTGCGTACCGCGATCGCTGCGATGGATATGGCACCGGTACCCCTCTCCAATGCCTTGGCCGACTGGCGCGCCGAGATCGAAAAGCGCTGCGAGGCGGCGCCATGCCGCCTCGAATGGCGGCAACCGGACGAATTGCCGGCCGGGCAGCTGGCGCCGCGCACCAAAGCAATGCTGGAATCGGTGATGCGCGAGATGATCACCAATGCGATCAAACACGCCGCTCCTGCGCACATCGAAGTGGAGATCGCCGCTGCTCGGGGACTGCTCAGGATGAGCGTGAGTAACGATGGCGCCATCAGTGATCCACGAAGCTGGGAAAGTGGCTATGGCCTGCGCAATATGCGCGGCCGGTTGGAAGAACTGGGCGGGCGCTTTGACATCTCGCATTCTACGGACAAGGTTTGTTTGATCGCAGAGGTTCCCCTGACATGAAAATCGCCATGATTGTTGAAGATATGCCCGAATCGCAGCAGATGCTGCGCGAAGTCGTCAGCACCGCTTTCCCCGGCATTCACACGTACTGTGCGTTCGACGTGGCCGGTGCGCTGAAAATGATCCGTCAGTTTCAGTTCGATCTCGTGCTGATCGATCTGTCGCTACCGGACGGGGAAGGCGGGACGGTAATCGAAGCCGTGAGCGCACGCTTTCCCGAAAGCGTGATCGTGGTCGCCACCATCTTCGATGACGATTCCCATCTGTTTCCGGCCCTGCGCGCCGGTGCGCAGGGTTACCTGTTGAAGGACGAGGAACCCGAGTTGCTGGTAAAGCAGTTGCAGGGTATCCGCGAGTGCCGACCGCCGCTGTCGCCTGCGGTCGCGCGGCGCATACTGAGCCATTTCCACGAAGAAGAATTGCGGCAGGCCAATGCGCAGGAAGTTCTCTCGCCGCGAGAGCGCGAAGTGCTGGGTCAACTGGCACGCGGCATCAGCATCACCACCATCGCACAGGAGATGGGCATCTCGCATCACACCGTGGGCGACCATGTGAAGAACATCTACCGCAAGCTCAACATCTCCTCGCGCGCCGAAGCCGCGCTGCAGGCACGCAACATGGGATTGATGTAGCCGGCCTCAGTCCGGCAAACGGGTGCGCAGCACGTCGCGGTCGAACCACCATCGGTCGCCGACAATCGCATCAAGCACTTGCGCGAGCCGCGGCAGGAACACCTGCGGGTCGCGCAGCTGCAGGCGGTCCAGCCAACGGTCGAGCGCGCCCTGATCCTGCACGTTGCTGTGGCGCTGCGCCACCATGGCGATCAGATTGTTCAGCAGGAAACCCAGATTCTCGTGCTGATCGTCAGCGGCACGCAGATCGACCACGTAGCGCGCCGTGATCGCCGCCACGGCGGCCCCATCCGCATTATCGGGCGTCTCGTCGACGAGATGGATCAGCATGGCAGCCGTCACTTCGGGATCGACCGGGAAGGTCACGGCCAGCCAGATGCCCATGCCAAGCACCGCGATGGAATCAGCCTGTTCCGCCTGATAGAGCACGTCGCACGCTTCCACCGCATCCTGCCAGAATTCCTGCTGCATGGCCGCGACGAACGCATCGCGCGCGATGTCCCACGCTTCCTTTTTGCGCTCCAGCGTGTTCAGGATCTCGGCGATGTCCAGTTGCAGCCGCGCGCGCTGCAAGGAAGAAGCGCCCGCCAATGCGCCCAATTGCTGGAGCTTGTCGGCGAGATGCCGCTTCAGCTCGATTTGCTCGGGCGCAGAGGGTTCCTCATCGGCGTGTTGGACAAAAGGGGTGATGCGGGGGGTTTCGTTATTCATGCAGGCGCGGGAAACGGATTGCAGAAAGGCGCAGTTTAATGCAAGACGAAAATTGATGCCGATCCTTAAACCTCTGAATCAGAAAATCCGGCTTGACGCGAAAGTCCTTATGGCGGGGTTAGGCTCTAGCCTGCCAAATGACCGGGTCTCTGCTCCCATGAAATACCGCCAAGACAACAATGCGATGGTGCTCTGCGCGAAAATAAACGCAGTACGGGAAACGATTGACGACGACACGCCGAATGTCCTCGCGAACAACGGCAAACTGAAGCGGATGATTAGATGCAAGCGATACGCAACGATCAATCTCGGCCATGAAATCAAGAGCAAGGCCAACTCGCTTGGTCTCATACCACAGACTTGCTTCGATAAGCTCTACACTGGCAGCACGATGAAAAGTAACGGGCAGGCTCATTGCCTGATTTTGGCAAGAGCGGCAGCCTTTACTTCACTCCACGGAACAACATCATCAGGGTTGGCAAGATGGTCTGCGAGGCGGCGGTCAAGTTCCGATTTCTGCGCTTCGGTCAACGATGGCGCGGCACCGCGACTAACGATGCCGTCCCATATAGCCTCAACCAGTTCAATTTGCTCATCAGCGTTGAGTACACGCGCTTGCTGCAAGAGTTGCGTATTCATGGATAGACTCCATTCAAAACTGTCGGCGTGATTCTATCGCGCATCGCACCCCAAGTCGAACGTCTGGAGCTAAATTGGCCAGGCTCGAATTGTTTTTTTTGCACTCCTCATCATTTTCCATTCGTTCTTCATTACATTCCGAAAATTAATTCGAGCCTAACCCCTTCGCCCCGAGCCAGATGCCCATGCCAAGCACCGCGATGGAATCAGCCTGTTCCGCCTGATAGAGCACGTCGCACGCTTCCACCGCATCCTGCCAGGATTCCTGCTGCATGGCCGCGACGAAAGCATCGCGCGCGATGTCCCACGCTTCCTTTTAGCGCTCCAGCGTGTTCAGGATCTCGGCGATATCCAGTTGCAGCCGCGCGCGCTGCAAGGACGAAGCGCCCGCCAATGCGCCCAATTGCTGGAGCTTGTCGGCGAGATGCCGCTTCATGCCGCTGCGTTCTTCTGCGCTCAGGCCGCCTTTCGGGTTGTTGGCCAATTGGGTGATGTTGATGGTTTTTTCAATCATGCAATGTCAGGAATTTGAACTTGGAAAGGCGGAAGTTTAAATCAGACCCAGATGTTGCAACACGTTGTTACGGCTCGGTCATTCTGTCGGCGAGCGTTGGCGCGGTCGGTGGTAGAATGCGCGCCTTCGAAAACAAGGCAGTCCCATGTTATCCACCGCAAACATTACCATCCAGTTTGGCGCCAAGCCCCTGTTCGAGAACGTTTCCGTCAAATTTGGCGACGGCAACCGTTACGGTCTGATCGGCGCCAATGGCTGCGGCAAAACCACGTTCATGAAGATCCTCGGCGGCGATCTGGAGCAATCGTCGGGCGAAGTCATGCTGGACCGCGGCGAGCGCCTGGGCAAATTGCGCCAGGACCAGTTCGCTTTTGAAGATATGCGCGTGCTGGATGTGGTGATGATGGGCCACGCCGAGATGTGGGAAGCAATGAGCGCGCGCGACGCGATCTACGCCAACCCGGACGCGAGCGAGGAAGATTACATGCGCGCCGCCGATCTGGAGGCCACCTTCGCCGAATACGATGGGTACACCGCCGAAGCGCGCGCGGGCGAGTTGCTGATGGGCGTGGGCATCGCGATTGAACTGCATCAGGGAAAGATGAGCGCGGTGGCACCCGGCTTCAAGCTGCGCGTGCTGCTGGCACAGGCATTGTTCTCCAACCCGGATATCCTGCTGCTCGACGAGCCGACCAACAACCTGGACATCAACACCATCCGCTGGCTGGAAGACATCCTCAACGCGCGCAATTCGACCATGGTGATCATCTCCCACGACCGCCACTTCCTGAACAGCGTGTGCACCCATATGGCCGATCTGGATTTCGGCAAGATCACCATCTATCCGGGCAATTATAACGATTACATGCTGGCTTCGACCCAGGCGCGCGAACAGCAATCGGCGGACAACGCCAAGGCCAAGGAAAAGATCGCGGAACTGAAGGCTTTCGTGGCGCGCTTCTCCGCCAACGCCTCCAAGGCCAAACAAGCCACCTCGCGCGCGCGCCAGATCGACAAGATCAAGGTGGAAGACATCAAGCCGTCCAGCCGTCAGTACCCGTTCATCCGCTTCGAATACGACGAGCGCGAGAAACTGCACCGGGTCGCGGTGGAAGTGCAGAAGATGGCCAAGGGCTTCGACAAGATGCTGTTCTCGAACGTCAACTTCCGCATCGACGCGGGCGAAAAGGTCGCCATCATCGGCCCCAACGGCATCGGCAAAACCACCCTGTTGCGCATCCTGGCGGGCGACCTGCAGCCGGACACCGGCACGATCAAATGGGCGGAAAAGGCCAAGCTGGGTTATTACGCACAGGACCACGCGGCCGACTTTGCCGAAGACAAACAAATGATGGAATGGATGACCGACTGGCGCGGCCCGCATGACGACGATCAGGTGGTGCGCGGCACGCTGGGGCGCTTGCTGTTCTCCGGCGACGATGTGAAGAAAAAGGTCAAGGTGCTGTCGGGCGGCGAGAAAGGCCGCATGCTGTTCGGCAAACTCATGCTGGCAAAACCCAACGTGCTGCTGATGGACGAGCCGACCAACCACATGGACATGGAAGCGATCGAGTCGCTCAACACCGCGCTCGATTTGTTCAAAGGCACGTTGATCTTCGTCAGCCATGACCGCGAGTTCGTTTCGTCATTGGCCACGCGCATCATCGAAATCTCGGCCAAGGGCGTGAACGACTACCACGGCACGTATGAAGAATTCCTGCGCGACCAGATGGTGGAATAAAAGCTTTCTCACGCGGAGGCGCGGAGTTCGCGGAGAAAAAACATGGCAAAGTTCAGAAACTTGCAGCCAATCTGAAAAAGCCTTTGGATTTCCTCCGCGAACTCCGCGCCTCCGCGTGAAAACGTCTTTTCAATAGAGTTTTATAAGTGATGGCATCTACTCCTCGCATCATCGGCGTGTTCGATTCCGGCGTGGGCGGCCTCTCGGTGCTGCATCACATCCGCGCCGCATTGCCCGCTGCGAAGCTGATCTACGTGGCCGATTCCGGCCATGTGCCCTACGGCGACAAATCGCCCGCCTACATCGAAGCGCGCGCGCTGGCGCTGACCCGCTTCCTCATCGGCCAGGGCGCCGAGGCCATCGTCATCGCCTGCAACACCGCCA
>Ga0210006_1003073_pt1 | contig 10620 bp, 7 predicted proteins | sample CryGey02umfilter_2_FD_185452 | JGI IMG/M metagenome (GOLD analysis project Ga0210006, IMG submission 185452) | Groundwater microbial communities from aquifer in Utah, USA - Crystal Geyser 4/10/14 0.2 um filter (SPAdes) (version 3) | ecosystem: Environmental > Aquatic > Deep subsurface >... | reverse complement strand
GATAAGGGAGAAATGTTTTTGCTGGAGAAGTCGTATTGATAGAAATTGTTTTCTGAGTCCATGAGAACTATCGTGTTTTCGTTGAGAAGCGCCGCGCCAGACCATTTTTTATCTGTTGGCATGCTTACTCCGATAAATTTTCCGTTCTCGGCATCCTTGATCGGCCTTAGATATAAGGTTAAATATAGGGTTGGGGATTGAAGGTCGACTGATAGCAGATTATCTTTGCTGATAGCAAGAAAAGAAGAAGAAAAATTTTCTTTTTCTTGGCCGGGGCTGGCAAAAATAGCCGGTTCTTCAATCAGGTTTATCTTTCTTATATTCCGCAGGTCGGCTTCAAATTTTTGCGAGTCATTTGTGATTTGGGCGACTTGTTTTTGATATTTTTGGCGCAGAAAATAGTTGGCGCCGCCGGCAATCAGAATAGCCAAGGATATGATTGCGGCAAGAGCGGGTTTGTGCGGAAAGTATTTTTGGCCCAAGGGCGGCGCCATTGTGCGGCGCGACGCTAAAACTGGCAGATTTTGCGGAATTTCTGTTTGTGTCGAGCCATTTTGATTTTGCCAGCCCCGTAAACGCGCCAGATGACTGATTCTGCGGAGCCAAGTTGCCGCGCTGGAAAGACGCGAAAGTTTTTCTATGGGTTTGAATAGCGGTGGCTGATTTTCTTTGACAGCAACATGAGGTTCGACAACGGAAAAGGGAATCGGTTTCGGTTCAGGCCTACTCGTGTTTTCTAAATGAAGAATTTCTTCTTTTTTATCAGAGATATCTTTCATAATAATCTTTTCGGGATGTTGTTTTTCGGTGGAAATGATTGGTGTCGGTTGGGGGGGCGGAGCAGACTCGCCTCGCTGAAGCACCGGCGAAGCGGGCAACTGGGCGGACGGCTGTTTTTCTTCCTTTTGTTCTTCGTCGCGTCTGGCAATGGGCATTATTTCAGCGGGCATTGTTTTTTCTTGCTGAACCTGGTTATCGGTGCGGCGCACCAGGCCTTTAATTTTTGAAAGAGAGCCCTTTGTTTTTAAGGCAAAACTTTTCAAAACCAAGGAAGCTTCAGAGGCGGCATTTTTAGAATTTTTTCTAAGGATGTCTATAATTTTATTCGGTTGTTTGATGTGTTGGAATTGGGCGGTTTGTTTTTGCGGCACGGAAATGATTATGGTCTCGGTGTCGGGGGAGGGCGTTTTTTCACCCGAAACAGCTTCAATAATAATTATTCCCTGGGAAGAGATGTTTTTTGTTTCCTGAAGAGTTTTTTCCAGCTGAACTACGTCTTTTCTTTCAAGGATTTGTTTGAGGCCTTTTTGGGAAATGTGCTGAAAGACATCGGCAGTAGTCAGAATAATCTGATCGCCCAGACAGATTTTTCCAGAGGCAATGCTTTGAAACGCTTTCTGCGGGGATATTTTTTCGTGGTCGGAAATTAGCTTTTTGCTCAAATCGGTCATCGCGGCGTCTCGCAAAAGCAAAATTTTTGCCTCGCCGACCTTGGTGAAGTAGAGATTATTGCCTGCCATCGCGATGCAGATAAAGCTTGTTTTATTAAGCCAACTGGAATCGTCGGTTTTTGTCAGATCAGCAAGTGTGGAGTTGGCTTTTTTCAGCCCTTCTCGCAGGCTGTTTGCCGGTTTTCTTTTTGGCTGGGAATAGTATTCTCTTTTAATAACGGCTGATAGGAGATTTAGTATGTGCGATGGCTCCGACGAATCGGATTCTATTCTTCCGGCAATATAAAGATTGCCCAAACCGATCTCTTCAACATTTTCGGGCTGATAACTAAAAGTTTCGCAAAAAATTTTTCCTTTTTCCGCGTCGTGTTCTTTGCCCTTGATAACGATTTCTTTTATTTTTGGCTGGATTTTTTTTTCCTCTGTCGGCATATTTGGTAATTGCGAGGTGGGTAAAATTTACCACCAGACATATTATCATTATACACCAAACTTGGCGAAGAGCTAAGGGGGGGGTGTTGATTTTTGGCGCTGGTATGCTATTTTGTAATAAGTAATTAAGCGTAGCTTGCGTGAGCGTCCCGCTCACAATAGCGAAGGAACAAAAGGATTGTTGAGGGCCATTAAAACGGAAAATCGTTTTGACTTTTGACTTTTGACTTTTGACTTTTTATCCATGCCTAACCAAATTTTAGAACAAATTTTTAATTCGTCAATCAAAGTCCGGCTTTTTAAGCTTTTTCTGCGTAATCCCGATTCTATGTATCGGGCGGAAGATGTCGCCTCGAAAATTCAGGCGAATAAGCGGGTTGTGAAGAAGCAAATAGAGGGGTTATACGAAATAGGCTTTTTTAAAAAGAAGACGATCAGAAAAGGATCGTCAAAAAAGACGGCAAAGCCAAATAGGAAAAAGAGCGGGGAGGGGGGGAAAGAAGCCGGCGCTTATTTTTACGTCAATCCTCGCTTCGATTTTTATGAAGAACTTCGGTCTTTGATTTTGAAGTCTCCTCCTGCCTCTTTAATCAAAATTTCTCAACAGATCGGCGAGCTGGGAAGAGTCAAGCTGGCAGTTCTGTCCGGCGTTTTTATTAATGCGGAAAACAGCCGCGTTGATCTTTTCGTTGTCGGCGACGCAATTAACAGAAGAAAGCTCAAACGGTTGGTTGGCGACCTTGAGGCCGAAGTCGGGAAGTCTATCAATTATTCGGTTCTGACGACCGATGATTTCAAATATCGCTATGGCATGTTTGATCGTTTTCTTCTGGATATTTTAGAGAGTCCGCATAAAAAAGTAATTAATAAATTGAAGATAGAGTAGAGCAGTTGTTTTAGATAACATATTGTTTGAGCAAGCGAAGCGTGTCGAGAACTTCTTGACGCCTTTGGGCGTATAGCTCAGTTGGCTTTCCATAAATTTGGGCTCGTAGCTCAGTTGGTTAGAGCATACGGTTCACATCCGTAAGGTCAGAGGTTCAAATCCTCTCGAGCCCACAGCTCAAAAATTTTGGAGGGCAAGTTACAAAGGTTGCTGGTTTCACCCTACGGGTGACCACCCGAAGGCGTGGCGAGTCCAGCATCACCCACCACTATCAAACTTTCCGATTTTTGCCCGACCGATTCGCCCTCGCGGGAGAGTTTAATTTGTTCGGCTGACGGAGGAGCCGAAACATTTTGTATAGTCGCCCTTGCCCCACCCTTCCCTTGCGCGGGCGACAGCAAGTAACTCCCTTTGAATTTGCCAAATTTAGTAAAATGAGATACCATAAAAATTGCTAATGGATATGTCCTATCATTTAGTTTATATCTTTTAATGGTATATGGCAAGTAAAGCAATGTCAAATAACAGAATCGCCTCAAACTTCAAAAAACTGCGGGCGCAGAAGGGCTACTCTCTTGAAAAAGTGGCTCGGCTCGCTGATTTATCGTTGAATACCGTAATACGCATTGAATCGGGAGTGAATAAGAACCCTACCATTGAAACGCTTACCAAACTTGCCCGCGCGCTTGAGGTGAGTATTGATGATTTAATCCAATAATTGTATGGAAAAATTCAGACCGCAACCAGAAATACCCCGCGAAGAACAGGCTCCCGAACTGGAGACGGTTTATCGCGCTCTCGACAGCAAAAAAGAAAAGGCCATTTTAGATGAATTTACTCCTGAGCAACAATCAGAAATTAGACAGAAACAGAGGCTACTTTCTTTTCTCGCATATTTTATCGGCAAAGATTTCAAAATCCCAGTAGAACTAAACGCAACGGGAGCTGGTTGGCATTGGGATTTCCAAGAAAATGTTATACGCATTGACCCGAAAGACCTTCTGAAAAAACCGATGGATTATCTTCGTTTCGTTATTTCTCACGAGGGTGGCCATAGGAGAATTTCAAGAATGGATTTTATACCGCTAGACGAATGGAAACAACCCGGATTCTCGTTCATGATGAACGCCATCGAAGATCCGCGAAACAACAATTTCATCGCAGAAAGCTATCCAAAATTTCGCGAGCAAATGGGCTTGGCGTATCAGCAAGATTTAGATTTTAAGGCAAAGGCCAAACAAAAGGCGGATCAGAAATTAGGATATCAGCCGCGCTTCATACAGGCTGGTTTTGAGTATATAAGTCAATGGTTTAGAGAAACTCAAGGGAAAGAACTCGAATTGACAGATGGTTTACCAGAAGAAGTAAAGGCGGCCGTTCGCGCAACGATTGAGTCAGCCAGAGATTCTTGGTTGAGATATCCCTCTCGTAAAGAAGCGGATAATGGGGGCAAAATAGGCAGAAAAAAAGTAGATGGAGAAGCAATGATTAAACAATATGCAAAAACTTCTTATGAGATCAATCGCGATGAGGTGTGGCCGGAGTTCAAAAAACTTGTCGATGCCGATATGGATGATCAGAGAATGCAAGAGCTTCTGAAAGATATGCAAAAGGGACAAGAGCAACAAGAAGGTGGCAAAGGCGGGGGTGGCCAAAACTTGCCACAAGAATTAAAAGATAAGCTCACCCCAGAAGAACAGCAGGCATTACAGGAGGCGATCAAACAAGCGATTGAAGATGCCGAAAAAGAAAAATCTGAAGCGCAAGGCAAAGAACCAATAGAGGGGGAAGCGGAAAAAACACCCGAACCGTCAGAGAAATCAATTTCTGGGCAACCGATCGACCTCAAAACTCTCCCGGAAGAACTCCAACAAAAAATAAAAGAGTTTATCGAGTCATTACCAGAAGAGCAACAAAAAGAAATGACCGAGAAAGCACAAGCCGCCTTCAAAGAGTTCGAAGATGCGTTGAATGAAGAATTGCAAGGTAAACTATCCGATAATCCAGAAAAGAAAGCCGGAAGAGAGGAAATAGAAGCGGAGGCAGCTAAACAGCTGGAGATTAAAGGAGGGGGTTGGGAAGAAAAAGAAAGGGAGCGCGAAGAGGAAGCAAGGGAAAGACGCAAGAGGATAGAATCACTCTTTGAGGCCGGCGAAAAAGATCCGTACCATGGGGCGCTGGAAAAAGTTTCCGATTTGATAGACGTGCTAACAGCCGATTTGCGCGATATATTTGTAAAAAGAAAAATCGAAAGGTATGAGACCGGATACCGTTCTGGTCGCCGCTGGAATGTTCGTCAAAGGATCAGAGAAAAAGTTGCTGGCGTTCCGTTGTTTAAGACGGAGGCGTGCGAGCAAAGAGAAAGCGAGAGCGAGGAAATGGATTATGCCATTACGCTTCTTGTTGATCTATCTGGTTCAATGCAAAGAAATCACAAAATTCAGGAAGCTTTCAAATCGGCAGTAGTACTCTCGGAAACCTTAAGCAATCTCGGTATTAAGTTTGAGGTTGTCGGCTTTCAAGACATTATACTTGAGTTTAAAGCTTTTGAAGAGCAACTGGATGAATCAATGCGCGAAAAATTAAATCAAATGATCTTAGAAGTATATGGCAGAAACCCAGATGGCCACAACAATCCTGGCGATAATGATGACGGCGCAAGCCTTCTTGAAGCGTCAAGACATTTAACCGAGCAAATAGCCAAAAATAAATTCTTAGTCGTACTTTCTGATGGCGAGCCGTTGATGGATTCTGGTAAAAAAAGCTCAAGCCAACTTGATCGTGAGCTTAGAGAGGCTGTCGCCGAAATTACGGCCAACACAAATCAAAAGCTCATCGGACTAGGCCTTAACTCTGGGGCTGTTGCCAAGTATTATGATAATCATATCGCCGGTATTACCACGGAAGAAATGGTAGAAACCTTAGGTGAATTGCTACGCGAGGCTATTGAAAAATATTAATCAAGTTGATAAAATAGAATTATCAAATTTATGCCAGTCCAAACCCAAGAAAAAACAGAACAGTTTCTCTCTACAACAATCGCTTTGGGCGGAGTCGGGCTTTTGATCGCAGAAAACGAAAGGGACCGCAAAGCGGCTTTTGAAAAAGCGCGCGAACAACTTCTCAACAATAACTACAAAGAGTGTTCTGATTACTTGGAGGTTATGGATGTACTTACCGAAGGAAAAGACAAAATCTTTTATATCGAACATGACAGCAAGCTCGACGGACTGGTTTTAGAAATTATCGCTGAATTTGAAGCCGGCATGGCCAGTTTAGCCGATAGAAAACATAACACCGGCCTTAAAACAGCCACTTGGACTCCAACGCAGACTTCTTTTGTTATCATGATGAGCCGCAAACAGGTAGAAGCAAGCTACCCGCGGCTTTTTGAATATATAAATTTCACCAAGTCATTATGAGAGGCCCTGAACAAAAATTTGAGGCGGTGATACCGCCGGGAGACGGCAAAGAGACATCAGAACAGTCCGCGGCGAAATCGGAAGCAGAAAAGGAAACCACGCGCTCTCCTGAAGAGCCCTATATTGTTATTGGCGAAAAATCCGTCTCTTATCTTGGCGTGGAGATTCCCAAAGGAGAAGGCGGGCGCCTCGTCCCCAAAGCAGAAGAATTTAAGGAAGAATATTTCTACTTGGAAGGCCACTATGCGACCATGCGTGAAGTGGCAACCGCTTTGCTTTTAAACAAACCTGTTCTTTTGGAGGGAGGCACCGGCGTCTACAACAAGACCACGACTATTGCCCGCATGTGCCGCGACCTCAACATGAATTACTGTAAGGTCAATTTTGACCGCGAGACTGCTCGAGAAGATGTGATCGGTGGACATACTTTGAAAGTAGATGAGAATGGCAAAGAAAAACTGGAGTGGTATGACGGCGACTTGATGTACGCTATCCGAAACGGAGGCGTTGCTTTCTTAGATGAATATAACCGCCAAAGTAAGCTCGCCGGCATCATCAATCCGATTATTGATGCCATCTTAAACGGCCGTAAAGAAATTACCAATCCGTATAACGAAAACGAACGGGTAAAAGTGCATCCTGACTTTCGTTTGGTTGCCGCTCAAAATCCACCTGGTTTTGAAGAAGGACACGAATATACCGATCGAAGTCAATTGTCGGCGGAAACATTTGGTCGTTGGGTTTTCCGTAAATTGCCAATTGAGTATTCGGAGGAAGAGCAAAACAAATTGCTCGCCGGCGTTATTGGGGAAAAGGTGGACATTAATTTGCCGGAACAAGAATTTCGCCACACGGGTGAAGGCCTACCCGTCAGAGAACTCGCCGAAATACCCGGAATGCCGCACTGGCGCAAAGAAATCGTAACCATTATGAGGGTACTGGAAGCAAAATCATCGGGCGCAAAGCGGGAGATGGCTAAAAGCCAGCGGCAGAATCTTTGCTTTAATCCCCGTCTCGTAATGAGCACCATTCCGCAATATATTGCTCGTTTTTACCACGGCGATATAAATGAAACTATCAAAAATGCTTTTGAGACCTGCGTTATCGGAATGTATAGCTCTGATGCTGATAAACAAAAAGTCCGTCTGATGCTTGACCAAGCGTCTTGGAAGCCACAAGTAGCCGAATCAAAACGCAAGGGGCCGGAAAGAGAAGAAAAAGAGAAAGAGAAAGAGAAACCGAAAGAAAAGGCAGAGGCGATACCCGAAACAAGGCTTGAAGGCACGGTTGCCGAGCAAATCGAAACTGCCGTTGAAAAACTTGGCAGAGAAAATGTATTCGGCCCTGATGAGGTAGAAAAAACTTTTGGCGTACGCTTAAGGGAGGTACCGGAGATTCCTTTTTCTGTCGAAGAGCTGGAACGCGCTGAGAAATTAGGACAAATGCTTGTTTTGAGAGTAGACAAAACCGATGCTGGCAAGCCGATGTCTATGGAAGCAATGAATGATATTTTGGTTAAGAAATGGAAAAAAGATGATAAGGGGGAAATATTACGAACAGCAGATAGTTGGAAAAGCTGGATTGGGGAAGATTACTTTAAAAAAGAAGTTCCCCATTCTGGTTGGGCATTAGTTTCTAAAGACTTACTGCCTGATAGCACGAGTAAGAACTATGTAGAACAAACTGAGGTTATTATAAAAGCTCTTCGGGAAAAAGCGTTCAAAGATATTGAAATCCCGGAAGAATATGAAGAAGCAATGCGGGAATTTGAGTCAAATAAAGATCGACTCACACGGCTCATGAGCAAAAATTGGCAAGAAGCTGCGAAGCAACTTTCGGAATTAAAAATCACCAAGCTTACAAGACAAACCATTCCCGAAACAATTTACGATGTTGCAATGTATTATGACAAGCATAATAAGCGATTACTTTCGGGTAAATATACTTGGTCGGCGTCTCTGCGCCCTGGCGGCCGCCTCGTCGCTCTCGGCCTCTTTGGCCCGCTGGGCGTGGGCGGCGGCGAGTGGAGGCCTGTCGGCCGCGGTGGCGGTCTCGGCGCTTCTCTTTCCCGCAGATTGTAACTTTGTTTTTTGTTATTTGTTTCTTTGATAATCGACTCCCTAACGGGAGTCGATTTTTTCGAAAAAATTTTTATTTTGGGCTTTTCCACGGAATATAGTATAATTTCTATATGGCTAATGAAGCATGGTTTACGGATCATGCTCGCCAACAAAATACACTGCTTACGCTTTTCTGGCGCAGGTAAATTGACTTTTATAGAGTGCGCGCGTACTTATACAGGTGCAACATGTCCCATTAGCATGAAGTGCCGTTGACTTGGATGGAAAAGCGTAAGAGAAGCGTCTCTGAACCCTGACGGCAACCTCGTCAATCTCGGCAACTTTGACCCGAAGGGCGTGAACGGCAACAAGTGGAGGCCTGACAACCGCGGTGGCGATCTCGGCGCTTCTCTTTCCCGAAGTGTTACAAAGCCCGTCTATCTAATGGACGGGCTTTGTGTTTGTCTCATCCAACCGCCAAGCATCTTCCCTATCTCTTGCAAACGACTCTCATAATCAATATATGGCCGTTGCTCAATTGCTTTCACATTCTTAGCCAACCGAAAAAGAATCTTGATTCCTTCCACTTTGATGTTAATCTGCGATAAGATTTCTCTCTTACGCACGCTGTCTTTAGTGTGATATGCAGACACAACAAGAGTCATTATTTCCAACAGAGTATTTTCTGCTTTTTGACCAATTGTAAATCTATCCTTTTTGGGAATTGTCTGGCAACGGCGATACCAGGCAAGATACAATTTATATACTGCCTGAAATAAGGGCGTATTATGTGCAAATGGCGTTGTTTGATTATTATTTCTATTCATTTTTATGTTCGATCAAATAATTTCTTTAGAGAACCTGTTCGACGCTTGGACGGAGTTCAAGAAGGAGAAAAGCAACAAAGGCGATGTAGCTGAATTCGAGGTCAATCTTGAAGACCATATTTTTGCGCTGCATGAAAATCTTAAACATGAGACCTACAAACATGGCGGCTACTTCTCTTTTTTCATCCACGATCCGAAACGCCGTCATATCCATAAAGCTTCGGTAATGGACCGCCTCCTCCACCATGCCGTCCACAGGATCATTGAGCCGATGTGAAATAAAGTATTTATTTTTGATTCTTGGCCGTCCAGAAAAACGAAGGGTGTGCATGCGGCAGTGAGACGATTGCAGAATTTGGCCCTTAGGTTGTCCCATAACTACACAAGAACTTTATGGATTTTAAAACTGGATGTGACTAAGTTTTTTGATTCCATTGATCATAAAATCTTTCTCGATATTCTTTCAAAAAGAACTAGTGACGAGCGGCTCATGAATCTTTTTCGAGAAATAATCAATAGTTTTAACCCTGGATTGCCGCTCGGTAATTTGACATCGCAACTGTTCGCGAATGTATACTTGAACGAACTGGATCAATTCGTTAAGAACGAACTGCGAATCAAGGGGTATGTTCGTTATGCCGATGATTTTGTTCTTAAGCATGAGAACAAAGAGTTGCTTATTGATTGCCGTCAGAAAATCGAACATTTTCTTCAAGAACGACTGAATCTTAAAGTCCACCCAAAGAAATTAATTCTCAAAACATACGCCAGCGGAATCGATTATCTCGGTTATGTCTCCTTTCCGCATCACAGAGTTATAAGAACCAAGACAAAGCGAAGGATATTCAGAAGGGTTAATAAAAAGAATTTTTCTTCGTATAGCGGTGTTCTTAAACATTGCAGGTCGCACAGCTTAAAAAGCCGGTTAATTGAAGTTGTCGGAACAACTGATATTGAATAAATGTACTTTTGTTGCGATATTATAGATACTGTTAATTCCAATCCCGCCTAAATTTCGGCTCCTCCGTCAGCCGAACAAATTAAACTCTCCCGCGAGGGCGGCTCGGCAGGGGGGTTCAAGGGGGGAATGCCGAGCCGAAGCGAAGCCCCGCCGCCTGCTCGTTCAGAGCAGAACCCAGCAAAAAAGTTTTCTTTTCCTTTTAGAAGAAAAAATCGGGGGCGCAAAATCAAAAGCGCAACGAAAACTTTTTTGAGGGGCATGCGAGCGAAGCGAGCGTCGGCGGGCTATCTTCCTTAGTTCCGTTCAAAAAAGGTTCGAGCAGAGTTGTATAATTCCACGCCCAAAAGTTAGGAGGATGAAGTTAGAGCGCCCCGCAATCCTGCGGGGAGGTCAGAGGTTCAAATCCTCTCGAGCCCACAGCTCAAAAATTTATGGAGGGTAAGTTACAAAGGTCTCTGGTTTCACCCCGTGGGTGGCCACCCGAGGGCGTGGCGAGTCCAGAGACGCCCACATAAATTTTTGGCGCGGGGTTGCGCGCCGGTCTCTGGTTCGAGCCCGCTTTTTTAGATATAATCAAGAAA
>Ga0210006_1003070_pt1 | contig 10622 bp, 19 predicted proteins | sample CryGey02umfilter_2_FD_185452 | JGI IMG/M metagenome (GOLD analysis project Ga0210006, IMG submission 185452) | Groundwater microbial communities from aquifer in Utah, USA - Crystal Geyser 4/10/14 0.2 um filter (SPAdes) (version 3) | ecosystem: Environmental > Aquatic > Deep subsurface >... | reverse complement strand
CAAGGCCATATATGAATCCAGAGATAGTCAGGAGTGAAAGATAAGATATCGTTTCTGCAAATGAGTATTTATAAACGAAAATAATGATAGGGAGATGGATAAGAGTGAATAACAGCGTTACAAATGAATTAGAAATAATACGGTCGTTAAAAAAAAGTAGAGCTTCTTCTAGAAAATATCTCCGGAATACTAATTCTTCGATAAGTCCTGTGCTGAAGGCTATTATTAGTTGTAGACATATCCCCTTTAATGAAAAATACATGAGGTTAAGCATTGGTAAACCAAACTGAAATGATGAAAATAATGTATACACGCAAAAGTATAAAATACCAATAGAAAGACCGAATAAGATATTGTATGATACGTTTATTTTTAACGATTTAACCGTTTGAGTCAGTACTATTTTTTGAAAAAAAATAAGGGGAACTACCCAGAGTATCGGTTTTGCGACAAATTCATCAACCCATTCAGGAAAGCGGAAGAAAATACGATATCCTGTCCAAAGAAAGAAAATAATCGTATATAGTTTCATAATACTTTTTAGTTTATTCTGGTTGTTTTTTAATTGATATGGATTCATTTTTTATTTTTATTTTTTGTACACTTCATCGTGAGTTCCGATATCGAAAAAGTATGCGGTAGTCTCATCTAGCAGATGATATATCATACGTATTTTCATAGTAATCGATATACTCCAAGCATCTGTGAGTTTTCCCGTTAATTTATGTACACGTAATGAAGGATGTTTTGGATTAGTCTGAAAAATATGAAGTTGTTTCTCCATGTTTTCTATCAATCTTTTATCTTTCCGTTTTATCTTTATTAGTTCCTTTGTCACTGAGGAAGAAAATTGGATATTCATTAAATTCTTTACAACTGTTTAAAAAAGGCAGAAATATCATTTATTGTTTTTGTTTTGCCAGCTTTGTGTTCTTTTATGGCCCTCTTAAGTGCTTTTTCTGTTTTTTCAGACATCTGATATGTTGGGTATTTTTCTTTTTCCACTTCTTTTACAATAATGTGCTTTACATATTGAGTAAGAGGGATACCAAGTCGTTGCGCCTTTCCCAAAAGCAAATCATTTAACTGTTCCGACAAGCTTATTTTTAATTGAACTTGAGTTGTTTGCATAGTTATATATAATCCTAATTAATACCTAAAATATACCTAATATTATTCCTCTTGTCAAATGCATTATCCTTGACAACTGTCTTTTACTAAAAATCCAGTAGGAGTTTATTTTTTATATACTTCATCATGTGTTCCGATAACGAAGAAAACGATCTTATTGTTCGAAACGTAATAGATCATGCGGATACTTCTTTCTATGGTGATACTCCACGAGTTTGAGAGGTCGCCCTGCAATTTATGTGTTCGCAAAGAAGGGTGTTTTGGGTTTTCTCTAAATAGATTTAGCTGTTTATAAATTTTTTTGAGTAATTGAGGATTTTTCTTTCTTATTCCATTCACGTATTTTACTACTTCAGGTGAAAAAGTAATTTCCATATTACACGTCTGTCAATAGCGTATTGAATTTGTCAAATGATACCAATTTCCCCTCGCTTTCATCTTTTTTGGCCTGCTTATATGCTTCTTCTGTTTTTTTAGATGCAGAATAAATGGGATATTCATGTTCTGAAACATCCTTGAGAATAAGATATTTAATATACCCAGCCATAGGCATACCAAATTTGCCCGCTTTTGTTTCTAAATACCCTTTTAGTTGGATAGGGAGGTTGACTTTAATTTGTGCCTGTTGAGTAATCATATAATCCGATTATAGTACTTTTCCAGGACTTTTCAAGTGGATTATTAAGCCAAAGCCCTCCTTCGCCCTTCGGGCTTCGGCGGGTGAAAGCGGTGTGTATTTGAAAATATCCGAACCGATTTCATTAACGGGCTCGGCGGGCGGAATTCCCCCCCAACCCCCTTTCCACCCGCCTCGCCTTGAAGCGGAAGCGGAAAGGACGATTTCAAGTTTTTCGCGGGCAATAACCCGCAATGAAAATCATAAAAGATTTTCCTCTTTGGCGGCAAACTTTTTTTATAAATTTTTAATAAAGTATTTTACTCCAAAATGTTACAAAATAGCCGCCCTCGCAACTTGCAACATATCTTCCGAAAGGAAACCACATAACATTGTAATCACAAATTAACTCATACTTCTTGGCTCCGTCTGGATATATAACCCACCCTATTGTTCCATCTATTTTAGCTCTTTCATTAAATACTTTATCGTGAATAGTTTTATTATTCATCCAAGGAGCCCAAGCTAATAAAAACAAAACCAATAGCGAAATAAATAAAATGATTTTAGTTTTCCTTTTCATATTCGTTGATTTTCCTCTTTGGCGGCAATTTTTTAGGTTTTTACAAAGCGTAAACGGCTATTATCGCTACGGTAGTAATAATAATTACAAGATACCAATACAATGGTTTATTCCATTTTGATTTTTCTTCAAGTGACGGAAAAACGATACTGAAGGCTGAAAAATAAATAATGTATAAAACGATATCTCTTAATAGGATTTCAGCCGGTACCCGCAAAAAATTTTTCAACACAACCACTAAACCCAATAAGCAGGTTGCGGAAAAGATTGATACTTTAGTTTGATCTGTTAGTTTCATAAATTGATAGTTTAATAAATTTATCTATTACTTCTTATAAGATTATAACAAATTGGCGGCAAATTCTTTTATTCTACTTGGGCAATAATCGCCACATAACGGTATATCTTAAACCATAACCATTACCGTTTTATAATGATAATTATAAATATCTATTTACTAAAAGTTTTTATAAGTGGTTTGATTGAAAACATCATGCCAATTGCTAAAAACCAAGCCCAATGTGTTACGGTTACCCAATCCGCAAATTCTGGCCAAACAGACACTAAAAACAAAGTGGCGAATAAAACTGCGAACTTAATTAAACCAATATCCCACGCATTGTAATTTTTAAAATTCATATTTTTCACCTCGCTTTCTCTTTAATTGAAAATTATTCGACCTTTTTATTTTATCAAATCTTCTATGGCAACACCTAGTGCCTTGGCAATTTTTGCCATAGTTTGAACGCTTGGCTTATTAACTGCGCCGCTTTCGACTTTCATAAGCGTTGTATATTTAACATCCGCTTTCTTGGCTAAATCGTCTTGCGTCAAGCCAAGTTTGGCTCGCATTTTCTTGATATTTTCGCTGATTGTTTTTCCACTTGTCATATTTGTAAAGTTTTGGTAGTATTGTAGTAAATGAGATTATTGCCTCTATTGCTATACTACCAAATAAAATGAATTTAATCAATAAAAATTCAAAAAGCCCGCTTCCGGCCAAAATAAAGTACGAGCCGACATTTTTTCAGGTTCTTTGGCGGTTTGCGCCTCGCACATCGAGGCGACGATTTCAAGTTTTTCTTTGGCGGCGAATTCCCGCAACTCGGCGAGTTGCGATTCAATGCTTAAAATCTGTCTTTCTTCTGAGTCAGTAGATTTTCTTGCGTAAATAAAGTATTTCATAGTTTTAATTTAGAAAAGCCCGCTTCTGGCGTTCCGCTTTGCGGAACAAAGACAAAAAATTCAATTTTGCGTTCAAAATCGGCTGGCGAGCCCGCGTAGCGGGCGAGCCAAACGCTTCTTTTTCCAACTGGCGGAGAGGGGGGGATTCGAACCCCCGGTAACTTGCGTTACGACAGTTTAGTAAACTGTTACCATAGGCCACTCGGTCACCTCTCCTAACTATATACTCCCTGCCTGTGGGCAATTGTAACAATATAGATTGTCTTTTGCGACTGATTTATATAATAAAGTATTCGATAAGGCCACGCCCGTAATGAATATATCTCAGAAAAAGCTCCGAGTAACTTTTTTCCTGCAGTTTGATTTTGTTCTAAAATCAATAGTTTTTTCTTTATTTTTTTCTGTTCAATTTTTGGGAGCTTGCTATATTGTTTTTCAGCCTCAGGAGTAATGATAATATCCATATCTTATGAAAGATCAGATAAGCGTTTCCCTTTGCTCATTTTTGCTTGCTTGAGACCTCGTAGCACTGACACTTTTATTTTTGGAATTACGAGGAGCTCTGCCATTTCCTCAAGTGATTCTAATTCCTCCGAACTTACTAAAGTTGCCTTTGGTTGTCCATTCACTGTAATAATCACTCGAGACATAGTCTTTTCTACTCTTGCCACAAGTTCGGGAAGGTTTGCTCGTACGTCAGAAATAGATAGTAAGCTGTTCATTCTCATAATGTACAAGATGTTGTACAGAATGTCAAGGAGAGTTGGGAAACTCGCTTCGGCGAGGTGAAAGCGGAGGAGGTGGGATTCGAACCCACGGGGCCTTTCGGCCGCGGATTAGCAATCCGCTCGAATAACCACTATCGGACTCCTCCAAAACAATGATGATTTTACACCAGTCCACTATATTTTACCATTGACAATTACCAATTATTTAGTTAACATGTGTATACATATGTTAACTAAACGCACCAATATTCTTTTCAATGAGAAGCAGTTTGCTTATCTCGCTGCATTAGCAAGTAAAAATAATACGTCCGTTGGAGATTTGGTAAGAAAAGCTGTTTTAAAAGTGTATTGGAAGCCTGAACAAAGCCAAGAAAGGATAAAAATATTCAATGAGATAATAAAACTAAAAAAAGGGATGGGGAGAATAAAAGTAGGAGAGATTAAAGAACTAATTAACTATGGCCGCCTATACTAAAAATACTTTTGTAATAGATGCTTCTTTTGTCCTTGCATTTTTGTTGGATGAGAGTAATGTTGAGGTTGAATCTTTTTTTGAAAAACAGGCATTAGGAGAAATTCATTTAATAGCTCCGTCATTATTAAAATATGAGATAGGAAACTGCTTAAGAACCAAACTTTTAAGAAAACAACTAAAAAAGGCGACAGCCCAAAAGATATATCGATCTTTTTTAACAATCAAGATTGAGGAAAAAACTCCAAACTTTAGTCAAGTTCTGGACTTTGCTTTAGAAAGGAAACTTACTTTTTATGATGCCTCTTACCTCTATTTAGCTAAGAAAAACAGGGTAAACCTTTTATCGCTTGATCACTCACTCAAATAAGTAATATTCTAGTGCCGGGAAAAGGATTTGAACCTTCAATCCCTTGCGGGAACACGCTTCTGCTTAAGCCCTGAAGTGAACGGTAGTTCTACTTCAGGGAAGCGTGCTTGCCCCAGTACCAAATTGTGGGCGAGGAGGGACTTGAACCCTCAAGAGATCGCTCTCACTAGCTTCTGAGACTAGCGCGTCTGCCAGTTTCGCCATCCCGGCGTGCACCTATGAATTATATCACCTTCCCAAATCCTTCCGTTTGAGTTTTTCTTCAAAATCATGCCTAAAAAGCCACAACTGATGGTTAGTTATCCGGAATCCAGTCTTATTTTTTTTTATGATGGGGAGTTGAAGTGATTTAAAAAAGAGATCAATTTTTTGTGTCATCCCTGCGGAGGCAGGGATCCAGTCGTCTTGGATTCCCGCCTTTTGACCAGAGGTCAATCGCCCTTTGGACGACGCGGGAATGACGGAGCGAATATTTGGAAAAATAGTAAATATCCACGCATTTGCTTCAAGAAGTGCACTGTACATATTTTCCTTATCGACTATTGGTTTCATCTGGAGGAGCTCATGCGCAATATAAGAATTTTGTTTTACCAGGGGGATAGTCATGTTTCCTTCATCAAAAAAAAGATTGAGGCAGACGCCAACCCCCCCATAAATCCCCAGAAGTTTCGCAAGTACTACGACAAAGAATCGGGCTGTCCAAAGAGCGCTCTTCCGTGTAATAATAAAGAGATCGATGTCATCAAAGGGAGAGTACCCATTCATTGCGGTTGCCCCCGTGATGCCGACAAATCGAATAAAAGGAAATAATCTCAGGCTATTCATATATATTTGAATTCTTTTTGTATTGTCATCCCTGCGGAGGCAGGGATCCAGTCGTCTTGGATTCCCGCCTTTTGACCAAAGGTCAATCGCCCTTTGGACGACGCGGGAATGACGTGAAAGGGCGGTAATACTATACTGGGGGAGAGTATAGCGAGAGGGATTAGAGGATATGCTTGCCCTGAGCGGAGTCGAAGGGGAATAGTGGTTAGTAGAGCAATGGAACAAGCTAAATAGTTTATAATCTTGAAGCCGCTGCGATTTTACTATTGTTTTTCCTTTTATCTCCCTTATAAGGAGTTCCTTGAGGTCTTTTTTAGTTATCTTCTTTGGGAAGAAGGTATAGATTTCTGAAAAAGAAGGAACATACGAAAAAAAAGCAAAATACTCAAGAACTAATGAGAGATGTTTTCTCATGTGTGAGATGTATTATACCTGTTGATCCATTCTTTTAAAATTAATCCTATAAAAAGAGGGAGTCTCTTTCCTTGTCTTTGTATTCGCCATGGTTGAGTGATAAGCCTATAAAGCCACTCCAATCCGAGAGACCTCATTATATGAGGAGGTCTTTGTGTCAATCCAGATAAATAGTCGAATGCACCACCAACACCCATACAAATTATGCCTTCTAGCATCTTTTTATGGGTATCAATCCATATCTCCTGCGCTGGTGAGCCAAAGGCTAAAAACACAAAATGGGGCCTCGTACGGCGAACTATCATCTCAATTGCCGCATCCTCCTCAAGAGTAGGAGTAAGGATGTTTTTATACCCATTTGTACCAATAAACGTAGCTTCAGGATAGCTTTGAGAATAGCACTGAGCCAGCCGAAGTGCTAAATTTGCCTGAGAGCCAATGAGGACTACTGTTGAGCTCATTGCACCAGCCAAATCCAAAAGTCGAGGGAGCAAAATAGACCCGGATACCCGTTCCGGTATCGATAATCCCAATAATCGCCCCCCAAAAAGGACACCTATGCCATCAGTAAGGGCTAAATCAGACTGCTGGCATACTTTCATAAATTGCTTATTTTGTTGGGCAATAATAATATTTTCAGGGTTTATGGAAATAATATGTCTAAATACAGGAGGAGAAGATAGGTATAATTTAATTTTATCTAGGACATCGTTTAGAGAAAGCGGATCGATAGGTACATGCAAGAGAGAAAAGCGTTTTATTATCATGGTCAATACTATAAGTTTTTATAATAACTATTAAAATAGTAATTTAAGGGTATTTTGTTCAGTTTATTTGAACAGAATTTTAGATTGCTAATATAACCTTTATAATCGTTATGATCTTTATAATCATTATAATTTTAGAAAAATACTATAGAATTATACCATGTAGGTCATTTCTATTCAAAAGTACTTAATCTTTCTATTCTCTAATAGTCTACTAAAAATTATAGGTTGTTATTGTCATTTTATTGCACCCTTGAAACTATCAAAATTTTCTATCGCCATACCAATACCACGGATGACACAAAACAATGGTTCCTCAACGACAAATGAAGCAACATTAATGTGATAACTAATATATCTGTCTAGATTGATAAGAAGAGCCGAGCCACCAGAGAGTACGATGCCTTTATCCACAATATCCGCAGCAAGTTCGGGGGGTGTTTGGGCAAGGACTTCCTTTATTCCTTCCAGAATAAACTTAAGTGGTTTCTGAATCGCTTCTGCCATATCATGTTCTGTTATTTGTATCACTTGAGGAAGACCTGTCTGGAAATTTCGACCTTTAACTTCCATCGTTTTTACTTTTTCACCCTCTTTTGTTTCAACGAATGCATTACCGATATACATCTTCACTTGTTCTGCTGTTCGTTCTCCGATAACGAGATTATGCTTTTTTCGGAGTTGATGGAGAATCGCTTCGTCAAATTTAGTACCGGCGACTCTCACCGTTTTATACGAAACAAGTTGGCCCAACGAAATTACTGCAATTTCTGTTGTTCCTCCTCCTAAGTTGACAATCATGTGTCCCGAGGGCTGGGAGATGGGGATTTTTGCACCGATTGCCGCGGCAAGCGGCTCTTCAATGAGATAGACTGCAGAAGCACCCGCCTGCTTACACGCAGCAACAACGGCACGCTTTTCTACTTGTGAAGATCCTCCTGGGATGGATATCATGATATCTGGCCATAATACAAACCCCCGAAGTGCCTTTTTGAGAAAATAGGTAATCATGGAAGAGGTAGTATGATAGTCGGCAATAACCCCCTCCTTCATGGGGCGTGCGGCTATGATGGAACCGGGAGTCCGCCCCAGCATCTCTTTGGCATCATCTCCCACTGCAAGAATCTGTTTTGATTCAAGAGAATACGCAACTACCGTTGGTTCGTTGAGAACGATTCCTTGTTTTTCCACGTAGACAAGCGTATTTGCAGTGCCTAAATCGATACCAACCTTTTTTCCGAAAAACATGGTTTTTTAAGATACGACAAACTAACAACTTAATCGTAGTATAATAATATACTATATTGGTTGAGAACGTCTATGCATATCATCAGAAACAGCATCATATTAGTATTTTTCACGGTCATACTAATCGTTATTATCGCATACGCGCGGGGATATCGTGTTGACATTCAAAAGGGAACGGTAACATCAACGGGGATAATCGCTATTTCCTCCAGTCCTCAAACTGCACAAGTATATATAAACGGTATATTAAGGGGGGTTACCGATCTCCATTTAACACTGCCATACGGGAAATATTCAATTGAAGTAAAAAAAGAAGGATATACGTCTTGGAAAAGGGAAGTGGTACTCAAGGGAGAACTTGTTGTTACTGCTGATGCAACCCTCTTTCCGCTCAATGCTTCGCTCACACCTCTTACTGCAATAGGTATCTCAAAGGTAGTATCCATTGATAAAACTGATAAGGCACTCCTTTTTGTAGAAAACGGCGATAGTGAAAAAGATGGAATATACGTATTTGACCAGACAAAGCGTCCATTTTCTCTATTCCCCCCCTTGAAATTGCTCGCAATCAAAACATTATTTCCCGAAGATGTGCATCTCCAAGATGTTTCCGTCCTTTTTTCACCTGATTTTAAACAGGGTATTGTGGTTTTTAAGCGAGGTGAAGACCCCATTTCATACCTCCTTTCGTTGGAAGATGAAAATACACAGCTTTTTGAGGTAACCAGTTCTCAAGCGTCTCTTGAAAAGGCGTGGGAAACTGAACGTGACATTGAAACTGCTCGACTCTTAGAAATTTTTCCCAAACAATTTGCTAAGATTGCATCAGACTCGTTCCACATCCTTTCCCTTGCCCCTGATAAATCTAAAATCCTCTACGAAGCAAAACAGCAGATAACACTGCCCTATGTTATTGAACCACGTCTGGTTGCAGCAAACCAAACATCTGAGGAAAGATCTATTAAATCAAACGGACTGTATGTGTACGACAGAAAGGAAGACAGAAATTACATCATTTTCCTTTCAGATGCGTCCGAAAAGATGAGACAAGAAGGAGTCTCAGTAATACTCTGGTTTCCAGACTCACGACACCTAGTAGAGCATGAAGGGGACAAAATATCCATTGTTGAGTTTGATGATACGAGCAAACAGATTATATATTCTGGTCCCCACGAAGGATCCTTTTATGACATAACAAGTGATAACAAACTACTTATTCTTGCAAATTTGAACCCTCAGTTCAATAAAACCCCGGATATCTACGCAGTGGGGATAAAGTGATGTATTTCTATTGTTGTGTAAGAAGTGATGTATTTCTATTGACATGATGTACATTGGATGATATCATAGAAACATGAATACTATTAGATTATCTGCAACATCGGCACGGAATAATTTTTTTGAGCTTCTCAATCAAGTAGCGCTTGGAAAACACGTGATTATTGAAAGGGATAATAAAGAGGTGGCTATCATTAGTCCAAAGAAAAAAAAGATGGATTGGAAGGCGTTTTTAAAAGCTGCAAAAGCTGCAAGAGGAATATTAAAAGATTATGATCCTATGGACAATCCGCTTAGAAGACCAGGAGCCTCTGATTTTTTAGGAAAATGGGATAAGGGTTTAGATATTTCAAAAATAAAATGAAATTAGTTCTTGACTCAAGCATAATCATCGATTATCTAAGGAACGGGCAGGTTGGCAAATCTTTTTTTGAAGAGAAGAAGGTAGATATACAATTTTTCTTACCAACAATTGTTATTTTTGAACTATTCTCGGGCAAGAGCGCCAATAATTCTCGCACAGTTAACATTATTGAAGACTTCTTGCATTATTTTGAGAGGGTTACACTCACGGAGTCGATAGCGAGTCGTGCAGGAAAACTATATAGAGAAATCCCACGAAAAATCGATGTTTCAGACTATATTATCGCCGCCTCTGCATTAGAAATAAACGGGACAGTGGTGACGCTCAACACAAAACATTTCGAATTGATCCCGAACCTAAACATATATCCATTATAAAGAAGGCAGGTATTGGTGCACGATCTTTGAACAATTTGGCATAAAATCAGCCAGTTTGACCTTCAGAGACTCCAACAGTTTCTCAATCCTCAACCAGCCTTTGCTAGATCATTTTGATAAGAAAAAGATGACTGATGCCACAACTATCAAAACTAATTCAGTCAATGATATTGGCCAGGTTTTGAAAAGGTAGTAATTCAATACATTTTTATTGCTTTTCATAAGTTCGTGTTTATGAAATCCAGTAATGGGATACAACCAATT
>Ga0210006_1003062_pt1 | contig 10631 bp, 8 predicted proteins | sample CryGey02umfilter_2_FD_185452 | JGI IMG/M metagenome (GOLD analysis project Ga0210006, IMG submission 185452) | Groundwater microbial communities from aquifer in Utah, USA - Crystal Geyser 4/10/14 0.2 um filter (SPAdes) (version 3) | ecosystem: Environmental > Aquatic > Deep subsurface >... | reverse complement strand
AAGGTTATAAAAATCTATTGAAATTTTGTCGTTGGTGTCAAAAGCGAGGAGTGAAAATTCTCACTGCCTTTGGTTTTTCGACCGAAAATTGGAAGAGGTCAAAAAAAGAAGTGAATTATTTAATGAAGTTATTCGAAAGAGGACTTTCAAATAAAAAACACATTAAAGACCTTCAAAAAGATAAGGTGAAAGTAAAAATCATTGGTCAAAAAGAAAGATTGCCGAAAACCTTGCAAAAAGTGATTGCCAACATTGAGAATTTAACCAAAAACAATAATAATCTTCAGTTAAATTTAGCTGTCAGCTATGGAGGGAGATGGGATATTTTGCAGGCGGTACAAAAAATCGTTCAGAAGAAAATTCCTGCCTCAAAAATTACCGAAGAACTAATTTCAGAGCATTTATCTACCGCTGGTTTGCCCGAGCCGGATTTAATTATTCGGGCCGGCGGCGAGAGACGCCTTTCTAATTTTGTTCTCTGGCAGGGCGCTTATTCTGAGCTTTATTTTGCTAAGAAATACTGGCCAGCTTTTACCGAAAAAGATTTAGATGAAGCCTTGGAAGAATATGCTCGTCGTCAGCGGAGATTCGGCCAATAAAGAAAAAACCACCTTTGACAGGTGGTACAAAAGACTCGTCGTCTTTTTGTTTCCTTCCCTTTAAATTACGACGATTTTATTCGCATTTTATTACACACCTACCCATATCGGCAACCCTATCGGATGAACTAAAAAGGCATGTTTTATCAAGAAGCGGCCTCTTCTTTTTTTATCCGAAGGTTACTACCTCGAGTTTAGCTTGACTTTTTTATTTTGGGATGTAATTTAGGATTATGGGAGGGTTGCACCTTTCAAATTTTTTTAGGAAAAGGAGGTAGCTAAAATGATAGATCGTGAAGTTTTTGAACGGATAGCAGAAGAGTTTGGGACGCCAGTGTATGTTTATGGAGAGAGATATATCCAGCGTCAGTTACGTCTTTTGGCAGAGAGTATCACTTATCAGCCAAAGAAGATTCTTTATGCGGTGAAGGCAAACTTCAATCCCTACATTCTGGAAATCTTTAAAAAAGCAGGTGTAGGAATTGATGCAGTTTCGCCCGGAGAGATAGCTCTGGCTCTAAAGGTAGGATTTTCGCCAAAAGACATTCTCTTTACCGGCAACAACATTACTGATGAGGAAATGGATTTTGCCGTAGAGAAAGGGGTTTTATTGAATATTGACTCCCTTTCTCGTTTAGAGAAGTTTGGCAAAAAGTACCCCGGGTATGAGGTATGCGTGAGGATAAATCCTGATGTCGGAGCAGGCCACCATGACCACTGTATTACTGGCGGTCCGAAGTCAAAGTTTGGCATCTGGTATTCTGAGGTGGAGGAAATAAAAAGAATAGCCGAAAGCCACCGATTGAAGATCGTCGGCATCCACCAGCATATCGGTTCTCAGATTTTGGAGGTTGAGAAATTCCTAATTGCTATGGAGGTTCTTCTGAGGGTAGCCCCAAGTTTTCTCGATTTGGAATTCATTGATTTTGGAGGAGGCTTGGGCGTTCCTTATAGGCCCGAGGAGAATTTATTGGCTGTAAAAGAACTCGGCCAAAAAATGTCTGAGGGTTTCAAAGATTTCTGCCGGAAATATGGAAGAGAGTTAACCTTGGTTATCGAACCGGGACGGTATCTGGTCGCTGAATCTGCCTTTCTGTTAACCAAAGTCAACACTGTCAAAAGGAATCCTGATGGTCGAGTTTTTGTCGGTGTAGACAGCGGCTTCAACCATTTGATAAGGCCAGCAATGTACGGCTCCTTTCATCCGATTACCAACATTTCCAATCTCGGCCGCAAAAAAGAAAAAGTGGATGTTGTTGGTAATCTTTGCGAAAGTGGTGATAAATTCGCTGAAGACCGAGAAATTCGCCAGGCCAGGGAGGGCGACCTCATTTTGATAGGAGTTGCCGGTGCTTATGGCTATTCCATGTCATCTAATTACAACTTAAGACCGAGACCGGCTGAAGTTTTGGTTAAACCGGGCGGTATCCTGCAACTAATTAGAGAAAGAGAAACCATCGAAGAAATAATAGGAGGTGTCTGAAGTGATAAACATTGGTATTGTTGGCTACGGCAATATGGGCCGCGGCGCTAAAAAGGCTGTGGAGCAGAATGATGGCATGAAGCTGGTGGCTATTTTTACCAGGAGGCCAGAGCAGGTAAGGGCGGAAGTAAATGATGTCCCGGTGTTCCACAATGACAAGGCATTTTTACTGCCTTTAAGGAACAAAGTTGATGTGATGATTCTTTGTGGCGGTTCCAAAGAGGATATTCCAGTCCAGGGACCGGAGTTTGCTGAATATTTCAGCACCGTAGATGGCTTTGACACCCACGCAGACATTCACACTTATTTTCAGAAGATGAATACTATTGCCAAAAAGAAGGGAAATGTCTGCATCATTTCCACGGGCTGGGACCCTGGAATTTTCTCCCTGGAGAGAATTCTTGGCGATGCCTTTTTACCGGGAAGCAAACCTTTTACTTTCTGGGGGAAAGGAGTTAGCCAGGGGCACTCAGATGCCGCCAGAAAAGTTGAAGGTGTTCTGGATGCCAGGCAGTATACCATCCCGATTGAGGAAGCGATTCAACGGGTAAGAGCTGGTGAAACACCGGATTTCTCCAAAAGAGAGATGCACAAACGCTTTGTTTATGTTGTTGCCAAAGAGGGAGCAGACAAGGAAAAGATAAAAAGAGATATTGTTGAGATGCCAAAGTACTTTGATGAATACGATACCGAAGTGACCTTTATCGGTCAAGAAGAGATGGGAAGAGACCATTCTGCCTATCCTCACGGCGGATTCGTGATGACTTCAGGAATGACCGGCAGCAATCACAAGCAGATTCTTGAATACCGATGCCAGCTTGAAAGCAATCCAGAGTTCACTGCCAGCGTCCTGGTTGCCTGTGCCAGGGCAGCTTACCGGATGAAGGAAAAAGGATACAAGGGCGCCTTCACCTTATTGGATTTTCCATTAGGGTTGTTAAGCCCTCGTTCCCGAGAAGTGCTGAGAAGTAAGCTTATGTGAGTAATGAAGGAGGATATTAAGAAAGGCGGGGATTGGTTTAATCCATCTCCGCCTTTAATATTGTGCGACATTTAGTTGGCGAGAGAAAACCGTTAGGGGAACTAACGGTTTTTTAATATTCTTTTAAGTTTTTGCCGCTGTGAAATTGACGGTGGATGTCGCGGAGACGCTTGTTGGTTACATGAGTGTAGATTTGAGTGCTGGTGATACTGCGGTGGCCCAGAAATTCCTGGATAATCCTTAGATCAACACCTTGGTTTAATAAATCCGTCGCCATAGAGTGCCTAAGGGTGTGCGGTGTGGTAAAAATAGGAACACCAGCTAAAATGGCATATTTTTTAACAATCCTTTCAATAGAACGAGCTGTAAGACGGCCCTCTACGTCTTTCCTGGTCCTATAATTGACAAACAGGGCTTTTCCCTTATCTTTACGAGTATCTAAATACTTCTTAAGCCAAGAGAGAGCTCTTTCTGAGAAATAAACGGTTCTAGGATAGTTTCCTTTACCAATAATGCTTAGCTCCAAATCCTTTTTATTTCGTATATTAGCAAACTGCTCTCGATTAAGGGCTACCAGTTCAGCTATCCTCATGCCAGTAGAGAAAAGGGACTCCAAAATGGCCCTATCTCTTAAACCAATGGGTGTTCTAGTATTAGGAGCCAGTAAAAGCCGCTCAATTTGCTCTAAATTAAGGAATTTGACGGTTTTTTCGGCCCTAGCGTCTTTAGGGAGGGTTATTTTGTCTGCAGGCAGTGAAACTATATCTTTGGCGGTAAAATAGCCCAGAAGGGCTCTCAGAGCGATAAGATAGTAGTTCTGGGTGACTTTTTTAAGGGGACGGCCCTTTTTATCTGTATAACGACTTAAATATAGCCTATAAGCCCAGATATCCTCAGAAGTAAGCTCGTGGGGCAGAAGACCGTCTTTTTTGGTCTTTTTTAACCAAGAGACAAACTTAGTGAGGTAGTGGTTATAATTTTTCTGAGTTTTATCTGCTAATCCTTTTTCAACTTCACAATAATCCAAAAAATCTGGAATATGTTTTATAATTGGAGTGTTTGATTTTTTCATATATTAGGGGAGACCCTTAAAGGGGCCCGTATATTAGACAGCGTTTTAGCGCTATTGTCCGACATTATCTATATTCATAATATACAGGGCAAAAACCCATGTCAAGGGGGAAAATCCCTCTCCCCTACATTAATTTCTCTTATAAAAACGAAAGAGACATGGCCAAAGGGACATGTCTCACATAATATATAATGGGTGATCAACTACTTTATTAATTCTTTGAATTTTTCCCAAAGGGATTTTGTCACTTCTGGTACTTCTTCTTTCAATTCTTCTTTTTCTTTTTTAAACTCTTCCTCAATGATTGGTTTTCTCTTTTCCACCTCTTCTTTAACTCTCGGTTCTACTTCTTTTTTAAACCAACTCTCAATTTTTGGCCAAATATTAATTTTGAACCAATCGTACATTTTCTGCCAGATGGGCAATACCTCTTCTTTCCAAACTTTCTCCAAAATTCCCGGCAGTTCTTTCTGGCTCACTTCCAGTGCCTTCTTCCCCATTTCTTTTGCTTCTTCCAAAGTTTCCGGCGGAGAAATTGGTTGAGTTTGAGCCAAACTCAAACCCGGCAGACAAAACCCAAATATTACCGAAATTATTATTAATTTTTTTATCGTCATTTAGAAATTAGAAATTAGAAATTAGAAATTTCAGAATAGTCCCCTCGCCTCTTTAATTCTTTTTATTGTTTTCTCTTTCCCTAAAATTTCAGCAATTTCAAATGGTCCCGCTGAAGCTTCCTTACCAGTTAAAGCCACCCTCAAGGGCCACAAAAGGTATCCCCTATCCCCTATTTTTTCAGCTTCTGGCATCAGGACCTTCTCTAAGTTTTCTTTTGTCCATTCCTCAGTTTTTATCTTAGACAATATTTTTTCTAATTTGTCAAGCGAATCATTTATTTCTTTATCTGACATCTCCGCCCATTTTAATAAATCTTTACTATATTCTAGTTTATCTTTAAAGAAAAAATCAGTCAATTCAGAAATTTCTGACAATTTTTTTAATCTTTCTTGATAGGTTGAAACAATTTTTTTAATAGTTTCAAAAGAAATCTCCTCGCCAGTTGCTTTTATTTTAAATTCAGGCCTCTCCTCTTTAAATAATTTTAACTTCTCAGTATCAATAGGATTTCCCGGGCAATCTGACGCTACCCTCTCAATTAACCCCGCCTCAATTAAATAAGGAACACAAAGCTCGGTTAGTTTTTCAACCGAGCGCTGGCGAATATAAAATCCATTTAAAAAATCCAATCTTTTAATATTAAATATCGCTCCCCCTTTTTGGACCCTTTCCAATGAAAATTCTTTAATTAAAGAAGGCAAAGAATAAATTTCTCGCTCTCCGCCTGGATTCCAACCCAAAAAAGCCATAAAGTTCATTATAGCTTCAGGTAAATAACCTGCCTTCCGGTAATCGGAAATCCCCGCTGCGCCGTGCCTTTTGCTTAATTTTGTCCGGTCGGGCCCCAAAATTAAGGGTAAATGGCTATAAATTGGTCGAGGAAAACCAAGGGCTTCCTGTAAAAGAATCTGCTTTTGGGTGTTTGAAATATGCTCTTCTCCTCTAATGACATGAGATATCTTCATCTCAAAATCATCGATGACTACGGCAAAATTATACAGAGGCATACCGAGGTTTTTAGCAATAACAATATCGCCCATTAATCCTGTATCAAATTCCAACTTGCCTCGGATTAAATCATCGAATTCTAATTTTTTCGCTGGCACTCTAAATCTAATTACCGATGGTTTTTTGGCAGCTAGCATTTTTTTGAGCTCTTTTTCAGAAAGTCCAGCGCATTTTCCTGAATAGCGAGGGGCCTCCCCTATTGATAGCTGGTATTGTCTTTGAGCTTCCAATTCTTCTTCCGAACAAAAACAATAATAAGCCCTATTTTCATTAAGGAGTTTCTCTAAGTATTTAGCATAAATATTTAATCTCTGGCTTTGGCGATAGGGACCGTAAGGTCCGCCAACATCTGGACCTTCTGACCATTCAATTCCTAACCATTTTAAATTTTCAAGAATATCTTGCTCAAAAACGGGGTCCGACCTTTCAATATCGGTATCCTCGATTCTTAAAATAAAACTTCCGGCATTTTCTTTAGCAAAAAGATAATTAAAAAGAGCAGTTCTGGCTAAACCAATATGTAAATACCCTGTTGGTGCGGGAGCGATTCTGACCCTGACTTCGCCCGGTTTTACAAATTGAAAATCTTCAGCCGGCATATTCTAACTTAACACTACTACAATGTTCCTATTCAGACAAATAGCTGCAAATATAGTCAGCGATTATTTTAGCGGCCAGGGGCTTGGAAAAATCTCTGGCCGATTTCGACATTTTTTCTAATTCTTCGGATCGCTGAGGCCTTGCCTCATCTCTCACCTCGCTCGGTTTCACCTCACTCGGTGGCCGAGAAAAGAGATATTTTAGTTTTTCTAAGAAGAAATGAGGGGTGAAATTGGCTTCCTCCATCACAATTGCTGCTCCCCTCTCGGAAGTGGCATAAGCATTTTTAACCTGATGGTTTTGAGCAGATTCAGGTAAAGGGATTAAAATGGAAGGCAGGCCTAAAGCCGCAATTTCAAAGATGCTTCCTGAACCAGCTCGGCTCAAAATTAAATCAGAGGCAGCATAAGCCTGTTTTAACTCCTCCTCTTTTAAAAATGGAAAAAGATGATAATTTTTTTCTAGTCCTTCTGGCAAAATTGCTTTTGCCTCAGCCCTTACCTCTTTAAAATTTTTTTCTCCACACTGATGAATTATTTCAAAATTTTCCAAAAATTCTGGCAAGATTTCTAAAATTTTATCGTTTATTCTCTGAGCTCCCTGAGAGCCGCCCAAAATTAAAATCACCGGTTTTAAACCGTTTAATTTAAAAAATTGCCGAGCCTCTTCTTTTTTTCCCTCTAAAATTTCTCTTCTAATGGGGTTGCCAACTAAAATCATCTTTTTGGGCGGGAAATATTCCGTTTTTGGGAAAGAAACAAAGATTTCTAAAGTAAATTTGGCGATGAATCTATTAGCTAGGCCGGGAGCAACATCTGATTCATGTAAAAATACTGGAACTCGCAATATCCAACTCGATATCACTCCTGGAATTGAACCAAAACCGCCTTTACTAAAAGTTAAGTCGGGCGCCAAAAAGAAAATGTAAAAAAAAGCCTGAAGAATGCCGATCGGTATCTTAAAGGCGCAATCAACTAAATTTTGAAGAAAGGTCTTGAAGGTAAAATATCTTCTAATTTTTCCGACCAACACCTGCTTCACCTTTATTCCTTCTTGAGAAAGCAAAATTGAGCCAAAGTCATCTTTCGGACCGATGTAAAAAAACTGAAGGTTCTTTTTTTGATAAATCCTTCTCATTTCTCGGACTATGGCAATTATTGGTAAAATGTGCCCGCCGGTCCCACCACCAGCAAATAAAATCTTCATAGGTCGAAATAAATTGAAAATTTATTGAAGACTGAAATGAATTGAAAATTCATTGAACTTTGTAACTCGAGCGACTAATATTTAATAATATCCCCACCCCAATCAATTCAGAAATTAAGGCTGACCCCCCATAACTGATAAATGGCAAGGGAGTTCCACTCAGGGGTAAAATTTCTATCATTGAAGCAATATTAATGAACCCCTGAAGACAAATCCAAGCAGTTATTCCCAGGGCGGATAGCTGAGAAAATTTATCCTGGCTGATTTTCGCAATTTTAAACCCTCGCCATAAAAATATTAAAAAAAGCAAAATCAAAATAGCTGCTCCGACAAATCCGGCTTCTTCGGCAAAAATGGCGAAAATAGCATCAGACATTGAGTGAGGTAAAAAACCGAACCTTAAACTTGACATTCCTAAACCTTGACCAAAAATTCCACCCGAACCTACGGCAATGATTGCTTGTTTTATCTGGTAACCTATTCCCATTGGATCTACCTCTGGGTTTAGAAAAACCAACAGTCGATTTAATCTATAAGGAGCAATCTTTATTAAAGCCGATAGCCCGCCCATTCCTATTAAAATAATTAAAATGCTATGCCAGATGGGAGTTGTGGCTAAAAAATACATCAAGGCGGCCGAAATCACAATTATTGCCAGGGTACTGATATCTGGTTGAAGAATCAAAAACAGGCTAATGATACTAATAACTAATAAAAATGCAACAAAGGTCTGCCCAAATCCTTTTACCTTTTCGGTTCGACTAGCTAACCAGGCAGCTAGATAAAGAATAAAAGTAATTTTCAAAAATTCTGATGGTTGAAAAGAAATCGGACCCAAAGAAATCCAGCGGGTTGCTCCTCCGGCTTGGGCTCCAATCTCTGGCAAAAACACCATCAATAGCAATGCCAAGTTTATTAAAAGCAAAACCGGAACCCATTTTTTTAAAGTCTCCAAACGAATTCTAAATGCCAAAAAAGCTAAAATTATTCCCGGGATTAAACCAAAAATAATCTGATGATTTAAAAAATAGAAACTCGACCCAAATTTTTCTTGGGAAAAAGAAGCTGAAACGCTGGCTAAAATCAGAATCCCCAGAAGCAACAAGGCCAAAACCACCGCAATTAAAACAACATCAGGAACGCGAGCGTTAGCGAAGCGTGAAGATGAACGAAGTTCATCGACTGGGTTATACCTGGCTGTACTTTTTAACATATTTTTTAAATAAATTACCTTTTTCCTTATAATCTCGAAAAATACTAAAACTAGTTGAAGCACAAGATAAGAGGCAAATTTTTCCTTTTTGAGTATTTTGGTAAGCTAATTTTACCGCCTCTGGCATATTATCAACAAAAAAGTGTTTTGGTAATTTTTTACCCTGAGCAGGCGAAGCGAGTCGAAGGGCTTTCCAGATTTTTTCTCCAGTCGTCGGAAACAAAATGACATTTTTAATATTTTTATTTTCCAAAACACTTTTGGCTAATTTTTTAAAATCAATTTTTCGGTCAAAACCACCAAGAAAGATTGTCTGAACCCGCTTCCCTAAGGCCTCCATTGCCAAAATAGCAGTTTCGGGAATGGTTGATAAGGCATCATTATAAAAAGTAATTCCTTTGAAGGTTCCAACTAATTCTAATCTATGAGGCAAAGGCTTAAATTCTCTAATTGCTTTTTCAATAATTTTTGAAGGAATTTTAAATATTTTTCCCACTGCTCTGGCGGAGGCCCTATTTAAATCATAATATTCTCCTTTAATTGGGATTTTTTTTGCTTTTGATTTTTTAGCGATTTCTTTAACAAGTTTATCTCCTGAGTTAAAAATTAGATAATCATCTTTTGTTTGATAGCGAGTGATATTAGCTTTAGCTCGGACATATTCTTTGAAATTTCTGTAATAGTCCAAATGTTCTGGATAAATATTTAAAAAAACAGCAATACGGGGGCTTTTTTTAAGATTATATAATTGATGACTGGATAATTCATACACATAGATATCGTTTGGCTTAGCTCTAAATAATAGCGACAATACCGGTTTTCCAATATTGCCAACCAAATGAGCCCTTCGACTTCGCTCAGGGCAAGCCTTTAAAATCTGATAAATTAAAGAGGCAGTGGTGCTTTTCCCTTTGGTGCCAGTAACGCCAATAATCTTCCCTGGGCAATTATCAAAAAAAATCTCTGTTTGAGTAGTAACTTTATTAAGAGCTGATTTTGGTAATATTTTAAATGGAATTCCCGGCGACTTAATTATCACATCGTAATTTTTAAGAGCTTTAAGGTAATTCTTTCCAAGATGAAACTTAACGTTTGGAAATTGAACTACACCACTCCCTCCACCCTCCCGCCGAAGGCGGGCCCCTTCTTTGGAAATTGAAAATTGTTTCTGATCGGCTATGCCGATAACTTTCTTAGGAAAGAGTTTTCTCAGAAACTTAAGGTTATCCCTCCCCTCTCTGCCAAAACCCAAAATCAGAATTTTTTTATTCCTTAGTTTTTCTATTCTCATTCTATTCTTAGATTAGCACAAAATTAATTCTTCTTCGAGTTGGAGAATTTTTTAAAAATTTTTAGGTAAATTATGCTGATTATTCCAGGAATTTAAAATTTTTTTTGAATCTTTTTCTAAACGTAGATATTTTGGAAGGATTTTTTTCTCAAAATAGTTTAATAAAAATGGAATAGGGGAGCTTACTCCTACTCTTTTAACTTTCTTCCAACTCAGGTAAAAAGCGATTAAGCTTTCTTTTTTGGTGCCGACGCATTCAAAGGGTTTGAATTTCCTCTCGCCTATCAATTCCAACATTACTGTTAAAAGATTTTGGTCTTCAAACAAATTTTTTCTGAAAATTCTTAGTAACTCTTTTCCATCAACAAATGGATATAAAGTTGCAAAAACAAATAGACATTTTGGGCAATTTCCGCACCACTTTTTGGTTGGCTTTTTGGTTCCGGAAGCGGTTTGATAAGCAACATTACAGCTCAAAAAGGCATTAAAGTATTTAGGATAGCGGCTAAATAACTTAGCAATCTGAATTTCATAGAGAGGACGGAGAAAACTGAAATAT
>Ga0210006_1003060_pt1 | contig 10636 bp, 11 predicted proteins | sample CryGey02umfilter_2_FD_185452 | JGI IMG/M metagenome (GOLD analysis project Ga0210006, IMG submission 185452) | Groundwater microbial communities from aquifer in Utah, USA - Crystal Geyser 4/10/14 0.2 um filter (SPAdes) (version 3) | ecosystem: Environmental > Aquatic > Deep subsurface >... | reverse complement strand
AATTGTAGAAGCAAAATCAAAAATGATCGACTGGCTCGAAGAAAAAAATATTGGAAAAAGAAAAATCCAGTACAAACTTCGTGATTGGTCTGTCTCTCGCCAAAGATTTTGGGGTGCGCCACTGCCGATGCTTGTAAATGAACATGTCGCAACAAGTACAAAACAATATGTGTTCATTCATGGATATGGTGGTGATGCACAGTCAAACTTTTTTCCATGGATGAAACAAGAACTTGAAGCAAAGGGACATGCTGTTGTATTGCTTGATCTTCCAAATACCGATAAACCAAACGTACAAGAGCAAGCAGAATTTTTGAAAAATCAAGTGACGTTTGATGAACATACTGTTATTGTGGCACATAGCCTAGGTGGTCCAGTAGCATTTCGTATTCTCGAAAATCTTGACGCACCGATTGCAAAACTTATTCTTGCAGATCCAGTACTTCGTCCAGAGTTTAACGACGGAGAAAGATTAGACGTCACTGCGAGCGATTCCTTTGCATTTGATTTTGAAAAAATTGCAGCAAACGCTGACGCAATTTCAATAATTTCAGATGCAAAGCATGTCACTATTAAAAAAGAACACATTGATGAATTCTCATCACTATTGCACGCAAGACATGTTGAGGTTGATTTGTCTGAAAGACATCTTATGGTGGCAGAACTTCCGGAATTGCTTGAGGAAGCGTTGTTGACTGGTGTAAAACCTGTTTCATTCTTAGATCTACCTGTATTACTTCCCGAAGATGTAGATTTCAAACCAACTGGACAGTCGCCACTGACATATTCAAAAACATTTCAAGCCGACGTAGAAGAAAAATTTGGAAAAGGCTGGAAGCGGGAAGTAAATACGCTTGATACGTTTATGTGCTCATCGTGGTATTTTTTCCGGTATCTCGATCCACACAATGAGGAAGCATTCGCATCACCAGAAGCACTGAAAACGTGGATGCCTGTAGATTTTTATCTCGGAGGACCAGAACATGTAAACGGACATTTGTTGTATTCTCGATTTTTCACAAAAGTCTTGTTTGATGCTGGATATATTGATTTTGACGAACCATTCACCGTTCACCGTCACCAAGGTCTTATCCTTGGAACAGACGGACGAAAAATGAGTAAGAGGTGGGGCAATGTGATCAATCCTAGCGATGTCGTGGATGTACATGGAGCCGACACAATGCGTATGTACGAGATGTTCATGGGACCACTAGAGGATGATAAGCCATGGGATGAAAACGGAGTAAAAGGCGTGCGAAGATTTCTTGAACGTGTATGGAATTTGCAGGAGAAATTGGAAACTGGCAGTGGAAAATTGGATATTGAGGTAGAAAGAAAGCTTCATCAAACTATTAAAAAAGTTGGTGATGATTTGACATCGCTAGGATTCAACACAGCGATTGCAAAAATGATGGAGATGGTAAATGAATTTTCCAAAGTAGAAAAAATTCCTACGACTGATTATATATTATTTATTACTATTCTTGCTCCATTTGCACCACACATGGCAGAAGAACTCTGGCAACTGCTAGGACACAAGACGTTGATAGCATTTGAACCATGGCCACAGTATGACGAGAGCAAACTTGTCAGCGATACGATGACCATCGCTGTGCAGGTAAATGGAAAAGTGCGCGCGACGATTGATATCTCTTCTGACGCGAGTGATGACGATGTGAAGGCTGCTGCGATGGCGGACGAAAATGTGAAGAAGTGGATGAATGGGAGTGATGCAAAGAAGGTGATTTATGTGAAAGGGAAAATAGTGAATATTGTAGTCTGATGATAGAACACAGATTTCCAGGATTACCAAGATAAACCAGGATTATGCAAAAGGAGGGGATCGACAATATAACAGCCAAAATAATCCGAGCATATTATACTGTGTACAATACGCTCGGATTTGGGTTTTTAGAGAAAGTCTATGAGAATGCAATGATTTTAGAATTGCAGAAAATGCATATACACGGAAAGTGCCAAGTTCCTCTGAAAGTATTTTATAATGGCAACACGGTAGGAGATTATTACGCAGACATTATTGTGGAAGATCTTGTCGTCGTTGAATTGAAAGCAGCAGAAGCACTACGAGAAGAACATGAAGCACAATTGCTAAATTATTTACGGGCGACTGATATTGAATATGGTCTGCTTTTGAATTTTGGGAAAGTCCCACAAATTAAGAGAAAAGTGTGGACTAAAACATATCTTGGTAAATCCAGGTAATCCTGGAAATCTGTGTTCTATGATGCTTTCAAGGATCGTAACATCCAAAAGCAAACGCTTCCTCATATACTGCTCAGGATTTCTTTTCGGAGTGGCGACATGTTCTATTCTGGATATACAGATAGATCTTTTGTATGTATATATCGGCATATTTGCAGCAATATTTTTTTTTATTATTTTTTGGAAACAACATTCACTTCGATTTCTGTCATTCTTTTTTCTCGCATGCATCCTTGGTATTCTCCGATATCAGATAGCATTTCCACTCAGCTCGTACGATGTCAGTAGATATAATGGGAAAGAAATGGAACTCGTGGGATATGTGTCTGCTGAGCCGGATGTGAGAATGGATGGTGTACGATATATTGTTGCAGTCGATAAACAACTCACAACTAACAATCCCGCCTTTGGCAGGGATCCCGTCCAGGCAAAGCACTGGCGGGATAAACAAAATATTTCTGGACGTGTATATGTAAAATCGGGATTATATCCACGATATAGTTACGGAGATAGGTTGCAACTAGTAGGGTGTCAGCTGGAGGCGCCGGAACCAGTGGAGGATTTTGCGTATGACAAATATCTCGCTCGCTACAGTGTCTTTTCCATCTGTTCAGGAGCAAAGATAGAGAAGATTGGCATAGATGGTGGAAATGCGTTGTTTCGGGGCATTTTGTGGCTCAAGGAAGCTGTTGCTGGGCGAATCAATACACTGTGGCACGAGCCATATGCGAGTTTTATGGCTGGACTTCTGTATGGGTATCGAGGAGGATTAGGGCAGCTCAATGAATTGTTTTCTCGCACAGGCGTTACGCACATTGTTGCAATTTCTGGGTACAATATTACACTTATAGCTACACTACTTATTACTTTTTGTATCAGTCTCGCTATCCCGAGAAAAAAAGCGTTTTGGATTGTGGTATTTGGCATTATTGTGTTTCTTATTTTTGCTGGATTATCAGCATCAGTCGTTCGTGCTGGCATTATGGGTATACTTGTTCTTATTGCAAAACAAATGGGACGTACGTCGAGAATAGGCAATGTACTCATGTTCACAGCAGTCATCATGACACTGCAAAATCCGTTTGTATTAATATATGATGCAGGATTTCAACTTTCGTTTCTTTCGACTGTTGGACTTGTGTATTTATCACCAAAAATTGAGACATGGTTTTCCTGTGTACCAAAAGTATTAGGGTTGCAAGAATCAATAGTAGCGACATTGTCTGCAACAATAATTACACTGCCACTTATTTTATTTCAATTTGGAAGATTGTCACTCGTGTCACTCCCAGTCAATATGATTATTCTTTGGATTATTCCGTTTATTATGATGATTGGTTTTTTTGCTGTGGTCGTTAGTATGCTGTTTCTTCCACTTGCACATATTCTTTCGTGGATCGCGTGGGGAGGAATGATGTATATTGTAAATATTGTGCGTTGGTTTGCAACATTATCATTTGCTGCTGTCGATATGCGTGTGCCTGTATGGGGGATGGTATGCATGTACATCGTTCTTGCTTGGTTTATACTTAGAAAAAAGTCTTCCACAACCTAGGTTTTCAAGGATTTGACGGGATACCTGAAATTTGAGATTATACTAGTATTATTTACTTCTAATATAGAACATATATGAAGAAAATCCTTGGAGCATCAGCGATGCTGTGCGCCCTTTTACTTGTTGGTGCAGGATGTGCACCAGCTACAGATGATTACTCTGCAACAGACGGAGATACAAATGACGGAAGTGACGTGTTAGACAATGGGGGAGGTACAGTGGTAAAAGATGACAGCGCGCTGACTGGATCATTTGCAGATTGTCCTTCTGCAACTGAACTCGCTACATTTACATCAACAGATGCTTCTGTGGTAGAAGGCGGTCCTTTTGACACAACAAGCTTCACTTTTGCAAAAGCAAAATGGGAAGGAAACAAACTTAACGTGTTTATTTCAAACAAAGAGTACGCAGCATCAAAATTTGGTGGACTTGATAGTCCTGTCAAAGGTGCTGATAAAGGAACAGGTGTTTTGCAACTTGTATTTAGCAATGGTGCAGAAAAAGCTGACGTTGCTCCGTACAACCCAGCAGCAGGATACGGACAGTCACATTGGGTCACTGCAGAAATGCTCGTTCCAGTTGGCCCTACAGGCACAGATGCACTCCTTAGCATGAGTAGTGGAAGTGCAGTGGTTGCTGCTCTCGATGGTTCAAAAGTATGTGGAACCTTCAGTATGACAGGAAACAACAGTGCTGCAACAGGAGCATTTGTTGCAACGTTTTAATGATTTTTTTATGAAGGAGGGGAACACAAACACCACGGATATCCGTGGTGTTTTGTTTTGAAAATATGGCATTTCCCGACGGACGATGTGGTATACCAGTCTGGTATTCCACACGTCCGTCGGGTAGCGCGGTAGCCATCAGAGAAGCTATGAAGTCCCCCGACCTTTTCGCTAGTCTGAGGCTGCACACGCTTTTATTAGCGTACGTCACTCTGTTTTGAGTGTCAAAATGAGCCTGTTTATATGAAACAAGTAGTAACATTTTTGGCCATAGTTTTATGTATTACACTTGGACTTCGTGTGTATCTTTCACGTTCTTCTACTGACTTTGAAAATTCAAGTTCAAGTGATGTGATTGAAGAGGAGAAAAAAGATCCTACACTCAACATAACTTTTCTTGATATAGGACAAGGAGATTCAACTTTTGTAGAATTTCCAGATGGACAGCAGATGCTCATAGATTGTGCAATTGACGATCGAGTACTTGAAGCACTGGGACGCGTTATGCCGTTCTATGATCATGATATAGACTATCTGGTTGTCACGCATCCAGATCTCGATCACTATGGTGGGTGTCTCGATGTGATGAAGCGTTTTGATATTGGTCATATTCTCTACAATGGTATGGAAAAGTCATATGATGAGCTCTGGCAGTCGTTTCATGCTGAGGTACAAGCGCAGATGGCAGAAGGAAAAGAATATATCGAAGTAGACGAACCTTTTGTCTGGGAAATTGCGAGTACTACGGTGAACGTACTCTATCCAGATCATTCTATACCACAAGATTCTCATATTCCCGGTCTCGACAAAGATGTTGGTGCAAATGATACATCTATAGTGATGAAGTTGTCTTTTGGTACACAAGATGTACTTCTCATGGGAGATGCAGAGGAAGATTTGGAAACGTATTTGGTAAATACTTACGGGGAGCAACTTGATGTGGAAGTATTGAAAATGGGACACCACGGAAGCCAAACAGCATCGACTCAGCCATTCCTCACTGTTGTTACACCACAAGACGCAATTGCTTCCTGCGGATTGAATAATAAGTTTGGTCATCCATCACCTCGTGTGTTAAAACGATTTGAGCGAGAACATACAAATGTCTGGCGGACAGACGTGTCTGGTGATATACTAGTTACGTTCACAACATCGTCCTATGATATTGTGACACAATTTTAGTATATGAAAAAATTTCTTTTCACTATTGCATTTCTTTTTTTGTTTCCACTTACTGCACATGCAGCAAATTTCAATTTTCTTGTAAATAATAGCGTGTATCTGTCAGATGAGAGTGCGTTTGCTGGGGACACAGTAAAAGTGTATACCGTCGTGGTGAATAATGATTTTCCATTTTTTTCAGCAGATGTGACGTTTTTTAATAATGGCGTGCATATCGGTACGGCAGAAATTCGTAATCTTGCACGAGAACAAGCAAAACAAGTATCTATTGATTATAAACTTCCTGAGGGAGAAAATAAGATTGAAGCGCGGATGATCAATGTTTCAGTTCGTGATGAGTCTGGATCCACGATAGAATTGTCACAGCAAGAACTTACTGCATATCAAGCAACACGATCTTTGACGATTGACGTTGATACTGATGGTGACAATATTGGAAATGCAGAGGATACGGACGATGATAATGATGGACTTTCTGATACAGAAGAAGTAGCACGTGGGACAAATTCTCTTAAAGCTGATTCTGATGGAGATACACTCAATGACAAACAAGAGGCTGATAATGGCACAGATCCAACAAAAGCAGACAGCGATGGAGATGGACATGATGATGGAAAGGATCTCTTTTCTACCGATAAGTTTGAATGGGATGATGTTGATAAAGATGGCACTGGTGACAATGCCGACACCGATGATGATAATGATGGACTATCAGATATAGATGAAGCGACGCTAGGAAGTGATCCACTCAAAAAAGATACTGATGGTGATGGTATAGAGGATGGTGCTGAAAAAGAAGCGGGTACAGATCCTACAAATCGTGACACCGACGGCGATGGTTTAGATGATAAAGATGAAATTGATGGTGTAACAGATCCCACCAAAGCAGACACCGATGATGATGGTGTCAATGACAGAGAAGAAGGAAACAGGGGCACTGATCCAACGAACGCAGATACTGACGGAGATGGACTTTCCGATGGTGACGAATTTAAAAAAGGGAGTGATCCTCTGAAATCAGATACAGATGGAGATGGTGTCAATGATTTGCTTGATGCATTTCCATTTGATGCTGCCGAATCTATTGATACAGATCTCGATGGCATCGGAAACAATACTGACGACGATGACGACAATGATGGTATTCTTGATGTTGATGAGTCTGCGTTTGGTACAGATCCATTGAAAAATGATACTGATGGTGATGGTCTGGGTGATAAGACGGAACAAGAAAAAGGATCCAATCCACTCCTTGCTGATAGCGATGGTGATGGACGTATGGACGGAGAAGATAGTCGCCCTCTGGCAGCTGATATGTTTGATTACAAACGAATAATTCAGTGGGGAGCATTTGGGAGTTTGATACTGTTTATTGTCTTCATGAGTGTGTATGCATACAAACGTGAACGATACTAAATATAGCTATATTGCAATCATTATTCTGGTGTGTCTCTTCACGCCAGTTTTTGTGTATGCTGCTGACAGTGATAACGATGGGCTTTCTGATGAGCAAGAAGTGCTCTATCACACGGATCCTGCCAATCCTGACACCGATGGAGATGGCTATCTCGATGGAGAAGAAGTTGTACATGATTATTCTCCACATCTTGCTGGTGGAAAACATATGAATGAAGATGATTTTGATAATGATGGATTGAATGATTGGCTCGAGAGATGGTTTGGAAGTGACATGGGAAGAACTGATAGTGATGGAGATGGAATTTCAGATTATGAAGAAGTCATGCATGGATATTCACCAGCGTCGACTACTTCCGTGCAATTATTTCAAAGAAAGATCGTGGTGGACAGATCGCAGCAGCGGTTGAATTATTATGTGGACGGAGTGAAAATACATAACTTTCCTGCTTCAACGGGCAATCCTGGAACACCGACACCCGAAGGAGAATATTACATGATAAAAAAAGTCGCGGATAAACGATATGTGGGGCCTGGGTATGATTTGCCGGGTGTTACCTGGAATGTAGAATTTTCTCCAATGTATTATATACATACTGCCTACTGGCATAATGACTTTGGTAAACGCACGCATAGTCATGGATGTGTAAATTTGCGAGAAGACGATGCAAAAGTTATTTATGATTATATTGATGAGAGTGTTCCTATTGTGGTAATAGGGGAGACACCTGCGCGGTACGTGGTAGGGACGTGATATGACCAAAAAACAAAAACAACTTTGTATAGATATCCTCACGTGGTATCACAAAGACGGAAGAAATTTGCCGTGGCGGAAGACTAGGAATCCGTATCGAATTTTGGTATCAGAAATAATGCTCCAACAAACACAAGTACCACGAGTGATAGAAAAATATAAAGAATTTCTCCGTGCATTTCCAACGATACAAAAACTTGCTGATGCAAAAACCGCAGACGTTATTACGGTATGGAAAGGACTTGGGTACAATCGCCGTGCATTATTTTTGCAGCGGACTGCACAAAGAGTACAAAAAGAATTTCGTGGAAGATTTCCACGAACAATTGCAGAATTGAAAACATTGCCAGGAGTGGGAGATTATACTGCTCGTGCGGTGATGTCATTTGCGTTTGACGAACCGACACCAGTCCTCGATACCAATCATAGAAAGTTTTATCAAAAAACATTTTTTGGAGATGATATAAAAACTGATGTTGGATTATTGAAGAAGGCGGAAGAAGTAGTGGCTTTTTTGGTTGCTGAGGCACCTTCCACCCAACTTTCCTCTACAAGAGGGGGGAGTTCTTGTTCGCAGGTCTACCACTGGAATCAAGCACTCATGGATTGGGTATCTTCGAACTCAGAAAAGTACACATTTCCCAAAAATAAGAAAAACAAGAAGGCTGTACCTTTCAAAAAAACAGATCGCTATGTTCGAGGCAGAATTGTTGATATTCTACGGGAAGAAGGGAAGGTCGGATTTGTAATGCTGAGGAGATGTTTTCCAGAAATAGCAGATGAACGCTTTGGAGCCATTATCAAAAAGCTCGAGGAAGATAAGTTGATTTCTCAAAAAAATAGGAGTATATTACTTCCGTAATACTATATAATTATCTTTTATGAAACTACTTCTCAGATGGCTGCTCAATGCTCTCACGCTCATCGCTATAGCATTTTATTTGCCAGGCGTCACCGTGAGCGGTATTTATGCAGCACTCATCACTGCACTCGTGCTCGGGCTGGTAAATGCTATTATTCGCCCAGTTTTGTTTGTTCTCACCCTTCCTATCAATCTCCTTACCCTTGGCCTCTTCACCTTTGTGTTGAATGGTTTACTTTTCTGGTTTGTGGGAAGTGTAGTAGAAGGATTTGATGTCGCAGGGTTTTGGCCAGCATTTTTCGGAGCACTTATCTTGAGTCTTGTAAGTTGGCTCTTGGGATGGACACTGAGAAAAAATTAATTAGACTTAACATATACCATATGAAAGGTGGCACCGTACGTGTTGCAAAGGGGAAGTCCTTTAGTGGACCAAAGCCAGGAAAATCTTTTCAAAATCCAGCGAGCAATGCTGGTTCTGGATGGCAAGGAATGGGAAAGAAAAGTATTGTTTCTTCGTTGAAGAAAAAAGAAGACGAAAAAAAATAGAACATATATCTTACGAATCAAACGGATGCGTTTGATTCGTTTAATCTTTGCTCTATAGTATCGATATTCATATGAAAAAACGTATTATCATTTCACTTGGCGGGTCTATCGTTATCCCCAAAACTGGTTTTGATACCACATTTTTGAAATCACTCAAAACATTGTTTCTTACAGAAGCAAAGAAAGGGAATCAGTTTATTCTTATCGTCGGTGGGGGAGCGACGTGCCGGATGTATCAGGATGCGCTCCGTGCTGCAGGGAAGCCTAGTAATACAGATCTTGACTGGATGGGAATAGAAACGACAAAAGTAAATGCTGCCTTTGTAAAATTTATTCTTGGTGATATTGCACACAAAGATATTTTGAGTGATCCAAGAAAGAAAGTAAATACCAGTAAGCCAGTTATTGTGGCATCTGGCTGGAAGCCAGGCAATTCTACAGATTTTGGTGCGGTCAATTTTGCAAAGACGTATGGTGCGAGTGATGTGATCAATCTCTCCAATATTGAATATGTCTATGACAAAGATCCTGCGAAGCATAAAGAAGCAAAGAAGATAGAACAGATCACCTGGGGAGACTTCCGCAAGATTGTCGGCAATGAGTGGAATCCTGGGGCAAATCTTCCATTCGATCCTATCGCAAGCAAGATGGCAGAGAAGTTGGGATTGCGTGTGAGTATTCTTCGCGGGACGGATTTGAAGGAAGTAAAGAATGCGATCGGTGGGAGGAAGTTTCGTGGAACGGTGATTTATTAGGTATGGAACAACGACATCCAATTCGTGGACATCAAGTTGTATGTAGTGCCTTTATTGAAAAAGAAGGCAAATTTTTGATTGTACTGTGCCCAAGATTTAAAGTTTGGAGAGTCCCTGGTGGCAGAGCGGAACACGGGGAAAAATTAGAGGAAACATTGCTCAGAGAAATGAAGGAAGAAACTGGATTAGATTATAAAAATCCCATCTATTTGGGTTTTGGACAAGATCAGCAATTTCACGTACAAAAAGATTATGAGACTTCTCGACTTCTTATGTTTTTTCATCTAAAAGCTACCGGTGAAGTTGTTTTGGATCCAGAGGAGGCTGATGATTCAAAATGGGTGACGATTGACGAATTGAAACAAACCCAAAATAAAGAAGGAGCTCTCACCAATTTTTTTGAAAGATTTCCACAAGCAATGTAAAAAAAGAACCTCACACGAGGTTCTTTTTTATTCTTAAAGAAGACAGGGGAGCTTGCTCGGCTGTCCGAGGATATATGGTACAATCGAACATATGTCCGAGCACATCAAAAAAAGTCACAATAAAACCCAGATTTTGTACCATCTAGTGTGTCCAGTGAAGTATAGGAGAAAAGTACTGATCAAAGGTGTTCCA
>Ga0210006_1003058_pt1 | contig 10640 bp, 10 predicted proteins | sample CryGey02umfilter_2_FD_185452 | JGI IMG/M metagenome (GOLD analysis project Ga0210006, IMG submission 185452) | Groundwater microbial communities from aquifer in Utah, USA - Crystal Geyser 4/10/14 0.2 um filter (SPAdes) (version 3) | ecosystem: Environmental > Aquatic > Deep subsurface >... | reverse complement strand
AACTCCTTCGCCGTCAATAAAAATATAAACCTCATCAACATCTTCATGAGAATGGCCGGTAGTTGATTTTTGCGGATAAAGCTCGGTTAAAGAGATATTTAGATGCTTAAGCTCAGGCAGATCGTAAATTCTATAAAACTCATTGTCCCGTATAAGTTTAGCAAGTTGTTTATATTCTTTAATATCCATAAATAAATGTCAACTATTTGAATACTCTCGCTGTTTTGACATACCATTTCTCAATATTTTCAAAGCGGTCGCTGGCTGAAGAAATAAATTTTTTATCAAAGCCCTTAAGCCAATTTTTAGTGATGTAAAGATAGTGAGGCGAATAAAGGAAGATTACTGGTCGGTCTTGAATAATTAATGATTGAAGGCTGGCCAGGTCAGCCTGACGCTTTGTGTTGTTTAAAGTTTTCCTTATTGACTGGATTAGGCTATCCGCTGTTTTATTTTCATAAAGAGCCAAATTAAGACCGGGATAAAATCGCTCTGAAGAATGCCAGAATGAAGACAAGTCAGGGCTGTCACCATTTCCAAAAATATTACCAAAAAGTATCATTTCATAGTTGCGGGTTTTTATAATTTCGTCACTAACTTCTTGGCTTGGCCGGACTACTACGTTCAATTTAACGCCTATTTCTGACCAATCCTCGCTAACGAGCTTAGCCGTTTTAACTAAAAACGGTATCTCGGGCACCACTAAATTAAACTCTAAACGCTTTAGTTCTTTATTAATATTTTTTTCGCGGATTCCTTCAGTGTTCAGCTGCCAGCCGCTGGTCTCTAAAATTTGCTCAGCTTTTTCTAAAGAAAAATTCTCTTGAGGATAAATTTCGGCCGCATATCCTTTCATTCCTAATACTAAAGGACCTTCAACAGGAATGGCTCGGCGGTCAAAAATTTTTTCGATTAACTCTTTTCTATCAGTGGCGTAATTTAAAGCCAGACGCACGTTTTTATCTTTTAAAATATCCTGGCTATAAGGATTAAAGAAAATCGCATAGTATCTCGGCATCCGAAGTTCAAAAACTTGATGATTGATATTAATCTTAGAAAGATTCTCTTGATTTAATCCGCCAAATCCATCGATAACCCCTGAATTGAAATTTTTAATCAGTTCTTCTTCGTTTTGATAAAATTTAAAACCTATTTTTTCTAAATAGGGCTTTTGACCAAAATAATACTCATTGCGAACAAGTTGGTATTCGGAAACAAATCCGGAACGTTCTTTCTGAAAAGATAAAAACTTAAAAGGTCCGTTACCAATCGGCTCAAGATTGTAATCAGAAAGTCGAAAATTAGCAACCGGAATAGAACCGAAAACATGCTTAGGAATTATTTTAAGCTCTCTCAGAGTGTTTTCAAAAAAAACATAGGCTTCCGGAAGAGTTAATTTTATTTCCCGCTCGCTTATTCTTTCTGTATTTACTCCCTGCCAGAGGGAAAAAGCAGGTGAATGACTGTCAGGATCTTGAATGGTCTTAACGGTAAAAATTACATCATCGCTAGTAATGGACACTCCATCGTCCCAGAAGAGGTTCTCTTTAAGACGAATATTCCAGGCCTGACCATTTTCACTCATTTTATAATTTTCCGCAAAATCCAAAAAGCTGCTAAAAACTAATTCTATCAAGTCACGGTCCGGCTCATTATTGGCTAAAACTGGATTAATAAAGGCGGGCTGACCAATTACGCCTTCAATATATTGACCGCCAGAAACCGGTAGGAGATTAGTGTTTTGGCGGAGGAAGTCAATTACTGTAAAAATGGAAGCAATGATAAATATCAAACAAGCAACAATAAAAATCCAGCGTTCCTGGCGGGAGAAATTTTTAAATAACCGAACTAAAAATTTCATAAGTTACTAAATTATCAGGTTTAAAACTGATAGAATTGCAAAAATTATTATCAAGGCGATTGTGGCAATAAAAATTAAACGTTCCAAGCCTCGGCGTTTAGCGTAAAATTCGTTTTCGCTGCCGCCGAAAACGCCGGAAAGTCCCGAGGACCGCTCCTGAAGTAAAATTAAAACAATTAAAATAATTGAGATGATAATTTGAGTGATGGAGATAAACATTCGCTTTGCTCTATCAACGAATAACGAATCAGTACGAATAAACGAATATACGAATTTAAAATTCGTTTATTCGTAAATTCGAAATTTATTCGCTATTCGTTGATTTATAGATCTTTTTTGCTGAAAAGTTAATGACGAGATTAATCAAGCTTATAATCAGGGTAGCATAAATCAAAGGCACAGTTCCAGTTATGGTAATATTTATTAAAAGTTTGTCAAGAAGATAAAGTATTAAGGCATTGACCAAGAAAATCCCCAGACCAAAAGTCAAAACAATCACCGGGGTGAGAATTAACTTGAGAATCGGTCTAAAAAAAACATTGATTAAGGTTAGAACCGCCGCCACCAATAAAAAATTATTAAAACCAGGGCTGACTTCGAATCCCTCAATAAAATAGACGACGGCAAACAGCGCAATCAGGTTAGAGAAGAAGTAAAAAAATAATCGGGCCAGGAAATGCATCATTATATTATTATATAAACTTTCAGATAAGTTATCCACAGCCGAAAGGTTTTATTCTTGAATTTTAAGGGTTATAATAAAAGCACAAAGGTCGAGTACAATATAATCGCAAAACAGACGCTAAATGTTTCGCGTCAGTTCCGCGTTTCTATTTCGCGTCAGTTTCGCGAATATTATGGCAGCTCAAGGTTGGACTGAAATATTGTTGACCTCACTTCAAAATGTTTGGGCCGGCGTTATTAGTTTTTTGCCGTCGTTTATCGGCGCTTTAATTCTTATTATTGTCGGCTTAATTGTTGCCTCGGGATTGCGCGCAATAGTAGAAAGAATTATTAGTGCTCTAAGGATTGATACACTTTTAAAAAGAACAGGACTAACTCCTTTCTTTGAAAGAGCCGGCCTTCAGATTAACTCCGGCAAATTTTTAGGTCTTTTGGTTTATTGGTTCTTGGTGGTGGTATTTGTTTTGGCAGTTACTGATATTTTGGGACTTTACGGCGTCTCTCTTTTCTTGCGGGATGTAATTTCTTATATTCCGAATATCATTGTGGCGGTTTTGATAATGTTGGTAGCGCTGTTGGTGGCCAATTTTCTTAAATCCATTGTTAGAGCCTCGGTTACCAGCGCCAAGCTTCATAATCCCAAATTTTTAGGTTCGCTGGTCTGGTGGGTAATAGTGGTTTTTGGATTCTTAGCCGCCTTAATTCAAATTGGTATCGCGGCAACAATCCTTAATACTCTGGTGACCGGATTAATCGCGATGCTGGCTATAGCCGGCGGTATTGCTTTTGGTCTTGGCGGCAAAGACTACGCCGCTTCCCTTTTAGAGAAATTTCGACGAGAGACCGAAGAAAGATAGTTTTTAATCCAACCAGAGCACTAAAATACATTTAGTGCTCGGCCGAGCACATAAATAAAGATTTATGTGCTCTGGATTCGGCTTAAATAAGTAAGCTAAGCAAGGCTCCGTTTTCTATTTGAAGCGGGGCTTTGTTATTGAAAATTTAGATTAAATGGGATACAATAACTCTACGAATAACGAATCTGTACGAATATACGAATTTAATTAATACCAAAAACGTCAACATTTCCAGACCTTTTTTATTTTTATTCGTAAATTCGTAATAAATTCGTAATTCGTAGATAAGAATGGTAATAACTTTTTACGGTGAGGGGTGTTTTAAACTTCAAAGCGGTGATTTTGTTATTTTAAGCGATCCCTTTGATGGTGAAACCGGTCTAACACCGCCGCGTTTTAAAGCCGACATTATTTTAAAAACCTTCACCTCTATCCCTATTGTTAATCAACTAATCAACCAGTCAACTAATCAACTAATTTTTGGCCCAGGCGAATATAATATCAAAGACATCACTATCACCGGCTTCTCTTTGTCTAAAGAATCTTCAGAAAAATTTCTCAAGACCGTTTATTTGCTGGAGCTGGAGGACGTTAAGCTCTGTTTTTTGGGACATCTTTCTGAAGCGCCTGAGCCCGCCATTTTGGAACACCTAGAGAAGATTGATGTTTTGTTTGTTCCGGCCGGGGGACCGCCTTTCCTTAATCAAAAATCAGCGGTAAAAATTATCAAACAGCTTCAACCGAAAATTGTTATTCCTTGTTTTTTTAAAATTCCTTCCCTAAAAAGACCAGCTGACAAACTTGAAAAATTTTTAGAGGAATTTAACGGCCCGAAGGCAAAAGAAGTAACGGGACAAGAAAAATTAGTGATTAAGAAAAAGGATTTGGCTAATATTAAAAAGACGGAAATTGTAATATTGAAAACATAAATATGAATATTCGCGAGTTATTAAAAAAAATCCAGAATTCTGACGAAGCCACTAAAAAATGTTGGCTAATTGGAGTGACTGCCGTCTCGATGGTTTTGATAATTGGTCTTTGGTTGGTTTATATCAAATTCACAGTTGAATCATTCACCAGTAGCGCTCAAGAGCAGGAATCCGTTGTCGGATTTTGGCAGATTTTTAAAAATGGACTGAAGGTGATAAGTGAATCAGTTTGGAACAGCATCAAAGGCTTTGTTTCAGAAATAACCAAAAGTAGAACAATCACTATAGAATAAATCAACGAATAACGAATCTGTCCGAATAAACGAATAAGCGAATTTTTTGAAATTAATATATTCGTTTATTCGTAAATTCGTAGTTTATTCGTTATTCGATGATAGAGCAAAGCGATGAACAAAATAGAAAAACGCGAAATAACTGACGAACTCCGAGAATCATATTTGGACTATGCGATGTCAGTAATTGTTTCCCGAGCTCTGCCTGATGTCCGGGATGGATTAAAGCCGGTTCAGCGCCGGATTTTATGGACAATGTGGGAAGAAGGCCTGACTCATAACGCCAAATTCAGAAAGTCGGCCACTGTTGTCGGCTCTTGTCTTGGCCGCTATCATCCGCACGGTGACGTCGCTGTTTATGACACCTTAGCCAGAATGGCTCAGGATTTTTCTTTAAGGTATCCCCTTATTCAGGGACAGGGAAATTTTGGTTCAACCGAGGATGCTCCGGCGGCGATGAGATACTGTCTTACGGGTGATACATTAATTTTGACCGATAAAGGACTACTTTCCATTAAAGAAATTTCGCGCAAAAAAGAAGACTGCGTTAATTTTAGAGTATTAAACTATCAAGGAAGAAAAATAAAAGCTAGTAAATTTTTTAATTCTGGCAAGCATAAAATTATTGAAATAACAACAGAACAGGGATATAAACTAAGGGGCTCATACAATCACCCGGTTCTCTGCTGGACATTAAATGAATTCGGTTTCCCTTCTTTAAAGTGGAAAATGTTGGCGAATATTTCTATTAATGATTACGTTCTTATTAATAGAAACTTTTCTTTGTTTAATAAGAAAGAATTCAACCTTAAACAATTTTATCCGAAAAATTTAAGATATAAAAAGATAGGTTTACCGAAGATTATGAATAAAGACTTAGCCTTTTTGTTGCTGAGGGGAGTTTTCATCAAAATCAAATATTATTTAACAATCAGGATTTGAAATTTTATAGTAAAGTAAAAAATATTATTGAATCTCAATTCTGCGGTATAAAATTATACGAAAGACAAATAAAAGGTAATTGTTGGGAATTAAGCCTCTATCATCAAAAGGCGGTCAGGTTTTTAGAAAATATTGGCTTAAACCAAGTTAAATCTGATAAAAAAGAAATACCATTTACTATTTTGTTGTCTAAAAGAGAATTGATAAGACAATTTTTGATTGGATTATTTGAGGGTGACGGTTGCGTGGTTTTTCATAATGATAAAAGACATAATGGAAAGTCAATTATATTGACCTATGATTCAAAAAGCCAGAAACTCATAGAGCAGTTGAAGATTTTACTATTAAATTTTGGTATTGTAACCACTTTGTCTTATAGAGATAAAAGAAGTGGCTGTTATAAGTTGTCGATTACCGGCAGAGAAAATATTCAAAAATTTAAAGAAGAAATTGGTTTCTTTTCTAAAAGGAAAAGTTCGCTTTTGGCTCGGGTTGTGACAATTAATCCCGATAGAATGAGCAAGACCGACTATATTCCTTTTCTCAACGAGTATTTAAGGAAAAATTACAAAAATTCATTTATTCAGCAAAATGGCACCCAAAGAAATAACTTTGATAGATATAATAAATTACGAAAAAATTATGACCAACTCAAAAAGATTTTAAAGCCACAAGACCGAAAGCTAATAGATTGGATTATTAAAAATAATTTCTTTTTTAATAAAATAAAAACAGTTAAAAACCTAAACAAGAAAGAAATAGTTTATTCTATAAAAGTAGAAAATAAATGCCATTCTTTCATTGCCAACGGCTTTATTAACCATAATACAGAAGCCAGACTTTCTAAAATCGCCGAAGAGCTTTTATTTGATATTGAAAAAGAAACTGTTGATTGGCAGCCGAATTACGATACGACTCGTCAAGAACCGAAACTTTTGCCAGCCAAACTGCCTAACCTTTTGCTTAACGGCTCAATGGGAATTGCCGTAGGAATGGCCACTAATATTCCGCCTCATAATTTAAATGAAGTCATTGATGCTCTTATCTATTTAACTAGTCATCCAAAAGCCACCACCGAAGAGTTAATCCAGTTTGTTCAGGGGCCGGATTTTCCGACTGGCGGCATTATTTACGACAAAAAAGCCATTGCCGAAGCTTATGTTTCCGGTCGAGGACCAATAACTTGCCGGGCTCAAGCCGAAATTGAAGAACGTAAACCCGGTCAATTTAATATTATTATTACCGAAATTCCTTATCAAGTTAACAAGGCCGAACTGATTATTAAAATTGCCGAACTGGTTCAGGAAAAGAAAATTGAAGGTATCCGCGATTTACGAGATGAAAGCGACCGGGAAGGACTAAGAGTTATCATTGAACTTAAAAGTGAGGCCAATCCCCAAAAAATCTTAAACCAACTTTACCAATATACTGACCTCCAAAAGGATTTTCATCTTAATGTGATTGCCTTAATTGACGGCATTCAACCTCAGCTTTTATCAATAAAAGAAATTTTAGAAGCTCATTTAGAGCATCGCCGCTTAGTGGTAGAACGCCGGGCTAAATTTGACCTACAAAAAGCTAAAGAGCGAGAACATATTTTGGAGGGCTTAGCCAAGGCTTTATCAGTCATTGACCAGGTAATCTCCACAATTAAAAAATCAAAAGACCGCCAGGAAGCCCATCAAAATTTAATTAAAAAATTTAATTTCACCGCTCTTCAGGCCAATGCTATTTTGGAGATGCGGCTTCAGACGCTGGCGGCTTTAGAGCGTCAAAAAATTGAGGATGAATTAAAAGAAAAAAAGAAATTAATTGGCGAGTTGCAATTGCTTTTGAAAAGCCCGGAAAAAATTCTTAATGTCATTAAAGAGGAGTTTTTAGAATTAAAGAAAAACTACGGAGATGAGCGCCGGACAAAAGTAGTCGCTTCCGGCCTTAAAGAATTTAAAGAAGAAGACCTTGTACCCCAAGAAGAAGTGATTATTACCCTTTCGCAAAGCGGTTACATCAAGAGAGCGGCGCCTAGTACTATCAGGGTTCAGCATCGGGGCGGCAAGGGCCTACTTGGCTCTGAGGTCAGCGAAGAAGATTTTATTACCCATTTTATCTCCGCCGATACCCACGATAATATTTTATTCTTTACCGACCAAGGCCGGGTTTTCCAGACCAAGGTTTATGAAATTCCTGTTGGTTCCCGCACCTCTAAGGGTAAAATTATCCAAAACTTTTTAGAAATTCCTCCGAGTGAAAAAGTCAGCGCTATTGTTGCTTACGCTCCATCACAGAGATTCGCGTTCTTGGTGATGGCGACAAGAAATGGCTTAATTAAAAAAACATCCCTTGAGGATTTCGCCAATGTCCGGAGAAGCGGTATGATTGCCATCAATTTACAAAAAAGCGACGAACTCAAATGGGTTAAACTTTCTTCAGGAAAAGATGAAATTATTTTAGTAACTGCTCAAGGCCAAGCCATTAGATTTAAAGAGAGTCAGCTGCGGCCAATGGGTCGAACGGCTACCGGCGTAAAAGCCATTAGACTTAAAAAAAGTGACTTTGTGGCCGGACTTGATATAATAAAAGAGACGCGGAACATGCGCGGATCTAAGTTATTGGTTGTCACCGAAAACGGTTTTGCCAAACAAACCCCGCTTAGCCAATATAAAGTTCAAGGTCGCGGCGGCCAGGGCATTAAAACCGCTAAAATAACTTCCAAAACCGGATTAATTATTAATACCAAAATTATTACTGACGAAGAAGAGTTGTTGGCGCTTTCCAGTAAAGGTCAGATTATTAAAACTAAAATTTCCGACATTCGGACTGCTGGCCGAGCTACTTCCGGAGTCCGCATTATGAAACTTAACAGCGGTGACAAAGTGGCTGGAGTAGTATGTTTATAAAACAATGTCTTTAACTCGCAATCAAATCATTATTATTGTCCTTGCCGGTTTAATTGTTTTATTTTTCCTCTTGGTATTTTTCGGTATTATCCCCGGTTTAAAAGGGCCTGGCACCGGCAGTTTTGGACTTCCCGGCGGCGGTTATGAAACCGAACTTATTTTCTGGGGAGTGACTGAGGCCGGAGACACCAGCGCTATTCAACTAATCATTGAGGAATACTTAAAAACAAACAAAAATGTCAGAATTAATTACCGTCAATTTGATGATGTTCTTTCATATGAAAAGACTCTTTTAAATAGCCTGGCCACTGGTCAGGCGCCGGATATTTTTATGTTTCACAGCAGCTGGCTGCCAAAACATTATGACAAAGTCATGCCGGTTCCTGAAACCTTCCTTCCCTTAAGCCAATTCCGGCAATTATTTCCGACAGTAGTTGAACAAAATTTTGTCCTTAACGGAAAGGTTTATGCCTTACCTCTTTATATTGATACCTTAGCCTTTCTTTATAATAAGGATATTTTTGACGCCAAATCCATTGCTCTAATGCCGAAGACCTGGCAGGAATTTCAAAATTTAATTTCTCAGCTGAGGCAAATAAACATTCTTAATCAAATCGTTAAGCCGGCAGCGGCTCTCGGCGGCTCGGAAAAAAATATCAACTCGGCCTCGGATTTGTTAAATCTTTTAATGCTTCAGTTTGGCAGCCAAATGATTGACCAATATGGGAAGATAAATTTCGGTAACCAAGGACTCCAAGCTTTAAATTTTTATCTCCAATTTGCTAATCCTTCCAGTCCTTACTATACCTGGAATGAAAACCTGCATTATTCTTTGGATAGTTTTAGTGAGGGCTCAACTGCCATTATTTTTAATTACGCTTCACAAATTCCCTTGATCAAAGCAAAAAATCCCTATTTAAGCATCGGAGTCACTCTAACGCCTCAACCAGCAGGTGTCAGTCAGCCGATTGATTACGCCAATTATTGGGGATTAAGCGTTTCCAATCAAAGCCGAAATTCAAATTTGGCCTGGAATTTTATTTTTTCGGCAACGACCAATTCTCAAGTTTCCGAAATTTATCTTCAAGCCGTTAAAAAACCGCCGGCCCTTCGCTCGCTGATAGAAAAATATAAAAATGACCCGGAATTGGGAGTTTTTGCCAAACAAGCTTTGACAGCCCGCTCCTGGCCACAACCTGATAGCAACGTTGTTAAACAAACTTTTTCTAATATGATAGAATCAGTCTTAAGCGGCCGCCTCAATTCGGAACAAGCCCTAAGACAAGCGGAAAATGAAATTAATGAATTGAAATGAAAAAAATAATTCTACTTTCTACTTTCTACTTTCTATTTTCTATTTTAACCGTAGAGGCTGCCTTAGTGCCTTGCGGCACCAGCACCACTCCTCCCTGTACTTGGTGCCATCTGATGCAATTAATCACAAATGTTATCAGCTTCCTAATATACATTGTTATTCCGCTGGCAGCAGTAATGATTGTGGTCGGCGGAATTTTTATTATGACTGCTGGCGGCTCAACCGAACGCGTTTCCAAAGGTCGGGAAATTGTCACCGCCGCCATTACCGGTTTAATTATCGCCTTGCTTTCCTGGCTAATTATTGATACAATAATTAAAATTATTGCCGTGGGCTGGGATAGCTTACAAATCGGGCCCTGGAATAAATTAAAATGTTAAAATGAAAAAAGAAATTATCTTAAAATCAGTATTAATATTTTCTGTAATTATCAGCTTATCTGGTCTCTTATTAGGAAATATTGTTTTTGCTCAAAGTAGCTATGATATGGATAAAGCTGCTAAAGACCTGGCTGAGGGCTCGCCCATTAAAGAGCCAGGTGACATCTTTAGAATTCTGGCAAAAATCGTCCAGTACACTTACACTATTTTCTTTATCGTAGCGGTCGTTTTCATCATTGTGGCGGCTTTTAATTTTTTGACCAGCCAGGGCAATCCAGAAAAAATCAATAGCGCAAAAAGCCAGATTACCTGGGCCATAGTCGCTATTGCCATTGCCTTAATTTCAGTCGGCGCTGCTCAAATTATTAAAGCGTTTATCACGCCTTAAATATGTCCGGGAAAAAATTTATTTTTATCACCTCAATAATTTTTTTGATATTTTTGCCTTTTTTGGTTGGAGCCATTACCCCTGGGACTATCCC
>Ga0210006_1003054_pt1 | contig 10651 bp, 7 predicted proteins | sample CryGey02umfilter_2_FD_185452 | JGI IMG/M metagenome (GOLD analysis project Ga0210006, IMG submission 185452) | Groundwater microbial communities from aquifer in Utah, USA - Crystal Geyser 4/10/14 0.2 um filter (SPAdes) (version 3) | ecosystem: Environmental > Aquatic > Deep subsurface >... | reverse complement strand
CGCCTAATTCGCTTCATCCGCGAGGCAAAGACTTCGCGGTATTTGGAGCTCGAAATAACCCCAACACGATTAAGGCTTCAAACGATATTATATATGATAGTACCATGGTTGAATATATAGTTATGGTTGCTACCTCCTTTCTTGCAAATAGTGCATTTGCAGTTACTATGTTTTTCGCGACAATTTCAGATGATAGCGGAAGTTCATACTTTGGAAGAAATCAAGATTTTGTTATTACGTCCTTGCTTAATACCGCGGGCATCGCCCGGGGATGAAGCTAAGCCAGCGAAGCTGGTCATGCTCGAAGAGCATGTAAAGGCGGAAGATACCACGGGTAAAGCGGGAAGCTGGCTTACCGGCGACGCCCGTGGAGTATCATTTCGACAGCGTAAAACCCCGAGCGTAAGCTCGCGGGATGTAAGCGTTGAAAACGCGAAGCGAAGAAATATAGTAACCCGCAACGCGAAGCGGTGCTTGCAACGTAGTTGCATGTGCGTAAGCACGGGGGAATCTATTTGCCTCCGTACGGAATTTGAATCAATGCGGTGGTGCTTGGTCCAACCAGAACCGATAACTGGGGAGAATTGAAAAATGATGACGAAGTGTGGAAAAGATTTGCAGAAAACAATCCAATGAAACGTGTCGGAACGGCCGAAGAAGCGGCCGAGGCTGCGATGTTTATGGTTAATGATCCCGGCCGATTTATAAATGGAAACTTTTTGTTTGTGGATGGGGGAAGCAATTGGAAGTAGAGTATCTGGCAGAACGAAACTGTATAATCAACCATGCGCATAATCACTCAAAACCTTCACTGTCATATACCTTGGCACGAGAAGAAGTATGAATTTCTTAAGGAAATGAAAGCGCTATCAGTTTGATTTTGCACGAACATTATCGAACGGAACCTATGATGAGCACCGAAGGTCTCTTCTTGCGGAATTGCTGGAGATCGCAGGGAAGGAGCTTCTCGCTTTACACGTGGTGTTTTCCTCCTTTCATGCTCTTCGAGCTTGACCAGCTTCGCTGGAACTGATACCTCCTCGGGCTTTACCTGTGGTATTAAGCAAAGAGGTAATAAGAGTAGTAAAATAGTCTATGCTGAGGCTTGAGGATATTCAGGACATATTCGAAGAACGGGTATTTGCTCGAGGTCTAGATTATGCGCATAAAGGTCGGGTGACTAATCTACAAGTCGCCGGAAATAATGTTTCCGCAACTGTTATCGGTACTAAATCCTATGAGGTAACTGTCAATATCGATAATCTGGTTATGTCGTGTACATGTCCGGCGATGGAAGGAAATGGGGAATGCAAGCATGTTGTGGCGGTCCTTGTAGCATATTGCGGGCAAGGAAATGAAATATCAGTCTCAAAGACCGTAGTTCAATCTTTAGCCGAAACCAAACCACTGCGCAGGCGGGCTCAACTTGTGGAACATAGAGTCATTGTTCATGACCGTTTAATTCGAGAGCAACCGATAGGACAGACTATATCGTACATGAAGAAGCTGTTTTTACGAATTCCAGGTTACCGCGGACCGAATTGGTATGAACGCTATACGGATAGATTGGGGGAGATCGACGATCAAATTGCATACATAGTACCCAATATCATCATATCAAAGGAAAATGCTGTAGCGTTGTTTGATTTTGCACGGTGGTTAGACAAAAAACTCGAGCAGATCGATGATTCCGACGGCATTATTTCTGGTGCTCAACAAGCAGTGCTTGATCAAGTGACGTTGTACTATGACCGTGAGGATGCCGATTTGGCACTGGCGGTAGAAATGTTCTTTGTGAAGGGAAGCTTTGATGTTGGTGCTCAGTTGTTGGACACGGTAGCAACAATCGGAACTAATGCCAAGCTCTTTGCTCTGATACGCGAGAAATTACTTTACGCACTCGAGAAAGGTGCTGATTCAGTGTTTGCCGGATACACATCGTCGGTGTTGCATATGGTGATGAACGGAGAGCTACGAACCGATAAAGCCATAGAAGTGCTCGGGCGTTATCAGAAGTACTATTCAAAGCATCCATACGCATTTACCGAGGTAGAGCGAGGGCTTTTTCTGGAAAAGCAATTTCAGGTTCTTTATGATCTATGGGAGTGTGTTAAGAATGGGGATACGTTTAGAAGGGAACAATCTGTATACGAGACCGTGTTGAACGAGCTTAAAAAATGGGAAGAATTGTACCGATACATTAAAAAGGGGTTGCTCGGATACTTTCAGTTAAGGCAGTACGCCAAATTGTGTATACTCGCAAAGCAACTAAACAAGCAGTCGGACATTGAAGGTGTGCTTGAAACGCTAACACGAACAATGCAAGGCGAAGATTTGTTCAACTTTCTGTACTCTACTGAACGTTACGACCGGCTGGCTGTAGCGCTGGTTTCGTATGTGCGTAACAAAGACGTATACATTGGTTTTCTGTCCAGACTAGACATTGCAGAAAGATTTGTTGCAAGACTAGAGCGAAGTAACCATAAGAAAGAGGCCAATGGTCTCGCTATTCGGCTATTACAAGAGTACGACGTCGAATTGCAAAATAAACTTAGTGGTCGCTATGACACGCTTATATGGCTCCTGGATTTTTTGGTTGTGCATGGAGAATGGGAGGTAATTGTAAAGTATGTGAGTCAATGGTCCCGGCAGTATCCTAATCGAAAAGGGATGGTAAAGCTTATTTCATCGGTGCTTAATACCGCAGTCAAAACCCACGGTTGAACCAAGGACCGTGAATCTGGTCATGCTCGAAGAGCATGAAAGGAGGAAAACACCACGTGTAAATCGAGAAGCTCGTTACCTGCGACATCCGTGGCATATTATTTGGTTGCAGCATTTTGCCAATCTTGATTCCTGTTTTCGCGGTTTGGTTTCTGGGCAGAACGAGCCTATAATTGAATCTGCCCGGTAAACTACAGGCTATGCCCGTAGAGTTTCATTCTTCTGTGTAAAGAGTTTGTGCCTTTAAATGAGGGTTGAAACTTGGATTGGATAGCAGGTCGAATTTGTACATTTAGCACCAAAACAAGGACTAAAACTTGAGCCTGTTTACTTTTTGTAAATTTCTCCGGAAAATAACTATTGACACGTGTACAGACTATCGGTTATAATGCACTACAAATTAAAAGGCAGGGAATAGTAACCTAGAAAAGAGATTCTGCAAGTTGGGGTAGCTGCAAGCCCAATATCACACTTCGAAAGTGAACGCGCTTTGCCTTAAGGACTGAAGAAAGCCTTTGTGCAAGTAAGTCAATTGGCGATTAAGGTTGTCGTTCGAAAGAATGGAGACCAGAGAAAGTCAAAGAGTGTAGACTACTGAAATAGAGGCTCTTCGTAAGAAGAGTTTTTTTATTAAATAGGGGTCGCAATCGCGATTTCCCTTAATAATCAAGCTTATTAGAAACGTTTTGTGCATGCTGTTTTTGCTGTACGAAGTATTTTTTGTAGCGAGGAGTCAATATTCAAGCAAGTCTAAAATGGGGTGGTACCGCGGGAAGCTAAAGCTCTCGTCCTCAAGAGAAATAAATTGAGAACAGAGCTATATGAATAAACTTACGCATAAGAAGGTTTTTGTTGGGGAGTGCGCTTCTGGAGCAAAGAAATATATTGATGTATATACTGTCTCATCTGATATTCAGGGCGAGCAGTATTATATACAGGCGAACTTACATGGACCAGAAATCGCAGGTATACCAGTAGTATTTGCACTGATTGCTTATTTGAAAAGGAATTTGCTGAAAGGAGCTGTTACGCTTGTTCCTAGTGCTAATCCTTGGGGGCTTGATACCAAAGTGGGCGACAAACTTATTGGTCATTCAGATTTTAGTCAAGAGAAACCTCATGACTGGAATAGAATCTTTCCAAAAATCGAGCCCAATGATTGTGATTTTCTTGCACACATCAAGGAAGATACCAATAACCTTGTGTTAACAAAGGAAAAGCTCTTGGCATATACATTGCTTAATCTCGCTATAAAGGCAGATGTTATTATTGATATTCACTCAGTAGTAAATTCGATAAAACATGTATATTACTATCCGCATGAAATAATCAACGTTATAAACTTCGATGTTCCAGTATATATTGAACTCGGGTATTCATTTAGCGGGACTTTCGATGAAGCTGTCCTTTATCCATATCTCTCGAATAATGCATATCTCACTAAGGAGGTATATGTTCTAGAATTATCTGAAGAGGTGGCTTATGAGGCAAATAAAGTAGTAGCAGACACTGCTACGATCTTGAATTATTTGTATCGAAAAGGAGTTATTGAAGAGTCGCAATGTAAACTAGTAATGAAAAGTGAAACATTTACCATTCAAGAAAAGAAGGCACTTTATGCGCCTTCGTCAGGAATTTTCCTTCCAACAGTTAAGATTGGTGATTCGGTTATTAAAGGTCAATTGATGGGGACGATGTTACGACAAACAAGTTCAATAAAGGTTAATTCACCTTACAACGGAATTGTTAAGAATATTACCGTTAATAGAACCTTGGAGCTTGGACAATTTATGCTCGGAGTTTTAACTAAAGATTAAATAATACAGAATTTTATGAAAAGCGCAGTAGTAGCGAGCAAACAACAAATTGAGAATGAATTTGCTGAGAAATATGGCATTTACTATCAACCTTCAGCAAAGGCCCTGGCGACCTCCCTTGGCAAGCTTGCAAGTAGACAATTTGCAAGAGATGATCAGATGCATACGAGTGGGTCTGCTTTAAATACTGTTGAAACACTTGGACTTGGTACAACTATTTCATTCGGTGATTTTAGAGCCCCTGAGATTGTATTACCAGGCGAGCAAGTTGAAAACTTCGTAAAGAAAATATCAATGTACCATGCATTTCAAGTGGCTCTACCAATAATTATTGAGCAAGAAGATTTGTTACATAGAATAGTTGATGATTTGGTGGAACATCCTACCAAACTTGAATATAAAGGATTGCCGGTGACTGTTAATCCTATTCTTTCAAGAGACGACATTGTGTACAACAGGGAAAAAGGGCTTGTACTGGTTGATCCAAACTTATCACCATTAGGAACGGCAGAAATATTGTGTATGTGGGATTACTTCAGAGATGGTTCATGCAATCCGAAACGGTTTGCAATTAATACAGCGCGATATTTTGAAAATCAGGGTCTCAAAGTTGGAGAGTCTAGAATCGGCTTAATTACATATCCCGATTACGTTGCCGCTCAAAGCCAGAAAGCTTTTGCTGCAATTCTAACGAGTCTAGGTTGGAAGTGCGAATGCGTGGAACCATCGGAAATTGGTTTGGAATTTGCCACGCCTAAAAAATACGATCTGCTTTGGAATCACGTAAGAACCTTGCCGGTATCGATCATTAAGTATGCGGAGGAAAATAGAATTCCGATTATTGATAAGCCCGGATTTAGAATTGCAGAGTCACAATTGTGGTTTGCATTATTGCAATTACAAGCGCTTAAACCATTGTTTCTTCGACAAGGGGTATCGGTTGATGCTTTATCCATGCTTATCCCTAAAAGTGTACTATTAAAAAGAGTAGGTTCAAACATTATGATTTGTGATGGCGTTTCAAAAGAGGGGCTCACATATTCTATTGTAGATTTAAATGCTCTTAGGAAGAAACTTGGAAACAATTCAAGTAATGTCGGCGTACTTAAATCGCTTGACACAAGTGGTAGTAAGGGGGTCCAGGTGACACACATTACACGACCGAAGCTACTAGAAAAATTGCCCGAAGACGGAACGCCAGTCACAATTCAGGAATGTATCTCAAATTCAATCCCAGGCACAAAGCTGGAGCTTTATTCAGTAAGCAATGGAACAGCCCTACAACCGTTTGCACTGGCTGCGATGACTTCTAATACCGGAGGTGTGATTGTGCATGGAGGAAGTGAAACATATCAGGCATTATGCAAATATGCCTTCACTGCCATGTAGAGACTAGATATGTTCAAGGATAACGATGGGACAAGCTCCGCTCCCTTGCCATTTAGCAGTCGCCTGCTATAATTGCTAGTATGAGAATATCGAAGACAAAAAAACGGACTCCGGTGCAACTATCACGTTTTTCGAAACCGTTCGAATTAATGATTGAAAACGCTTTTAGAATTACCCAAAAGGTGAAGGTAACCCATGTTGAGCCGAAACATCTTTTTTCTGCCATTTTGCTTGATAAAGATTCCTTAGCCTATTTTTTGCTAGAAAAGTTTGGCATTGACACGACTGAAACCATAAAAAGGTTAACCGGAGAGCTTCCTGAAGCCTTTAAATCGAAAACTTGGCGAAAAGATCCAACCATAGAGTTTCACCAAGCGTCAAACGATTTGTTATTTGAGGCGGCAAGAATTGCGCGAGAAGGAAACGGCTATTATATTGGCACAGAACATGTGCTTTTGGCACTTTTCCGTGGTGAAACTAAAGACTTGTCGTTTGTAAAAGAATTACTATCGCATATCACCTCGCTACCAAATTTTGTAAATGATGTGCTGCGAGCTACCTCGATGCCCTTCGAAATTTTGCGACAAGCTGAGGACGTTTCGTTGCCTACGTCTAAACCGTTGCCCACGATGCAGCAAGAAAACGGCGAATCGGCAATCTCGTTATTTACCGAGCATTTGACCAATCGCTTTCGACAGTTTGACCCAGTTGTCGCCAAGGAACAACGAAAAGAATTTACGGACAAAATACTTACTATTTTGCTTCGAGCTCGCAACAGAAACGTGTTGCTTGTTGGACCAAGCGGAGTAGGGAAGTCCCACATTATCGACGAATTATCATATCGTTTGGTTGACGGCGATGTACCAATTTCAACCACCCATAAAAAACTTCTTCGCATGAATCTTCCAGCAATAATTGCAATGGCAAAGTTTCCTACGGATGTCGAAAAACAGGTAATGGCAGTGCTCAACGATGCCTACGGCTCAGACGAGGTTGTCCTGTATATTGATGACTTTGGTTCGCTACTGGGCTCGCCCATGCGTGGCGGAATGAACATGGGAGCAACTTTCAAAGCGTTTTTGGAACGCAACGGCATTAGTGTCATTGCCTCGATAAATCCCGAAGAGCTTCACCAATTGTATGAAAACAATCGTTCGTTGCTTCGTTTCTTCTCGGTCATAGAGGTCGAAGAGCCAGAGATTGAACAAGCCTCGGTACTCCTTAATGATGCAGTTAAGCAATTGGAGCAAGAACATGGAGTAACTTTTGAACCAGCAGCGCTAGACGCCGCAATTCGACTAACGACACAGTATATTCCTGATCGCGTACTTCCCGAAAAAGCAATAGAAATTCTCGATTTGGCAGCAAGCAAGAAGAAATTCACCCGTGAATATAAATACCGTGGCTTGGGAGAGCTATTGAAGCAGCGCAAGGAACTTCAAGAGAAAAAAGACAGGTTGGTTAGTGTTGGCGACTATAAAGAAGCCGAAGATATGCAACGTGAAGTGTTGTTTTCCTCACGCAAAATCAAGGAATTGCAAGAAAAGCATAAAAAAGATGTTCAGCAATCAAAAATTACTATTACCGATGGTGACGTTCGTGATATTGTATCGATGTGGACCAAGTTGCCGATTGCGACGGTAAGTGCCGATGAAACGTCGATGTTGCTACAGCTAGAAGGCAAAATTAAAGAGTTGATTATCAGTCAAGAAGACGCTATTAAGCAAGTTTCAAATGCAGTTAAGCGCGGTCGTGTTGGTATCAGTAGTAAGCGACGACCATGGGCAAGCTTGTTATTTCTAGGCCCGACCGGTGTTGGAAAAACCGAACTTGCAAAGGTGTTAGCGAAAAATCTTTTTGGGGATGACGAGGATCGACTAATACAAATCGATATGTCCGAATATATGGAACAACACAGCGTTTCGAAGTTAATCGGTTCTCCTCCAGGATATGTAGGGTTTGAGCAAGGTGGTTGGTTAACCGAAAAGATCGCAGAAAATCCTTACAGCGTTGTTCTGTTCGATGAAATTGAAAAAGCGCATGCTGACGTACTCAATATTTTGTTACAAATTCTCGAAGACGGGCACTTAATGGATGCAAAGGGTAACCGTGTGAGTTTCCAAAATACCATTATCATTTTGACCTCGAACATTGGCGCAGAGCAAATTGCAGAAGATAAAGTGCTTGGCTTCTACCGAGACCAGCGCAAACGTGACATTGTCGAGTTAAGTACCGAAGCTTATGAAGAAATGAAGGAAAAGCTGATGAAAGAGCTTCGCAAAAAACTTCGTCCTGAATTGCTAAACCGTTTGGATGACGTGATTATCTTTAAGGGCTTAAGCAAAGAAGACGCTGCAAAGGTTCTCGAAATCTTGATAACAGAATTAAACAATCGCTTGAACGAGATGAATATTTCCGTAAACATTAACGAAAAAGCGAAAAAATATGTAATCGAAAAAGGGTTTAGCGCAGAATACGGGGCACGTCCATTGCGCCGTTTGTTACAGCACGAAGTCGAAAACCTTGTGGCCGATTATGTGCTAGAAAACAGTTTGTTAGATTCAAAACTTCGCCAGGAAAGGTTGGCGTTAGAAATTGGGATGAAAGGGAAGAAGTTGAGAATTGAAGACTAAAGCACTAAAGCATGAAAGCAACGAATGCAAAAAGTTCTTCAATAGAAGGTTCAGCGGTTCAACTTTGTGCTTTCTAGCTCTACTGCTTTAGTGCTTTACAGTCAATTTAGATGTTATACTAATTCGTGGGTAAACGCGAAACAGGACTTGCTCCTGAAGTGAAACATGTGGGGTTAGGGAAACATTGGGTATATGACGACCCGGTTTCTGTAGATCATGATTATACAAAAAGAGAATCAACATTACCTATAGAAGATTTTAGCCCGTTGCAAGTTGAGAGTATTCTGCAAAGTATTGCTCCGATGGAATATTCAAGAATACTACATGCTGCAATCGCAACGCAAATCAATTCAAGATGGCGCGATACTGCTTGCCCAAATTTCAATGAAAAGGTTGGCCGCATTTTTTCGACCCTAGAACCGGAGAAAGACGAGGATCCGCAGGTATTGTTAGGAAGAAAAATTATTCAAGAAATGCGAGCATTAAGAGTTATGGAGAATGTCTCTAGTGTTGGGCAAGTGTTGAATGTTCAAGGTGTCGGTAGTGGGTGGTTTCAGCAAAAAGATACAGCACGACATAGACAAACAAAGGTAGATTTATACAATAATTTGCGGGCGTTAGTGAAGAGTGGTTTCCTTAACCAGGATGGAGACCATAATCCGTTAAAGTTCGATCATCTTGATAATTGTTTTCATCGCTATACACGGCTAATCAGAATGCGGAATTCAACGATTGATCTTACTGCAGTAGGCAATCAGTATAAGCAAAGTAAAGAAAATGAGTCCGTTGCGATTTTGCTTGATTTTTTTATGCTCGCAGACCGAGAAATATATTCAGCACCGATTATTCCAAACGAAGTCACTGTTGCAGAGAAAACTTTTATTGCGAAGGGTGACAGACTTACCGGAAAGGCGAATAGGGCACTGTTGAAGGAATGGTTCGAGGAAGTTAGTGCGGCAATGACCGAAGCTGGTGACAAAGTGATTTCTAGCACCGAGGATCTTATGACTGATTATTTATTAGTCGGAAAGAATCCATTTGTGGAAGAGGGGAGCGATGATGTCTCGCATCTTAGCTCAAAAGCCCTTGTTTTGGCTCTTAAACGACTTAAAGGCGAAGCTTCCCGTCAGCAGCGGAACGTTATTCTATTTGAGTTACTCAGAAGAAATGTTCAACCGTTAACGCGGGTATTGGATAAATTTGTGATACCTGGGATGACCAGGCCGGATACCTTTACCCTTATCGCCAGTGATGGTGCCGATTTTGGTATTGAGAGAAGAACTCGAATTAATGTGGACCATTTACTGTTTGATCATCTTTCTGATGTATTTCAACAGCTTAAAAACAGTCCAGCAAGTAAATACCAACCAACGTTGCAGGTTGTATTTGGTGAACATAAGGTCGGATCAGATTTTCAAGCTGCCCTAAACGAAGCTCGATTGGATAACAATATTCGCATAGCGCAGTTTTTGTTTATGCTCTATGTGAGAACGAGGAAAAACGCAGAGAAATTCGACGATTGGCTTGGCAATGAAAAATCAAGCTTCTCGCTGTTGACGAAAAGCGGTGCCTTGTCGATAGTCTCAAAGACAAATATTTTAGTACAGGGTGAGAAACTTGCACAATCACTTAAGCAAATGCAGAAATTGTCCGATGGTTCAGCTGTATCAGGCAACGTAACTCATTTATCGGGTGCTGTAGCACAACAAATAGGGAAGCCTGGCTTGTATACGACGCAAAGGGAATTTAATCCATTCAAAAACCCAGTGGATATGGAAACAATACGAGGTGCATTTCGCCGATATTTGAAGAAAGTGGAGAATAAGGGAGAGCAAATGATGTCTCTAGTGGACCTTTCTACGTTGAAAGAGGGAGAAGATTAAAGTATAAAGTATAAAGTATAAAGTATAAAGGTTAAATTCCGAAAAGATTCCGAATCATTATTGGCAAATTTATTCTTTAAACGTTATATTTTATGCTTTATTTTGTCGTTCACTTTTCCCGTACCATACTGTTTTTATGGAAGAATCAATATTACAAACCAAGTCTTTTGACTTGTCGGTCTCGGTATACAAAAAAGTTGCCGAA
>Ga0210006_1003053_pt1 | contig 10656 bp, 7 predicted proteins | sample CryGey02umfilter_2_FD_185452 | JGI IMG/M metagenome (GOLD analysis project Ga0210006, IMG submission 185452) | Groundwater microbial communities from aquifer in Utah, USA - Crystal Geyser 4/10/14 0.2 um filter (SPAdes) (version 3) | ecosystem: Environmental > Aquatic > Deep subsurface >... | reverse complement strand
TGTATTAAATAATTATTCCTCACCAAGATTAAATAAATCAGTTGGACTAAAATTCAGTTGGACTAACTTTTTTATCTTGTAGTTTTGCATAGCAAGTGTCTTTGTCTGGCTGAGTAACATAAAAGCCAGTTCCATAGATTAGTGTGGTTCCATCAACTACAGTCGTCACACAGCCTGTATCTGTCTCTGCCACTTTGTCTACTGGCACACATAATGAACCTATTCCTCCTTCCTGAATTTCACCGTCATCACCATATTTCACAACACATTTTTCCGAGACTACGACACTCTTGATAGTGCCATTGTATGGACCACGACCCGGGTACATACAGTTTTGATTGTCAGCTACGGTCTCCCTGCCAGGAACAATACCAAAGTAATAAAAATCTTTGTCATTCGGACCAAATGGGCGGACAGGATGCTTGATAGTCAAAGTAGTGGCGGTACTTAGAGTAGTGGTAGATGCGTCTTCGTCTTCTCCGATAACCATCTCACTATCAAAAAAACTAAAGGAATAATCATCAGGAGCCAAAGCATCGCCAGGGTGTTCTCTCAATTGAACGTTATAAAGCGAATCAAGGTTCATTTCTTTGCTGAAGAGTATATCCACTGGATAATAATCACCGACATCCTCCATATCAGTACCAGGATTGACGGTCTGGATATGTGGGGCAGTCATGTCTATCTTGTTCTGAACAGTAAAGTGCCACCAAAAGTTGTCTGGCAATTTTTCTGTGTTTGCAATATCTTTGGCAATGCCAAAGATCAGGGGCTTATGTCTCCAGCCAGTGTTGGTTTCGTAATTATAATATTTATCATAAATAGTAAAATCAAATTTTCCAGGAATACTACTATTGGTCTTCAAAACATCTCCCAAAGAATCATAGTCAGGAGTCACTTCTGTATTATGATAATCAAGAGCATTATCCGCCATATCTAAAACTCCCGAAAATGGCTTGGCTACAAATGAAGGATTAGTCTCGTCAGCCAATTGAGCAGTCCTTACCAAGACACCATAATGAGCAGTACATTCTTTGTCATAGTCAGCACATGGCACATAAAGACAATAAATATCATCGCCACAACTATTGATACCACACTTCTCTTGTGGAATGAATTCTACAGTCTTATAACCATTGGTGACTTTCCACTGCCCTTTTACTCCTTTGGAGTTTAAATCTTGTACTTCCACGTCTTTCACCACCTCTACTTGTTTTTCTCCCAAAATTTCAAAATATTTTATTCCGTTGTCCATATCAGATACATACGCATACCCACCATGTACTGCCAGAGCTCTAAAATTGTCCGAAAGTGACCATGGAGCATCATCCTCAAGAGAACTTGGATAAGAAAGCTTCAAAACAGGATTGTACTTATCCGTGATATCATAAATTTTGAATGCTTTTTGATAGCCAATTAACAAATACTTATCAAATAATTCGATACTGATCGCAGACACACCATCAAGAGACTCACCTGAAAATTTGTTTGGGATTACTGAATAAAGTTCCAAAGTGTCTTTGTCGGATATAAACACACCGTCTGCTTTATGAGCTGTGTACAAATCATTACCATTGACCAAAATATCAATAGTGCCAAATATGGTATCATCTATTTTTTTCACTTTCTTTGGTGAAAGTGGATTAGAAACATCAACCAAAAAGAAATCTTTTGTTCCGCCACCTTTGACCACATAAGCATCTTGGCCATTGACATAAACTGATGTTATAGCATTGTTGAACCCACCAAAATCTAATGTTCCCACCACACTGGCGCTAGTCAAACTGGCGGGGTTACTAATATCCACAATTTTCAAACCGGCAATACCATCTGCTACATAGGCATAATTCCCCTGAACAAATACATCAAACGGAAAAGCAAAACCAGCCAGTTTACCGACAGAATTGCCATTGGACAAATCCAAAATATCCAAAGCAGATCTATCAGCGTAGCCATAAGTAACATAAATATATTGATCGTCGTGATGAATGGCGTTTATACCTTTGGGGGCAGTAAACCAAACACCTTCGTTAACAGGTTTACTCGGGTCTGAAACATTGATTGTCTTAATTATTTTATCACTATCAACCACATAAATACGGTCACCAACAGAAATCATTTTCTTAACTTTCTTTGGGCTTGCTGGAATCTGCCCTTTGTATTCAAAAGATTCGCCCACCACAGTCTCAATAGTGATCTGTGTTTCTGTATTTGTATCCTGAACAAGACTATTTCCGTCATTACCAAGGATATCAACTAAAATATTGTCAAATGATGAACTGGGACTGACGACTCCCTGAACTACCATTGGGTCAACGGCTTCGTTGAAAGTGATTTTGAGTACTTTATTTTTTGAAATAACTTCACTGGAGTTCGGAGAAACATCTACCACATATGGTGGAGAAAGATCTATGTCTGTGTTAGTTTCAAAATTCCATGGATAATTATTATTTGGATAGCCATTAAAAATACTAACCGATTCTCCGTCTTTATTTTTTTGCATCTTTGTGACACCACTAGTGACCACTACTTTGTGCCACATATCTTCTTTGTCACTACCGAGCAATTCTTTTGGTTTGAAGACAAAAGTGTAGGCCTGGCTATTGTCATAGGCCACCATGCCATAGGCTTCGATTAGTTGATTGGTATCTTCACCATTAGCATCAATTTGCACTTCTGTCTCCTGGTTATTTTCATCAACTATTGTTTTGAATCTATAAATGTTGATTACCTCTGGCTTCATAGTGTCGCAGACACCTTCTTTGGTACAATCTCCATAATATTCCAAAATTCCCCCCGTAGTCTCATTCTTTTTACAATTGGCTCCATAATCAGCATTCCCTTTTGTGCCAGCAATAACTACTGCATCTACTTCGTCCAATTGCCAGCACGTGTTATTGGTATTTTCAATAACACTCGACGGGTCTATTTCAATATTAAATGTGATAGCGATTTTGGTATTGCGATAAATATCTTGTTGGTTGGAGGCAGGATAATGGTCTTTGACCAACTTGACCAGAGACCCAGCTCCATCAAAAGTATTGATAACTGGCGTACCTGGTTGCTTGGGCTCGTAACCAGTAGCAGCTTTCAAAAGATTGATCACAAACTGCACAATGATAAGAGCAAAAAATATAATAGCAAGACCAATGATAGCGTTCTTCAAAGTGTTTTTTCCGTGGAGAACTTTTTCTTCATTACCGCCTGAAACCATAATTAGGTAGCCAGCATACAATGTCATGATCACCATAATAAGAGCCAAAAATCCGAGAACTGCTCTAATGATCTTGGTTATCACAAGTGGAAAATCAAATCCACCAAGTTCAATACCTTGTTCCACCTGTGCTACACCAAAATCAGTCGCTCCCTGAGCATGACTACTCTGCGGTAAAAATAGAACACAAATAAGGATAGACAAAAATAGAGCCATGACTACTTTATGGCACTTTCCAAATTTGTTTTTGTTTTTTATTCCAAAAAACATGAATGTAAAAGATGAGAGAAAATATGAACTATTTCCTCTACAAAAAAGTTTCTTTAATTATAACAAAAAAAAGCAGTACAGACAACAAAAATAGGTCTGGGTGTGGATGATTTTCAATCCAACAAATACCAGAACAAGTAAACACAAAAAAACACCCTACAAAATAGGGTGTTTTTATGAAAAATATTTACTAAGAACTGAGAATATCTTGGGTTAATTCTCTCACCAAGCTACCGTCTGCCTGGCCCTTCAGACGACCCATGGCGGTAGCCATCACTTTACCAATATCAGCTGGTGAGCTAGCACAGGTCTCTAATATTACCTCTCTTATTACTTTTTTTACTGCGTCTTTATCCAATTGAACAGGAAGGTAAAGCTGTAATATTTCTATTTCTCTTTGAGCACTGTCCACCAAATCTTGACGACCTCCACGATCAAAATCTTTTTGAGAATCTTTCAACTGCTTCAACTGCTTGGAAACAACACCTTGTACTTCCTCATCGGCCAGTTCATATTTTTTTTCTATTTCTAGATTCTTTATGGCAGACCAAAGCATCCGCAACACAGAAAGTTTTTCGGCATTGCGTTCTTTCATGGCGATCTTTTGCTCTTGTACAATATCTTCTCTAAGAGACATAGTTTACATAATTATTTTTTTCTATTATTAAAACTGTCTTCTTCTGGTGGCAATTTACCAATTTTACGAAGATAATTATCCTTAGAAATTTTATGTAGTTTCGAGACAGTCTGAGTGTGTTGAACATTCTTACTTTTTTTACCAGTAAAAAACTGCACTTTACGAGCTTGAAGTATCTTTCCGGAACTCTTCCACATTCTCTTTGTTCTACGTAAAAAAGCTTCGAAAGATTCACCTTTTTTTCTCTTTACTTCTGACACATTATTCACCTCCTTGTGAAATTAAAATACACCGCTTAAGTGCGGATTGGTAAGCACAGTAAACTAATGAACTTACCAACCCGTACTAATTATGTACGTTTATTAAGATTAACCCAGCTTGTCTCGACTGACAAAACCACATTTTCTACCCACCTTGAATGGTGAGAGTGGAGCTGGTGTTAATGTCTCCGTAACAAACTAACGGAGAATCTTATTCTGATTTTATTGTGATTAAATTATTTTTTTTTAATTCTTGTTTTATTTTTTGTTGATCAACTATTTCTTGGATACCTGAATCCATATCACGAATAATGATAGTACCATCAAGCACTTCTTTTTGTCCCAAAATAAGACTGTGTGTAACGCCATATTTATTGGCCAATTCCAACTGTCCTTTCAAGGAAGACTTGCCAATATTATGATAAACCAAGACGCCTTCACGACGTAATTTTTCAATCAGACCAAGAGCGCGCATACGAGCCTGATCTCCAAGCTGAGCAAAAAATATCTTAGATCTTTTTTCTACAATTGGTATATTTTTTCCTTTTTCTTTCAAATTTTTGAGTGCCATAACGACTCTCTCAAGGCCAATGGCAAATCCACTGGCTGGAGTAGGCTGGCCACCAAGTTGTCCGATCAACAAATCATAACGACCACCCCCACCAAGTGCACCTTGTGAACTTTTTTGGGTATCAGCTTTATCCTGATCTTCATATATTTCAAAAACAGTATCCGTGTAATAATCCAAACCACGAACCAATGTGGGCTGGAGCATGTATGGTACTTCGAGCTCATCTAGATATTCTAAAACTTTCATAAAATATTTTTTGGATTCTACTCCCAACCAATCAATAATCTTTGGAGCATCCTCTATTACCGGCTGGCATTGTTCTACTTTGCAATCTAGCGAACGTAAAGGATTTTTGTTCATTCTCTTTTTACAATCATCACATAAATAACTACGCTTCGAACGCAAATAAGCAACTAGTTCAATAGTATAATTATCCCTGTCTTCCTTTGATCCAATACTATTGATAAAAACTGTAGAAGAAATTCCAAGATCATTCAAAAAATTATAGGCCACTACAATAAGCTCAGCGTCAACAGAAGCGTCTTTTACACCAAATGATTCGCAATTGAACTGATGAAATTGTCGAAACCTGCCAGCCTGAGGACGATCATGTCGAAACATAGGGCCGCATGTCCAAACCTTTACTGGTTGAGATTCAGACTGCATTCCATTGGTAATATAAGAACGAACCAAAGAGGCTGTGGCTTCTGGCCTTAACCCAACTTTGGAACCATCTCGATCTTCAAAAACATACATCTCTTTATCCACCACATCAGTACCTTTACCAATCGAACGAATAAACAAAGAAACTTCTTCTAAAATCGGAGTCTCAATCCAACCAAAATTGTAAGCGTGAGCAATATCTTCCGCCTCGTGGTGTGCGGCTTTCCAAAACTGTTCGTCCTTTGGTAAAATATCTTTCATGCCTCTAAGTGGAGCCAAATCTTTAGAGAATTTTTTGCTTGGTTTTTTTTCTTCTGTCTTTTTTGTAACCTCGCTGCCTTTATTGTCTACAGTAGCTTTGGTTTTTACAACTGGTTTCTTTGTAATTTTTTTATTTTTTTCAAAAGACGGCTTAGAATTTTTCTGAACTTTTTTTAGTTTAATTGTTTGTTTTTTTATTACCATATCTTTATTATATGTTAACAACTATATATCATAATTGGGCTTAGTGCTACCAAAAAAAGTAATCCGTGAAAGTGGCCAACCACGCAAAAATGTACGTCCGACAATTGAATTTTGATTAATCGGCCCAAAACGTCTGGAATCATAGCTCGCCCCACGATTGTCTCCCATTACAAAATATTGATCAAGCCCAAGAGTGACAGCTGTATCGCCAGAGGTAACATTATTTATATAAGGTTCTTCTAATTTTTTACACTCCACTTTACAAATAGTCACTTGACCATTTTCAATTCTCACTCTCTCACCAGGAAGACCAATAACACGCTTGAGATATGAATCATCTGGGGCAGTCGGTGATTGAAAAACTATCACTTCACCTCTTTCAGGATCACGAAAACGATAAGTTAATTCGTCAACAATAAGATACTCACTTTCATAAAAAGAAGGAATCATTGATTCTCCTTTAACATAAAAAGGCTTGAACAAAAAATAACGTACTAAAAAAATAGTAATACCTGCCAACACAGATATCTTTACCAACTCAAGAAAAAACAAGGCAATCTTTTCCAAAATTCCTTTTTCTTCTAGCACGCCATCTTCTTCTGTTTCTATTTTTTTTTCTAAATTATCATTGTCCATTTTTTCAAGTTAATATTTATATGTAAAATATATACTTTAATCTAACAACGAGTATACTAAGAAATATACACTAAATCAAATATAATAGAAACGTGTGGGCGCGCCAGGAGTCGAACCTGGGACCTTCCCGATTATCATCGGGACGCTCTAACCATCTGAGCTACTTTCAACATACATGCTGACCAACTCTTCTGTCAATTTTAATTTACTATTTTTTATCAACCTCTCTATTCTTTTTGCTTCCTGAATATCTACCAACCCCCAAACTTTAATTATCTCCCATGGTCCTTTATTTTTTGTAGACTTTGTTGTTCCTAAATTATGTTCTGTAACTCTGTTATAAGGATCTGAAGACGCACCCAAATAAGGACGTCGACAATTTTTACTTCGCAATAGATATAAATATCCTTTCATGTGGGCGCGCCAGGAGTCGAACCTGGGACCTCAACATTATCAGTGTTGCGCTCTAACCATCTGAGCTACGCGCCCGTAAATTTAACTAAGTGGACCCAAGAAGATTCGAACTTCTGACCTCTACAATGTCAATGTAGCGCTCTAACCAACTGAGCTATGAGTCCTTACATAACTTTTGATAATTAACAATACTGGACTCTTTTTATATATAGTTTAATTGTCAAATATCAATAGTCTACGATCAGTTGTAAGCGCCAACTACTATACATCAAAAATATTAGCTTGGCAAGTGCAAATATAAAAAAAATCCCCCTATGAAGGAGGATTTAATTCACAATATAAAAGTGGTAAAAACTAAAACCTACTCTAGAATATGATCGAACTCTTGCGAGTATGATCTCGACTGATGAAATCTGTCTTCCGACAGAATATCTCCAGAAAGGAGGTGATCCATCCACAGCTTCCGCTACGGATGCCTTGTTACGACTTTACCCTGATCATTGATCTTACCTTCGTCCCCATACAGGGCCTTCGGGCACTACCAACTTTCGTGGTATGACGGGCGGTGAGTACAAGACCCGAGAACGTATTCAACGCGCCGTGGCTGATGCGCGTTTACTAGCGATTCCAACTTCATGCAGGCGAGTTGCAGCCTGCAATCCGAACTGAGACCAGCTTTATAGGATTAGCTCCCCCTTGCGGGTTGGCAACCTGTTGTACTGGCCATTGTATCATGTGTGTAGCCCAAAGCGTAAGAGCCATGCTGATTTGACGTCGTCCTCACCTTCCTCCCGGTTGCCCGGGCAGTCTCTTGTGTACAATGTAACACAAAACGAGGGTTGCGCTCGTTACCCCACTTAAGGGTACACCTCACGGCACGAGCTGACGGCAACCATGCAGCACCTGTATAGCACCTTCGAAAGCGGGCCGATTTTCATCGGCCTTGCAGCTATATGTCAAGCCTTGGTAAGGTTCGCCGTGTATCATCGAATTAAACCACATGATCCACCGCTTGTGCGGGTCCCCGTCTATTCCTTTGAGTTTTAACCTTGCGGCCGTACTCCCCAGGCGGTGCACTTAACGCGTTAGCTTTTTTCAACGGCACTGAGAGGGTCGATACTCCCAATACCTAGTGCACATCGTTTAGGGCGTGGACTACGGGGGTATCTAATCCCCTTCGCTACCCACGCTTTCGTCCATGAGTGTCAGGTATGTACTAGCAAGCTGCCTTCGCCTTTGGTGTTCCTATCGATATCAGCGCTTATTACGACTACACCGATAGTTCCGCTTGCCTCTTCCAACCTCTAGTCTGGAAGTATTGATAGCAGTCCTGATGTTAGGCACCAGGATTTGACCGTCAACTTTCCAAACCACCTGCGGACGCTTTACGCCCAATGAATCCGGACAACGTTTGAGGTCTCTGTATTACCGCTGCTGCTGGCACAGAGTTAGCAACCTCTTATTCAGTAGGTACCGTCACAAATTCTTCCCTACTAAAAGCAGTTTACACCCCGAAGGGCGTCTTCCTGCACGCGGCGTCGCTCCGTCAGACTTTCGTCCATTGCGGAATATTCTTGACTGCAGCCTCCCGTAGGAGTCTGGGCAGTTCTCAGTCCCAGTGAGGCAGGTCACGCTCTCACGCCTGCTACTGATCGATGCCTTGGTAGGCCATTACCCCACCAACAAGCTAATCAGACATAAGCCCCTCTCTGAGCGATAAATCTTTATATGGGAATGACATTTGTCCCCCCATAACTATCGGGTATTAATCCACCTTTCGGTGGGCTATGCTCGACTCAGAGGTAGGTTACTAGTGTGTTACTCACCCGTTTGCCGGTCCGTATCCCGACTAGGTCGGGACCGATCCCTCGACTTGCATGCCTTAGACACGCCGCCAACGTTCGTCCTGAGCCAGGATCAAACTCTCAATGAAATTGAGATTTTCTAACAATTAAGTTAGAAAGTTTGAATTTGTTTTGACTCTAGAAATAGATTCTTAAATAGTTTTTACCACATTTATAATGTGAATAATTTGCCGTACCCGTAGGTACTGCAAACCTTACTTTTTTGGTTGTTTAAATTGTAATGAACTTGCATACATACAATTGTTGGATGTCGTAGAATATAATTCTCAGAGAAAACTCCACACGATTATATTTCGTCCGCCTTGGGCGGAATGAACTGTTCTTTTTTCACTTTTTGACTAAAGAAAAAAGAGGAACGTCGTTTTGTACTTGAGACTTTCAGGTACAAAATTTCGTTACTCTTTCTTTGCCCAGTATCCTTATCTACCAGAGAAGGACTTAGGTAAAGTTAGTTGTAAAGGGATCTTTTCAGCTGCTTCGAGATTATATAGGAATAAATGAGTACTGTCAATGGCTAGTTTTATACATAGTTGGGGATAAATAATGAGTTCAAATAGGGCTATTTTTTAGTACCTCTAAGTAAGTGGACTATATGTCCTACCTCGATATTCTTTTTGTACAATTCAATCGCTTCTCCAGCTGAAACCCTATATTGTCCCAACATTTTTTTTATTTCTTCTGCTTTATATTGGTTAGTAGGATTTTTGATTTGCTTACTTGCTAATAAATTATGGCTTTCTTCATACAAATAATAATCAAAAGAAACACCGTATTGAATTTCATTTCTGTGGTAGCCAACAAAATTAATCTCTGCTTCTGTTTGTCTTTTGAAACCAACTACCAATTCTTCAACCTTAAATCCGCATTGATCAAACAAATCTTTAATCACAACAAAAGGAACTCGCCCGCCCAACTCCATAATAACAGAGCCACCATCTCTCAAGACAGAATAGGCACTTTTCAGATAGGCGCATTGTGCCGGTAGCGCCCAGTCTACAAAAATTTGCGGTGGATTGTATTTCACATAATAATTTGACGGAGCAAAACTACCTTTTTGATCGCCATCAGACAAATTTTCATCTCCGGTAGTTGGCAAATTGGGAATGTTACCATGTACCAAATCCAGTTTAATTTTATTTTCTTGAAATGGTTCACAAAATAATCCGACTAGACCTTTTATGTAATAATTAAATCTATTTGTAGTAGCTTTTAGATTTTTCAAAGTTCCTTTTATTATTTCTTCATCAATATCTGTGACTGTCAAACTCTTTATTGTGTCCGAAAAAACATGGACAATTCCAATACCCTCAACTCCGCTACATATTCCAATAATACCGATATCCTCTACTTTTTTGCCTTCAGCATTTATTTTCTTTTTTAATTCTTTACAACCACAGATAGTATAGTACGCCCAATTATCTTCAACAATATCCTTATATGGATACATCTCCAGTGTTTCTACTATTTCAATTTCTTCAACTTCCAAACCAGCCATCTCAAACAATGGTTTTATATTTACTTTTTTAATTTTTATCATATCAAGAAAATATATTAGACCTGTTGCCTAATAGTAATAAAATTAAGTAGAATCTCCCTAGAGATTCTGGGATTATCACTTAACGGCTAAATGGTAATTCCAGAGTCCACAGGAAATGAACATT
>Ga0210006_1003046_pt1 | contig 10671 bp, 10 predicted proteins | sample CryGey02umfilter_2_FD_185452 | JGI IMG/M metagenome (GOLD analysis project Ga0210006, IMG submission 185452) | Groundwater microbial communities from aquifer in Utah, USA - Crystal Geyser 4/10/14 0.2 um filter (SPAdes) (version 3) | ecosystem: Environmental > Aquatic > Deep subsurface >... | reverse complement strand
CATGGCGACCACGCCCTTAACATATCCGGCCTTATACGAATCGGCACCGGGGCTGAACTCATCTTCAAATTGATAGCCTGGACCGCCCGATCCATTTCCATTCGGATCGCCGCCCTGAATCATAAAGCCGTCGATCACCCGGTGAAAAGTCAAATTATTATAAAATCCCTTATTAGCCAAGGTGATAAAATTATTAACAGTTTTTGGCGTATCGGCATCAAAAGTTGTAAATTCGATTGTTCCGTAATTTGTTTCCAGGGTTATCGTGTGCATATTGTTTTTTAGCGCCTCCTGCGTGCTGGCCGCTGATGACGGCTGATCCGCAGTTTGGGTTGAATTATTATTTCCGCTTGCGCTAGACGCCGGACTATTGTTTAAGTCTACCCGGCTCCTCCGATTTTCTGTCAAACATAAAATAAGCCGCGGCTGCGACAATGATGATCGCCGCAATTATCGCGATGCGGGTATTTGAAATTCCTTTTTGATTCATAGAAATGCACTTTTAATAATTAAGCATTAAATAAATACTCTATCGTGCCCGCTCTTTATAAATTCTATTACCTTTTTAATAAAGTTTTCGTTTCTGATTATATTATCGTGGTCTGTGCCGGGGATTACAATATCAATTCGGTCTTTCAATAATGCGCTCTTCCTCGGCCAAACCTTCAGCTCTTCTTGGGAAATAAAATTAACGGTCGCTTCAGGCAGCCATACTTTTGACAGCTCTTTAAAGTGTTTTCTAAATGGCAGCAATTCTCTTGGAGCGGGTAAAAAAGAAATAAATATTGCCTGCCAGGAACCGCCGTGTGGTACAGAGACAAAACTGATGCTTCTTATCTGTTCTTTTATTTCGGGACATTGTTGGATAATATATTTCAAAACGATACCGCCAAAACTATGCGCGATTATATCATCTTGGCCGGAAGTTTTTTTGAGATGCTCTAGCACTTTTTTTGCCGAGTCTTTTAGACTTTGAGTGTTAAGCCCCAAATCAACAATCTGCGTATCAAAGCCGGCTTTTGTAAGTTCGCTTCCAAGGGGCTCATAAAAATCTTTTTTTTTAAAAAGCCCGGGTATAATAAATACTGCCATAATTTTATTTTTAAACGTTATCCAACCTTGCCTTAAACGGATTCTAAATTTTTATTTTTGTTTAATTTTTTGGATTCCAGCGCTGTTAGCGCCTCATCGGCCAATTGAGTATATTCTTTTGCTTTTAAGACAAATTGATTATGAGTGCCTTTAACGGAATAAAAACCGTCCAATTGATCAGCTTTGGCAATCTGTTGCACTCTGTCCATAGGAAACGCTTTGTCGTCCACCGCGTGGATTATGGAAATGCCGATTCCTTTCTTTTTTAATCCCCGGAGTAGATTATGAATCTGCGAATCAGAAATTGCCAAGACTTCTCTTAAAGACTTTAAAGGACTGGAACTTATTGATTTACCTGCCTCTGAAAAAATCTTTGTCATGGGCTTTATTAATTTTCTATCTTTGATACCATTAATGATTTGCTGCACTGTATCGGCCGAAAATCTGGTTGAAAGATTTTCAATTTTATCCTCGCCGATCATTCCGCCAGGATCAACAAAAACAATATTTCTAAATTTTTCAGGATGCAGAGTTGCAGCAATAGTTAAATAGATACCAGCTTCGGAATGCCCGACTGCATCAATTTTTTCAATGTTTTTTTCTTCTAAAATCTCTGTAACGGCTGCCACCTTTCTTAATTCAGCCTCAGGGAAATTTTCAATTTCTTCAGTTTCTATGCCATGAGGTGCGCTAATCGAAATAGTCCGCCTACCTGCCTCGGCCAATGTTAAAATATTATTTTTAAAAACCTCTGCCGTGGCCGTCCAACCAGGCGCCACAAGGACAGGAATTTCAGTTTTTTTAGTTTCGGGGTCTATATCTACAACCTCAACATTACCTCCAGGAAATTCTATGGCTTCGCGGTTATTAAACTGTTCTTCTAATGGTTTGTGGCTAAATTGTTCAAATTTCATATGTTTTAATTTAAGCAGCCCTAACCGGATTTGAACCGGTGTTATCTGGCTGAGAACCAGACGTCCTAGACCAAACTAGACGATAGGGCCATAAAAAGGTGAGAGGCTAACCACTAGACGAATCCGGCAGGCTTTTTTTATCTTACTTTAAATTTCCCAAAAAGAAAAGAGTCTAATTTATGAAATCGGACCCCAAAAATCACGCTATAGATGCGATAGCAAAAATAGCGTGATTTAATCTTTTTTAAAGTGGGTATCTAATAATTAATGCCGAAGAATTTTTCTAATTTTTCTTGTCCTTCTATCTCTTTTGCGATTATAAAGTTTATATATGGCGAAACATCAAAAATCTCTGTTATAAAATCAATCTCATCCCTGCATTCATAAGGAAAAAGAAAACAGCTTTTTTGAAGCCGATAGAATCCTAAATGTTTCAATTTTTCTCTAAATGCTTCTCTGCCTCGTTTCATATTCTCCGGAATATCGAATATCACCAACCGCCAATATCCGTCCCATTTCTTCGGTTTCTTTAATGTAATTTTATCCAAATCGTACTGTAAAATCTTTTTCCTGCCATTTTCGGATAAGGTTAAAATCTGTTGACCATTTTTCTCGACTACCGAAACCAAGCGCTGACGCTTTAAATAAGTAATTGATTTGACAATATTTTGACGTTGGACTCCATGTTTTTTACACAACGCCTTGATTATAGGTCTTAATACCAAAGTCAAATTCGGCACGACCACCGCAGCCGGAATAATTAAACCGCCGGCTATCATTAACAAAATCCGTTTTGCCAGTTCTCCCTTTTTATAACTTGATTCCTTAGAATCAGACATAATTTAAATATTTAAATCGAAAGAATTTCCTCAAAATCATTCTATAAAAGCGATAGCAAAAATAGAATAATTTTGAGAATTTATTATTTCTCAATTTCTTAGATAAAAAATAAATGCGCGATGTCTATATCTTCTTCCACTTTTCTTCCTGCCGCACCAAAAGCTCCCCCGCCATTTCGGGATGTGCCATAATTTCTTCAACAATTTTTTCCATGCGCATGCTTTGCGAGCCTTTTATCAAAATAACATCGCCTTTTTGCATGATCATTTGCAGCGGCATTCTTGCGCCATCAGCGGTTTCAAACCAAAATACTTTTTGTTTTTTCATCCCTTTTTTATTTGCTGCTTCTGCCGCAAATTGCATCCTTTCCCCGACGGCAAAAAAATAATCCGCGCATTCGCTAACTTTTTCGCCGATTAAGCGATGGGCACTTTCTGTAAATTCGCCAAGTTCCAGCATGTCGCCCAAAACCGCAATACGCCTTCTGCCTTCAAATTTTGCTAAAGTTTCCAAAGCCGAAATTGTCGCGGCCGGCGAAGCATTATATGTATCATCTAAAATCCAGCTGCTTTTTATTCCTTCAATCATCTGCAGCCTGCCCCTTGGCGGCATATATGCTTTCAGGCCTTCAAAAATTTCTGCAAGATTCATATTTAGCGCCAATCCGACGGCGTAAGCGGACAATATGGGATACACCTGATGCTCGCCAAAAATCCCTTCTTTTTTAAACCATAAATTTTTCCCGTCATATTCAATTTTAAAACCGATGCCAGAAAGCACCGGATCTAAGGTGATATTTATTTCGTAACCCGTTGCTCTGACATCGGCCGCTTCATCAAAGCCGTAGCTTAAAATCTTTGCCTGGGTTTTGGTTGCCATGCCTTTGACAAGTTTATCGTCAAAATTCAAAATCGCAAAATCTTCTTTTTCTAAAAATTCAATGAGCCCCGCCTTTTCTCTCGCCACCTGCACGGACGATTTAAAAAATTCAACATGAACTGGTATTTCCCCGATGCCCGTAATCACGCCGATATTGGGATTAACAAAGCTCATTAAATATTTAATATCGCCGGGCTTGTCTGCCCCCATTTCCAAAATAAGAATTTCCGGATATTTTGTTTTAAAAAAAATAATTTTAAGCGCTTTTAAAAAAATAAACAACCAGCGCAATGGCGAACGCCCGCCCGATTCTTCTCCCAAGATAGTTAAGGGCACTCCAATCTCGTTATTATAATTTTTAACATTGCGGCGGACCGAAAATCTCGTACCCAACACAGCAAAAATTGCTTCTTTTGTTGAAGTTTTGCCCATGCTGCCGGTGACACCGATAATATACGGCTTGTATTTGCGCAAAACGTCGGCAGCTAATCTTTTAAGAATATGCTCAATGATTTTTTTCATTATAATTCAACGTTAATTCAAAAATCGCTATTCATCCGGCGGTATTTCGTAATAATTAAAAAGGTATCTTGCTATATTGGCAAAAACCGGACTAAGCGAGTCAGATGCAAAAGCAATCCCCCTTGGCTTGTCCATTTTGATGAAAATAAGAAACTTAGGATTGTATGCGGGCGCATAACCGGCGAAAGAATGAATCGTTTCATCACTGCTGTAGCCCGCTTTATCTTCCAACGGGACTTGGGCTGTACCGGTTTTGCCGGCAATAAAATATCCTTTTATCTTTACTTTATCATAACCGCTTCTAACTGTATTAACAAGCATGGCTGTTAATTTATTTGCTGTCTGTTCTGAAATTACTTGTCTGACTGGCTCGGGTTCAAAATTTTGTTCCCGCCCGTCGCTATGGACAATTTTTTCTACAACATAGGGTTTCATCATTTTGCCTTCATTTGCTATTGCGCCGATGGCTGCCACAAGCTCAAGCGGAGTAACCGCTATGCCCTGGCCAAAAGAAGCGGTGGCAAAATCTATTTCTTTGTTTCCTTTCAAATTGTTTATATTGCCTCCTATTTCGCCTGCCAGATCAATTCCGGTTGGCCGATTGAAACCAAAGGCTTCAACATATTTTCTGAAATCCTCATTACCGACTGTGCGCTCTATAAATACCGCCCCCGTATTTATCGATTTTTCCAAAACTTTGCTCATATTAGACAAGCCGTAACTACGATTAAGCGCATTTGAAATAACACTGCCTTTGATTTGGACGGAACCCGTATCAACATAGGTAGTATCGGGAGTTATTTTTCCCGTATCCAGGCCAGCCGCCATGGTGAAGGGCTTAAAAATAGAACCCGGCTCATATACTTTTTGGATAACCGGATTTAAAAATTCATTAACGTTTTGAACTTTATTATATTCATTCGGGTCATAATTTGGGAAGCTTGCCATCGCTTTTATCGCGCCTGTTTTTGGATCCGATATAACAATGCTACCGCCGCTGGAATTCCATTTTTCTAAAAGTGCCTTTAATTCTTTTTCGGCAATAAATTGAATATTGGGATCAATTGTCAAAAAGAGATTATCGCCGTCCTGGGCAGGTTTCAAATTATAATCGCCGATCAAAAGCCACTGGCCCAATGCGTCTTTTTCTGTATTCAGTAATCCGGACTGACCGGCAAGATTTTCTTCCCAAAAACCTTCTAAACCATACTGCCCAAGCTTCTGGCCATCTTTATAGCCAACAAAACCCAACAAATGGGAAGCCAGATTTTTTTGAGGATACCACCTTAAATCTTCGTCTGCCAAATATACTCCTTTAAAATTTAAATTTTTTATTTGTTCAGCCGTTTCATCGCTTAATTTTGATTTTAGCGGCTCGTAGGGATCTCCTATTTTATTAATTTTTTCAAGAATCTCATTTTTTTCCATTTCTAAAATCTTTGATAATTCATCAGATATTTTTTCTTTTTCCTGGGTAATTTCTCTGGGCACCAAATAAACAGAGGGGTATTCCCTCAACGTTGCCAAAGGCGTCAATGAAAAATTTTTATCTTGAACAAAAATTTCCCCGCGTTTGGGGATTAATTTTTGAGATATTTGATTTTGATTCTCGGCTAAGGCAGCATAGACGCTATGTTTTAAAACCTGAATAAAAAATAAGCGGCAAACAACCACTCCAAAAATAAAAAACAAAACAAATAATAAAAAGTATATTTGCCATTCCCTCTTTTTTTTCATTGCATTCTTTATTTTTCTATACTTAAATTATTGGTTGCTAATTTCTATGGCAACAAACGTGGGGATATGGCAACTGACGTCTGAATTTCCTTCAAATATTTTATATTGTCTGCAACTACTAATTGTAAATCTTTAGCCACCCCCTCCAAAACAGGCAAAGAGCTCTGTTCTGTTTGTTTTATTTGAAGCTTTCCTATTAATTCTTGGTGCTCTGAAAGCTGTTTCTCATAATCTCTTAATTGATAATTTTTTGCGACTAACTGTTCGTTCCCTATTAAAAAAATCGCTAAAATTACAACAAAACCCAGAATAATTAAAATATTCAAAGTTGTTATTCCTTTTGTATTTTTTGTAGTACTCCCCTTTTGAGAAATTAATCTATATGTCAAATTTTTTAGCCGTGACCGCGGCTTAAATTTTGATTGCTGCCCTTAATTTGGCGGATCTTGCACGGGGATTTTGGGCAATTTCCTCATGTCTGGGTCTCGTCACTTTTTTAGTTAAAATTTCGATCAGACCTTCTCTTTTCTTTTCTTTCAAAAAGTTTTTTACGATTCTGTCTTCGAGAGAATGAAAAGAAATTATTGCTAACCTTCCGCCAGAAACCAATACATCCAAAACTTGGGGCAAAAACTTATTTAAATTATTTAGTTCGTCGTTAACCGCTATCCGCAGCGCCTGGAAAACTTTTGTGGCAGGATGCAGGCGACGGCGATGATAGAAATACGGCGTGGACTGCCGAATTATCCTGACCAGTTCAAAAGTCGTTTCAATGCGTTTCGTTTTTCTATCCCGGACAATCGCGGCCGCAATTTTATCAGCAAATCTTTCCTCTCCGTACTCGCGAAAAATTTTTGTCAGATCCTGATCGCTCCAATTGTTAATTATTTTTTCTGCAGTCAATTCATTTTTACCATATCGCATATCAAGCGGCTCGTCCCGCAAAAAACTGAATCCTCTGCCGCTTGTTTCAATCTCTCCAGATGAAAATCCCAAATCCGCCAAAACGCCCCGGACCGAATTAAAATTAAAATCTCTAACAATATTCTGTAAATTGGAAAAATTACCACAAATAAGAATCAATCTATTTTTAATTTCCTCATTTTTTATTTTTTCTTTCAAATCTTCAATCGCTGCCAGATTTACGTCTATCCCAAGCAATTTTCCATTTGGCGCAGTGTGTTTCAATATCTCAAACGCGTGGCCTCCTCCGCCAATCGTCGCGTCGATAAAATTCTCATCTGCTTTTGGCGAAAGAAATTCCAATACTTCTTTTTGAAGAACCGGGATGTGCATAATAAGTAGTATTCCCGCCTGGGTTACAAATCAATACGAATTCTGGCGCTCGGCGTATCTTATGCAGTATTCCAATTTCGTAGTGGAGCGCCTCACGAATTTTTACGAATAAATCTTTAAGGCCGAAATCAGAGGGCGCAGGGCAAAAATTGTCTGCAGGCCCTCTGCCCTCTGATTTTTACCTTTTTATTTTAAATTCCCAATTCTCCCAGTTTTGATGCCAAATCTCCTACTTCTTTTTCTGCTTTTTGTTTGTATCCTGTCCACTTTTCTTCATCCCAAATTTCCAAACGGTTATAAAGCCCAGCGATAATAACGTTTTTTTTTAATGAAGCGTAATCTTTCAAATAATCGGGAATTAAAATTCTTCCCAGCTGGTCGAATTCAACTTCCATCGCGCCGGCCAGCATTACCCGCGCAAATCCCCGCGCTTCCAGTTGGCTTGAAGGAAGACTACCTAATTTATCAGCCACCTTACCCCATTCTTGCTGCGTGTATAATGTTAAGCAATTATCAAGACCGCGAGTAATAACCGCTCCCCCACCAAGTTCTTTTCTGAATTTAGCCGGAATGGCTAAGCGTTTTTTTTGATCAATTGTATGTTTGTATTCGCCTATAAACATTTTATTTTCTTTACCCTTAGAGCGAGGCTTGTTGTGAGCAAAACATCGCGCAGACGCGTCCGCCCATGAAGTCACGCTGATTACGGAGACCGGACGGCGCGGCGAGCGCTGAGCAACGGCTGACCATTGATTATTCGTTGCGTTTACTAGCCGACTGCGTTTTTGTGAACCAATAAGCCGAGCGGCTATTTATCCACAGAAATGCGAGTTATTAACATAGTTATCCACAATTATCCACTTCATTGTTATTTTATACCACCACACCGAAAAGTGTCAACCACTATTTCCCACGTAATTATGGGAGTTTTTTCATTTTTGATTTTATTTAATCTAAAATGAAAAAAATGGCTTATTTAAGCCATTTTTTTAGACTATTTGCTATTTGCTATTTGCTATTTGCTATTTTTGTTCTCCACTTTTTATCCCCAATACGAGTAAGCGGTATAGGATTTAAACCTATAACCCCTGCAACTTGCCCCGTTAGATTTTTGGTGGACGGTGCAAGGATTGAACTTGCGACCTCTCCGACTTGCCCCGTTAAATTTGGTGCGTTTGTTTGACGAAATCCGAACCTTTTTTGAACGAAACTGACGGCGCGCTTCGCGCGCCAAACTGAACGCTCGGGCGGGCCCCATAGCAAAGCCTTCGGCTTGCTGCGGGGCAAGCAAAAAGCAAGAATTTTTGTTTACCCCGTAGGGAAACGAAGTTTCTCCTTCGGGGCCCGCCCTCGCCTGCCCCGTAGTGAACGCAAGGCGTTCTACTACTGGGGCTTTCCGCCGCCACCAAATTTTGTATTCGAAAATTTGCCAATGATTTTTAATGATCTTCAGGATAATCCGCGCTTATCCATGAGCCAGTATAGTCACAGGTTGTTACCAGACCTACAACATCACTATAACTTTTCATTTTAACGGAAATACCGTTAGGGATTTTGGTAAACTGGTATTCTTTATAAAAATCATATCCAGATAACGTATTTACTTTAAGATATCCGTTCGCGCCAATCGTGGTATTGTTTGTACTCGAAGATTTATTGTTGTATACGTAGAAATTAGTATTTTCTTTACTTATTTTGTCTTGTACGGGTTCTAAACTTAGCATGCAAATGCCCTCTCGGCAATGCTCTATGCAGGTTCCACTTAATTCGTAATATCCATCCCAAATTCCACCTTGTTTTTTGACTGGCTCCGGAGCGGCGATTGGTTCGCCTTGTTGAACTGTGCCTTGTCCGCCTTCTTTATGCCCGCCTTCGGCTGTTGGTTTGCTGGGTGCAGCACCAGTTTGACTAGTATTCGTGTCGGATTGAATCGGATTTTCAACCGGCGTGCCCAGCGCAAAATAAATTTCCTGATATTCTTTATCCCATTGGAAAAGCGTCAGATCTTCGGTCCCCTCAGCGAAACCAATTGCCGAAGCGGCGATTTCGTTAGTTGATTGCACAGCATCCTCCACGCAATATTTACGGGTGGTCTCATTCCCGGTGCTCGCGCCGCCGGTGCCAATACAGATGGTTCGCTTGGATACATTATCATAAGAATAATTGGCCAAAGTTTCCGCGTATTTGGCGGCCTGGTCTTCAATATCAGTTTGTTCTCCGGTCGCACTATCTTCAGGCGTGGTCTCTTTCTGGCACCTGACTTCGCAACCATATTGCTTTCTTAATTTATTTGTCCAGCGGACTTTATAGAAATCGGGGAAGTCGCAAACCAAACAGGTTACATCCATGCCTTTGATGCTTGGAACCGGCTCAAACCCGCTTGGGCTGGCAGCAAAAGCCGCTGCCACTGGATTAAAAGCTACGGAATCGCTACGCGAATGAAGTATGGCGTTTAGCCAATGCTTTTCAATTAATAACTTAGCTCCAATTTTTAGCATGGCTTCGCGGTCTTTGTTTGCAATAGCAGAATCTCCTGATGTTTTTAAGTCCGCGACGCTTCTTATAATTGGCTTAAAAAGATTATAGGCTTTAGCTTCGCTTATTAATAACGGAAAATCATCTGGTTGATTTTTTAGTTTTTCCCATTCTTTTTTATCTTCCGCGGCCGCGCCGATTCTAATAGACCACAAAATGGCGGCGGCTTGATAATTTTTCAACTCATCCGGCACCGACAACTCAGCCAAATTTTTTGCGGTCGTGATGGCTGTTATTTGTATGGAGTCCATCGTCGCCCCTGTCTTTTTCCCCGCCATAATAAAATCACCGCCTTTTTTAGCAGTCGCAATCTCCGCCAGATTGGACTGAATACCCGCCACCGCATCATTAAATTGTTTATCAAGGGAAATGGCTAAAAAAACTATGCCAGCCAGCAGAACGAACACAATTGAAATAATTATCCAGAGTAAGCGGCGATGTTTTTTCTTACGCGCAAACTCCGCACCGCATTTTCTGCAGAATTTAGGATACCACCAATTGAATTTGCCACATTTTGGACAGCGCATATTTTTATTTTATTAAATCATCAATATTCCTGAAAGTTTAATTTTAGTGTATTTATACAATTCCGCTCGAACCTACTTTATCAAAAATTCCTAAAAAAGAGAACTGGCGCGCGGAGCGCGGCACCCCACCCAGTGGCTCCGCCGCTCGGCTCGCGCCTCGCGCCAAAGCCCGCAAAAATTTCTTTCCTTTTTCTTTTAGAGGGCGTGCGAAAATTTTTCAATTAAGGAATGAAATTTGCGGGCTTTGTTCTGCGCTGATGCGCAGGCTGAGCCGCTTCCCACCCATCCTGACAAAAAGAAAAACGGGGGTGAAAGTTATTTTTTGCCTC
>Ga0210006_1003042_pt1 | contig 10677 bp, 10 predicted proteins | sample CryGey02umfilter_2_FD_185452 | JGI IMG/M metagenome (GOLD analysis project Ga0210006, IMG submission 185452) | Groundwater microbial communities from aquifer in Utah, USA - Crystal Geyser 4/10/14 0.2 um filter (SPAdes) (version 3) | ecosystem: Environmental > Aquatic > Deep subsurface >... | reverse complement strand
GGTGATGCTCGGCACACTTATTGATGGCGCAATGATCGCGCCGTGCGATCCATCCGCATTGTGCTGAGGATCGACCTTGAGCGCGACGCGGTTGGCCTCGGTCTCGATGGTGACGGCGTCGTCGATCAGCGTTTGCCGGAATGACATGCCGTTAATCGCGGTCGCGATGGTTTTTAGTTTTAACAGGATGCTCATAATTCTTTCCTTTTGTTATTTGTTAACCGATAACTTGCGTGATGATGGCGCCGGTGCCGCCGGGGGCACCTGGATGCACGAAGGCGCTAGATGGGTGTGATGATGCTCCGCCCTGTCCGCCAGACACCAATACTCGCGGCATATAAATGATGATGTTCTCAAGCCCGGATGCGACCCTTTCCGCCAGACCAATGAACGACCCTCCTGCCCCACCACCGCCACCTCCGCCAAGCGCATAAACGTTTGGTATGCTTGGTGTGCTATTTGTGCCATTTATGCCGCGCAAATCAACAGTTCCGGCAGTGATATAGATGCCGCGCGCAACCATCACAAATCCAGCACCTGCTGCGCCGCCTGATCCTGGTGTTACGACAACCTCGCTACTACTGACGCCGGATCCGCCACAACCAGATCCACCCTTTGCGTTAAATGGGATGCCGCCCAGCGCAATGAAAGATGGCGAGCCTGTGCCTATGACTGATATTTTCGGCACAGACCCATAATCTGCTGGAATATTAAATGCTGATGGTGATAAATAGCCGATCTGTTGAAATGCGCCCCCCGCTCCACCACGGCTGCAAAACCCTTTGATGTATGAATTGGCCGCTATTGTTGGTATATATGGCGATGCAGTTGGTATTCCAGGAGTCCCAGCCCCACCACGCCCTGCGCCATCCACCGTGCCGTTGATCGTCACCGACCCGGTTGAAAACAGGCGGACCGTGCCGTTGATGGTGATGGTGTGCCCAATGCCCAGCGAGATGTCGCCGTCCACCCAATAGTCGCCTGACGGCAAATCACCGCCATCCACAAAAACATAAGGAGCGGTGGCGCCGGAGATCACTGTCGGATGGGTGGCGGCAGTGAGCTGGGTGCCGACCTGGTAGGCGGAGTCTGCAATGGTGGGCGGGGTGAAGTCTGGCGTCGGCGGAACCGCAACAGTGACCGGCACGATGGCAGATGCGATAGCGCTGACGGTCTCTGTGGCGGTGATGTTCGCGGTGCCGTCTGCCACGGCGGTGACGATGGCGGAAACAGATGGCCCGGCTGGCACGCTGGCGACGCCGGAATTTGAGCTGGCCCAGGTGAATGTGGCGCCGTGCACCACTGCGCCCCCCGCGTCCTTTGCTTGCGCAACGAATTGTTGAGTCTGCCCTGCCTCGAATTGCACGGTTGAGGGTGAGACCGTCACGCTGGCGACGGGGTTGGTGTTCTCGTCGTCCACCACAGTAATTGCGGCAGTATTGGATTGTTTGTTGCCCACCACGGCGATGACGCTGCCGCTACCGACTGCATCGGCCGTGACCAGCCCATTGGAATCAACCGTGACGTTGCCGGTAGCCAACCACGCAATGGCCGGAACCGGCACCTGGTTCCCGCCCGCGTCGAAGGCGCGCGCGGTGAGTTGTTGAGTTTGCCCGGATACCACGCTGGCCGCAGCGGGCGAGATCGTGACCGAATAAACCTCGCCAACGCCGCCGAACCAGAACGTGGCGCGCTCCGGCTGCGCCAGGCACTTGATGACAACCTGCCCGGTGCCGGGGCTGAGTTTGGTCGAGATCACTTCGAATGCGCGGTCCAGCGCGGCGCCGGTGAACAGGTCGCGGATCGGCAGCGTGACGCGCGCGATGTCGCCGATCTCGATGCCGTGATATTTGGGCATCATCGTCAGTTCGATCTGCATCGGCGGGCGGCTGTAGCGCGCGCCGATGCGCTGGAATCGCTGATAGAGCTGCGACGCGAACGCCGAGGTCGGGATAATGCCCGGCGCGGCATATTTGAGCTGGCGGGCCTCGCCCCATTTCTTGATCGAGACCGAGTCGATGAAGATCGCGTTGCGGATGTACTTGCCGGAGAGCTTCACCGCCTCGTCGTATTCGATCCATACCTGGTTCGCCAGGTCGTTGTAGTTATAGGTGAGATCGCCCCATTTGATGACGCTGTTCTGGTCGGCGACGAACGATGCGTTTTCCTTGGCGGCATTAGACAGGTCAGAGTAGGCGCGGATACCATAGCGTCCGTCGCCATGCACGAAGCCGAACGCACCGAGAATTTTGAGCAACATGTCCTCGACGAACTTCTTCGCCTCGATGCCCTGGTCGAAAACAAACTCGAACTGCACGCCGTCGCCGGCGGCGGGCGTGGCAGACAAACCAACCAATAGCTTGCCCACTTCAAGCCATTCGGCCACGTTGACATCGTTGTCGCTGTCCATGCCGCAACCCCAGCGCGCCGGGTACACATCCCAGGCGCCGTTGCTGCCTTCGCCTGTGGATTGCATCACTTTGAGCGCCATCGTGACCGGGTTCTCCTGCAGGACGATAATTTCGCTGACTTTAGCGCCGTTGCTATGCGTCGCGGCCACCGAGCCGAACAGCCCGCGATCCGCTGCGGCGATCGTTAAAACGGTGCCGCTGTTAACGGTCCAGCGCATGATTTCATCGTCGATCTTGACGAAGCCGCACAACCCGTGAACCTGCTGTGTGGTCGCGAAAAAGTTGCGCGAATCAACCACCGCCGGAGTGATCGCGCCGGTGCCTATAATCGCGCCGGCGAGCACGGTGGCATAGGGATTGAACACGGTCTTCTGTAGCTGCCGCTGCACGTCCGCAGCTGTCAGCTTGTATTCGTTCAGCGCGGAGAGTCGCAGATCGTTGATCTGCATGGTGCGCACAACCACCTTGTCAGCCCAGTCCATGCCCTTGTACAACATGTAAATCGACAAACGCTGGCGGCGCAATCCGTGCCCGGCGGTATCGGCGGCCTTGATGATGTCCGACACCAGGTTGTCGTGGTCGGTGATGGTAATGTCCAGCGAGCCGATTGAAGATACGCCGTTGATCGGATCAACCGTCTGCGACATCGAGCCGATCGAGCTGGCCTTCAGAAAAGGGAACCAACGCTCCGGATGCGAAAACCCCACGATCTCAGTCACGTCGCAGGTGGCGAAATAAATATCGTTAATACCGTCCACGCCGCCGTTGCCGCTGTTGAAAAATATTTCCGCGACATACACCGGCTTCTTGGCCAGCGCGTCGTTTTTGATTCTGAAATTTGGGTTGAGCGCCAACATGATCAGGCCATCACAAAATCGGGCACGGTGGAGGGCACCTGCACCGCTGCCAGCACCACCAAGTCAAAGTTAAAATCATATTTGTGACTATTGTTGATGCGCTTCTGGTCTAGTCGTTTTTCCGCGATGCAGGAAAAATATTCGGCAGGGTAATTATCGAAATCCGGGTACCAGGTCACCACCACGCCGTTCATCAGCTCCTCGTTGAGCGCCTCCATAACCGCATACTCGTTAACCAGCGCGGCACGATCCTGCACAACCTCGCTGACGGCAAACTTAAATCCTTTGGTGCTCAAAAAGTTAGAGACCTCGACCACGCCCGCCGCCGATTTAGATACGTTGCGCTGGTCGGTATGATACGGATCGAGCTTCGAGTACCCCCAGTAAAGATAAATATCCTGCAATCCACCCAGCGCCAGCGTTTCGGCAAACACGTCGGCCAGCGCGAAAACATCGGCTGCCGCCAGCGGCGACATCAGCGGCGTGCTGGTCAGGGTAGTGGTGTAGGTAATGCGTCCGAGACCGATCATTTAAGCCCCCAGCAGCTGCGCCTGACGGCTGCGCGGATCGATAATCAGCACGTCGGCGTTGGCGATCTGATCCCGTATCTGCGGAATGATTGTGCCATCCACAAACGCCTGCGCGTCGACAAATGTGCCGGTGTTGTAAATATGTATGGTGACCGGCTCCTGCTGAGCGGGCTGGCTCTGGAATGACGGCGTCGGTGTTGCAGGCAGACTGTTCGCCAGGCTTGGAATGCCGCTGCCCGCACCGCCGCCGGACGGCATACCTCCGCCGAATTGGGTAGCGTTGATCGCCGCCACATTGGCGAGGCCGGCCGCAGTGATCACAGCCGCCAGCGGAATGCCCCACGGCCCCAGCGACAGCGCGCGGGTGGCGCCTTCGTAAGTGCTGACGATCGCATTGGCAACGCCCGCCACTTTGTTAATCTCGAACATCGTGCGATTGCGCGCCGCCCCTGCCGCCGTAGCCTGCGCCAGGATGCCGCCGATGGCGCCGATCTGCTGGATTGTCGACTTTTTTTCGAACTGCTGCTGTGCGGTCAGGTATTTTTTCTGGATCCCGGCCATGCGCGCCTGGTGCGTCTCCTCCATCACCTCCCGGCGCTGCGCCTGGGTGGCCGCGATCGCCTCGGTCAATTCGCCGCGCGACGCCATCAGTTCTGTGTCGCGGATCAACGCATCAACTTGCACCTTATAGCGCGCGTCTTCCGACGCTTGAGCGACCGCCCGTTCGGCCATAATGCGCGCATCATCCCGCAGGTTGGGATCGGCCAGTTTGTTTTGGCCGACAACGGCATCCAGTCCGGCGCGCTCGCTGCCCAGGGATTGGGCGGAGCGGTATTCGGCAGCGTCCTGCTTTTCCTTTAACTGGTCGCGCTCTGCCTGAGCCTTGCGGTCGATGCCAGTCAAATTTTCCTGGTATGTTTGTTCGAGCACTTGCATGCGCTGCGCCTGCAGCATCGCCGTCTCGCCGGTCAATTGGTCGTGCGCCTGCAGTTGCTCATATTCGCGCGCCAATGCCTCTGCCTTGGCCTGATACCTGGCGTCTTCCTGCGCCTTACCGATGGTGCGTTCAGCTTCAATTCGCGCCGCACCGTGCAGCGACAGCGCATCCATTTCGTTGCGCGCCTGCGCCGACTCCAGTCCGGCGCGCTCGCTGCCCAGGGATTGGGCGGAGCGGTATTCGGCAGCGTCCTGCTTTTCCTTTAACTGGTCGCGCTCTGCCTGAGCCTTGCGGTCGATGCCAGTCAAATTTTCCTGGTATGTTTGTTCGAGCACTTGCATGCGCTGCGCCTGCAGCATCGCCGTCTCGCCGGTCAATTGGTCGTGCGCCTGCAGTTGCTCATATTCGCGCGCCAATGCCTCTGCCTTGGCCTGATACCTGGCGTCTTCCTGCGCCTTACCGATGGTGCGTTCAGCTTCAATTCGCGCCGCACCGTGCAGCGACAGCGCATCCATTTCGTTGCGCGCCTGCGCCGACTCCAGACCGGCGCGCTCGCCCCCCAGCGAGTTGGCCAGGCTGGCCGATCTGTCGTCGATCTTAGTGGATGGAGATTTATCCTTGTACTTTTCAAGAATGACAGCTCTTTTGACCTGATATTCCTCAGCCAGCCTGAGCATTTGTTCCTGGCTGCCGCGTTGTGACTCGACCTGCTTGAGATAGATCGCGTTCAGCTCTTCAGTTTCCTTGGATTGCTTCTGCTGTTTTGTCTGCGCCAACTTATCCCAGGCGGTGCTATCCGTCTGTGCGTCAGCGAGGTTCTTTTCGCGGATAGCTGACGCTTCCAGTGCCTCCCGCAGCGCCCACGCCTTATCGTCGGCAGCCTTGATTTCCTTCCCGCTCGCGCCGGTATTCTTCAAGCGCTCGCGCTCGGCGTGCGCTTTTGCCAAATCTTCCTCCAGCGCCTGCTTTTCGCTGACGCCCATCTCCAGGGCACGACTCTTGGCTTTTGCTACCGCCTCGCCCGCCTCTTTGGCCGCATCCTTGGCCGAATTACCCCACATCTGCCAGGCGGCAACCCCCACGCCGAGCGCCAGAGTGATCGCGCCGATAGGGCCACCCAGCAGCATCAGCGCGCCGCGCGCAATGCCAACGCTTGCGGTCGTGGCAGCCTGCGCCGCCGTCTGCGCGGCAAGAGCTGCCGTGTGAGCATTGGTGGCTGCGGTGAGCGCCGTCGTGCTGCCCATCGCCAACCCATTGCTGCGCGCCGACGCCATCATGATCGCCGTGCGTTCAACCTCGGCATTCGCCGCGGCCAGCGTAGCGGCACGCTCGACCGCCAGCGCCGCCGACTTGGCCTGCAATCCGGCAACAGCTTCCATCGCCATACCGCCGATCCTGATCGCGCCGTAAGCCACTGCGGCGGCGGTGGCACCGGTGATCGCGGCAACGACCGCACGGGTGTTCGAGATCATCGCGTCCGCGCCGTCCACCACAAACCTGATCGGCACTTCCTGGCCCAACTCCTGACGCACGGCAGTGAACGAATTTGAAAGCCGGTTAAGCGATGCCTGCATGCTGCTGACCGGGCCGCTGCCGCCGCTGAGGTCGTTGAGCGCAACGGCGAACTTCGGCAGAAAATCTTCAGAGAGCAGCTGGCCGGAGTTGAGCAGATTGACGAATTCAGCCGTGGTCACGCCCAGCGCTTTGGCTCCGGCAGTAGTTGCGATCGGCAGCCGCTCGCCGAGCTGCTGGCGGAACTCTTCAGCGGACACCACACCCTTGCTCATCATCTGCGAGAGCGCCAGGAACACGCCATTATTCTGCTCGACGGTGAGGCTCATGCGCGCCGAGATGTTACTGACCGACTCGAACACCGCGCGGGCTTTTTCTCCCTCCATCGATGTGCCGCGCGAGGCGGCCTGAAAGCTGGCATAGGCATCGGCGGTTGATTTTATTTCGAGACCGAGTTTGCTGGAGAGCTGGCGGATGTATTCGTATTCGGCAGCGGCATTTTTAGCCGAGCCGGTGGCAACCGCCATCGTGTTGTTAAAACGATCCTGCGCGACCGTGGTATCGATGATCGCGCGGCCATAGCTGGCAAACTGCGACACACCGAGATAAGCAATGGCGACTGCGCCGACCTTCGCGATTCCCTCGGACAACTTGTTGGTGCTGGCCGCCGCCTGGTCGGCGGTACTCGACACTTCACGCAGCGCGTCGCGCGACAGGCGCACCTCACCGGCAACGGATTCGCCGCCGCTGGATTTTAATGTGATGCCAAAAACCATCCCGTCTGACATGATTAACCCGCCGCGTTAAATATTGCCAGCGCCGCAGCTTCCATCACACGGATATCGTTAAACACCTGCTGCGGATTTTTCACTTTTAACCCCCATAAAACGGTTTTCACACCGGGATAATCCAGCCCGAGCCGAAACGCCTTTGTGCCGCACATCATCCAGCGCCACTGAGTTTCGCAGGCGGTGTAGGCATTGAGGCTGTCCAGGTTGTCGTGCCATATTTCGAAATCGCCATCCGCGCTGCCCGTGTCCTGGTCCTGCTCTGGCCCGATGTCGGCGGCGCACACCCCGAAGGTTATCTTGTCCGCCGCATCCTGTTCCCGCTGCGCACGGCTATCGAACTTCCCGCCGCGCGCCAGATAGCGCGCGGCGGCTGTCAGTTTTTTTGCTTCGCCCCACCGATACTTTCGTAAAAAGCGGTGACGATGCTGGCGGGCACCGGGTAGACTTCCAGCAACTGCTCCAGTGCCGAGGCGCTGAACTCGATCGCGTCACCGGCCTCGTCGGTGACGGCCTTGCCGCTCCAACCCGCCACCACCTCGCGGCCGAATTGTTTGTCATCAATCTCGCCGGCGCGCGATCGCGCGGACAGATCGGTCAGTTGCGCCTGGCTGAGGCGGTAAAAATCAAGCTCCAGCTTGCGCGGCGTTTTTTCGCCGGGGAGCTGGACAATGACGGCGTGCGGGTAGGTTTCGGATACAGCTAGCTTGAATGCCATGATGGAACTCCATAGATTAAGGATTGAGGTTTGAAGATCGGGGATCACCCCGATCCCCGTCACCTTGACTACAACTGAACGTGGCTGTATTCGTCGTTGCCGGCTGCGCCTGACAGGAATTCAAGGCCAAGTTGAATCATGGCTATGTCATCGACCGCCGTTTCCGCATAGGACGTGACCTGCACAGACGCGCCATTAACCCGCAGCTTGCTTCCAGCGACCGTGCCGTGGGTGAGCGTGAATACCCCCAGTGTTCCGTTTTTTACGATAGACTCGAAATCCTTCTGAGCCATCGTTGGTTCTTCCATCGTAAGGCTGGCGGTGGTTTTACGGCCGACAAAATAAACCCCCTCGCCGTTAATGCCGTCGCGGTAAACCACGTTGTTGCCCTGGTCGAAATTAAACTCGGTGATGATGCCGGAATAGCCATGCAGGCTCGCGGTCGTGATCCCTGCAGATACGGGCAGCGGTGTCTTCCATGCCGTCAGTGTCGCGGCCGGCATGACGGTATCGGTTGCCAGCGTGTAGAGGCCGATGCCGTCGAAACTCCACATCGGCGTGCTCTTGGGTGACATTTTCAGTTTTACACTACCGCGCCAGCCGCTGATCTTGCGCAGCTTGCCGTCCCGGTTGAAATAGTGCGTCATCGCCTGTTCTGCGGCAGATACCCCGGCGTAGGTCACGCTGACGCCCGCCAAGACGTTTTCCGATTGGGCGCACGCCTTCATCAGAGGGCCATAGGCGGCAGGGGTACCCGCGACGCCGGAGGTAAACGCCTCGATGTCAAAGCCGAACTTCACGTGCGCGCCGGAAACGATCTTGCCGGCGCTGCCGAAAAACCCCCTGACCACGGAGCGGTCGCTGGAATTGATTTCCATCGGAGTGATCCGGATATTGCTGGCCAACACGGAATCGGTCGCACCGACCGGCGCGGGGTCGACGCCATAGGTTGTTTCGATCTTCGACATCAGTACTTGTTTTTTTACTTTAAATGGCATGGCAGTAATCTCCTGTTAACGTTTTGCCTGTTCGGCGGTGATGGCATCGAGCACGGTCACGCGCGCCTTGCCGCTGGTTTCAAATTCGGCCAGCTGCGCGAGCTGCGCCGCATCGAGCAACCACAGCGCGGCGATGATGTCGGCGGCGGTGCCGGTAACCAGCTGCGCGAGATCAACCTGCGGCAGCTGCGCATCCGGATGCAGGCAGCGCGAGCTGCCGGCGGTCGGCTCTTCGACGCGCGTGCGCTTGCCGTCCTTGTCTGTGGTGTAGCTGCCGCCCTGTCCTGCGAATTCGTCTTTCATTTCATCTCCCTGTTTTAAACCCTGCGGTCGAACGCCGTCACGTATTCGTCCACCCACCAGCACTCGCCATCCCGCAGCTCGATCATCTGCCCGCTCTCCAGCATCATTGGGTCATGGTCGGCAGAGGGGCAATAACCGAACAAGGCACCATCTATCAGGTCGTATAACTGCTCGATGTCCGTGATTGCCTTGCTGCCGGTCACGCCGCTGATGTTGCGCACAGCCATTACGATCTGGATTCGAACTTCGCGCTTTTGTGCGACCACGCCGGTCATGTAGCGGTTGCCTGTACCGCGCCGGTTCTTAGGCACCACAAACACGGCGGGGAATTTAGTGGTGCCGCGCTTGATCGCGGCAAGATTCGCCGCAATCCCTGTTGACCCAAGCCCGCTTACCTGAGACGTGATACGGGCCAACACCAGATCGGTGAGCATCAGCGGCTGCTCCGATCAAATGCCCGGCTGTTCGGCGTACTGAACTGCACCGAGTTGGCAGGTTGAGCGACATTGTTTGCGACATCCAACCCGAGGCCGATCCGACCAGCAGCGACACTTTCCAAAAACTTAATGGCATCCTTGTAGCGCAGACGCACCGCATCCGTCTCGGTTACTCCGGCTCCTGATAAGCGATAACGCGCGATATCGCAAGCGAACCCGGTGAGTATCTTCGGCACACTGGCCAGCGGCAGGACATGGCGCGGCGCCAGGTAGGGATCGATCTCGGCATCTGCCTCAGACAATGCCGATGCAAGTACGGCGTCATCGATTACATCGAGAGTGCCGGTTCGGTCAGTGAGCGCGATCACTTCGGGTTCGCCGAAGCGCGCGATCATGTTGGCTTTGGCTGCGTAGCTCATTTTTTGTGCGGGCGTAAGGCCTTACGCCCCTACGCGGAGACTTCCACTTCGATCTCTGTATCGGTGACGGACAGCAGCGCCTCGCCCTTAATCTGCGCGATCTGTTCTTTGCCCAGATCGGACAGCGCGACGACCGTCTCGCCCTTGGCCCATGCGCGGCCGCCACGGCGGAAGCCATCGCGGCTGGATACGACGCTCAGCGCGGGCACCTTGACGGTCTTTTTCGCGGCGGTTTGCTTTGCGGCGGCGGCATCTGCCCCGGCCTTGTTGTCAGCAGCAGCTGGTGCAGCTGCCTTGTTCTTGCTTGCTGTAGCCATGATCACTCCTTGTTCGTTTGTCCTTCACACCCCGGAACCGCACTCAGGGCGGCTCCGGTTAGCGTGCTGCCGCTCGGGGGTGTATTCCTTATGCGCCGGTGGAGCCGTAGCAGAGCTGCCAGAAGCCGTAGCCGCCTGCTGCGCGCGCTTCAGCGCCGTAGCGGAACTTCTTGCGCATGAACACGTTGTCGCTGTTCATGTCGGTCTGCTCGACGAACACGGGGGCTTTGCGCTCCTGGTAGATGAAGGGCTTGATCGCCTTGGTGGTGTCCAGCAGGAACCATGCGGTGTCGCTGGTCAGGCGTGCATCCACCACCACCTCGGCCGTGCCCTTGAAGGGGTTGGCCTTGCCATCATCCAGGCGGTCGTTGTTCACCAATGCCAGGGCGATGTGTTCCAGCGCGGGCGGCACCAGCAGCACGTTCGGCGTGATGTTCAGCGGGCGGCCTT
>Ga0210006_1003040_pt1 | contig 10680 bp, 14 predicted proteins | sample CryGey02umfilter_2_FD_185452 | JGI IMG/M metagenome (GOLD analysis project Ga0210006, IMG submission 185452) | Groundwater microbial communities from aquifer in Utah, USA - Crystal Geyser 4/10/14 0.2 um filter (SPAdes) (version 3) | ecosystem: Environmental > Aquatic > Deep subsurface >... | reverse complement strand
CAAAGAAAATTAAAACACCAGAAAAAAGAACATTCAACCCAAAAAAACCTGTTTTTGTAAATGTCAAAAGCTATCAGGGAATATCAGATGAGATTATTGTTGTTACAGCTATATTAAAGGATTCAGGAGAGGTAGTAGACAAACTATATAATATTAAAATAAGGGAAAATAATGAACTGAAAAAAATGCATGATTCGCTGGATGGCTTAAATAAAAAAATTATATTAGTAGATGATATACTATCAAAAGGGTGATAATATGCAGGAAAATGCACAGGTTTTCATAAAAATTGAGGAATATAATAAGATACTGGACACAGTAAGGCTTGTTAAGGACAAGCTTAATGAAGCAAGGGATATACTTAAAAGGATCAGCGAGCTGAAAATAGAGGAATACAATCAGCTCGGCAATTGGGACTCAAACCTTGAGGAGATTGAGAAAAAGATAGAATCTGTTGATGAAGCACTGGGAAAACCAGAAACAACTTAAAGGGGATTTATGGCAGAAATAAAGGGATTTTATGTTGGTGTAAAAGAACCTATTAGCTTAAGGAGGAATCTTCTTGAATCATCAAAGGCAATTGTACAAAGCCTTAAGGATTATGAAAAACTCAAGTTGATTAGGGGGGAAAGACATGCAAAAATCCTTGAGTTTAAAGAAAAAATAGATGAGATGCTGGTTCTTTTGTCTAACTTAAAGGAACATCTTCCAAAACATGAACTAAAAAAAGAGTTTTATGTAAAAAGAAAAACAGGAAAAACAAAGAAAGTTGAGATTAAAACAGATGAAATAGAAAACCTAGAAAAAGACCTGGCTGAGATTGAGTCAAGGCTTAGAAGCATATGATTTCTTTAATTTACATTTTTAAACTAAACACAAGATATATAAAACGAATTATTAATTCTATGTTTGATCAGTGAATGGTTATTGATAAGATAAGTAAACTTTTGGAAGATTCTAAATTTAATTTAAATGAAAAAAAAGAATTAATTGAGATATTTAAGAGAATATCATATGATGAGAGTGAAGAAGAGCTATTAAGGTTATTGGGAATAATTGCTGGGAAAGCATTTATAGGGCCTGCATATTTTCATCTGGATATTTCCAACAGCTGCAACATGAATTGCTCTTACTGCTGGTTTCACTCTAAAACAGCACCAGACAAAGAATACAGTGATGGATGGAAAAAACAGCAAATTAAATTAAGAGTATTTAAAAAATTAGTAGATGATTTGCATGAACTCAAAACAGGATTGATTCTTTTTAGCGGGGCAGGAGAGCCTTTAATACATCCAAATATTATAGAAATGGTAAATTATGTTAAAAAGGGGGGGATGATTTTGCAATTGTTTACTAATGCCTTGTTGTTAGATAAAAATTATGCCAAGAAACTTGTTGATGCTAATTTGGATGAAATATACTGCAGCATATCTGCAGCCAAGGATAGTACATACAAAAAACTGCATCCTTCAGCAGGCGATAATGAGTTTAAGACTATTGAAAAAAATATTATGTTTCTCTCAGAACACAAAAAGAAACAAAATAAAACAATGCCCGAGGTTGTACTAATTGAAGTAATAAACAGCTTGAATTATAAGGAAACTTTAGAAATGCTAAATTGGGCTAGGAAAGTCAGGGCAAATGCAATAAGATTCCAGCTAATGCACAATATGAAGTTAAAGCACTTGATGCTGAACCAAAAAGAAAAAGAAGAGTTCAAAAAAGATTTATATGAAGTTAAAAAGACTGCAAAAAAATATAATATCAAAATCCATGAGAACATTAATGTGCAGATTGAAACATTTGACTCAAAATCAGGGGATTGGGAAATTGACTTTTACAAGCAGAAAGGCTGTTTCACGGGGTGGTATTTCTCAAGATATTGGGTTTCTGATGGAATATCTTTTTGCTGCGCGCATAAGATGGTGGATGATTTCAAAAATAAAAAATTTAAAGATATATGGTTTTCAGAAAAATATAATAAAATGAGAGTCATAGCAAGAGACTGCAAGATTAACCAAAATTTTATAATGAGGGATGGAAACCTTTTATTAGATAAAGAATGTGAACATGGCGGAAATTATGAAGTGAACAGGGAGGTGTATGAAAAACTAAAAAAGTATGGATTGTTGAAGTTTATTAAGTAACTTTTCAAAAGCTTTTTATAATAAACTCTAATTCTAGGGCAATAAGCGGGGATGGCAGAGTGGTCAAATGCGATGGACTCAAGTTATTGGGTTTATTCAATAATTTCCACTTATGTGAAATCCATTTCCTTAGTGGATACAAGGGTTCAAATCCCTTTCCCCGCATCATAATTCTCAGAATAAATCAATAGCTAAACCTTTTTTCATACTCTTTATGATTAAACCATTCAAGTATAACACTCAATATCATAATCTCATCTGTCTTAATAGTATAAACTAATCTCCAGCCATTTGGCAAATCATACTTCCATAGGTTAGTGATTTTATACACTTGGATGTAAATCTTGGGCCAAAGTCTTTTTTGTATCTTTATACCACAGCTTGGATTCTTTTTCAGATCTCTGATTGCCCTCTCTATAAAAGTATAAAGTTGTTTGTCTTGGAATCTGCCTTTTTTCAAAGATTCAAAATTAGATTCTAGTTTCTTATTACCAAAGGTTACATATATTGGTTTATTATTCATCTTAAGTTAAGGCCTTTAGAAATCAACCTCTTTATTCCCTCTGGATCATATGTCCATATTATACATCTATCCTTATCAATTATAATCTTTCCAGATTCCTCTAAATAATTCAAAATTAACTGAAAGGTCTGATACATCATTTTTTTAGGCAGTTTTTTCCATAACTGGTATTTTCCATATTCTTGGCTGTATTTTTGTATGGTTTTTTCTACCATAATTACTGATTCCAAGGTTGGGCTATGCAGCATTGTTGATTGTACCATCTTATATAACTATATATAATAGATAGTATATAAATTTTTCTGTTTTTTATTCCTTTTTTCTTTATTTTTTCTGGAGATTCTTCGGCTTTTAACAGAAAATAACCTTTTATTTGTTCTTAATATCATAATCAACACTCAATTTCTTTCATTAACTTTATTTACAAAGCTTTTTAAATAATCTCTTTTTCTTTAAATGAAAATGATAGAGATATGCACTGTTGGCGGCTACAATGAAGTCGGAAAGAACATGACTGCTGTTAATGTTGATGGCGAAGTTGTTATTTTTGACATGGGAATCCACCTTGAAAGCTATATAAAATACACAGAGGATGAGGATATAATAAAAGTAGAGCCTTCTGAACTAATAAAAGTAGGGGCAATTCCTGACATAACAAAAATTGAAAAATGGAAAAATAATGTAAAGGCAATAATTCCAACACATGCCCATCTTGACCATCTTGGTGCTGTCCCTTATTTAAGCAATAATTATGATGCACTTATTCTTGGAACACCATTCACAATTGCTGTTTTAAAAACAATATTAAGAGATGAAGGAATTATAATTAAAAATAAGATAAGAAAATTAACGCCTAATTCTGTGTTCCAGCTTTCTAAAAACCTAAAGATTGAGTTCATTAATATGACACACTCAACACCGCAGACAGTTATGGCTGCATTGCACACAAAATATGGAATTATACTTTATGCAAATGACTTTAAGTTTGATAGGTTTCCAACTTTGGGCGAGAAACCAAACTACAAAAGATTAAAAGAGCTCGGTAAGAAAGGCGTTTTGTGCCTTATTCTTGACTCAACATATTCTCAAAGTTACACTAAAACACCATCAGAATCAGTTGCAAAAGAAATGCTAAGAGATGTCTTGTTGGGTACTGGAAACAGGGGAAAGGCTGTTTTTGTTACAACATTCTCATCACATATTGCAAGACTAAGGAGCATTGTTGAGTGCGGCCAAAAAATGAATAGAAAGGTTGTTTTTCTCGGAAGGTCATTGTCAAAATACTGCAAGGCAAGTGAGAGCATAGGAATAGCGAAATTCTCTGATGTAGAAATTGTGAAATACAGGAATGATATAAAAAGAACCTTGGCAAAGATGCGCAAAAGAGGCATTAGCAAATACCTTGTTGTCTTGACAGGGCATCAGGGCGAGCCAAAAGCTGCATTATCAAGGATTGCTAATGGTGAGCTTGGGTTTAATTTTGAGCCAGATGACCATGTTATATTCTCATGCAAGACAATACCAACCCCAACAAATATTGAAAACAGGCGTGTTTTAGAGGAAAAGCTGAAAAAACAGCATGTAAGAATTTTTACAGACATTCATGTATCTGGCCATGCTGCAAGAGAAGACTCCAGGGACTTAATTGAGCTTGCAAGACCAAGGCATATTATACCTGCACATGGAGAGCACAAAATGACCTCTGCAATGGCTGACCTTGCCCTGGAAATGGGCTACAAGCCTAAAAACATCCATGTTATGAGGGATGGGCAGATCCTAAAGATACTATCTTAATACTTGAACCTTTTTTCATACTTCTTATGATCAAGCCATTCTAGAACTAAACTAACTATTACAATTTCATCATTAACAACAGAATATATCAATCTCCATGCTTTTGGTAGATCATATTTCCAGATATTCTTAACACTATATTTTTTAGTGTATTCCTTTGGGATTAGTTTCTTTGGAATTTGTATTCCACAAAAAGCATTCTCTTCAAGGTTATCTAAAGCTTGATTTATAAGTTTAAATAATTCTCTTTCAGAATCATCTCCCTTTTCTAACTTATAAAATGCTTCTCTTATGTTTTCATCTGCAAATCTAATATCTGATGGCAACTTCACTTTCTTCTACCTAAGTCTTTTCTATTATAATATTTTCTTGCTAATTTGGGATAATAAATCCACCCAATTTTACCTTCTGAATCTATTGAAATCTTTTTAGAATATAATAAATACCGAATTATTAAATCAAATGTTTGATACATCATTTTTTTAGGTAATGACTCCCATAGTTTTCTCTTTTTAAATTCACCATCATTTCTTTTTATAAATTCTTCTACCATAAGAATAGTATCTAACCGGGGATACCGCAAAATATTCTCTTTTTTCGGTAAAGTTGTTTCAGTTATCATGTTATATCAACAGATATAACAAGAAATATATAAGCTTTTCGCTTTTATTTGTAAAATCACTCTTAATTCTTTTTTAGTGTTCTTTGAACTTGATAGACTGGTATTTTAAATACTTATTAACTAAAAAGATTTATATATATGGGGCTTTTAAGATTTTGTATAAAAAGGTTTATATAGATATTATGTTTTATTAAAATAAAGGGGGTAGAAAAATGAAACTTACACTTGCAGAACCAAAATACCTAAAAGAGAGCATATTCATCATATCAGATCTTGTCAATGAGGCAAGGTTTAAGATAGGGCCAGAGGGAATTGAGCTTGTTGCAATGGACCCAGCTAATGTTGCTATGGTAATTTTTAAGCTTCTCTCAAGCTGCTTTGTTGAGTATGACATAAATAAAGAGATTAAGATAGCCATTGACCTCAGCAGGCTAAAGCAAGTTCTGAGAAGGGCAAAGCCAAATGATATCCTTTCTTTAGAGGTTGAGGAAGACAGGCTGAAAATCCAGCTTAAATCTAATACAACAAGGGTTTTCTCTTTGCCAATAATAGAGCTTGAGGAAAAGGAGCAAAAGATCCCCCAGTTAAGCTTTCCAGTAACAATAAAAACAAGGTCAGAAATACTTTCTAGTGCAGTAGAGGATGCTGATATTGTAGCAGAATCTGTGAGCTTTATAGCAGAGCCAAATAAATTTAGTTTGCAGGCCGAAGGGGATCTTAATAAGGCAACCATTGATATAAAACAAGGTGAAGATACAAACATTGTCTCTGACTCAAAGGAAAAAATAACTGCAAAGTATTCTGTTGAATACCTTAAAAAAATGGTAAATGGCTCTAAGATAGCAGAAAAAGTAACAATACAGTTTAACAAGGATTATCCACTAAAGCTTGAGTACAAAGAGATTGACAAGGTTGTGATAAGCTTTATTCTGGCCCCAAGGGTTGAGAGTGAATAATTATTTCTTTTTGTAGCCAAACTTTTTATTATACTCTTTATGATCAATAACATCTAAAATCATAAAAATCCACAGAAAACTCCTACCAGCATCTAAAGATGCTGGTTTGACGGAGTTTTCTTTTGACAGTGGATTTTTAGGATGCCAGAAATGCTCATCCTCATACTAAAGTAAGAGGTTTTCGCAAGCATTTCTGTGCATAAAAGCAATTATCTCTATCTCAGAATTACCATTTGTGAGAGTGTAAAGCATACGCCAGAATTTTGGAAGTTTTACTCTGAATAAATTTTTTACCCCATATTTTATTTTATATTCCTTGGGAATAAATTTTTTTGCAATTGGTTCTCCATAGTGAATATTAACCTTGATTAAGGTTATTTTTTTATTGACTGCATTGAGAATTATTTTTTCATTTTTTGAAAAATAAGCTTTTTCATTAAGATACTTATAAACTTCCTCTGCTTCAGGTGAAAATATAATCCTTACTTTTTTATCCATCAATAAAAAAACAAAAAATGTTTTTATAAGACTTTTGTAAAAAATTCCGGAGGATTTTCAATCAAAGTTCAAGACCTTTGCTAATTGCTTTCCTTAGATTTGGATTAGTGTTATGGATCCATGTAATCCCTCTAAGGCTTACTGCTATTTTATTGCTTTCTTCTAAATACTCAAGGATTATTTTTAATGTGTTATGGTTTATTTGTTTTGGTAGTCTTCTTTTAAGCTCTGCAATAGTTATAACGCTTTCATCCATATTAGTGAGAATGTTTTCTACCATTAAGATAGTGTTTAAAGTAGGTGAGTGCTCTAATTTTTGAATTTGAATAATCTTTGACATATTAATCACAATTATTTATTGGTTAATAATAATTATATACTAACTTGTATATAAATCTTTCTATTACCTATTTTGAATAAAAAACCAAAAGATTTATATACTTTTGAAGGTATACGGTTATCATAAATGATAACTATGGTTAATTGAAAGATGGAAAAAATACTATTAATAAAACAGCTTGAAAAATATCCTGTGTTTAATTTAAAAAAAATAAGGGAAATTACAGGAAAAACCAGCGGGTATGCTAAACTATTAGTTTATAGGCTTAAAAAAAAGGGTCTTATTACTGAAATTGAAAAAAACAAGCTTACTACAAATAATGATCCAATGGTTATAGCAAGCAACATGATATGGCCATCCTATATCTCCTGCTGGTCAGCATTGCGTTATTATAACCTAACAGAACAGCTTCCCCAGGATATTTTTGTCATTACAACAAAAACAAGAAAAAAAAGAATAGTCAAATTCAATAATATAAAAATAATCTTCATAAGGGTAAGGCCTAAATACTTTTTTGGCTATAGAAAAGAGAGATATGGTAATTTCAATATTTTCATTGCTGAGAAAGAAAAAGCACTAATAGATTCTGCTTTATTTAAAAAAATCTCTTTTTCAGAAATTTGTAGTATAATAAAAAATAATCTAAATATTCTTGATACCAAGCTCTTTTTAGATTACCTAATTAAAATTAAAAACAAAACACTAATAAAAAGATTTAGTTTCTTATTTGATAAATTAGATATAGATGTTTACAAAAAAATTAAAAGATTTATTGACTCTAAATATGTACCATTAGACTACGCCTTGCCAACAAAAGGTAAGAAAGATAGAAAATGGAGAGTAATTGAAAATGCTGAACTATGAAGAACTTGAAAATCTCGCAAGACTAAAAAGATTATCTTTAGTAAACATTGAGAAAGATTATTTACAAGAGCTGATACTCTTAAGCATTTACTCTATTGTCAGCAAAGGACTGGTTTTTAAGGGTGGAACCTGCCTTTACAAGATTTATAAACTCAATAGATTCTCAGAGGACCTTGATTTTAGTTTAACAGAAAAATTAGACATTAAAAAATTAGCTAACAAAATAGCATCTGATTTAGAGTTGCTTAATATAAAATGCAGAATAAAAGAAATCAAAGAATATAAAAATGAGATAAATATAAGATTGTTATTGAATGGCCCATTATACAAAGGCAGTAGGGAAACGCAATGCTTTATCCCACTCAATATCAGTAGGAAAGAACAGATAATACTTGAGCCAAAAAGAGAGTCTATTATCTCTTTATATAAAGAAATCCCGAATTTTGAACTTTTTTCAATGCAAGAAAAAGAGATTTTAGCAGAAAAAGTTAGGGCAGTCTTTACAAGACAAAAACCAAGGGACATTTATGACTTGTGGTTTCTAATAGTAAATAAAAAAATTGCTCCTGATAAGAATCTGATAAACAAAAAGTTGGCACTTTATAATACAGAATTTAATTTTAAAGAATTTACAAGAAAGATTGAAATAATGAGGAACCTATGGCAGATTGATCTTAAAAATCTAATAATTGGTGAATTGCAAGAATTTGATAAAGTTAAAAAAGAGCTATATAAAAAGTTTAAATCCGCTGAAATATAATCCTTGAATTGTTTTTATACTTAAGTATATCATCAAATAATCAAAGTTTTTTACTTACATAATAAGTATTTAATTTATAATATAACTTATATAATAAGTATTAATAATCTATTTTTCTTACATATTAAGTATTAAATTGATAATATTACTTATTTAGTAAGTATTAATTATTATTTTTCTTACATGTTAAGTATTAATTTAAAGTATTACTTATATGTTAAGTAGTAATAGTATATTCTTCTTACATAATAAGTAAACTAATAGTTATTTTATGCTCCTAATAGAAAGATTTATATATAAGCTACTTACATAATAAGTAGAAAAAAGGGGCCTGAAAATAACCAACAGAGATGAATTAGCTAGGAAAAGAGAAAATTCCAGTTTTGATTTATTAAAGCAATATTTAAAAGGCCCTGATGATTTTGCAGATGCATTAAAATCCTTAGTGGATTATTTAGAGCAGGAAAGGGGTTTTAGTCATGATGAGATTATTAGGCTGGTTTCTAAGGAAAAAAAGCCAAAGGCTGTTGAGATTCCTGCATGCATATTTAACAAAAAATTAAGCAGTTTGGAATCTGTTGTAAAATATCTAAAAGAAAATCTTAACCTAAAATACAGTGAGATTGCAAAACTGCTTAACAGAAATGACAGGACAATATGGACAACTTATTCTAATTCAAGGAAAAAATTTTCTAAAAAATTTGTTGTTATGGATAATAAATATTTTATTCCTGCTTTAATCATCAGCAACAGGTCACTTTCTGTTCTTGGGTCAATTGTTTCTTACTTTAAAGATAATTTCAATTTAAAATATTCACAAATCGCTTTATTGCTTTGCAGGGACCAGAGGACAATCTGGACAGTCTATAATAGAAGGAAGAAAAAAAATAATCCAATATTTGGAGGAAAAAATGAATAGGAAAGAGTTGGAATTCATATTGCAGCAAGGTGAGGGGCAATATATTGAGTTTAAAGAATCTTTTGACAAATCCTTGGCTAAAGAGATAGTTGCTTTTGCAAATGCGAATGGAGGTAGGATATTTTTAGGAGTTGATGATAAAGGCAAGCTAAAAAGAATAAATATTACTAATAGGCTGAAATCACAAATATTGGATATTGCTAAGAACTGCGATCCTTCAATAAAAGTCGTGCTTGAAGAATTTAGTAACATAATAATTATTAATGTTTATGAGGGGGGTGATAAGCCGCATAAATGCAGCAGCGGATTTTATTTGAGGCAGGGAGCAAATTCCCAAAAGATGACAAGGGATGAAATCCTGGACTTTGCAGTTTGTGAAGGAAAGATAAAGTTTGATAGCCAAATTAACAATAGATTTGATTTTGAGAAGGATTTTGATAAGGAAAAACTGGATAATTATCTAAAGAGAGCAGGCTTATCAAATTTGATTCCTGTTAAAAATATCCTAAAGGATTTGGGGGTTAGTGATGGAAATTTTAATAATGCAGGAGTTTTGTTTTTCGCTAAAAAGCCCCAACAATTCATTCCCCCCTCTGTTTTTACATGCGTATTATTCAGGGACAAAGAAGGCAGTGAGGTTATTGACAGAAAAGAAATAACAGGCAGTTTAGTGGAAATTGTTGAGAAAGTTATGAATTTTGTGGAATTTTATGTTAAAGTTGCTTATAAATTTACTGGAAAACCCAAGAGAGAAAATATTTATGAGTATTCTCTTGAGGCAATTAGGGAGGCAGTAATTAATTCTGTTATGCACAAAAATTATTTTGAATCAGGGCATAATAATATTCTTAAAATTTTTCCAGACAAAATCCAAATGGAAAATATATGGATAAAGCCTGCTCATTTCAAGATTAAGGAAACTGTTTTTAGAAGAAATCCAATTATTGCTAATTTATTTTTAAGAATTCATTTTGGCGAAAAGTTAGGCTCTGGATTTGCAAGAATGGAATATTATTGTAAAAAGGAAAATGCCCCTGTTCCTAAAATTAGGTTTACAAATATTCTTTTTTATGTTGTATTTAGGCAAAATCCTGAATACTTGAAGCTAAAAGCTGTAAAGGTCGGAGAAAAATTAGAACTCAATGAGAGGCAAAGATTTGTTTTTGATTATTTAAAATCAAATTTATCTATTAGAAGTATGGATATCCAGAAGAAGTTTGGTGTAACAAGAGATACGGCAAATAGGGATCTTAATGA
>Ga0210006_1003034_pt1 | contig 10693 bp, 10 predicted proteins | sample CryGey02umfilter_2_FD_185452 | JGI IMG/M metagenome (GOLD analysis project Ga0210006, IMG submission 185452) | Groundwater microbial communities from aquifer in Utah, USA - Crystal Geyser 4/10/14 0.2 um filter (SPAdes) (version 3) | ecosystem: Environmental > Aquatic > Deep subsurface >... | reverse complement strand
TCATCCCTGAGCTATCAGCCCTCGCTCCCGTCCGACTGGGTCGGGATCCGCTCGGGCTTCTTTCCGCCTCCGCTTTCGCTCCGGCGGTTTTCAGACCTTCTCAGTTTTTGGGGAATCGGCAGGAAGACAGGGGAAGGAAAAGATAGAGAAGGAGAGTTGGCCGACTGGCAAGCAGTCGCCCCTTGACCGGAAGTTACTCAACCGGTCAAACTCCAGAAATTTTAATTTCGGTCATCTTTCTCTATCGTTCGGTTCACTCCAGTCGCTTCGGTCGTTTGCTCGCTCAACTTGGGAAAGACAAGGAAAAGTTTCGCTCGCTTCACTCCCTCCGCTTTTTTCGTTCACCTCTCTCTGTCGAAAGACTCCTTTTATAAAACTAAGGTTAGGGAAACTGGTGAATAAGGAATCTGGTCGAAAGAAAATGCCCGTCCCTAAATTTATAGTAACCTTGGGGGAATACTTGAAAAACTTTGGTCTTATCTTTCTCTCTCAGTTGATTTGGATATCTTGCTCAGAAAGGTAATCATAATCCAAATCAACTCAGAGAGATATGGTTGTAGTTTGTTTCTGTAGTTGGGTAGATCAGAGGTTATCGGGACTCGCTCCATTACGGGTTACAAGTCCTTAAGTTAAACCATACCCGCAATCGAGCGGCATTTTCAGATCGACCAATTTTAATCTTCTCTTCCTCTGCCTCCCTCTCTTCTTCCGGCAAGACGAGAGTGAGGACTTGTTTGTTAATCGCTTGTGTGTTCCGGTCGGGGTACACTTTATTTTGCTTTTTAGTAATTAGTCCCGACCGGTTCAAGTTGAAAAATAAAAATCAAAAGTTGTAATATAAAAGAATCATGAAGATTATCAGAAAGATTACTTCATCAGGTAAATATTCAAAAGTTATTACTATCCCTCGTGAATTCTTGAAAGCTTTAAACTGGAGACAGAATCAGAATCTGGAATTTGAGTTGGATGAGAAAGATAAAAGGATTATTATAAAAGACTCAAAAGAGAAATGAAAAATAAAGCTTTATCCTATGTTTTAATTTTTACCCTTATAGTTCTATCCTTCTTTGGTGGTAGTTACTTTGAGAAACAAAAAACTAAATTTTCCCCATATCCTCCAACACCCCTAATATCCCCTATACCCCAAAGACTTACAGTTGCTGAAGTGTCTGACGGAGATACTTTGAAGTTAAGCAATGGGAAAACTTTTAGGCTTTATGGAATTAATGCACCGGAAGTTAAAGAACCATATTTTGAAGAAGCAAAAGCATTTACTCAAAATTTAGTCTTGGGAAAAGAAATAAGTTTTGAACAAGAAGCCAAATATAAGGTTGATAAATTTGGTAGAACTTTAGGTTATGTTTTTATTGGTGGAGTTAATCTTAATATTGAGTTGGTAAAAAATGGCTTGGCGAGGGTTGTGCTTTATGAGAAAAGAGCCAAAATAAAATATCAGGATGAGTTATTATTTGCGGAGAAAGAAGCAAAAAAATTAAAGGTTGGGGTTTGGAAAAAGTAATTTTTATCTTTAATTATTATTTTGCTTCTTCTATCCAATTAGCAAAATTATTATATCCGTCATCTTTCATCCAATCATAACAAGTAATCCATTCAGATAATTGATAGCTTCTATTCCAATATTTTTGATCAAAATTTTTACTAGTAGCAACCAAATCTTGATATTTACTCCATTTCATTCCGTTATGTTCTTGATAATAATTCAAATGACCAACTTTATCTATAAAAAAACCAAGGTAACTAAATGGATTAGCTCCCTGAATGAATATTTGTCTATATTTATCAGGAATACTATTTATATAAATTCCTATCAAAACATTTCCTCTTTCATAACTTTTTAAAATTTCATATTTTACCCATCTTCTACTCCAGGTATTCGTTCCTATTAAAACGCACGTTACTGTTGTATTATTCAAGCTTCTATTTATTAAATTTTTAACAGCATAATCTCCGTGTAACTCTGCATCCTCCCAAATTGAAGCATCAAAAAAACCTGCTTCTCCTGTTTCCTTTGTAAGATCATGTTGTCTTACTACATTAACACGAAATGTTTTAACATCTTCGTAATGAAAACTAAAAAATACTCTTTTTGCCATACTAAAACAAAAACATTAATACTATTACTGTTCCTATTACTCCCAAGTAGAAAGGCATTATGGCTTTTGAAAAAAATGTTTCAAAATAATCACATTTATCTAAAATTTCGTTGCTTATAATCATTGAAAAATCTATATCGTTTTCTTTCTTTGATCTTATTTTTTCAAAATATTCTCTATATAGTCTTTCCTGCCAAAGATAATATGTATCTAAGAAACAAAAAATAATAACAGGTAAGTATGCGATTATTAAATATTGATCTTTTGTTCCAGAAGAAAGAGTAGCTAATGCGGCAACTAAAGTGACACACCATCCTTTTATTAAAAAAGAATTATTCGCTAGTCGGTTAATTACTTTCTGAATAAACTCGAGATGACTAATTTTATTTCTGTACATAGTTGAATTCTATTTTTTTATTTAGGGGATCTATTCTGAAATTAATTTGATCTAATTTATAGTAAAGTTCTTTTTGGGTTAATACGCTTGTATCGATTTTTTTTAATCTATTACTAACGGCATAAAGAAACGGTCGTATATCTTTATGACCTAATTTATATTTCTTAAATTTTTTTAACTTTTCTATTACCCAACTTAAAATTCTATTGTCTTCAATTATTTTTTTATTATCAAATATCTCTCTCCATATAGACCAGTTACCTATAGACATTACTGTTTTCCAATTGTATTTAGTCATTTGCATACACTGATAAAAATGATTCTGTTTCCAATTAATTGATCTTTTTGGAATAGTATTTTTTTGGATTAATTTTGGAACATAATCATATACAGAAATCCAGAAAGATTCATATTCATTTAACTCTTCTAATTTATATTTTTTTACTAATTTTTTTAAAACGAATCCTACTTTGTACCATTTTCTTAAAACATTTTTTTCTGTACTCAAACTTTTTTCTAGTGACGATAAATTTATAGATAATTCTTTATATATTTTTTCTGCCTTGGTTATTTCTTTTTTATTCATTAATCCGCTTTTACTTTTGTAAATTAATTTATTATTTTTTCTAAAAATAGTTACCATAATTATTTTTCCCTTCCCCAAAGGAAAATACTTCTATGTTTTAATAAAATATTAATAATTACATTTAAGTTGTTTTCTTTTAAATTTTTTTCGTTAAAATAAACTGGTTTTTGACTTTCCTTTAATAGACTTTGATCTTCGGAAAACCTAATCTGTAATAAATATATAAGTCCTTCTCTAATCCAAAGTTCTTTTAAAGAATCTTGATCTTTATCAATCAATTTTTTAATAATTGGATGAAGAAGATTATAATAAAGTATAAATCCCTCGCCAGAATTACTTTCCTCGACCCAAATATACTTGTCTTTAGATAAATCTTTTTGAGCTTTTATATCTTCAAATAATCCTTTTGACTTTGGATCAATTCCAACATAAAAGGATCGAGAAGCTATATATATTTCGTCACCTTTTTCATAATTAATTTCACCTTTTATATTAATATTTTCTAGACTTATTAATTTAGCCCTAACAATATATTTTCCTGGTGTATATATTTCACTTATTTTAATTTCTTCCCACCCAATTTTTTCAATTGTTGCGTTAGATAACTGAATAACTTTTTCTTGTAAACAAAGTTCTTTTTTAGACTCATTCAATATAAAAATTCTTACGAGAACTTGAATTTTTTTATCAGTTTCATTTATTGGTTTTACATATGTTCCTTTTATTAAATCTCCCACTTCTACTCTAGGGCTGGTTCCAGGCAATTCAAAATCAGAAAAAGATAGTCTTAATGGTTTATTATCGTCTCTATTTTCTACATTTCTTTTCTTATTTTTCCAGCCCAACCCTTTTAATCCAATTTTATTTGCAAAATCGTTTAATTCTTTTAAAGTATTTAGCTCAGTTTCTCTTTGTTTTTTATCAACATGAATATCTTCGTATTCAATTAACTTAAATTTCTGTGCAAATTTTTTTATTTCTTGTTTAATAATTTTTAATATTATAGCCGGTGGATTTTCAACCCAACGAAAATCACAATGTTCTGGACCTTCGTGTTTATGCATTTCAGATTCTAATTCTGATTCCATTTCTATACTTCCAAATATTTTTTCTGAAAATTCTTCATCTAATAGTTTTTCAGTTTGATATCTTTCTATTGCCATTCCTCCTCTTTGAATAGAAATACCTTTATAAAATTCTGGTATATCTTTATCACCTAAATAGCATAACGAAATATTTTTTATTTTTAATTCATTATTTTTAGGAAGTTTTATTAAACCTGAATGATAGGTTTCTTTAATTTGCATTTTATTTACCGGAAGTATTTGAGAGTTTTCAATTTTTCGAGATTTCCCGTTTAATACAATTTCAATACTTGCTTTATATTTTTCTAAAATTTCCCACCAAGTACTTTTAATAAAATCATCAATATAACCTTTGGATATTGCTTCTATTAATTCTTCTTCTGGTCTTATGATAAAAATTCGTGTTCCATAATCTTTTAGTGATTGAATATTATTTCCAAATGTTTCTTTTATTTTATTATATGCTTGTTCATCTGATAATATTTCCTCCTTAATTTCTTTAGTGTTTTTGTCTAAATAAATAGAACCAAAAACATACCTATTATCTGTAACCCTTAATGAATCAAAATAGATCCGTTTTTCTTTTGAAGAAGCAATAAATATTGCTTTCCCCCTACCTCTAGATCCTAAATCAGTCCATGATTTTGAACTCCAATCTTGAGATAAAAAAGCAGACAACCTTTCTTTGTCTCGAAAAGGGTTGTTCTCATCTAGTGCTTTCCTTATATCATTTTCATTATTTGGAATTATGCCTGTTAATCCTGTTGTTCCATGATCTATTAAACCAGCTATGTCATAATCATTTTTCTTACTATAAAAAATCTTGCAAGACCAATTTTTCCCTTTCCCAACTCTAGCTCCCCAGCTATTTTGAATTCCATCCTTTTGAAATATGTCAGATAACCAATAAGTGTGATTAATAAACTTTTTGTAACCATCTAGGATTGTTTTTAACTCTTTCTCTCTATTTTGTGGTTGAACAAGAATAGTCATAAAATAATATAATTTTACAATTTAAATTCTTTCTCTCTTTTAACAATAAACCGTGTTTTCGTTTCGTTTAGTTTATCTTGGATAGCCCGGAAAATTTTGTCAATTTCATCTTTGCTGTATTCGTAAAGCGACCGGTTAGAACAATTACCTAATATTCGGATTTTTTCAATAATAGTATTTGTTCTTGTTTCGGCAACGGATAGAAATCTTGCTCTTTTTGAAGTAAATTTTTGTTTTGGCATGATTAAATGTAACATATATTTTCTATATTGTCAATGTGAAGATTATTATTACTATATAGCAATGTATAAGATTATTAATTAAAGCTACTAATTTTAATTTAAGTTATAATTAATTTGATATTTAGTCTTCCTAAACTTAAATTAATTTAAGCATGGAAGAAAGTAATCCACGTTAGGAAACAGGAGCTCCCTGTTCAGTTAACCTAACGTGGTCATAACTCGAAAGGGTTATGGGAATCCGCAAGGATTCCGGCTGACGGGGAGCTTTGTTTGTTATAAAGACCTATGGCAAGGAATTTGAAAAGATACTATCAAGCCTGGGAACTTCGTCAACAGAAAATGACTTTCAAAGAGATTGGAAAAGTAATGGGAATCACCGGAAGTCGTGCCGCCGTCTTATCAAGCTTTATTGATTTTAAAATTAAGTATCAAAAACAGAGAAGAATTAGCAATGAGTTGAAAAATTTGGTTAGAAAATATAATTATTAAACAATTTTTCTATGAATCAATTTTTTTAAAACAGAAAAACTTGCTTTTACTGCATGATTAAAATTTCTATCCAAACTAACTTGTGCATTTTTATCTGCCGAATCAGAAAACGCTTTAATAATTAAAAAGGGGACACTATTTCTATGACATATTTTCGCTACAGCAGCACTTTCCATATCGACCGCTACGGCATTATGTTTTATTTGTAATTCATTTCTTTGTTCAGGATCTGTAATAAAAGTGTCTCCTGTGATAATTGTCCCACTAACAACTCGTTTATCTAGTTTTTTTGCTCTCTCAATAACTTTACCCGTATCATAATCAGTATTATTCTCAACAGGTTTCTGTATACCCGCGTCCCATTCTTGGGCTGAATTCGCTACAATCACACTTGTTTGTGGTAAGGCTTGATCAAGTAAACCTGCTAATCCTAGATCAATAACAATATCAGGATGAAAATTATCAATAAGATATTGGGTTGATGCAGCTGCATTAGCTTTTCCTACACCTGATCTTACTAAGATTATTCTTTTACCTTCAAATGAACCCGTCATCCATCTTAAATCTTCAAGCCTGCCTTCTTCTAAATTATTTAAGCCACCGTTTACTAACAGCCCATTTAAAATATTGAATTCTGTGTTGGTAGCGCTAACAAGTCCAATATTTTCTCCTATTTCTTGATGATTTGACATATTTATATTTTCCCACCATATGCAAGGTGAGTCCTAATTAATAGCTGTCGAGCTTCTTCTATCTGCTCAGGACTCATTAAAGAAGTTTTTGTAAGATTAAGTAGTGGTCCAAAAGGATTAGAAGGTGGTGGAAAAGCCCACCAATGTTCGTATTGTTTGTCATAAGGTGGAACGACTTCGATTTCGCCAATAAATGGAGCTCCTGGATAAGGTATTGATCGAGAAACTCTAATTTTATCTGGTTGAGTAGCTTGCAAAAATTCAGCAGTCATTTGACTGCTTTCAGGAGTTTCTTTAGGATTGCCTGTCATTAAATAATATTTAACATCTGCTCCAGCATCTCTAACCATTTGAGTGGTTGCAACAACATTTTCTAAATTGGCTTTGTTTTGTTCAAGGGCAGCCAGAACTTGAGGATCAGCAGACTCAACGCCGAAAGCAAATTCAACAGCACCTGCCTTAACTGCTAATTTATATAGATCAGGTTTAAGCGTATCTACCCTGGCCATACCTACCCATTCAATTGGCAAAGCTTCACGAATAAGTAATCGACTAATTTCATTTAATCTTTCAGGGTCTTGATTAATAGTATCATCAGCAAAGTAAAAATTTTTAGTGCCGTATTTATCATAAAGATAACGAATTTCGCCGACTACATCTTTAGGTGGACGATTTCGAACAACTTGAAACATTTGCTTAGATCCACAGTTGGCACAGTTGTGAACACAACCTCGCGATGTAATAATTGTTCCCGGTTGACTATCAAATTTTTTAGTGTCACCAAATACTTGATAAGAAACAGTTTGTCCTACTAATAATTCTAGACCTTTACTAGCCCAAGGATACTGTGACAATGGTAGCTGAGGAACTCTTAATTTAGAGTATGCAGTTTGCCCGTTATCACCTTTGAAAAAAAGACCAGGAATATCAAGTAATTTTTCTGGTTGATCTAATGTATGCGTTGCTAAAGCATTAAGAAAGTCTAAAACTGTTTCTTCGCCTTCACCGATGGCGCCAACATCAAAATTTCCAGAGGCTATAGTTTCACTTGGTCGAGCTGTTGCATGATAGCCACCGATTAAAGATAGTGAGGTCGGCTTAACCTCTCTGACAATTTCACCGATTTTTTGAGCATACGGTTCGTAAGGTGTAATGGCAGTGGTCATAACAACATCAGGATTAACATCTTCAACGGCTTTAGCAATATCAAAGTCTGGAGTTTGAATTTGTAGATCAAGAATACTGACATCCAATGGGCCTTTAAATTTTTCGGCTATAAAAGTAGCGATAGAAAATAAACCGAGGGGAAATCTTGAGGCTTGTTCAGAATGGGTTTCAGACTGAGGATTAATCATCAAAATTTTTTTAATATCCCTTCTTGACGATCTCTCAAGACGAGTTGATAAATTTTCATTTGACATACGTTTTTATATTATAGGATAATGTGTTGGAAAAATCAAGCCTAAAACTTCACATCAATAAAAACAAAAAATGCCGATTCCCCAAAAACTGAGAAGGTCTGAAAACCGCCGGAGCGAAAGCGGAGGCGGAAAGAAGCCCGAGCGGATCCCGACCCAGTCGGACGGGAGCGAGGGCTGATAGCTCAGGGATGAAAGGTAGTCGGACAGGGCGAGCGACTAAGATAGTACATTAGTATCCGCCGTATCCCGACCTAACTCATCAGTCGGGAGGAGGCGGAGATGCCCGAGCGATTAGCGAGGGCGTGTTGTGTTTGAAAGTCTGACCGGCTGACAGAATGGCTAGTCAGTTGATTGAGTTGGTTGTGTGTCCGGCTGACTGACAGGTTGGCCGGTTGTCTGGTCTAACGCCGGAAGTTCCCCAGCCCCCCAGACAACCAAGGTCCTTACCCCCAAAGGTGGCAAACTCCTTAATGGTTGGCTCTGGTCGTCAGCGCTGCATAAGTCCCCAGCTCCCAGTTTTGAAGCTCGTCATGTCGCAAAAACAAATGCGAAGTGTCGCAATCACTGAAAGAAAAGTCTCGATTGTTTGGTTTATGAATTCTTGATAAAATAGGTTCGTAAGAAGTTATATAATTGCGCATTCTTGCGACTTGTCGGGCGGCGCGACAGCGCCGCCCACTGTTCTGGAAGGTCACAATCCACTATTCTTCATTCGTCTTTTTTAGTTTTTTTCAAAAAGATTTATATTGTCCGCTCATTTTATGGCTTAAAACTTTTCCCCGACTCAGTCGGGGGATGCGATTTTACGCTTTCCCCTCGCTCAAGCGAGGGGTTTGACCAAAAGCAATAAAAATAGGAAATTTTATTTAAAAAAATGTCTAATAACGAGCTATCCGTTATCTAGTCAATACTTAGTCCGTACTATTGTGACAACGGAATTGCTAATGATATTGAAAATCTTTTCTAGAAGCGTATTATTATTTTGCAATTAGACATTTTTTTAATTTGCTAACATGAAAAGTCCTGCTTACTTTTTATATGCCAGAAAGTCGACTGACGATGAAGAGCATCAACTGCTATCTATCCCTGCCCAGATTGATGAGCTTCGCGAATTTGCCCAGAGAGAGGAGTTGAATATCGTTGATGTAATTATTGAAAGTAAGACTGCTAAAGTTCCGGGGAGAGGTTTATTTAACCAGATGTTGGATCGGGTCGAAAAGGGCGAAGCTCAAGGGATATTATCTTGGCACCCGGATAGATTAGCCCGTAATGCAGTTGATGCCGGTCGTATCGTTTACTTACTCGACCGGAATATCCTCACTGATCTCAAGTTCCCGACTTTCTGGTTTCAAAACACTCCGCAGGGACTTTTCATGTTGTCAATTGCTTTTGGTCAAAGCAAATACTATGTGGATTCCTTGAGCGAAAATACTAAAAGGGGTTTTCGACAAAAAGTGAAGCGTGGAGAGTGTCTGGGGTTGGCTCCATTGGGATATATAAACGATAGATTAAACAAGAAGATTATTATAGATCCCAAAGTCGCCCCAGCTATCAGAGAATTTTTTGAGATGTATTCTAAAGGTAACTCGACTTATGATGATGTCAGTAATTTTCTAAAGTCTAAAGGTATAGTTTCTCGAGGAGGACTTCCAATTCATAAAAGTCGAGTTACCTTTATCCTCTCAAACCCCTTTTACTATGGAGTTTTTCGCTATAAAGGTGAATTACATCAAGGAATCCACCAGCCACTTATTACAAAGAAACTTTTTGATACTGTGCAAATGGTCGTTGAGGATCGCGGTCATTCCCACCCTAATGTTCCCTATAACTTTCCCTTCACCGGTCTTATCAAGTGCGGTGAGTGCGGAATGATGATCTCAGCCGAGCAACACCTGAAATATTACAAATCTATTGACCAAGGCCAACAATTTATCTACTATCGTTGCTCAAAAAAAAGTAAAGTTGTTAAATGTTCCCAACCTTACATAACCGAATCGGCCATCATTCCGCAACTCAACGATCATATTCAAAAAGTTTCTTTGTCCACTTCTGACCACCAATGGTTTATGAATAAACTAACAAATGACGAACATCATCAACGGTCAGAAGTGTTGGTGATTGTTCAAGAGTTCAAAAAAGATTTAATAGCTATTAACGAAAAGTTGAGTAAACTTCTTGACTCTTATTTGGACAATGTTGTTAGTCGGGAAGATTACCTTAAAAAGAAGGAAAATCTTTTTTCCTCAAAGAAGACAATTGAACAAAGAATTGATACTCTTGAACAATCACCAAATAAGTGGCTCGAACCTATGAGAGAATTCTTTAATACAGCATTGGAGGCAGATAAAATCGCATCGGACAATATAAATCTTTTTCAAAAAAGAGAGTTCCTAAAAAAGACCGGCTCGAACCTAACGCTTAAAGACAGAATAGTCGATTGTGACCTTCCGGAACAGTGGGCGGCGCTATCGCGCCGCCCGACAAGTCGCAAGAATGCGGAGGGTACAGGGGTCGAACCTGTTAGAGCTTGCGCTCACGAGTTTTCAAGACTCGCGCATTACCGTCCTGCCCACCCTCCTTTTCCAGAGGTGCGTGCCAGAATCGGACTGGCGCAGTAGATGTTTTGCAGACATCCGCGTTACCACTTCGCCAACGCACCTTATATCTTCAAACT
>Ga0210006_1003030_pt1 | contig 10699 bp, 9 predicted proteins | sample CryGey02umfilter_2_FD_185452 | JGI IMG/M metagenome (GOLD analysis project Ga0210006, IMG submission 185452) | Groundwater microbial communities from aquifer in Utah, USA - Crystal Geyser 4/10/14 0.2 um filter (SPAdes) (version 3) | ecosystem: Environmental > Aquatic > Deep subsurface >... | reverse complement strand
ATCTAAATCACTGAATAGTGTGGCTTGTGAATTTGCAATATTTCTAAGACCAAATGCAAATTCTGGCGTTCCATTTGAAGTAGTTGTAGGTAGTGCAATAGAGGGTATTTCTATGCTTATCTGTCCATCTCCTTCTACAGTGTTGTTAAGTGTGGTCATTGCGTTTCCAAACCCTTCAATAAATGAGGTGCTTTGTATTTCTTCTTGTGTTGTGGTTACACCAACTGAGTTTACAAATTCTAGCTCCATCCCAACAGACATCTCTATCCTTACAGAATCTAATGTTGTATCTACAATGGTAACACTATATAATCCTGACTCTAAATCATATCTATTTTGAGATTGGTCTCCATCGTTCCAGAAATAATAATAGGGTTCTGTTCCATTTTTTGGTATTAATTCTATAGAGCCTAATCCTCCAGGAGATTCATTAGTGGTTGTAAAGTCTGAACTCAACCGCAGATTACAGAAATCGGTATATAGGTTATTAAAACTTGCACAAGTTTCATCTAAAACAAATTTTGCAATAAGTCTCTTATTGGGGTCTGTTATACTAGTATGTAAAACAATTCCATTATTGATGTATTGAATTTCTGTACCTGACCTCCTTACTTCAAGCACATCTTCTAATTTGAATGTGCCAAAATTTCCAGCTACTTCTACGCCTGATTCAATTACTTTTATATTACCATCATTTGCTAATAGAATAGAATAACCTATAATTTCCGCTTGTTCTGTTTCGGCTAAGTCTCTTTCTGAAAGTCCGAATGTTTTGGTGAATCCGACTTGATCTACTTTATAAGAAACTCCACCATTTTCATTTGGGTTTAATTGATTTATTGATTCAGCAGTCCCTTTAGTTGTTTCCTCCACACACATTTCTGATCTAGATACTGAGGTGTTGGTTCTTGATGTAGCATCTGTTAAGTCAATAGAGTTGGTTTTTCTACAACCTGACAAATTGGTTACTAAAGCAGTATAACCAACTTCAACTGTTGATGAAACAACATGTGGAGTAGTCCAGCTATCTGTTACTGTTAAGGTATAAATACCTGGATTTATATCTGTTATTTCGGATGTTGATGCTGAAAATCCGTTTGTGCTTGTCCAATTATAAGTATATGGTGGAACACCTCCTTTTACAGATGTACTAATAGTTGCACTGTTCGGGGTATTGCATACAGCATGATTAATTGTTGCAGCTATTTTAGGAATGACCGAAAATTTAATCACCTTTATATTGGAAATTCTTAATTGAGAATTATAAAGAGAAAAATCTATCTTATATAAAGGTAAGTTTTCTTTTGGTATATCACATAACCTTGGATCATCACTTCCAACACCAATAGGAAACTGAATGTTAGTAGCTGAATTTGTTGCTAAATCGCTACCATATGCTACTGTTGAACCAACAACTACTTCTGATAAAATGGGTTCAGAACTTAAACATTGAGCCCCATCTTCTAATGACATAATTTTTGTTGTAGAAGTGGCTTCATCTATATCAATAATAACCCCCAATTTTTGGTCATTTGTATCATTTGGAAAATTAATAGTGTCAGATAGGATTGAAATGAAGGCTTGCCCTAATAAAATATCATTTTTTTTATAATATATATTAGCACCCTCTTTCTCAATGCTTAGTATATCACCATCTTCAATTGTTCCAATATTTGTAAGGGTTGAATTATTATATGTACTTAAATTGTTGTTAGAATCAACATATAGCCCATAAGATAAGTCATTATAATTAATCACTTGTGGGTTTCCTTCTTCTCTAAATCCAAAGGTAAACTCTTTATTTAATTCAGTAACTTCTATTCTTATTTCCCCATCACCATCTACTAAGTTATTAAGTGTAGTTATTCCATCTCCATGACCATCAGGAGTAGTTTTAAAAACTTCTTCATTATTTATTATGTCTAATCCTATAACATTATTAAATTCTAATTCCATTCCTACTACTATGGTCAAACCTAGTGTGTCTGTTCCAGAATCAGTTATGATTACATTATAAATACCAGATTCTAAATCACTTCTATTTTGGGTAGTTATACTTGAATCATCCTCCCATTGATAGTTATATGGCGGATTTCCATAATTAGGCAAAAGTTGAATGCCTCCTAATGAGGACTGCGAAACTAATGTTGTTGTGTAAGATGCTTCTAATGGAATATTACAGAAGTCTGAATTCACATTGTTTAAAGTTGCACCTATTTCCACAAGATAAAATTTTGCAAGCAATGTTTTAGCTGCATCTGTAGTTGACGTTGTAATGATTGTATTATTTTTCACATACCTTACCTCTGCTCCAATCCTTTCGATTTTTATAACATCATTTGAATCATAAGTTCCAAAATCTCCAGTTAATTGAATACCTTGTTCAAAAAGAGTTATACTTCCATCTGATTGTAACTGAATTGCATAGTCCATCACGTTTTCATCTTGTTGTATTCCTTTTTCAGATAATCCAACTATTTTAGTAAATCCAACTTGGTCAACCAAATAAGTTACATTCCCATCAGTGTTTGATAAAAGTTGATTTTTAGATTGTGAACTACCTAGTGTAGGATTATGCCATACTATTTCTTTTTGAATAGCTATGGTTAAACTATCTTGTTTGTTAATAGCATCCGTTACTATTACGGTATGGTTTCCTGTTGTTAATGACAATAAATCTTGTGTTGTTGCCGAATTACTCCATGAGTAAGTATAAGGTGCTAATCCTTTAATAACAGTCAAATCAATTTCTCCAATATCATTTACCAAACATGTTTCATGAGTAGCTACATAACTTAGTTCCATATATTCATAATAATCACCAGTTATGGCATCTGATGGAATAACCATACCGCTGGTTTGGGATTGAACTTTAACAAAAAGCGTTAAGCTAGAATCTGTAGTTATAGAAAGCAGAATGTTTTCATTTTTTCTGTAAACGATTTGGTTTCCTTCTCTAGAAATTTTTAAAACGTCTCCTACAGCTAGGTTTCCATAATTTCCTTTGAATTTATTATTTTCCCATACGCTTAATTTATTTTTAATCCAGAACCTATAGGTAATGTCATGTGCTTTAATTGAAGAAGTAGGAATTGAAAGACCTATAATTAATTTATCTGAAGTACTTGCAATTGTATATGAAACACTACCATCTGTATTTGCGGCAATAAAATTTTCGGATGTTATCATATTATTGTTTAGCCCATCATCAGAAATGTTTGTAAAATTTCCATTACCATCATCTGAGAAACCTATTACTGAAGAAAATGTTGTTTGTTGCTGGCCAAGACATATAGTAGCTAACAAAATGAAAATAGGTGTAATTAAAAAATATTTTCGCATAATTCTAATTGTTTGAAGAATTTGTTTGGACTAGTGTTGATTTATTTCCTACTCCATCTTCAATCTCTACCTCTGAATAAAATACTCCATTGTTTACATTTGAGAAAACCCCTAATCCAAGTTTAATAAAATGTTGCGTTCTGGTATAACTCAAATTACCTGTCAGGTTAGTATCGTCATAAGTGAACGTATAAGTAAATAAATCTGAAGTTCCTGGAGCAGTACCTAATTTAATATGAATATAATTTACCTGATTTGTGTCAGATAACACTAAACTCAACCCTATGCTCAAACTATCTTCCCCTGTCAACAGATAAAATGGGTCGGTTAAAGTGTCTAAAACCGATTCTGAAATTACTTGTGAATTAATTAATTCGATATCTAAATTTACTTCCGATGGAGAAGGGACAGTTTGTGCTTTGTATACTCCTTTTAGTGTTATTAAAATGAATATTAAAACAGAAATTTTTTTGATCATTTCATCAATGTTTAGTTCATAATTAAAGCGTTCTTAAAAACTCCACTCTTCTTCTTCTGGCAATGTCTAATACAATATTTCCTTGAAGTAGAAGTTGGTTTCGGTCTTTATAAAATGTTATAATATGGTTCGTATTTATAATATGGCTTTTACTTATTCTAAAAAAATCATGTCCTTCTAGCAGGGTTTCAAATGAACTTAATGTCTTTGCTACTGTAATTTTTCTATTCTCTTTTAACTGAACGTGTGTATAAACTTCATCGGCATCACAACAAACAATATCATCTACATGAACAAACTCTATTTTAGTTGCACTTTTAAGGGTAATTATTTTTGACCTTTTAACGGGTTGATCTTCCTTTAAAATTGCTTCTAGCTGTTTGTTATAGGCAGCTTCATCGTGAAGTTTTTTTTTAGTTTGACTTAATAATTCCTCTAATTCTACTACTCTTTTTTGTAGTGCAATTTCTTCAACTTCAATATGTGTTTTACTATTTACCAAAAAACAATAATTGGATTGATTCATGTTTTTATTTACCAAATCAATAAAAAAAATTATGTGAAAAAAAATTTATTTCGACTTGTTAATAAACCAACACACCATCAAAATAGTTGAGTTATTTTATTTTAAAAGCGTTTTCATATTTTTTTGGTGTCATTAAACAAACCTATTTTGTGAATAAAAACTCATTTTATGGTCAAATTGTTAATAACTTAGACCTAAAAAATAAGTATTTATACCTATTTTATATAGGTAAAAATACTTAGATGAATTTTTGAATTTAGATGAAAAAATCATTTTTCAAGGTGGCTTCAAAAAATAGTGTGCTTTTTTTATATTGAAATTGTCAAAAAATTATGAGATTCGTGTTAGATTTTATCAAAACAAAAAGAAATCGTAAATTTGTTATGATGAAGGAGTTATTGAAAAGCAAACTACGTAAAGAAAATTCAATGAATTGTTCTGGTATTGTTAATTGTTATTCTTCAATACCAGAACTTAAAGATAAAGATTATTATGTAATTCCTCAAAAACTTGATGGTGATGCTCCAAAAGAATTTATTTCGGCTTATATTTATTCGACAGAGAACAGATTTACAAAGCGTAATATTAATTCTTGGCCAAAATATATAGCTAAAACTGCTGAAAAATGGTATCCTGTAGAGTCAATTACAGAATATACAATTAATAAACTTGGAGAAACATTAGGTTTAAAAATGAATACTACTAAGTTAGTAGTTTGTAATGGTCAAATTAGATTTTTAAGTGAATATTTTCTTAATACGAATGAATTACTTATTCATGGGGCTGAAATTTGTGGAGATTATTTGAATGATAGGGATTTTGCTGATGAAATAGCAAAAAATAAGGTTGTGGCACGAGAATTGTTCACTTTTGAATTGATTTGTAAAGCTTTAGACAATAGATTTAAAAGTCATTCGTTAGATATTAAACGAGAATTAGTTAAAATGATAGTGTTTGATTGTCTTTTAGGTAATAATGATAGACATTTTTATAACTGGGGAGTAATAACAAATACAAAAAAAACAATAAAAATGCCTATATTTGCACCCGTTTATGATTCTGCTAGAGGTTTATTTTGGAATCAAAGTGATGAAAATATCGTAAACATATACAAACATGAACAAGAAGGGAGTAGTAAAAAGATACAAAATTATGCTAAGAACGCAACACCAAGAATAAGTTGTGAAAACAACAAAAAAGCCAATCATTTCGAATTAGTTGGTTATTTAAAAAGTTGTAACAAAGAGTATCAAAAAATAGCCAATTATTTAAGTTCGAGACAAATGGAGAGAAAAGTAATTTCAGATTTTAAAAGAAATTATAGTAAATTTTTCATAAAAGAACGTCAGTTGTTAATTGAACAATTGATTTCACTAAGATTTGAGCAAACAAGAAAATCATAAATTATGATAAAAAGTATATTTAATAAGTTGTTTACAAAAGATGATGATGAGATAACTTTATCTATACCATCTATTGAGCGTGGACAATTAACACTTAAAGTTGATAATCTCATTATCGGCTACCTTTCTTGTAAAGATGGACAATGGATTTTTAAATATTCAGAAGAATTTAAAACCCAAGATGAGTATCATAATTTGATAGGATTTCCTCATTTAGATGAAGAATATGTTTCTGACCAATTATGGCCGTTCTTTAAAATACGGATACCAGGGTTAAAACAACCAGCAATTAAAGAAATTGTTGAACATGAGCATATTGATTCTAAAAATGAATTCGAATTGCTTAAACGATTTGGTCGTAAAACAATTTCTAACCCCTATGAGTTAAGTGTTGATTAATTGATTCAGAAGAAAAATACTGCATTAATTGATAATATACTAGAAATGTTGACTTGACATCCCATTTAATACAATACAAATCAATAAGCACAACTTATTAAAACAATCCTGTATTAATTTCCATCATAGGGATATACATGGCAATAACAATAAACCCTACAATAACACTGATAAATAAAATAACAAAAGGCTCTAGGAGTTTTCCAAACAATTCCGATTTATACTCCAAGTCTTTGGAATATTGCTCATCTAAATTCTTAAAAATAGCGTCCAGCTTATTGACTTCCTCCGCTACTTTAATTAGAGAAGTCATTTTTTTAGGAAAAATAGAAAACGCTTTCATGCTTTCATGAAGGGACTTTCCATGCATAATATCTTGTTCCACTACCTCTAAAGCACTTTGTATAGGATAATAATCTATCATTTTCTTTACCAATTGTATGGAATTTAGTAATGGATTTCTGGCACTGATTAGCAAATTCATGGAGTGACAAAAACGGGTTAAATATATTTTTTGAGCCATGTCGCCCATCAGTGGCGTTTTTAAAATAATTGCCGAAGATGTTTTTCTAAACCACTCTTTTTTTCTGCTGCTGTAAACGAAAAAAATTATTCCTGCTGCCATTAAAAGCAGTAGTAAAAAATAACTACTTACCGTTTCAGAGGCATCTATTACAAATTGCGTGATGGCTGGTAATTCTTTATTAAAACTTTTAAAAATATCCTGAAACATAGGCACTAAAAATTTCAGTAAAAAAATAACCATCCCAAATGCGGTAAGCAATAACACAATAGGATAGGACAATGCACTGGATATTTTTCTTTTTTGCTCTACCTTGCGTTTAAAAAAAGTGGCTAAATCTGTAAGTACTATTCCTACTCGAGAACTCTCTTCTCCTACTTTTAATGAGTAAAATTCATAGTCGGTAAATTTTCCAGACTGTTGGAGTGCTTCTGAAAAACTAAGTCCATTGATGATGTCATTTTTAATGGTTTCGAGCAGCAGCCTGTCTTTTTCTTTCTCTGTTTCATCTACTATTAATTCTAAGGCTGTTTTTAAGTCTGTTCCTGCCGATAAAAGCAAACTTATTTCAGCATAAAACTGCTCTTTCTTTTTATCATTAAATCGAGTATTAAAACTAATGTCCTGATTTAATACAGCAAAGAAACTTTTTTTATCGGCTGTTTCCTGCACTCGACTATTGGTCGCTATAGGCGTGATATTTTTAATGTTGATTCCCATCGTTCGTTTTATTCTTCTACTTCTAAAATAGCTCCATAGGTTTTATAGAGCGACAACACTTTTTCTCGTCCTTTATCTTCCATTGTTATTACTAAATGATTCACTAGTGGTTGCTGAGCATTTTCATTCACTGTTGTGGCTTGAAAATGGCTTACTTTCATAAAAAAAGTATCTACTTGATGGGGATTGATGGTACGCAAAATATGCTGCTCATTAAAAGCGTAGTTGATGGTTTTATCTATCAAGAGAAATTGCAGTTCATAGTCATTTATTTTTATAATCTTTTTGGCATTTTCCATTTCTCTATTTAATACAGAGGCTAACTCAAAATAGTTTTTTGTTTCAGTTTTTATGGTGGTAAATTTTATAAATTGTTTATAGGTAAATACATAAACGGAATAAACGGTACTAATCACCATTGCTGAAATAACAATGGAAACCAGTATTTCTAAAAATGAAAATGATTTTACCTTCATAATGCTACTGAGTTTAGAATTAATTCCTTGCTTTCATACAATTTTTGCTTATTTTGAAACACTTCAATTCGTAGTATTTTAAGTTGATTGGATGTGCGGTAATCTAATATACTTTTTTCTACAAAAAGTCCATTCACTTCGATGGTTTCATCAATGAATCTGTGCTCATGTAAGGTTTGATTTCTTATAAGTTTTGCTGCCATATACGCATTTTGCTTTTCTCTTGTCATTCCTGAGGTACTACTGTTTAAAATAATGATAGAGGTTAAACTAAAAACAATCATTACAATGATAATAGCCACCATGGATTCCATGATGGTAAATGCCTTTATATTTTTTTTTAGTTTAACCATTTAATAAGTCGTTGTTTTTCTATGTTTTCTGTTAAAGGAACTCCTACAAAATATTCTGATAATTCTTTTCGATTGATGGTGGCATCTATCAAATGGTTTTCATACACCGAGGAAGGAGTTTTTAGTAGAAAGTTTTTGCAAAATACACTTCCGTGCACTTCTCCTTTTAATTCCAACAACTCTGAGGCATAAATTTGTCCTGTAATTTTACTTTCTTTTCCCACACTAATTAATGTTCGATGTTTTCTATCCACCTCTTTGTTATATAAAAAAACAGTTCCTTTTATGGCTACTTTTTCATCAATAATTATTTTACGTGTATAGGTAGTTGTTCCTACCCCGATTACTGCCACCACACTTGGATAATGGAGTTGGCAATTTTCCCCAACCAAAATAGAATCCTCGGCAAACAATTGCATGTTTCCTTCTACATTTTTTTCAAGAATAATTCCTTTGGCATAGAGCAATGCATTGGAGATGCTTGAGGTGGATTTAATGGTTATTTTTTGACCTGATTGTATGATGATGTTGCCTTCTATTATTTTGTTAGATAATTCAATCGCTAAAGGGGAATACAACACCAATGTTTTATTCTCAAAGGAATTAAAAATGGTGTCTTGATTAAACACTACATCATAATTCATCAAACTATCATTTTCCCTGCGGTTGTTAAAAAAATTACGTTGGTTTTCTTGTATCAATTCTTCACTGATAGGGGGAAGTGTTTTATTACTGAAATACTTGATTCCATCTATAAGTTTATTGCCCACAAAACTTTTTCCTTCTATGTAGGCTCGTTTTACACCAGCTTCAGGTAAATAGCAATTTCCAACTATTTTGGTAGCTCCTGTTAAAGATAAGGGTTTGTTTTGATTGGCTAAATACAGGGCTATTTTTTCTCCATCATCCATATTAGCTCCTATCAATGCCGATTTTGTTACTTTTTTGGTTTTCCAAACTGCTTCGGAAACGAGCACAAATAAAGCTCCCCAATTATTTTTAGTAATGGCAACACGGTGTTGTTCATTGCTAAATAAATCTACCTCTATTTTAGTATTGATAGGCAATTCTCGGTGCATCACTAAACCATAATTTATTCCTGAATGAGCATCTTGAAACAATTGTTCTTGTTTTAAAATACGAATGACATAAGCATTGCTGTAATAATTTACGAGTATAAAAGAAGAGCTGATTAATGTAATTACAATAACCAAAAACATGGCGTATAATAATGCTCCTGCTTTTATCATTTTTTTTCTGATGAAGATTTTTCTTTTACTTTTTTATCTTTTGTTTTCTTATCCTTTTTTTTGAGGGTTGTTGCTTGGTTTTTTTTTGTTGTCTGTTTCTCCTCTTTTTGTTTGGAAGGTTTTTCTTCTTTTTCTTTTTTGGAAGCATCCGCTCCTTTTTTCCAAAATTGTCCTTTCTTTTTATGGGTTACCTCTTGCTTTTCTTCTGTAATTATTTCAGGTTGTTTTTCCTCTTTTATTTTTTTAGTTTTTGGCATCACTTTTTCTCCATTTTTGTAGCTAGTTTTACTTGTTAAGGTATCATTGTCATAAGTAATTTGTTTTCCATGAAGCAGCCCCTTTTTATAATGTCCTTTTTCTATTACTTTCCCTTGATTAAATTGTTGGTACTTTCCATGCTGCTTATTATTTTTATAGCTGCCTATCGTTATTAATTGTCCGTCTTTATAATGTTTGTACGCTCCATTTTTAACGCCATTTTTCCACTGATAAATGGATAACAACGCTCCTTTTTCATCCCATTTTTTCCATAACCCTTGTTTTTTTCCTTTTTTAAATTTTCCTTTGGTAATTAAGTGTCCTTTTAAAGAGATTACTTGATAGTTGCCATCTAACAATTTACCACTATATCCTCCTTGATTGCTGCTGATATAATTATTATGGTACCAATAGTAATTGGTGAGGGTATGTACTTTCATTTTTTTTTCTTCTATTAATACACTGGTTTTTATAGAAGAATCGGTTTGATGAAGATTAATTTCTCTGTGCGTAATTGCTTCCATTTTTTGCGTTTTTGCATCAAAAAATGAAAGCAATAAGAAAAGTAAAAAAATACTGTTTTTCATATGTTCTGGAGTTATTTACTAATGAGCTGAGTTTCGTTCTGAAAATGGACTTTTATTTCATGCTTATTGATGACCATAAATTTTACTTCATGGTACACATCCCCTTCTTTCACCAAATATTCTTTCCCATTAATGGTAACAATGCCCACTCTCTTATCGGAATTGTTATTTTTAATCATTCCATTGTAGGTTAATGTGGGCCATTTTTTTTCTAAGGTTTTTTCTTTGTTATTTTTAGTATTGGTAATTTTGGTTGAATTGGTTGTAGCAATTGTTTTGGGCTCTGAAAAAGTAATTTTTTTATCTAAAAAAGGATCTCTATAATTGGCAACAATGGAAAAGGTATCCATTTTAATTTGATCTATATTTACCACTTCTTTTATT
>Ga0210006_1003029_pt1 | contig 10700 bp, 5 predicted proteins | sample CryGey02umfilter_2_FD_185452 | JGI IMG/M metagenome (GOLD analysis project Ga0210006, IMG submission 185452) | Groundwater microbial communities from aquifer in Utah, USA - Crystal Geyser 4/10/14 0.2 um filter (SPAdes) (version 3) | ecosystem: Environmental > Aquatic > Deep subsurface >... | reverse complement strand
ATGAAAAAGAAGAATACTTTGTTTGATGGAGAGACTACAGAATAGTTTACAAATATAATATAAAATAATTACAAAAAACATGCCAGGACTACTCAAAGGAAAACCAATTGCCGACAAGATCAAAGAAAAAACTGCTGGAAAAGTGGCGGAACTAAAGATCAAAGGAATCACTCCCAAGCTTGCGGTGATTCTAGTTGGTGAAGACAAACCATCACAGACTTATGTAAGAAAGAAAGGCCAAGCTGCTGAAAAAGTTGGCATGAATTTTGAATTGGTAGAAATGCCTGGGGATTCTTCCAAAGCAGATATTATTGATAAAATAAAAAAATTACAGGCCGACCCACAGCTCACTGGCCTAATTGTCCAGCTTCCTTTGCCAGAGCCTCTCTATACCGAAGATGTACTCAATGCCATTGATCCTGCTGTAGATGTGGACTGTCTGACTAATGTAAATCTTGGAAGACTAGTCATGAAAACAAACTATATCGTCCCACCTACTCCGGGAGCAGTGCTATCTATTCTCCACAGTATTGATAATTATGATTTGGCTGGCAAGAATGTCGCCATTATCGGTGTCGGTGCCCTAGTCGGCAAACCTCTTGCCATCATGATGATGAACGAGCGAGCCAGTGTGATGACTTGCAATAGTGTCACCAAAGATACAAAAGAAAAATGCCTCTCTGCTGACATCATTGTCACGGGCATTGGCAAAAAAGATATTGTCCGTGGCGATATGGTGAAAAGTAGCACAATCGTGATAGACACTGGGGTGTGTTTTGTGGATGAAGAGATGTATGGTGATGTCAATGTAGAAGAAGTTCTCAATGCTGGCGCTAGTGTCACACCTACTCCTGGTGGAGTTGGTCCGATTACTGTGGCGAGGTTGCTCTGGAATACAGTGATTTGTGCGGAGAGGTGTTATGATTCTAATACACAGATTTTATACGAATCTACAGAAAACTACGGAACTACATATATAAATAAAAATGGAGAAAAACTAATCTTTAAAAACTTAAGCTACAAAATAAATGGCCTACTCTTTGAAATTCACAATGAACTAGGAAGATATTGCAATGAACAACAATTCTGTGATGCTCTGGAAAACAAACTAAAAGAAAATAAAATTAATTATGAAAGAGAAAAAATATTACCACCTAGCTTTGAAGGAGAAAAAGATGGCAGAAACAGAGTAGATTTTTTAGTAGAAGATAAAATTATAATCGAAGCGAAAGCAAAAAGATATTTAACCAAAGAAGATTATTATCAACTACAAAGATATTTAAAAGCCCTTAACAAACAGCTTGGCGTTTTAGTAAATTTTAGAGATGAGAGAATTACACCAAAAAGAGTTTTGAACCCGGACGGAATCTAAATTCTAATCAACTAACAAATCCAAATTTACAGAAATCAACGAAACTACAATTTTTATTTGTATATTTGTAATTTTTTGTGGATTTGGATAAAATTCGTAGATTCTAATCAAACTTAATTTGTAGTTCTGTAACTTTTCGTAAATTTGGATGTAATTTGTAAATTCGAATCAAACCTAATCACACCACTCCCTAGCATTCTGAAACATCTTCAACCACGGAGATGTTTTTAATTTCTTGAAATCATCTGGCATCCATGGCCATTGCCACTTGAGGAAGACTCGCTCTGGATGAGGCATCATCGCCAAGTGCCGACCATCTGGCGAACAAATTCCGGCAATCCCAGCTGGAGAGCCATTAGGATTGAAAGGGTATTTCTTGGTAGCCTGTCCACTATCATCAGTATAGACCAAAGGAACTAATTTCTTATTTTTTATATAAGATAACATGCGCTGATCTGGTAGATGTAGTCTACCTTCGCCATGAGCCACCCAAATTCCCAGACTAGACCCAGCCATTCCTTTCAACATAATCGCAGGACTCTCCAAAATCTTGATCTGAATCCAGCGAGATTCAAAACGCCCTGAAGCATTGTGGACAAATCTAGGTTGTTTGCTCTCATCAATAGCTTTGCCAGGTACCCAGCCAAGTAAGGCTGAAAGCTGACAACCATTACAAACCGCCAGTGAAAAAGTATCTGAACGATGATAAAAATCTGTAAATATTTTCTGTAAATCTGTATTAAATCTGATTGTTCCTGCCCAACCTTTCGCACTGTCCAGAACATCACCATAAGAAAACCCTCCCACAAATGCTACTCCCCGAAATTGCTCGAGTGTGATACAGCCATTTTTCAAATCAGACATCATCACATCCCACGGCTCAAATCCTGCTGTATAGAAAGCTGAGGTCATTTCCCTATCACCATTGCTACCCTCTTCCCGAATAATGGCAACTTTTGGTCTTGTACTATTTTGTAAATATTTCTCCGCAGTTTCAACAGGCTGAAAACTCAGTTTGTACTGTGGACCGAATGGTCGATCATGACGAATACTCTGCTCTCTGGCAAATTTAGCGTCAATCTGCTCTTCTTCCAGTCTGTCGCTGGTTGCTTCCCACCATTGTAAAGCCAAGTTTGTTTCAATATCCAAAACAACTTTATCATGATGACGAATCAGACATCTTCTTTCTTTTTTGGTAAACCCAAGAAATGCACAAGGAAGATAAAATTCTTGTAAAATTTGACTTATCTTCACCTCATCTGCACTCCTGTATTCGATTACCAATCCTAATTCTTCAGAAAATAATTGTGAGATTATCTCATATTTGCCATTAAGTTTCAGATCAAAACCGCAGTTGCCAGACATGGCCATCTCGAATAGCGTCGTAATGAGTCCCCCGTCACTCCTATCATGACCAGAAAGAATTAGATTTTGATCAATCAATTTTTGAACGGCTAGAAAACCATTTTTTAATAATTCGGAATTATCAACATCAGGAACCACGTCACCAATCTGACCACAAACCTGTGCTAGAGCCGAGCCCCCCATTCTGTTTTTTCCACCAGACAAATTAATAAATAATAATGAGCTTTGTCCGGGCTTTTTCAAATCCGGAGTAATAACTTTGCTAATATCCGGAACACTGGCATACCCTGAGACGACCATCTGCCCAGGAGCTTTAACGATTTCCTCACCAGCTTTGGCAGCCATGGAGAGGCTGTCTTTACCACCATCAGCCCCGATGCCAACTGTCATCATTAGGTCACGGAGAGCTACAGCCGCATCATAAAGCTCTGCACCCTCGCCATCGAGTTTAGCAGCCCACATCCAGTTGACCGCACATTTGATCGTATCAATGCTTTTTACTCTAGCCCAGACCATGTTGGTCAACATCTCTCCGAGAGCCATTCTCGCTCCAGCTGGAGCATTGACCAACATCTTGATTGGCTGTTCTCCAATAGCTGTCGCTCCCCCTGATTGACTAAAATGGGATTGGGCAATCACTGCCACATCAGCCACTGGAAGTTGTAATGGCCCACAACATTGTTGCTGGACAATGAGACCAGTGACACTACGATCTACTTTACGAACTAAAAATCCTTTTGATCCAACAGATGGTAAAGCAAAAACTTTCTCTACCATCTCGGCTACTGACAAATCTTCAGGGAGTTTAAGTGGGTCTAATCTTTTATTTTTATGAACAGAAATAAATTTTTTCTTAGGCATTTTGCCTAATATTTTTTTCAAATCTAGATCAACTGGTTTACTATTATCTTTGCTATCGATAAGAACAATCTTTCCGCTCTCGGTAATCTCTCCCAAGACTTCACAATTTACTTTTTCTCGTAGACAAATTTGTTGAAATTGATAAATACGACCAGTAGAAATCAGAAGAGCATCGCGTTCTTGATACTCTGCACTCCATAATTCTAGTACTGACATGGTCTGATCCCCCACCTTTATTCTTCTTACATCTATTTCTCCACCAGCTGGATCAACTATTTCTGTAATAACATTGCAAGGTCCGCCAGCACCTTGATCATGAATGCTCAAAATCGGATTCTTATCGCCCATCTCGACACAGGCTCGAATAACACGGTTGGTCTTTTGTTCCATCTCTGCATCTCCTCTTTGTACTGCGTTGAAATCTAGTTCTTCCTTATTTTCACCCTGGATCATACTTGAGGCTGCTCCTCCACCTGCACCAATTTTGTAAGCTGGACCACCAATCTGAACGACAAGCATGTTTTTCTTTGGCGTATCCTTTTCTGTATGTTGACTGTCAATCTGACCAATGCCCCCAGTGAACATAATGGGCTTGATCCATTCTCTCCGACTACCGTCTAATAATTTTGTACCAAAAGTTCTGGTAAAACCCTGGACGCAAGGTTCACCAAATTTATTGGCATAATCATAAGCCCCGCTACTTTCCTCAATCAAAATTCTAAGTGGCGAAGCAAAATTACTTGGATATTCAAAATCAAATTTTTCTTCACCTGGTATTGTATATCCTGACAAACTCAAGTTGCCAACACAAAATCCAGCAGTACCAGCTACAACTAAAGAACCTTGACCTGTAGCATGAGTGTCTCTAATTCTTCCTCCAGTACCAGTCTCTCCACCAGGAAAAGGAGCAACTCCACAAGGAAAATTATGGGTCTCGGCTGTAAAAATAATATGATACTGACATTCTTGTTCTTTTGTTCGTGAGGGCTTGCCAGGAAATTCTGGCAAGAGAGTCTTAATGATCTGCCCTTCGATGCCACTAGAATTATCTTTGAAAGCAATGACACTGTCTCGTGGATTGGCTTTTAGAGTAGACTGTATAATTTCAAAGAGGCTCTCAGGCATCTTCTCCCCATCAATATTCATTTGTCCTTTAAAAAACCAGTGGCGAGAGTGTTCACTATTAGCCTGCCCAAGCTGAAAACACTCTACATTGGTAGGATTGCGACCAATTTCATTTTTGAATAAATTGTGATAAAAATTAATATCCCATTCATCCATCCCCAGCCCCATTTCTTTATTAATTTTTTCTAACTTTTCTACCCCACCACCAATCAAATCAATTTCGACAACTTGTCCAGGCACAATATTGGTAGCAAAAGATTGTAATGGTTCAGTGTACTTGCACTCTACCATCTTGTCGTGATGATTTGTCAAAAATTCTTTTCTATCAATATTTTCTGCCAACAAGTAACGTCGTGATCTTTCTATTCTTGTTATTTTACCCAGTCCACAAGAATGACAAATGGCCACAGCATTGGTAGAAAATGGCGTTTCAAAATTAAGTCGTGGTCCGATTTCTAAAACGTTATTTTTGTTAGAAAGAAAAAAAGAACTCTGTGAAAAGTTCTCTGGTTCAAATGTCTCAGCCAAAAGCCAGGTCAGTGTTTGCAACTCCTGGACATTCAGTGCAGATGTAGTATCGATATTGAAACAATCTTCTCTGTCTGGACTAATTTTTCGGTAAAAGTGAAACATGTTCAAAAGGCTCACTAAACTTGGATAAAGCGTAACTCCCAAAACATTATAAAGGCTTGAACCTTGTCAGCCTTGTTAGTATCGTAGGCTTTGTTATATTATCAATATACCCACATCCTGTCATCCTGTCAAAAAGGGACTTTGCATCTATTTAAATATATGATACTATCCCGATAGAAAAGCGTACTTATCCATAAAATTTGTCAAAATAACCAAAAAAACTTATTATGTCCCTCACCTACGAATCAGCTGGAGTCAGTATCAGTGCTGGAAATGAAGCGGTCAGGATGATCAAAGAAAAAGTAAAAACCACTTTCTCACCGCATGTCCTGACTGGCATTGGTGGTTTTGGTGGAGCATTTGATATTAAGTCTGCTCTCTCAAGCTACAACCACCCAATCTTGATCCAGAGTATTGATGGTGTCGGTACCAAGCTGAGCATTGCCAAAGCCATGAACAAATACGATACTGTCGGGATAGATGTTGTCAGCAACTGCTGTAATGATGCTCTCGCCATGGGAGCTGTGCCGATCACTTTCCTCGACTATGTTGCTCACGAAAAACTAGACCATGCTGTAATGGCGGAAATTATGGATGGTATGGTAAAGGGATGCAGAGAAAATAATGTCTCACTGATTGGTGGCGAAACTGCCGAAATGCCAGGTACTTATACTGCTGGTGAACACGATATTGTCGGCTGTGTCACTGGTGTTGTAGAAAAAGAAAAAATAATTACAGGAAAAAATATTCAGCCTGGAGATGTTTTGCTAGGCTTTTCTTCGAGCGGTCTACACACCAATGGTTATTCTTTAGCTAGAAAGGCCTTGTTTGAAATTGGCGGATACAGTGTCCATTCGTCATTACCAGAACTAGAAAAAAGTCTTGGAGAAACATTACTTGAGCCTCATCTCAACTACACCAATCCTGTTTTGAAAATTATCAATGCTGGAATTGAAATGAGGGGAATCGTCCATGTGACAGGTGGCGGATTTATAGAAAACATCCCCCGTATTTTGCCAGACAACTGTAGCGTGGAGATAAAAAAAGATAGCTGGCCGATCTTGCCTATTTTCAAATTGATAGAACGAGTCGGTAATATCTCTGAACAAGAAATGTATACAGCTTTCAATATGGGTATCGGACTAATCTTAGTCATAACTCCTGAAGAAGTATTGAGAGTACGAAATACCCTGTTTGGTCAAAACGAATTCAAAATTTATGAAATTGGTAAAGTAGTGGAAGTGAAGCAAGAGGTAAAGTTAATTTAAAATAAAATGTGATACTAATATACTAATGCATACGAATTTTGTTACAAAATATTAGTATCTATTAGTATCATTAGAATAGATTGGTATATTAGTATTATTTAAATCACAAAAAATATGAATTACAAACAAACCATCACAGAAAATGTCAACAACTGTCTATCTGAAACTAATCTAAAAATCGGAGAAAAAAAGATTGGTAAAGTACGTGACCGTTATGAACTAGAAGACAAAGTAATTCTAATTACTACAGACCGCCAAAGTGCTTTTGAACGCGTCCTCACTACTATTCCTTTTAAAGGACAGGTTTTAAACTTGACTAGTGCTTGGTGGTTCAAACGCACTGCTCACATTATCCCCAATCATCTTATTGAAATTCCAGATCCAAATGTGATTATCTCCAAAAAATGCACTGTCTTCCCTATAGAATTTATCGTTCGAGGATATATTACTGGTGCTACCAACACTTCTGCTTGGCTAAACTATAACAAAGGTGTCCGAAATTTTTGTGGCAATATTCTACCAGATGGCCTGCAAAAAAATCAAAAGTTAGAAAGAATCATTATCACCCCGACTACAAAATCAGATGAACACGATCGCAACATTAGTGCCGAAGAAATCATCAATGAAGGTCTCATGACCAAAGAAGATTGGAATTATGTCAGCGGTAAAGCACTAGAACTTTTCAGTTTTGGACAAGCCGAAGCTCAAAAAAATGGTCTAATTTTGGTCGACACAAAGTATGAATTTGGACGTAACAAAGACGGCAAAATAATATTGATTGATGAAATCCATACACCAGACTCTAGCAGGTATTGGATCGCCAACAGTTATATAGAAAGATTCCAGAATGGTCTAGAACCAGAAAATATTGACAAAGAATTTTTGCGTCTCTGGTTCAAAGATAACTGTGATCCCTACAATGATCCTGTGCTTCCTCCCGCACCAGAAGAATTGATCGTAGAATTGTCAGCTAGATATATCAAACTGTATGAAATGATTACTGGATTAAAATTTGAATTTCCCGCAGAAAAAAATATTAGCGAACGCATCAATCGCAACTGTGAAAAATATCTTGAGAGAAATAATAAACCAGAAAATACTGAAGTGCATTACAAACATGAGCCACTCCCAACGATGAGAGCAACTAATCAAGAGGGACGACCTTGGGAAGCCAGCCCCCAATACAACAACACCATCCATCGTCTCGCTAAACAAAATAATGAAAATATTACAACCATAGATAAACCAAAATCTACAAATAACGTCATGGCAGTCCTCATACTAGGTTCAGAAAAAGATGAAAATCATGCCAAAAAGATCACCGAAGAATTGAACAAATTTGGTATTCAATACGTTCAGCATATCGCCTCAGCTCATAAGGACGCCAAAAAAGGTTTGGAACTAATTGAAAAATACCAAAATCAACCAGTCATCTACATTACGATCGCTGGCAGATCCAATGCTTTGTCTGGATTCATGGCTGGCAATTCTGACAAGCCTGTCATTGCTTGTCCGCCATTTGCAGACAAGCTTGATATGATGGTCAATATCAACTCAACTCTCCAGATGCCAAATAACGTCCCTGTTATGACTATTCTAGAACCAAGCAACGTGGCTCTGGCAATAAAAAGAATTCAACATTTGGCATAGTATATCTACCGCTGTCATCCTGAAATAAATTCAGAATGACAGCTACCATTATGAATCAATTGTACTCTATCTCTCCCATCGATGGGCGCTACTACGACAAACTGTCTGAGTTGTCCAGTTATTTTTCCGAAATGGCTCTAATCCGCTATCGTCTTGTGATAGAAGTAGAATATTTAATTGATCTGTCACTACTTCCAGAGACCAAAGAGATCCCAGCGATAAGTTCAGAAACACAAGAAGCGTTGAGGATAATTTATCGTAATTTTTCTGAACAAGATGCTAGAAAAATAAAAGAGATAGAACAAACCACTAATCATGATCTCAAAGCCGTAGAATATTTTCTCAAAAAAAAATTGCAAGAATTAAATCTCTCACAATATACAGAATTTATACACTTTGCCCTCACATCTGAAGATGCCAATAATCTAGCCTACAGCCTCATGTGGTATGATGCTTTTTCCGAAATCTATCGCCCACTTATTCTAGATGTTTATAAACAATTAAAGCAATTAGCAGAAGAAAATAAAAATATTCCAATGCTTTCTCTTACTCATGGACAATCTGCTACTCCCTCAACAGTTGGCAAAGAATTTGCTGTCTTTGCACACAGACTAAACAGACAGATCGAGCAAATTAAAAATCAAAAATTCTTAGGCAAATTTGGAGGTGCCACTGGTACCTGGGCAGCTCACCAAATTGCTTATCCAGAAGTAGATTGGATTCTGTTTAGTAAAAAATTTATCTCCAAATTTGGTTTGGATCCCAACCTAATTACTATTCAAATTGAACCTCATGATTCATTAGCCGAAAGCTACCACAATATTATTAGAATAAATAATATTTTGATTGATTTTTGTCGAGATATTTGGAGCTATGTCAGTCGTGGTATACTCGACCAAAAAAGAAAAGAGGGTGAAGTCGGTTCTAGTACCATGCCTCACAAAATTAACCCAATTCAATTTGAAAATGCCGAAGGAAATCTAGGCATTGCCAATGCTTACTTGGACCATCTGGCCAACAAGCTACCAATCTCAAGAATGCAACGTGATCTGACAGACAGTACAGTCCTCCGTAATCAAGGAGTCCCACTTGCCCACTCTGTTCTCGCCTACAAAAATATTTTAAATGGTTTGTCCAGATTAACAGTCAACAGAGAAAAATTAGAAAAAGAATTAAATGACCATCCAGAAGTATTGGCCGAAGCCATCCAGACGATCATGAGAAAAGTTGGTATTGAAAAGCCATACGAAAAATTAAAAAAACTAACCCAAGGTGAAGAGATGACTCTTGAAAAAATCAGAGAGTTTGTTAGTAACCTTGATTTGCCGGAAGATGAAAACAATAAACTACGTAATCTGACTCCAGAAACGTATACTGGATTAGCAGGTAAGCTGACAAGTTTAATTTAAAATTAAAAAATTATGTGTGGCATTCTCGGAATATTTTCTCACAAACCAGTAGCCCAAGAACTTTATGATGGGCTCATCCATCTCCAACACCGTGGCCAAGATGCAGCAGGTATTTTGACTTATGACGAAAGATTTCATCTAAAAAAAGGGCTTGGTCTGGTGCGAGATGTTTTTGATGAACACAACATGCAAAGATTGGTTGGTAATTGTGGCATTGGACATGTTCGCTATCCAACAGCTGGCACAACAATCAGCGTGGAAAATGCTCAACCAATGACTCTTTTTGCCCCTTACGGAATTGCCATGGTCCATAATGGTGACCTAACAAATTATAAAGAACTCAAAAAACAACTTGAAAAAAATGGAAATTGTTATTGCAATTCCACTTCTGATCTAGAATTGATCATGCATATCTTTGCCAAAGAAATGTACAAGCAAGATGATAATGGCCATGACTTTTTTGAAAAAATATGTCATGCAGTAGACACTGTATTTGAACGCTGTAAAGGTGCCTATTCTGTTATTGGCAATATTGCTGGCAAAGGAATGATCGCTTTTCGAGATCCTCATGGTATCCGCCCTATGGTTTGCGGGATTAGAGGAAATAAAGATGGCACTACAGATTATATTTTTTCTTCAGAAAATACCATGTACTACCCTCTTGGTTTTAAATTTTGTGGCAATGTTCAACCAGGAGAAGTAATTTATATTAATGAACTTGGAGAAATGCAAAGCAGGGTGTTACGTAAAGAAATGTTTACGCCTTGTATCTTCGAATATATTTATCTCGCCAGGCCAGACTCCATGATCAACAATGTCAGTGTCTACAAATCTCGACTCAGGATGGGTCAAAATCTTGCCAAAAAATGGCTTCACGAACATCCAAATATCAAGCCAGATATTGTTGTTCCAGTTCCCTTTTCATCCAACACCTCTGCCCTTTCTTTTGCCCATGAAATAGGTGTGCGCTATTCTGAAGGAATTTACAAAAATGCTTATGTCGGCAGGACATTCATG
>Ga0210006_1003027_pt1 | contig 10705 bp, 10 predicted proteins | sample CryGey02umfilter_2_FD_185452 | JGI IMG/M metagenome (GOLD analysis project Ga0210006, IMG submission 185452) | Groundwater microbial communities from aquifer in Utah, USA - Crystal Geyser 4/10/14 0.2 um filter (SPAdes) (version 3) | ecosystem: Environmental > Aquatic > Deep subsurface >... | reverse complement strand
GAAAGTGGTTATTGTCGCCGGAGGAAATAGTCAAGTAACCGCTGAGATAATCTCGCGAGTCTTGGAGTCACATTTCAAAATTGGACTCCACCCACCCTCCACCCTCCCAAGCTTCGCTTGGACCCCTAAGATTTTAGTTTTTGGTTCTGACTTGGAGAATCTCGAGAAAATCAAATTCTTAATCGGTAAATCTTCATTACCTGTTTTGGTGGCAACTAAATATAATGAAAAAATTCGGGAATTAGCGAAAGTCATTCCTGCTCAAGGGTTTTTAGTTTTAAACTCCGGTGAGAAAGAGCTTGAAGAGATAAAAAATGGGAGTACAGCCCATTGTTTAACCTTTGGTTTTCAGGAAAAAGCTAATTTCCAAGCTTCGGACGTTAAGGAGAATAGTCGAATAAATTTCAAAATTAGCTGTGACGGAAAAGTTGTCCCGGTGTGGTTAGAAAAGTCAACCGATAAAGACAAAATTAGTTCAGCCTTGGCTGCAGCAACCGTTGGAACAATCTTTGGCTTAAATTTGGTTGAAATCTCCCAATCCTTGAAATCTTCTTAATAATAGTGTAACCCCGTAGTAGAAATTTGACTCGCTACGCGACATAGGCTTTCCTCTGGAAAGCCCTGTCAAATTTTCACTACGGGGTGTAATATGATAGAAAGAAATTCGTTATAAATTATTAGTTCGGCTGAGTTTTCAATTAAAAATCTTTGAAGATTCAGCCGGTCCTCAAAATCGGCCATTTAATTTTATTTTTCTGCTGAAATAAGTGGAAAAGGAGGTGTAAATGGTTCTTTTGTAGTACCTTTTCAATTTTTATAGGCTAAATAAAATCGAAGGGGGAGATATAATGAGTAAGAAAAACAGAGAGGTTTGGCAGTTTGACTGCCCCACCTGTGGGAAAACAGGTACTACCCAACGAAATAGATTTCCAAAGTGTTCCGGTTGCGAAACACCACTCCAGGTTACCGATATTATCAAGAAGTCTAATCCCTCTATTATGGTTATAGTAAAGGTAAAAGTTCGTCAGACAAAAAAGAAAAGGCAGTAAGATTACTGCCAGATGCCGCCTCGCAATCGAGACGGCCTTTTTTATAGACAAAATTCAAATTTTGTGGTAGATTAAAAAATAGTTCTAGTCAAAAGAGGTGATGATCCAGAAAGGAGGTGATGAGATGACAAAACATCCAAAATCCCGTCAAATTTCAAGGCCAGCAACCGTGATCTTGTCGCCAGGCGGGAATCGTACAGGTGATAGGGTGAGAAAAATTCTTGCCGATAATAATCTACTTTCAACAGAGGACTGGTTTATTCTTACTCAGGTCCAACTTATTTGCTTGTTCCGCCGAGTAAGGAATGACTCTAGGGGAGCGAAACTTTCTAAGTATATTAGTCGGCGAGAAGAAAAGTATATCGGCCAAAAGAAAGAAAAAGAAAGCCCGGAAACTAATCTTACCACTCAGGACTTTATAGATCTGAATCGATGGGTTGTTAGTCAGGATTTGGCTGGTAAACTTGAAAACCTTATCAAACGAGTGAAAGAGAGAAAGAAACAGGCGAAGAGGGAGGCAAAAAGGGCTGAAAAAAAATAAGGATCATCACTTCTCCCTCTCTGCCGCCTTCGTCTAGCTTGGTTTAGGACGTCCCGCCCTTTATGCCCTCATCGTCTAGTCTGGTTTAGGACGCAAGGTTCTCATCCTTGTAACACCAGTTCAAATCTGGTTGAGGGCGCTAAAAGGGCGGGAAAATCATGGGTTCAAATCCCGTAGGCGGCGTAAGATTTACCACAGAGGCTTTTAATTGGCCTCTTTTTTGATAGAATAAATTAATGGCTGAAATTTTTTGGCACAATTTGGAGCTAAAAGAGGTAGAAAAACTGTTGAGAACAGATATTGAAATGGGATTGGTTGAAAAAGAAGTTGCGATTCGCCAGAGGGAATTTGGTAAAAATAAACTGCCGAAAGAAAAACCTCCCTCTAAATTGAGTATATTTTTAGTTCAATTCAAGAGTATTTTGATTTTTATTTTAATTGTTGCTGGATTTTTTACTCTCATTTATCAAAAATACACCGATACCGTTGCTATTTTTCTTATTGTTTTAATAAATGCCTTAATTGGTTTTTATCAAGAATACCGGGCTTCAAAAATTTTAGAGGAATTAAAAAAGATTTTAAAAATTGAAGCTAAAGTAAAAAGAGATGGGAGCCCAAAAATTTTAGATTCAACAGAACTTGTTCCAGGAGATATTGTTATTTTGAGTGCCGGGGATAAAGTTCCGGCCGATGGGAGGGTTTTTGAAGCTCAAAATTTAAAGGTTGATGAAATGGTTTTAACCGGAGAATTCCTTTCCTCTTTAAAGCATTCTCAAGTTTTGCCAGAAGATACAACTTTAGCGGACAAGGAAAATATGGTTTATATGGGAACAGTGATTGAAGAAGGGCGAGGCGAGACAATAGTGACAGAAACTGGAATAAATACTGAAATTGGAAAGATTGCCGGAATGATTAAGGAGAAAGAGAGAAAGACACCTTTGCAAAAGAAAATAAGAAAATTGGGTTTTGAAATTGCAGCAGTTATTGGAATTTTAGTTTTGGCTATCTTTTTTATAGGTTTGACAAGGGAAAATGATATTTTTTTACTTTTTGAAACAGTGGTGGCAATAGCTGTAGGAGCAGTGCCAGAAGGATTGTCAGTGGCAATAACTGTTATTTTGGCTCTGGGAGCTCAAAGGATTTTGAGAAAAAAGGGATTAGTGAGAAAATTGGCTTCAGTCGAGACATTGGGCTCAACGACAATAATTTGCGCCGATAAAACCTTAACTTTAACTGAAGGGAGAATGAAAGTAGATGAGGTGATCGCCTCCGATAAGTTTTTAGCTCTAAAAGCTGCTGCCTTAACCTCTGAAGCTTTTGTTGAAAATCCAGGAGAGCCAAAAGAAAAATGGATTTTGAGAGGAAGGCCAACCGAAAAAGCATTATTGAAGGCAGCTATTGAAATTGGAATTGATCAGAAAAAAGAGTTTGGAAAAAAGCAAATTGAAAAATTGCCCTTTAGCCCGGGAAACAAATTTGCTGCCGCTCTTTATCAAGAGGACGGTGAGATGGTTCTTTATGTTTGCGGTGCCCCGGAAAAAATTTTAGAACTTTCTAATTTAACAGATGAAGAAGAAAGAGAACTAGAGAAAAAATTGAATGAATTAGCCGAAAAAGGCTTAAGAGTTGTCGCCTCCGCCTATAAAAAACCTGCCGAAAACATTTCTCGGCAGATTGAGGAATTGTGTAAGGATTTAATTTTCGCTGGTTTTATCACTTTGAAAGATCCGTTAAGGCCTGAGGTAAAAGAAGCGATAAAAACTTGCCAGGAAGCAAAAATAAAGCCAATCATTGTTACTGGCGACCACAAATTGACGGCAAAGGCAGTGGCTGAAGAGTTAGGAATTGAAATAAAAGAGGAAAATATTTTAGAAGGGAAAGAATTAGATAAATTATCAGATGAAGAATTTGAAAAGATTTTAGATAAAATTCAGCTTTACGTCAGAACAGAGCCAAAACACAAAATGAGAATTGTTGAAGCCTGGCAAGAGAGGGGAGAAGTGGTGGCAATGACTGGCGATGGAGTAAATGACGCCCCGGCCTTAAAAAAAGCCGATATTGGAGTGGCTTTAGGTTCAGGCACCGAGGTGGCAAAAGAGGCTTCAGATTTGGTTTTGCTAAATGATAGTTTTTCAGTAATTGAAGAAGCAATCAGGGAGGGGAGGAGAGTAATGGATAATGCCAGAAAGGCAGTTTTATTTATGGCTGCTGAATGCTTTTCAGAAATAATTTTAGTTTTTGGCGCTTTTCTTTTTGGCTTGCCATTACCGATTTTGCCAGTCCAAATTTTATGGCAAAACCTAATTGAAGGAAGTCCCCAAGGCATGGCTCTGGCCTTTGAGCCAGAAGAAAAGGGAATAATGAAGAGAAAACCAGAAGATCCAAAACTTCCTTTAATAACCAGAGAAATAAAGTATTTAATTTTGTTTGGCGGAATTTTAACTGATATTTTGCTTTTGTTAATCTTCTTTTTACTGTATAAATTTTCAAATTATGAAATCGCTCATCTGAGAACAATTTCTTTTGCCGGATTAATGTTGGGCTCTTTTTTCTATGCCTTTTCTTGCAAAAATTTAAGAAAAAATATCTGGGAATACAATGCTTTTTCAAACAAAGTTTTAAACTTTACAATCTTTTTGGCTGTTTTGCTTTTGATAGCCGCAATTTATCTGCCAGTCTTTCAAGTTTTGCTTTCCACTTTTCCTTTAAACATTTTTGACTGGTCAATCCTTCTTGCTTTTGGCTTTGTCAATTTAGCCTTATTTGAATTGGTTAAATATTTCCTGAAAAAGAAAGAACTAAATTATGATTAGCCTTTCTCAAATTTTTTGGATTCTATTTTTTCTTTTCATTTTTGGAGCTGCATTTTTCGATCTCTTTTGGCTAGGCAAAAGAAAAAAAGAACTCTCTTTAAAAGAGGCGGGTTTTTGGGTCATAGTTTGGGTTTCTCTGGCCATCTTTTTTAATATCTTAATTTATCTTTTTCAGGGTACTCAAAATGCTTTAGAATTTTTTACCGCTTATTTATTAGAAGAATCTTTGAGCTTAGATAATCTTTTTATCTTTTTAGTAATTTTCTTTTTTTTTGATCTTTCATTATTTTCCCAGCAAAAGGTTTTGAAATGGGGGATTTTGGGTGCTTTTTTAATGAGGGCAATTTTTATTTTTGGTGGAATTTGGTTGCTCCAAACTTTTCATTTTCTATTTTACTTTTTTGGTGCCTTTTTAATCTATAGCGGTTTAAAATTACTCTTTCAAAAAGAAAAGAGAATTGATCCTCAGAAAAATTTATTTTTAAGAATAATTAGAAAAATTACTAGAGTAACTGTGACTGAGGATATGAGAGATAGTCGCTTTTTTGTTCGAAAACCTGCTTTTGCTATCACACCCCTTTTTGTCACTTTAATTTTAATTGAAAGTTCCGATTTAGTTTTTGCTTTTGATTCGGTTCCGGCTGTTTTGGCTATCACCCAAAATCCCTTCATTGCTTACACTTCCAATGCCTTCGCCATTTTGGGATTAAGATCATTTTATTTCGTTTTAGCCAATCTTTTGCCAAGGTTTATTTATTTGAAATCGGAAATAATAATTTTATTAACTTTCATTGGTTTTAAAATGATTCTTAACCAATTTTATCACATTCCAATAATTTTCTCCCTGGCCTTTATTTTAATTACAATAACAATTTCAATTTTACTTTCTTTAATAAAGGCAAAAAAAGAAGCATGAATAATTTAAAACCGGGAGGCTCGATTCCCCATTTTCACAAATAACCCGGCGAGGGTGTTTTTTATTTGAAAAATTTTCTATAATTAAAAAATGAAACTCATTTACGCGATAGCCACTCTTTCTGGCACTATTATTGGTGTGGGGCTTTTTGCCTTGCCTTATATTACTCTCAAAGTTGGCTTTTGGGTGATGCTTTGCTATTTTTTAGTTTTGGGAGCTTTGGTTATTTTAATCCATTCATTTTTTGGGGAATTGGCTCTAAAAACTCCTGATTACAAAAGATTGCCCGGTTTTGCCAAGATTTATCTCGGCTCTTGGGGAGAAAAAATCGCTTTCATTTCCACTATCCTTGGGGTATTTGGAGCAATTTTGGCCTATTTAATTGTCGGCGGTGAATTTTTAGAAAATTTATTATCTCCAATTTTTGGAGGGAACAATCTTTTCTATACTCTTTTATATTTTTCTTTGGGAGCTGTCTTGATTTTCTTTGGTATTCGAGCCATCTCGAAAATTGAGTTCTGGGGACTAATTTTATTTTTTTTAATTTTAATTGCTATATTTTTTCACGGATTTCCTCATTTGAAAATGGTAAATCTTTTTCCATCCCCTGATTTTAGTCAATTGTTTTTACCTTATGGAGCTATTCTTTTTTCTTTATGGGGAGCAGCTTTGATTCCGGAAGCGGAAGAAATGCTGGGACAAAAGAAAAATTTACTTTTAAAAATTATCCCTATTGCCATTTTAATTCCGATTTTTGTTTATCTTTTTTTTATTTACTTGATTTTGGGTATTACCGGGCCCCAAACAACCGAATCAGCATTGAACGGCCTTAGAAATTTTTTAGGAGATGGGATAGTTTCTTTAGCCCTTTTTTTCGGAGTCCTAACCACCTTTACCTCCTTTATTGCCTTAGGGCTGACCTTAAGGAAAGTTTTCTGGTATGATTTAAAAATAGAAAAGAATATAGCTTTCGCAATTACTTGTTTTATTCCTTTAGCTCTTTTTTTAACAGGGATTAAGCAGTTTATTCCAATCATCTCTTTTGTCGGAGCAACAATGCTGGGAATTGATGGAATTTTAATTTTGTTAATGTATCAAAAAATTAAACCTCAAAAGAAATTCTTGAGTTATCCTTTAATTTTAATATTTTTAGGAGGAATTATTTATGAGATAATTTATTTCTTTAGATAAAAATGGATTTGGTAGTTTACATTCTAATTTTTTTAGCCTCTTTCGCCTTGCTTTTTTGGTCAGGCAATTTTTTAGTTGATGTCTTAACAAAAATATCTAAATTTATTGGTTGGAAAGAGTTTGTGGTTTCTTTTCTTGTTATGGCTTTTGCAACCACTATTCCAAATTTCTTTGTTGGGATAATTTCTGCCTTAAATAAAGTCCCGGAACTTTCTTTTGGCGATGTTGTGGGAACTAATATTGCCGACCTTACCTTGATCATAGCTTTAGCTGCTTTAGTTTCAAAAATGGGTTTATCAGTTCCAAGCCGAACAGTTCAAGGAAGTTCTCTTTTTACAATTGGAGTAGCTGTTTTACCTTTAATTTTAATTCAAGATGGTACTCTTTCCCGATTAGATGGAATCCTGTTATTAGGCGCGTTTGCTGTTTATATTGCTTGGCTTTTTAATAAAAAAGAAAGATTTGAAAAGATTTATGATGGAACCTTGGAGAAATTAACTTTAAATTTTTTCAAAAAGAATATAGCTTTGCTTTTTTGTTCTATTTTATTACTACTAATATCGGCTCAGGGAATCGTTAAATCGGCTGTCTTTTTCTCAGGGTTTTTGCATTTACCCTTAAGCTTGATTGGTATTTTGGTAGTTGGTTTGGGTACTGCTTTGCCCGAACTCTCCTTTACCTTGCAGGCCGCCAAAAAATCCCAGGATTGGATGATAGTGGGAGACGTGATGGGTTCGGTAATAATGACAGCCACTCTTGTTTTGGGAGTTGTTGCCTTGATTTGTCCGATTAAAATTGTTGACTTTTCACCATTTGCCATTGGAAGGATTTTTCTAATAATTTCAGCCATATTTTTCCTGCTTTTTATCCGAACCGGCCATAAAATCACCAGAAAAGAAGCCTTATTTTTATTGGGAATTTATATCACCTTTGTCTTAGTTGAAATTCTCACCAAATAATGGTAGGATAGTTTAATATTCAATGAATCTTCGATTACGCGAGCGTTAGCGAAGCGTGGAGATGAAACGACAGCTTCATCGACTCATTTCAACTCATCGTCCCTTCACCTTCGCTTCTTGCGGAAGCTCGGTCAATAAATTTTCAATTTATTTCGATGTTCAATGAATCTTCGATTCATTTCAATCTTCATTAAATCTTCGATTTAATTCGATGAATGAATTTTTCTTTGGCATTATAACGGTTTTGTTAGTTATTATAATTATTTTCTTATTTACCAGAAAAAGTGGGGGGGATATTAAAATTCTCCAAGATGAATTAAGAGAAATTCGCAATGAAATGAAAGAATCGCGTGAAAAAAATGTAGAATCTTTACAGACCCAATTAAAGGAAAGCAGTAAGATTGTGAAGGATGTTACCACCCAGTTAGAAAAAATTCATTCTGACCATAAACACGTAATAGATGTTAAAGAACAAATAAGTAAATTGACGGATGTTTTGGCAAATCCAAAACAACGAGGAATTTTAGGCGAATATTTTTTAGAGACTTTACTTAAAAACATATTTCAACCTCATCAGTATCAATGTCCATACCAATTCAAAGACGGTGAACTCGTTGATGCTGCTATTTTTATAAAGGATAAAATTATTCCCATTGACGCTAAATTTTCCTTAGAAAACTACAATAAGATTTTAGAAGAAAAAAATCTGGCTCAAAAAGAAAAATTAGAAAAAATATTTAAACAAGACTTAAAGAATCGCATTGAAGAAACCGCAAAGTATATTCGACCAGATGAAAAAACAATGGATTTCGCTTTCATGTTTATTCCTTCCGAGGGAATTTATTATGACTTATTAATTAATCAAGTCGGAGGTATAAAGAGTAACACTTATGATTTAATTGAATACGCTTTTAAAGAAAAACATGTTATAATTGTTTCTCCAACTTCTTTTTATGCTTATTTACAAACAGTACTCCAAGGGCTGAGAGCTCTACAGATTGAAGAATCAGCAAAACAAATCATAAAAAAAGTAGAAGACTTACAAAAACATCTATTAAATTATGATAGTTTCTTACAAAAATTAGGAAGTAATTTAGATACAACAGTAAATACTTATAATCAAACCTATAAAGAATTCGTAAAAATAGATAAAGATGTAGTTGAATTAACCGAAGGGAAAAAAACGATTAAACCATTACAATTAGATAAACCAACACATCCAGAGTAATTTATGTTAGCAGTTATTAGAACCCCGCACCAAAACCTTCGGTTCGGTACGGGGCAAGCTGGAAGAAAATAATAATATGACACAGTTAGCAGTCATTAAAACTGGTGGTAAACAATATTTGGTATCACCGGGTCAAAAAATTAAGATTGAGAAAATTGCAAAAAAAGAGGGAGGTGAAATAATCTTCCCTGAAGTTTTGCTTTTGGAAAAAAATAAAAAAATCGAAATTGGCCTGCCCTTTATTAAAGGAGCGAAAGTTATCGGAAAGGTGGTGTCTCAGGGAAAAAGAAAAAAAGTAATAGTCTTCAAATACAAAGCAAAAAAGAGAGAAAAAATAAAAAAGGGTCATCGCCAGTCCTTCACCGAAGTAGAAATAACAAAGATAGAATCATAAATTAAGAATTAGGAATTTTATAATTTATACCAAAAATTAAAAGACGGCTGAAATTGCCGCCTTTAAGTTTCAATATTACTTTCCCAACATTTGACAAATTATATAAATATGATATATTATAAATAGTTCTTAATACCCAGTTTGGATTCTTAGAGGTACTTCATGAAATATCGAAAGGGAGGTAATAAAAAATGAATCTTCAGAAGTTAATAAGCGATATCTTAAAAATCCCAGAGTTCGAAAAATTAATCGGAGATAATTCAGACACAGCTTGGCAGGAAAGAGAAAGGTTAGAAAAAAAAGAGCCACTGTATGTGGCTATTAGTCTAACCGGCATATCCTCAGAAGAATCTCGAAAGTGGCTTAATAACCACAAAGAGGTTCAGAAATTATGGTGGGGGATATGTTGGGGGTTGATCGGCGACGAGTCAGAAGAGGCCTGGCAGGTAAGAGAATATCTCAGATTTGATAAAAAGGTAAAAAGGCCAAGAGGAATAAGGTGGACATTATTTAAGAAATTTTTAGGTCTTCACAAATCTAAACGACTATTCAACTTAAGAGTAAAAGTTAACAAATTGATAGGTAATAAATTCTTAGGCTGGATGGAGCCTGGAGATGTGGTAATAAGTACCACCGGTCTCGACACAGAGAGAGCGTGGGACTTAAGGAATGAATTTGAAAATATTGCTCCTGCCGAAGTTCTCATAAGCCTTGCCGATAATTTTTCAGACAAAGCCCAAAAATTGAGAGAAAAGTATAAAAGAGATAAAAAGTTAAGATGGGCTTTGGAGATAAGTACTCGTCTCGGTCCTAAAGTATAAATACCTCCGAAAATCCAACTGTAAGGATTCCCTAAGCGGCTATTTGAGGTAATCGAATGGCCGCTGACTCTTTTTAGAATTATTTTCTTCCTTCTAAAGCTGATCCTAGGGTTTCTTCGTCGGCATATTCCAGTTCTCCGCCAACTGGTAAACCTCTCCCTAAACGGGTGATTTTTTTATTAAAAGGTTTCAATAGTCTTTCTAAATACAAAGCAGTAGCTTCACCTTCGGTAGTGGGATTAGTAGCAATAATAATTTCTTTAATTTCTGGACGATTCTTTACCCTTTCTTCTAATTCCTTTGTTCTTAATTTTTCAATATCTGCTTTTTTAAAGGTTGAAACCTGACCACCTAAAATAAAATAAAGGCCCTTGTATTTTTTTGTCTTTTCAATGACTAGTAAATCGGTTTCTTTTTCAATTATGCAAAGCAAACTTTTATCTCTGGCCGGATTTGAACAAATCTCACATAGCTCGCCTTCCCCCTCAAAGGGATTGAAACAAAGTTTACAAAGTTTAACATTCTTTTTTAAATCCAAAATTGCCGCCACTAATTTATCAACGTCTTCTTTGCTTTTTCCTACTAAATAAAAAACAAAACGGCTAGCGGTCCTTGGCCCGACAGTCGGGAGTTTAGAAAATAAATCAATGAGTTTTTGAATACTATGTGGGTACATTATTCCTCAGCGTATCCTTTTTCTAAGTTTCTAAAGCTTACTATTCTTTCATCAAAATATAATTCAACGCTTCCTACCGGGCCATTTCGGTGCTTGGCAATAATTATGTCAGCAATA
>Ga0210006_1003022_pt1 | contig 10713 bp, 18 predicted proteins | sample CryGey02umfilter_2_FD_185452 | JGI IMG/M metagenome (GOLD analysis project Ga0210006, IMG submission 185452) | Groundwater microbial communities from aquifer in Utah, USA - Crystal Geyser 4/10/14 0.2 um filter (SPAdes) (version 3) | ecosystem: Environmental > Aquatic > Deep subsurface >... | reverse complement strand
CTTCTGCTTCTAATCCAAATTTCAAAAATGATGAAAAAGCAACTTATCCCCACACATCAGATCGATTATTAGCTTGGAAGTGATGAGAGATTTGTAGGACCTTGTAGCCACCATTGCGAGTTGTGGCAGATTTGGGTGGTGTCAAGAGATGATCTTTTTTTTCGAATCTGCCAAAGTCAGGAGTAGTCATATTCTATAGATCCTCGTCTCGATCGCTAGTTGGTGACACCTTTACCACTGATCGGGTCCCCGCCGTTTTTGCGTGATACTTGGACCATCTGCCTGCGGACTTCGTTAGCGGCGGCACAGTCTTCCCCCCCCCCACGGATATTGCAAAGGAGAGTTTTTGGAGCAACTGTCCGAGGAAAGAGGTCTTGTTGTATTCGGTTGAATTATTTTTTGCGTCTTCTGGCATAGTTAACTATTTACTTTACACTAAGTTCGAATTCTGGTCATGGGTTGTACTAGTTTGATCCGGTCTTACCAGAGGAAAATTTATTTGGGGGTGGGTGAGCGGGCTCGAACCGCCGACATCCTCCTTCACAGGGAGGCACTCTAACCAACTGAGTTACACCCACCACGGTGCTTGGGATATTATAACCTAAGTTTGGGAACGCGCTTTAGCTTTCTTTAACTTGATCATGATCTTTGCAATAATAGATTGAGAGACTTGAGTGGGGGTGGCTTTTTCTATTTTTTCGAAGAAAGTATCTGGCTCGACGGTTTCTCTGTGGTCATTCTTCATACAGTAATCTCCATGTTGGCGAGTGAGTTGTACCATTTATCAAACTTGTTGAGGTGGCCGGCTGTGGGCCTCTTGTATGGCGAGCCAGTATTGTAGGCAGTCGTGAGCTCAATGGGATTTAAGTCCTGATAGTGATCGAAGTTGCGTTTGTGGTATTTGCCAATCAAATCGATGTTGACGGCTGGATCAAATAATCCTTCTGGGGTACCGCGATAGCCGATACCGCGGGCTGTACTATATAAAAGTTGTCCCAGACCATAGGAAGCGTCGTGAAGGCGAGGTTCCTCACGAATTGCATAGGTGTTGCCACCCGACTCCACCATGATGGTAGCAAAGATCAGATTGGGATCTAGATCGTACTTTTGTGCGCAGAGACGGATCAAGTAACCATAGCGTGCCCAAACCAGATTGGCGCGCTCGATATCTGTCTTGCCTCGTAACTCTTGGGGAGTAATGGGAGAGATAGAAGCTTGGATATCTGAACTAATATTATTGGCTTTTACTGGAGTAGCGGGACTACTGGTGGCGATAGCAATAGCCATAGCAATACCGGAGGTAAATTTGGTTAGATTTTCGAGCTCGATACCGCGAGTGACGAACCAAGCGTAGAGAGCGGGATTTTTGAGTTTAAGTTTGTCCAGTAGGCTACCGGTAATCGTGACCATCTTATTTTTCTGCAATATCAATAGATTTGATACTAACTGGCTCGACGGGGCGATCACTTTCGCCTGTTCTGGCAGTTGCAATCTTGTCAACTACATCGAGACCACTGGTGGTCAGCCCAAAAATCACGTAATTGGGCGGCAAGGCATAGTCGGCGTGCATGATAAAGAATTGGCTACCATTTGTATCTGGGCCTGAGTTGGCCATGGCTACTGTTCCCCTCTTGTATTCTCCGGTAAACTTTTCGTTGGCGAACTTGTAGCCTGGGTCCCCCATACCGGTGCCGGTAGGATCACCACCTTGGATCATAAAGCCTGGGATGACACGGTGGAAGATGACACCATCATAAAACTTTTGCTGGGCAAGGAAGACAAAGTTGTTGGTGGTGATAGGAGTATCTGGGGATAATTGAATCGTGATATCCCCTGCTGTCGTGTGGAGAATGGCAGTATATGACTTACCAGTTTTGATGACTTGCTGAGCTTGCTTGAATGACCCGCCTGTTGGCGAGGTAAATTTGGCACCTTTTGTGGCTGGACTAGATATTGGCATAGGACTATTCTCCTCTTTAGTTGATAATGGGACAGGTTTTGTAGAGAGTTTGGGTTTGATAACGATCCAGCCGACAAGAGCGAGGACTATGATGAGCAAGATGGCGTTTACGTTTTTTTGCATAGAGTGAATATACAACAAACTAGGGCAAGTTGTCTAAAGTTGGGTGCCGAGGGCGGGGCTCGAACCCGCACGTCTGTAAAGACATGACATTTTAAGTGTCACGTGTATACCATTTCACCACCTCGGCCCGCCTAGACTCGTTTTGTAGGCGAGGCTGGCTACTTTGAAAATTATACATCACGGACTGGTATAATCGTCATAGTGCTCCAGTAGCTCAGTTGGATAGAGCAACTGCCTTCTAAGCAGTAGGTCGGAGGTTCGATTCCTCCCTGGGGCACAAATATACGTTATAATCTTGTTGTTCGCCACGGGGTGTGGCTTAGATGGTAGACCTGCCTGCCGGCAGGCAGGGCGTCGCTCAATATTGATGAAATATATTGTGTATATCATTAGATCGCAGAGAGATAGATGTTTCTATACTGGATTTACTAATAATTTGATTCGTCGCTTATCAGAACATAATACTGGCAAGTACTCTACTCCTTCTACTTTACATAGGGGACCTTTTGATCTTGTCTATAGCGAAGAGTGTGAAAGTAGACAATTAGCTAGATCACGAGAGATATATTGGAAATCAGGAGAAGGCAGAGAAATGAGAGACAAACTCCTTAATCACGCTGTATAATCGAATTGTTCGGGGTGTGGCTTAGATGGTAGAGCGCCGCGTTTGGGACGCGGAGGTCCCCAGTTCGAGTCTGGGCACCCCGACATTCTTTGACAAAGACCCTTTCAGCAATGTGTAGAAAGGGTCTTTTAGTTGATAAGACAACACTTTTTCATCATCGACTGTAAAGTTCAAGAAGATAAATCGGCATATTGTATCTTTTATCACAGTATCACCGAATTGGACTGCTCTAGCCGCATTTTTTGATAAGTTCAAGAATTGCTCACTTGTAAGCAGTTCTTGGTCCGAATACCCTATCTTAAGCTTAATTTTCTCGATTTCTTTTGTAAGTTGATCTCTTTCACTGCATAACTGATTAATTTTTTCTGTTACATAATTTGCTCCCTTGCCTAACAATTTGCTTTTTTTAGTCAATTCAAACGTGAGTTCCTTTATTTCTGATACTACGCGGCGACTTTGAGAATTTTTAACAAAAAAATCTTGCTGTAGACGCTTCTTTATCTGAGCTGAGTGCCCTTTCATCTGTTTTTGAAGGTGTAGGTAGTCTTCTGCCGTGAAAGATAGGTTGCTAGATAAGAAATCATAAATAAACTCGAGAATTATCTTGGCTCTTATAGATTTCTTTGGTCTCGTACAATTTTTATTGTCACACCTGTAGTAAAGTAAGTGTTCGCCGTTTGAGGACTTGGATGCACCGGGATACATGTGATTATTACAGTAACTACAAGTGATCATCATTCTGAATGGGTAAAAGATTTTTCGTTTCAATTTGTAAGGTTTTGATTTACCTTTAGCCATTGCCTGTATCGCAAAAAAGTCATCTTCGCTAACCGCTGGTTGAAAGTTAAATTGTTTTCGCAAATCTACTTGCTGATCAGTTTGGACAAGCATTCCGTAGTAGAAAGGGTCTCTGAAAATGAGGCTTAAAGTTTGTTTTGTCATACTAACTTTCTTACCTGTTGATTTTATGATTCGAGCATAGCCACTTAATCGCATAAATTCTGCGATAGATTCGAGTGATTTACCTTCTTTTCGCATGCTCCATGCTTCGTGGATGAAATTGTAGTTGTTTCCATCAGGGACCTGGAATCCATGCTCATTACGTCGATAACCGTGTTTATATGATGAACCCTTACCCTCCTCAAGTCTGGCATCTATCCCCCTTCCTACATCTGCAGATAGTTTGTCAGAGTATTGTTTGGATAGGACAAACGCCATACCTAGTAGCATTTTCCCATTGGCATCTTTAGTGAAGTGGTGGGTAACAAATTTCAGATCGGAGATTAAATTTTCGTCGATCATGTCTATAATCTCTCCTGCCTCCTTCATGTTTCGAGCTAACCTGTCTGGATTCCAGGAGATGATCCCTGTATAAATACCCTTGCGAATATCGGCGATTAGTTTTGTGAATTTTGGTCTTATCCCTGGTTTTTTGGCGGATTTCTTTTCAATAATGGGTTCACCTATTACTGGTAGATTCAACCTGTTGATAAGGAACCAACACTCTGCTAGTTGATCTTCTGTAGACTTGGCTTGTTTTTGTGGATCATCGGTAGATTTGCGGATGTAAATTGCGTACTTCACAGTACTGGTATCTACTTCTGCGTATTTATCTGACATGAGCCTATTGTACTCATATAGTTCAAGATTGTCTTTGCTATAACTTAGTACTTTATCCAGCGACCTCTATTGTCTCTCATTCCATCCCGATTCTTCTTATCTTCGTGGGTTGTATCTATGGATTCGATCAGCTCAGATAATTCTAATATGGATAGCAAATCTTCAGATGAGGATTTATCTTTAGTTGGATCGTCTGGTTTCGTTGTTTTTTCAAGTATCATAATTCAGGACCGTATAACTAATCTGTAGGCATAGAACCCAATGGTCCTTGTGCTTTAGAGTCGCTTTACCGTCCTGATTTACAGGGTTAGGAGTTTATCTAAGATACCGTCAAGTAAAATTGTAGAGAGCAAAACTATGTGAAGGCAAACAGCAAATATCCCTATCTGGGATTCCAGACTCGCGCGCGCGCACGCGTTAAGGCGACGGAAAACTCTACGGGTTGTTTTTATCGTGTCAGAAAACTAGTCACTAGTCGAGTTGGACTCATTAGACGTCCTCACCTGATACAATGTCTCTACAAGTAAATATGTTGCCTAAACCATGCAATTGCGTGGCATGGCAATAAATCGGTTCAACGCAGTAAGCCTCTCATGGTGTTACGTTGAACCGTCGTGTGCCGAAAGGTGCATGGGTGACGCGAGTTACCAGCCGTGGGAGGCTTCTTGGTTCCCAGCCTGGTAGAAAGGCTGATATGGATAAAGAACAAAAAATTCTAAACCAGGCATTCTTAGCGTCATTGATTTTTCCAGCTATAACCTCGATCGCATTCGCTTTAAGATTTGCTTCCCCAACTATCGTTCCTATCATCTTTTTAATGATATTTGTAACGTTGGGCTACCTCACAAAAAAAGGATCACTGAAGGCAATCTTGCTTTTGATGATTATCTTCGTAATTGATAGATTGATATTTGTCTACAACATGCAATATACCCCTACAAACGAACTTGTTGCTATGTTTGCGGGACCAATAGTTATTAGCTTTGCAATATGGTTCGCTTTTTATAGAGCGTATCTTGTGCTAAGCCTGCACAAAATTCAGAATAAAGAGAACACTGTCGACACGTCACTCATGTCGATCTTCGGTAGCATGTTTGGAAGTAAATAATAGGAGGAGAAACGTATATGAAAAATGTGGGGGTAATTATTATATTAGTCACCGTGCTAATCTCTGGATGGTTCTATTGGTTTCATGTTCGCCCTTCCCAGATAAAGAAAGAATGTACAAGAAAATCGATCGGGGTTATTCAAGAAAGTGGTTCTAGTGATGGGATAAACACATTTTACGAATTTTGTTTGCATAGCAAAGGATTGTAGGAAACCATGAAAATTGAAATACTTTTGACTTCAATTCTTGTTATTACTACCATACCTGCTTTTTATTGGTATCAGATCCGACCCTCAAGGATTAGGCATGATTGTTCATGGAGCAAAGTAGTGGATTCAGCTATCCCCGCCTATCCAACGCTGACCGAAAAGGAACTAATAGAAAAAAATATGCTGCAATCATGTGAGCCAAAGCTTGCAGAAGTATTGCAAGGTCAGGAGAATCCTATTATCAAGGACTTCAATACCCATAGAAAAAGTGTATGTGAAGCAACAAATCGAAAAACAGTTGAGGAGTATAGCAAGCCTAGAGAAGCAGTGTCAGAGAAGATTAGCTGGAGAAAAGCAACAAATACTGAATATTTATTTTGCTTACATGATAAAGGACTATAAACCTATGAAACTAATCGTAATTACCTCATGGTTGCTCACGTTGCTTGCCTCTTTTTTGGCTATACCCTTAGGATACTTCGGAGAAACCTTTTTACGACTTATTGGAGGCATTCTAGGCATCTACCTAATTAGTTGGATTTTGGCTTTTCTCTCTACGATCTTTACTAAAAAAGAGCACAGAGGAGAAAGTAGGAAGGCGGTTCTTGCATACACAATGATTATCGTTTCAATCATGTCAATGATGGGTAGTATATTCGGGGGTAAATAATAAAAGGACCCAGAAGATGGAAAATGATCTAACAGAAATATTTGTACTTATTATCCTGAGCATGCTTGCCGGTGGCGCAATAGTCCAACATGACGGAATGAAAGGACTTTCTCTAGGCATCATTGGGATCCTACTGATGTTGATGTTTTATGGAGGTAGATTAGGTTTGATAATTGGAATCGTGGGAATATTGATAATCTTGTATTATTGGTTTACATCAAGTGAGAGTAATCCTGACAAAATCAGCAAATTATATGCGAGACGCGAGAGAGTGGAACCGAAGATTAAGGATGAGAAAAATACAAATGACTTAATAAGTTATTTGGAAAAACATAAAGAGTTGTCTGAAGAGGAAATACAGAGCTGGGGAAAAGATATGCTATTAATTTTTAAAAAGATACTAGCAAAAAAGCATCTAGAAAAATCAAAAAAGAGAACAGCGGATAATGCTTACAGAAGAATGCTCGGGATTAAGTCATGAAATATGATACTTTGCACAATACCTAGAAAGGAGAAAACATAATGCAGTTACTTTTCACATCATTATTTATACTGGGATGTTTGTTTTCAATCGCCTCGAGAGGACTTGACAGTACAAAACCTTCACATCCACGCTCGAAGGTATATGGAACCGTAAGTGTGATAATCTGGATTCTGCTATTTGTATTGGCGAATACAATTCTTTAGATGAAAAATATTATTGATGACTTGCTTAATCTAGTCATAGCGCAGTTTAGGCTTTCCCTGGACTCTCCTCACGGCATCAACCACTGGAAAAGAGTGGAAAACATAGGCGTGTACTTGGCAAGATTTACAGGCGCTGACGTTGTTGTTGTGAGACACTTCGCATATCTCCATGACTCCCAGAGAATTAGCAATGATGCAGATATTCAGCATGGAGTAAGAGCTAAAGCGTATGTAGCGAACTTAATAAGCCAGGGAGCACTCAGTCTCAGCAGGACCCAAGAACGCCTCTTACAGTTAGCCTGTGAGACCCACAACACCTCCCACGCCTCACCGGATCAAACAGTCGCCACCTGCCTCGACGCCGATAGATTAGATCTATGGAGACTTGGGATACAACCGTCTGAGAAGTTGCTGTTTACTGAGGTCGGTAAAAAGATAAGTAAGAATAAAACACTCTACGATCAAGTAATAAGGTTCAGTCCTGTTTATGCTTATAAAAAAATATAGAATTAAACTTGAAGTAAGAATAAAAAGCTAAAAAAGGATTCGATTTGTTATGAAAATATCGAGACTACACATTTACCTGATAATCCTAGTAATTATTACTGTAACAATTATCAAACTCAATTTACCGATATATATAACATATTATGGTTATTTATCAAAAATCTCTAACTCTGGTGAAACAAGGTTTCGTTTCACGGGCAGTGATCTCAATAACCAATACGCATGGTTCTGGGCTATGCCAGCAAATGTTCCAAGTGATAGAGAAGCGATTGACAAGTGGATCAAGTATTTGCACGACAACCAAGAGGCTACATTCAAGATCACTGGGACCAAAGGAGAGGATGATTGTGATTATTATGGTCCAGATCACTGTATAGAAAATATCGATGCAAAAAAAATAGAGGCAATCAATAAATAATATGGGTGATACAAACAAACTGAAAATTGAGGCTCTAGAAGAAAAGTATCCAAAGCTTTAGAAAACATATAGGCTGCATATCTTCTAGCTTTTGCGACCACTACTGATTAGTACGATGTCGCACAACCTTGGCTATGTGACATAGGCTAACCTGGGAACTAGGGAATTATCTAATTGTTAATCCTATAGCTGAACAAATGATCTATTTTGAACTAGCAAAAAGAAATTAATAGACTATCAGATTTATAGGTCATAGAGTAAACTACAACCTAGTCACACATTATGAAAAAATTAATCAACAAACTACCCGGCATCAACTCGTCTAATAAAATCACGAGATTCACGTCTTATTTAATATACGGATTCATTAGCTTAGTTATCTTGGCAATAATGATCCCTTCATCCCCGATTCTAGAGGTTTATGCCACCTCTCCCACTAACTCCAATGACATTGAGATTAAGGGAAAAACAAGAAGCAGTGTTCCTGTTTACTTGATTCAGAACAATCAAACAATTCTAGAAACCAAAGCCAATAGCTCAGGTGAATATTCTCTCCATCTGGAGAACTTACCAGAGGGAGAACACGCATATTCGATAGAATCATGTGAGAGCCTAGATAGGAAGCACTGTACAACCCAACTAACAACCCTCACAGTTGATCGTACAGCCCCGAGGACTCCCATTCTTGCAAATGTTCCACCCACTCTCGACCTCCAAACTCTCACTATAACTGGTGAATCCGATCAGAACGCAGAGGTAGTCGTAACCGATGGAGTACAAGAGTACAAAACTACAACCACTGATCAAGGATCATTTACCATCGAAATTCAAAATCTCAAAGAAGGTAAAAACGAACTCGCTGTTTCCGCTCTCGACAAAGCCGGAAACAGAAGTGAGCGAGTCACCATAACTACCAACATAATCATTCCTGAAGATAAAATGCTCTACAAAGTGGTAAAAGTAGTAGATGGGGATACCATAAAACTCTCTGATGGTCGCACACTACGCTATATCGGCATAGATACTCCAGAAACAGTGGACCCTCGTAAGGCGATTCAATGTTACGGCAAGGAAGCTTCCGACAAAAACAAAGAGCTCGTCGAAGGCAAAGAAGTGAGATTAGAGAAAGACGTTAGTGAAAAAGATAAATATGGTCGATCACTCCGCTATGTTTATCTCGGCGATACATTGGTAAACGACTACCTGGTGCGCAATGGCTACGCCAAATCTAGCAGTTATCCGCCGGACATAAAACACCAGGACCAATTTAGGGAAGCTGAACAAGAAGCTAGAGAAAATAAGCTAGGTATGTGGGGAGATGTATGCGACTCCCCTTCTCCAACCCCAGCACCACAAACTATCAAAGCACCCGTATCAATAACAACTCCTACAGGCACGGCTACGGGGACCTGTAGTGGTCCTGACAAGGACTGCGGAGATTTTGCTACCCACACGCAAGCCCAAGCATTTTATGAGATGTGTGGCTCCAGTGATCCACATAGGCTCGATGCAGATAAAGACGGCATAGCCTGTGAAACACTACCTTAATTTTATTGATTACTCTCCAACGAAGAAATTGTTATGAAAAGTAAAGTATCAACAAAAAAATATAAAAAGCTCTTCCAGATAAATTATCAACTTCGCGATCTAGTAATGACAATGATAGAGGCTAAACCTAAAGTTATAACCCCGCGAGATTGTGTCGCATGTTTCACACTATCTAAAATATATAAGACACATGGTGTTGCAGTAAATCTGGCAAAGCACGGGTATGCAGAAGACGCCGACATGCTCATTCGTACCCTTTTTGACGCTCTCTTAATACAAAGGGCTGTATTAAAGGACTCGACAGAAGATACCGCCATCAAATATCTTAGATTTGATGATATAACTCGCACAAAAATGTATTCCGCTGTATCTAAAACGGAAACGTATAAAGATTGGTTTCAGGAGCGTGCGGATAACCCTAAACCTGGAGACGAAACTGTAGAGGAAATTCAAAATCGAGCCACAACCTGGAAAGAGGAGTACAAAAATCAATATTGGCAGCGATGGCATAGTGATCAGACGACTGGACAGTTAGCAGAATCCGTCGAGCAGGGACACTATTTCGCAACTGCCTATGGTTTGCAAAGTCAGCTTACACATTCTTCACCCAGAACCATGAACTTATATCTTGTAGATGATGGATCAAATCTTGTTATGGATGTCTCTCCCAAAGATCGAGGCATAGACTTATCCCTTGTGTCAGCATTTAACATGCTAATTTTAGCGGCTGAAAGATTCGATGACCATTTTAAGCTTGGAAACGCAGGAAAAATCAATGCGCTACTAGACGAATATCCAAAAGTCGTACACGAATTAAAGGATTAGCTTTTTGCAAACCACGCTCCTCTGCCATCCACAATGTGGCTACATATATTTTGCGACTCATGGGATGATTCTCAAACCCCATGAGTCGAATGTCCTCGAACACCTAGACTATAGTGAGGGGACCACGACTTGTTGGTCCTAGTATATATACCCTGGCGATGGTGTTATAAAGTTTGATCTGTATATATCCCAATTAATCTGGTCTAGGTCTGGAATGTATTTCCAGTATTTAAGGATTTTCTCGTACAGATCTGGTAGAATCAGTTCAAGATGTCGTCTGTGCGAGCCGACCCTTCGACTCACTGTCGTTCGCTCAGGGTCTACGACCTAATGAGTCGAAGGGCTCTGAGCTTGTCGAAGAGCAAGAAAGAGACTTCGCTCAAGGTCTCCGACCGTGAAAGTAAGGCGAAAGG
>Ga0210006_1003019_pt1 | contig 10716 bp, 12 predicted proteins | sample CryGey02umfilter_2_FD_185452 | JGI IMG/M metagenome (GOLD analysis project Ga0210006, IMG submission 185452) | Groundwater microbial communities from aquifer in Utah, USA - Crystal Geyser 4/10/14 0.2 um filter (SPAdes) (version 3) | ecosystem: Environmental > Aquatic > Deep subsurface >... | reverse complement strand
AAGGCTTTTGTGGCTGACTTGTTCAGTCCGGCCGTTACTCCGGTTTTGGCTTTTGCCTAAACTGGCGTCTCTTTTAATCTATGCTTGGGGAGATTAATTGAGGCGAAAACAAACTCAAGCGGCAAGCTCGAATTGATTCGACTGAGCCCAAGTTAAAGAATCAAAATTTTTGCCTGTTTATTAAAACAGAATAAGCTTGTAGATGGTTTAAGGAAATATTTTCGGACGAGGGTTCATAGCCCTCCATCTCCACTCCGGCCCGCTTAGCGGGCCTCAGTGCTGGCACTTTTTGTAAAATAAGTTGTGGTTAGATCTTTAAGCATTTGGTCAATTAAGGGCGAGGGGTCGACTTTATCGATTAGGGTTAGATATTTTGTGGCGGCTTCAAGGATGCCGCCGGCGGCAACGGCGTTTTGAGTAGCGACAAAAATCCGTTTATGACTATTTTCTTTCTTACGAAATTCTCCAGCAGGCTTGTTTGTTGGCGGATTGACTCCGATTAAGCCCTCTTTTATCAATTGGGGTGTGGAACCGCCAGTAATGACTCCGACATTAGCTTTAGTGTCTCTGACTAAATTAGCATCGTTGCCACCGTCACCGACAGCAAAAGAGCGTTTAATTCCTAATAAATCGATAATATAATCAGTGGCAAACCTTTTAGGTTCTATCGGAATAAAGTCAATGCAGAAGCGTTTTTTGCCGCCATTGGCAATTTCTTTTTCATGATCCCGGGAATATTCCACCTGCTCGGCCACGGAAATAACAGGGACAGAGGGAAATACTTGTTGAAGTGCTGCCAACATGCCTGGGCGTTCGGCTTCAGTGGCCATGGTAAAAAATCCCAATTTAAATGGGTGCGGATCAGAGGTGATTGGTTGGAATTCAAAGCCCCAATTTTTGAGAGCATCTGTTTTAATAATTTTTTGAGCGGATTGAGACAAGGTTTCACGGTTAAAACCAGTGGCTTTAATTTTCTGGTGAAAATTGTCGTCGCGGGTATATTGAACGGTGTTGTCAGTTGTTTGTTGGCGTACGTAGACTTCTGTGCCGATGGCGCCGGCGATCACATCCGGCCAAGGTAAAGGATTGTCAGGATGTTGGGTATTTATATTTTTTATTTTATCTACTTGATCCAAGGCATTATTGCCAGTAACAACAATAATAGGAATGGCATATTTTTCTGCTAAGGTGGCAAGTTTTACCGCCTCATCATGGTTTTTATCCCAATAATAAGATTTATCAAAATCAGTAAATAAAACCGTGGGTCTAAAATTGACTGGTTTGGTATCCGATAAAAGATTTTTTTGCTGGTCTAATTTTTTTAAAATAACAGCATTTTCCCAAGCCTGAGGTAGTGGTTCGGTCTGAACCTCGCGAAGATCTGGCCCACTAGCATCAGATACCATAATTTTTTATTATACAATAACCATATGGGATTTTGGGATCTGGTTTATCCGAAAAAGTGTTTAGGCTGCGGTAAAGCCGGGAAATACTTTTGTGATGATTGTTTGAAGACGGTGAAGTTAAACGATCAGGCGGCGTTAAACGGGACGAGTTTGTTTCAATACCAGGGGATAATCAAGGTAGCGATTCAGGCGCTGAAATACCAATTTTTAAGAAACATAGAGGGAGAATTGGGGGAGTTGATTGACAGAGGAATAGTTGAAGAAGAATTGAAAGAGTTTTTGGAGTTAAAACCATGGGTTCAGCCAATGCCGCTTTATTGGCGGCGGAAAAACTGGCGGGGGTTTAATCAGGCGGAAGTAATCGCCAAAGTCCTGGCAAAAAAATTTAACTTGAATCTAGTTGATTGTTTGGAAAGAATTAAGCAAACAAAACCGCAGGCGGAGTTAAAAAGAAAAGAAAGATTAGCTAATGTTAAAAATATTTTTAAAGTTAGATCAAAGCCAGCAGGAGCAGTATTGATAGTTGATGATGTCTGGACTACCGGAGCAACAATGGAGGAGGCAATTAAGACTTTAAGGAGAGCGGGGGTAAAACAGGTATGGGGATTAACCCTGGCTAGATAAATAAACTCGGCATACGAAATTTTCTGCGTGCTCACAGCTGTCTGGATAGCTGTCGCTACCAGACGCGTCGCTGTGCGCGCAAAAATTTGTATTGCCTGCGTTTATTTAATTGACAATAAATTTATGAAGTAGGTTTTGAGCCTTTTTTTTAGTTTTTTCCGTGACGATAATTTTAACCAAGCCTTTGTCAGGCTGACCATAATAAATCGTGGTTTTAAGCGGGGACAATAAAATTGCCGGTAAGACGGCCAAGTCTTCTTCGCCGTCAACCAAAAGAGTGGGAATTTTTTGGGACAAACAGGATAAAATTTTTTCGGCTAAATCAACGGTAATGAAACCGGGAGGGTTGTGGGTTAAAAGGCCGGGTTTAAGGCCGAGGGCAGAGAGATTTAAGAAGACTGGTTGGCGTTTGGTTTTCAAATCAACAATGGCTAAATCGGGCTTAATTTTTTGTTTGAGCAAAGTAATTGCGGCAATGTCACCGACGCTAATGCAAAGATATTTGGGCGGGGAAATGGCGGCAGTAATTTGACTGAACGGTTTTTGAAAATAGCTACGCTGGGATTCGGGCAGGGCCAGATTGTGGTGAAAGAGATCAAGATAAATAAATCCGTGGCGGTTAACTAAACCCTGGCGGATGCGGGTGGAGGAGATTGGCCGGCCGTCTGCGGCGTTAACCAAAGGAATTTCGATGATACTAAGATAATTTAAATTATTTAAGTACCGGCGGCGGTTGATTTTTTCAACATTGGGGCGGCTTAGGGGGCTGCAGATAATTGCCTCAAAGTTTTTGTCAGCGGCGGCCGGTCCAAAAATGTCAGATAAGGGAATAATGCGGTCGGGTTTAAAACGGGCGACGGCTTGATAGCGGACAGAATAACTTTCTATTGACTGCGCAAAGGCTTTATTGGTTAACATGGATTTTTGGCATAAACCGACAATAACTTTCCGGCCGCTGGTTTGAGCAGTTTCTAAAAGTTGACGATGGCCAAGATGAAGATGGTCAAAGGTGCCGGCGACAGCGACAAGATTAAAGCGCATATTGTATAATTCTATCAGATAGACCGCCTTGGGCGGCGAGTCAAGGGAGGGGTCGGATAATTGGTTATTCCACCAGTCTTGAAAACTGGCGTCCGCAAGGACTTGCGAGTTCGAGCCTCGCCCCCTCCGCTTTGATATAATGCTTTAGTTAAGGGAGGAGTAGCCTAATGGTATGGCCCGAGTTCGCTAAACTCGTGTCCGCAAGGACGTGCAGGTTCGACTCCTGTCTCCTCCGCTATACCAACAACTTAATTAAATAAAGGAGAAAAATATGACTGCCCTATTTTCAAAAATTCAAAATGCAAAACGAAAAACGCAAAACGAAATAATAAGAACTGAAGTTTTAACAAAGCCCGTGGAATTAAAGACATTATTAAAGTGGGAAGCAGCGGTGCGGCCGTTTAAAAAGAGAGACCGGGAGTATTACACCACGATTGCGGCGATTGTATTTTTACTGGCAGTGATTCTTTTATTTTTGAAAGAGTGGTTGTTAATTGCGGTGATGGTGGCTTTAATGTTTGTCGCTTATGTTTTAGCCACGGTAGCGCCGGAAAAGACAGAACATGAGATTACTACCAGGGGAATACTGACCGGGGGAAAAGCATATAAATGGGGAGAGCTGAAAAGGTTTTGGTTTAGCGAGAAGTGGAAAGACACAATTTTAAATATTGAGACTAACTTGAAGTTTCCGGGCAGACTGATGATGTTGCTGGGGGAGACAAGCAAGGAAAAAGTAAAAGAGCTGCTGCAGAAGCAGGTGCAGTATGAAGTGCCGGAAGAAACGTTTATGGACCGGTCGGCGAAGTGGTTAAGTGATAAAATACCGTTGGAGAAAGAATAAACGGTTCTGCGCCCATAGTTGAATGGATTACAACGGAAGATTGCGGATCTTCTGGTGAAGGTTCGATTCCTTCTGGGCGCACTCTACAAACTGGCTCGACAGACGAAATTTTGCAGTGCTCACAGCTATCTGGCTAGCTAAAGCTACCAGAGGAGACGCTGCGCTTGCAAAAATTTGTATTGTCTGCGCCAAGTTTGGAGGAGTGTGCCGAATGGTAAGGCACCGGTTTCGAAAACCGGCGTCCGCAAGGACTTGCAGGTTCAAATCCTGTCTCCTCCGCAACGCTCCTATAGTTCAACGGATAGAACGAAGGTTTCCGGAACCTTAGATAGAAGTTCAATTCTTCTTAGGAGCACCTCGCGCAGCTCGGTGCAGGCACAGCTTGACATTGTGTATTACAGTGTAATAAAATATGGACATATGATTAGAAATACCGCGGTGATTTCTGTTTCTTTACCTCAAGAATTTTTATTGATTTTAAATCAATTGACCAAAAAAATGGCCAAAACCAGAAGTGGGGTGATTAAAGATCTTTTACTGGATTATTATCAGGATCAGTCGTGGGAGCAGATTTTTGAGTGGGGCAGAACCACTAAGGAAAAATTTAATATTAAAAGCGAAGAAGATATTGTTAAACTGATTAATGACTAACCGGCGAGTGGTTTTGGATACCAATATTTATCTTTCCGGGATAATTTTCGGCGGCAACTGCCGGCACATTTTAGATTTGATGATAAAAAAGAAAATCAGGGTAATTACTTCTCCGGCAATTCTGTTAGAAATTTCTCAAAAACTAAAACAAAAATTCAAGTGGAGTCAAAATCAGATTTTTAGGGTTATAAAAACCTTGATTAAATCAACGAAAGTCATTCAGCCGAAAATAAAAATTAGGGCGGTGAAGATGGATAAAAGCGATGATAAAATTATTGAAGCGGCGGTGGCAGGACGGACTAACTATATTGTCAGCGGCGACCAGCATTTGCTGAAGATAAAACAATATCAAAAGATTAAAATAGTGACGCCAACAGAATTTTTATCAATATACTTAAAAAAATAAGACTATGGATAATTCAAAAAGCGAGTTTTCTGCCGGAGGGGCTGTTTTTAGAAAACGAAAAACTAAAAACGAAAAACTAAAAACAGAGTGGTTGGTGTGCAAGCATTCCGGCTACCACAAATGGGTTTTGCCCAAAGGTTTGGTGGAGAAAGGAGAGGGGTTAGAGGAAACGGCAGTAAGAGAAGTAGGGGAGGAGTGCGGGATTAAGGCAAAGATAATTGCTAAAATTCCTGAACCGGAAAAATATATTTATACCATGAACAACGTCAAAATCTTCAAAATGGTGAACTATTTTTTAATGGAGTACGTATCCGGAGACATTGTTAATCATGATTTTGAGATGGAAGCGGTGGGCTGGCTGGAGTTTGAGGAAGCTAAAGAGAAACTTAACTTTCACGGAGCGAAAGTTGTTTTGGAAAAAGCCCGGAAGCTGTTGATAGAGAAAGAAAAACAGCTAAAGTTGATATAAATAGTTGACATAAGTTTCGGGTTTTGTTAGAGTGATTATATGGGTAGGATAGTGTTTAAAGGATCGGAGTTTGAAGAGTTTATTTTGAAAGTTAAATCTCAGTTAAATTTAAATTGGGATGATTTGGGTAAGTCAGCTAGAGTTAGTGGGAGAACATTACGTGATTGGAAAAGAGGAGTATTATTGCCTTCAGAAAAAATTGTAGGTAATTTAGAAAAATTATCTGGTATTTCTGCCCCAAAACCTATAGAAATAAGGGAAGAATTTTGGAGTGGCAGAAAATATGGATACATCGGGGCTTTGGCAAGGATGAAGAAGTATGGTCCACCAGGAACATCTGAAGGTAGACGCAAAGGTGGTATTGTATCTCAGCAGCGACGGAAAGAGAACCCTGAGCATTATAAGAAACTAGGTTGTTTAGTGAGGAAGGAGTTTAAGTATCCAAAATACTCAGATAAACTGGCAGAGTTTGTAGGGATCGTATTAGGAGATGGATCAATTTCTAACTATCAAATAAAAATAACTTTAAATTATAAAGATGACAGTGAGTATGCAATTTATGTTAAAGATTTGATAGGTGATCTTTTCGGCGAGTTTCCAACAACCATGCAAAGGGAGGATGCGGGCTGTATTGATTTAATGATTACAGGAATAAACTTGGTGGAGTACTGTTTATCTATTGGTTTATTAAGAGGTAATAAAGTAACTAATCAAGTTGATGTTCCTAAATGGATTAAGAAAGAGAGAGAGTATTATTTATCATGCATGAGAGGTTTATTTGACACAGATGGTTGTGTGTATTTTCATAAGCATTGGTCGAATGGCATTCGATATAGAAATCTAGGATTTTGTTTTACCAATTGCTCTAGACCTCTATTGAATTTTTTTTATCATGGGTTGTGCGAGTTAAGCTGCCAAGCGTATCTTAAAGAGAAGAACGTTTTTATGTATTCATTAGAAGAGATTGAGAGATTTTTTAAAGAGGTTGGTCCACGTAACTGGAAACAAACTATTAGATTGAGGTATCATATGAGTAATCCTAAGAGAATTTCTTAGGTTGGGAGAGGTGGCTGAGTGGTCGAAAGCGCATCTTTGGAGAAGATGTGTAGCTGTAAAGTTACCGTGGGTTCGAATCCCACCCTCTCCGCCAGTTAGTGTAAGATACAAAAATGAAGCAATTGATAAGATTGTTAATTACCCTGGGGCTTACTTTTGGCTTAGGTTATGTGATGATGGTCAGACTGGGGGAAAGGAAGAGCTGGGAGTTGGTGTTTAGCGAGGCAAAATTAGGCTGGTTAGTCGCGGCCATAGTTTGGCAGGCAGGATTTTATCTGGTTTACAGCCGGGTGTTCCAGCTGGCAATGCGGATTTATGGGGTTAACTGGAGATTAGTAAAAATTGCTCCATTGTTATTAGGATCAATTTTTATTAATTTGGCGGCGCCAAGCGGGGGTTTGGCCGGGGCCGGCCTATTTGTTAAAGAAGCTAAAAAAGAGAATCAGTCCGGGGTCGGCGCCATGGCCGGTTATTTATTGGTGGCAGTGATGGAGTTTGTGAGCTTGCTGGGGTTTTTACTATTAAGTTTTGTGTTTTTAAGGCTAAAGCGTTTACTGTATTGGTATGAGATAATTGCCGGATTAATTTTTTTAGGTTTAACGATAATTTTTATGTTAATTTTGTGGCTGGCGGCTAATCATTCCCGGAAACTTCATCCTTGGTTATTAAGGTGGCAAAAATGGCGGAAGTTGAAGTCCAATTGGGCGCTTAAGACAACTAATGAGTTAAGCCAAATGACGGGGTTGATAAAAGAAAAACCAAGACAAGTTTGGCGGCTATTAATAACGACAGCAGTAATGCACGGGGTGAATGCGGTTGGTTTTTTTCTGATATTTTTAGCCGCCGGCAAAGTATTGGGAATAGAGCAGGGATTAATCGGCTACAGCTTAACCATTTTATTTTTAGTGGTGTCGGTTACCCCGCAAGGAGTGGGAGTGGTAGAAGGCTTGATGCCGGTAATTATGTCTTCTTTGGGAGTAAATTTGGATATCGCGGTGCTGGGAGTGTTGGGCTTTAGGGTGTTGTCTTTGTGGCTGCCGGCGATTTTAGGAATGATTAGTCTGAATGTAAAGGTGATAAAATAGGGGATATGGATCAGATTGAGGAAGTGCGGCGGAAGATAGATATTGTGGAGTTGATTTCGCAGCAAGTAGCCTTGAAAAAGGCCGGAAGAAATTTTAAGGGTTTGTGCCCGTTTCATAATGAGAAAACGCCTTCGTTTATCGTCTCTTCGGAGCGGCAGATTTTTAAATGTTTTGGATGTTCTGAGGGCGGAGATGTGTTTGGCTGGCTGATGAAGCGGGAGGGAATGGAGTTCGGGGAAGCGTTAAGATTTTTAGCCCAAAAAGCCGGAGTGGAGTTAAAAGATTTTAGGCCCAGCGGCGACCAAAAAATTAAAGAAAGATTATTGGAGGTCAATCATTTAGCCTCGGAGTTTTACCATTATTTATTAACCCAACACCATTTAGGCAAGAGGGGATTGGAATATTTATTAAAAAGAGGGGTAACTAAAGACTCAATTCGATTATTTAAATTAGGTTACAGTCCGAATGAGTGGCAGGGTTTAACTGACTATTTAACGAAAAAGAAAGGATATAAGCTAAATGAGCTGGAGCAGGCTGGGTTGGCGATTAAGGGCAACGGGGGCAGGTATTATGACCGGTTTCGGGGCAGAATAATGTTTCCTTTATTTGATATCCGCGGCCGGGTGTTGGGGTTTAGTGGCCGGGTTTTGGACCCGGAGATTAAAGAAGCCAAGTATGTGAATTCGCCGGAGACACTTTTATACCATAAATCAGCGATGCTTTACGGCTTGGAAACCACCAAAGACGAAGTTAAAAAAGCTAACCGGGCGATTGTGGTGGAAGGAGAGTTGGATGCAATTTCGTCTTATCAGGCAGGGGTAAGAAATGTGGCGGCGATTAAAGGTTCGGCCTTAACCGAAGGGCAGACAGAGTTATTAAAAAGATTTTGTGAGAATGTGAGTTTGGCTTTAGACAGTGACAGCGCCGGCGAGGCGGCCAGCCGGAGAGGGATTGAATCAGCCGAAAAGCTGGGTTTGAACGTGCGGATAATCAGGGTAAAAGAGGGGAAAGATCCGGATGAATGCGCGCAAAAGAGTGCCAGATTATGGAAAGATTCGGTTGCCGAAGCAGTGGCGGTTTATGATTTTTTGATTGAGGCCGGGGCAAAACGGTATGGGGTGAAGACAGTGGAAGGCAAGCGGAAGCTCAGCGAGGAAATGGCCGGGGTATTGGCTAAGGTCGAAAATGAGGTAATCAAGGCCCACTATATGAAAAAATTGGCGAAGGTTTTGGAAGTTGAGGAAGAAGCGGTGAGGATGGAGGTGGACAAGGTGGGCAAAGTAGCAGAAGTAGAACCCGCCTTCGCTACAGCTACGGCGAGGCAAGCTAAATCCAGACAAGAAAGACTGGAAGAATATTTATTAGCCTTAATCTTGCAGGCAGATAAAGAGATGAAAAACTTCGTTAGTTTAGCAAAACCGGAGGAGTGGGGCGAGACAGTGATTAAAAAGATATTAGAGCAGTTACAACAGTGGTTTAAGAAAGATAAAAAGTGGGAGATAAATAAGTTTGTCAGAAGTTTAGCGGAAGAGTTGGTGGCCCAGGTGGATGCGGCATATTTGCTGGACTTGGGCAGATTAACAGAAGACAGAGACAGATTAAAAAGAGAGATAGAAAAAACTTTAACGGATATTAAGCGCTTAAATATTAAGCAAAAGCTAGAAAAACTATCAAAGGAAATTAACCAGGCGGAGAAAGAAAAAGACAGAGCGAAATTATCCAAACTGCAAAAAGAGTTTAGGGAAATGGCCAAGAGCCTGATATAATGTAAGCTCAAAATGCAAAACGAAAAACGAAAAACTCCACCGAAAAAACCGGTTAATGTGGAAAAGTTGGTGAAAAAGGCCAAAAAAGAAGGCTTTATTACCCAGGAAGAGGTTTTAAGGTACTTTCCCGATGCGGAGAAAAGAGTGGAAGAGCTGGATAATTTTTACGACAAGTTAGAAAAGATGAACGTGGATGTGTTCAATACGGCCGAAGAAGAGTTAAAAGAAGATGTGAAAGTAACGACGGTATTGGAGAAAGAACTAGAGCAGTTAAATGTGGTGGAAAAGGTGGCCAACAGCGATCCGGTGAGAATGTATTTAAAAGAGATTGGCAGGATTAAACTTTTAACCAGAGATCAGGAGATTGAGTTGGCGCAGGGAGTGGACCGGGGGGTGAGAAAATCCAAAGAGATGCTGATAACTTCTAATTTAAGACTGGTGGTCTCGATTGCCAAAAAATATATCGGCCGGGGCATGAGCTTTTTGGATTTAATTCAGGAAGGAAACAAGGGGTTAATCAGGGCGGTGGAGAAATATGACTGGACGAAGGGATTTAAGTTTTCCACTTATGCCACCTGGTGGATTAGGCAGGCAATTACCCGGGCGATTGCCGATCAGGCGAGGACGATCAGAATTCCGGTGCACATGGTGGAGACAATTAATAAACTGATTCGTGTTTCCCGGAAGTTGATGCAGGAGCAGGGCAGGGAGCCAACCCCGGAAGAGATTGCCAAGGAAATGGAGATTGAGCCGGTAAAGGTGCGGGAGATTATGAAGATTTCTCAGAAGACTACTTCTCTCGAGACGCCGATCGGCGACGAAGAAGACAGTTATTTGGGGGATTTTATCGCGGATGAGACCCAACCGTCGCCTTATGATACGACCAGCATTAAGATGCTCAAAGAAAACGTGGATGAAGTGCTGGAGTCTTTATCAGAACGGGAAGCGAAAGTATTGAAGATGCGCTTTGGGTTAGAGGCAAATAAGCGGTCGATGACTTTGGAGGAAGTGGGGCGGGAGTTTGGGGTGACCAGGGAACGGATTCGTCAGATTGAAGCCAAGGCCTTGCGAAAGTTAAAGCATCCGTCACAGAGGAAGAAGCTGCAGGATTATTTAGATTAATGTCGGTCTTTGGCCGGGGCGGCATTTTTTTGAAAACAGCACAGGTAAATGATTTCCAGAATGCCGACGGTGTTGATTAAAAGCAGAGCAATAAACCAGTAATTTTGACGGTTGCGGGCTGATTTCCACAAGGCCATGCCTTTCCAAAAGGTGGTCCAAATGAGAAACGGAAAGGCCCAAAAGTAAAAGAAAGGAACGGCAAAGGCTTTGGAATAAAAGAAGGAGGGAAGAATATACTGCATAATCTAG
>Ga0210006_1003018_pt1 | contig 10716 bp, 9 predicted proteins | sample CryGey02umfilter_2_FD_185452 | JGI IMG/M metagenome (GOLD analysis project Ga0210006, IMG submission 185452) | Groundwater microbial communities from aquifer in Utah, USA - Crystal Geyser 4/10/14 0.2 um filter (SPAdes) (version 3) | ecosystem: Environmental > Aquatic > Deep subsurface >... | reverse complement strand
CACATGTTAAACAGAAGATTCTTATTCACCGTGGAATTTCCAAAAAACGAAGAAAGCAAATGATCGATTATTTCTTGGAAAATTTCTAGCAGACCGTTTTTACCTATATCCCACATTTCATGGTTTTATTTTATTTGGTTCATCTTCGAAATCAAGCTTTGTTTTCGAAGTCATATGCGTACTTTTTTGCATATATGACTTTAAAAAAGCCCTCAAATTTGTAAGGGCCTTTTTAATTGAATGATTGAATTATTTCTTTTGTTTCTTATTGTGCCAAGCAACCAAGAGTGGAGTGGCTACAAAAACAGAGGAATAAGTTCCGGCGATCAATCCTATGATGAGTGCCAGTAGGAAGTAATGAATGGATTCGGCTCCGAACCAAAACAGCATCACCACGGTGATTAAGGTAGATAAAGAGGTGTTGATGGAACGAGCAAGGGTTTCATTGACTGCGCGGTTGGCTATGTTTTCAAAAGTTTCTCCGGATTCTTGAGTGTGTAGATTTTCACGGATTCGATCGAAGGTCACAATGGTGTCATGAACTGAAAATCCCATGATAGTAAGGAGGGCGGTGATGAACAGCGCGTCAATTTCTACCCCTAGGAGGCTGCCTAAGACCGCGAATATTCCTACGGTGATCAAGACATCATGAATCAATGCGGCAATGGCTGTAACGCCAAAGCGCCATGCACTTATTTCTTTGGGGATTCGGCGGAAGGCAAAGGCAATGTAAAGCACAATGGCAAGAATGGCCATTCCTAGCGCTATGAAGGCTTTTTGTTTCATGGTGGCGCCAATGGTTGGACCAATGGTGGTGAAGCGAGTTTCTTCCATGGCGCCTAAGTCTTGGCTAATGCCTGCGAGCAATGCATTGTGGCTTTCATTTGAAATGTGTTTCATGCGGACGATGAACCGGTTTTCTCCACTGGAAACAATCAAAGGTTCGCCAAAGTTGATTTCTTCGGGGCGATCTTCTTCAAAAGCGGTGAGGCTGGGATTGCTTGGGGAGTCGGTGCTGTCGCTGATAGCCGTCACTGCCATGATTTCGTTTGATTGTTCAGCCATTAAGTCGTTTTCAATGCGTTGAACGCTGTTGGTGATTTCTTCAGAAGTTACTGGGTGATCGAATTGAAGTTCGAGCAAAGTTCCTCCTGTAAAATCAAGGCCTAGCTTGAGTCCATTGATGGGAATGACAATGAGTGACGCAATGATGAGGGCTCCGGAAATTGTAAACCATATTTTCCTGGATTGAACAATGAGGAAGCGGGGGTGTGCTTTTTTAGGAGTTCCTAAGAAAAAGTCACTTTTTGCCCATTTTGTATTGGCAATGGATAGTAGAAAAGTTTTAGTGATGGTGATGGCAGTGAACATGGAAATCAAAATACCAAGTGCCAAGTTAACGGCAAATCCTTTGATGATAGAACTTCCAAAGTAGATCAAAATTGCACAGGTAATGAGCGAAGAGAAGTTGGAGTCTCGAATTGAGCTCCAGGCGCGTTCAAACCCGACTTCCACGGCATTGAGGTAAGGACGTTTGTTGCGAAGCTCTTCCCGCATGCGTTCGAAGATCAAAATGTTGGCATCCACTGCCATACCGATTGAAAGGACCACACCGGCCACGCCGGCCAAGGTAAGTACTACCGGGGTGGATAGCAAGAAGCTTAAGAAGAAGAGTACGAAACAAGCCAATCCAAATGAAAGTAGTTTTTCCCCACCGGAATCACGGCTTTTGAGCGTGGCGGAAACCAGCCATAAAAATACGACAAACGAAATGGCGAGTGCCAATCCCATGGGCATGGCTACTTTTAGGAAGAAAATTAAAATCGCGGCATAGATCAACAATGCCGCATTTGCGAGTAGGCCGGGTAGGCGATAGTAGAGCAATATGTAGAGCGCTAGAACAATGAGTCCAATGATGCCGGCTTGGACACTGCTATGAAGCGCGTCTTGCCCCAGGGACGCCCCAATCGTGTATTGTCCCACCAAAATAATGGGAGCGGGAATGGCACCGGTATTTAGGTCTCGCGCAAGGGCGGACGCTTCTTCAATGGTAAAGTCACCTGAAATTTGAGCGCGTCCGCCACTGATTTTTTCATTCACATTAGGAGCGGAGATTAAATCACCACCAACAAAAATGGCAATGCGTTTGTTGAGGTTTTGTTCGGTTAAGGTTTCAAATAATTTACCTCCTTCCTCATTGAATTGAATGGCTACATAAGGAGCATAGGTTTGTGTGAATTCCACATCAGCTCGCACAAAATGTTCGCCGGTGAGCGTGGTTTCTTTCCAAGGATTTGGTTCAGTGGTGTAGAATAACCGTTCAACGCGGTATTCCATTTCATCCACGCTTTCATGCACGGCTTCTACTACATTGCTGACTTCGATAATATGAAAACCGAATTGAGTTTCTATGGGTTCTGAAATGGCTCCTTCATTGAGTGCGAGAGCCGCGTCTTTGAATGGTTTGACGAAATTGCTGTCTGCATTGACGTTCCCAAGGTGGCCTTTGGTATTTTCAGCGCCAGATTCATCGGAATATTGCACGGCTAAATCAGTCACACTTTCACCATTTAAGGCGCGTTGATAAATTTCTTTAGCCAATTGCTCGGCTTCTTCTTTGGTGCGAGTGATGCCTTCCTCGGCACGTTCAGCACCGGCATAGGCAATCAATACATGACGTGCATCGACTTCTTTGGGAGTTTCAATGTCTTTTTGTCCCATTCGTTTGTCATGGAGTTTTAAGATGAAAAATCCTTCCAATGGTCGAAGATTTCCTTCGGTGTCAAACGTGTATCCATCGGAGGCTTGAAGGAGTTTGCTCACATCTCCGGGTTGGGCGTTTTTTAAGAAAGCTACAAAATCATCATGTAGGACACTTTCAAATTCATAGGTTCCTTCTTTTTCTTCTTCTGTGGTGTCTTGAAAGTAAACGGCTTTGCCGGGATTGGCGAGTTCTTCTTCTTGGGCAACTATTTCAAAAGCTTCTCCATTTTGAATGCGAGTCATTGCCTGAGTGGCCATGGTACGCACATTTTCAATGTCAGAATCTTTTACGGGCTCGTTGTTTTCTTCTTTAAATTCCAATTGAATGGTTTTTCCCACGGTATTTTTGGCTTCTTCTAAATCAGTGACTCCGGCCAGTTCAACCACAATGTGTTCTTCGTCCGCGATTTGGGAACGGTAAATGTTTGGTTCAGACACACCCAATCCATTGACACGGCGTGTGATCACTTCAAAAACTCCATCAATGATTTGATCTTTGTCTTCTTCACTCACTTTTCTTAAATCAAGTTTGTAGTCGAGTTGAGTTCCTCCTTGCAGGTCCAGCCCCAGGTGTATTTTTTGATTTTCAAATCGATCCGGGGTGATCGGAAGAAAGGCTTCTTGTTTTGTAAAAGGCAGATTAAAGAAACCCAAAAAAAGAGCCATTACAATGATGAGTCCGACATGGCTGATTGTACGTTTGTGTGACATTGAATGAGGAGTTAGAAAAAAAGAATTTTAATTAAGGGTCCTAAAGTTTATTGGCTAGTTGTTCGTCTAATGCTTCGTTGTTTCCTTTGCCTTCGCGTCCGTAATCATCATCTAATTTAACCACGTCTTCGAGGTCAGCGGTGGATACTTCAAAAATGCGAGCATCTTCAAGGGCTTCAGCGCGGTGAATCATTCCTATTGGAACGTGCATGACCTCTCCGGGTTCCATTATTTTTTCTTTAAGGTTGTTTGGGCTGGTTCCATACGTGAATTTAATGCGTCCGGAGAGCAAATATTGAGTTTCCACTTTTTTTTCATGATATTGAAGTGAATAACGTTGGCCCTTAGTGATTTCCAGTATTTTTCCGGCATACGCATTGGTGTGTGCGAACCAGATTTCTCGTCCCCAGGGTTTGAGTTTGATTTCAACTGAATTTTCAGAGAGGTTGTTTTGCATCGGTGATACTTTAGCGGAAAATCCCTGTTTGGCCAGGAGTCGATATTGCTTAAAATTATTATTTGTGTTCTAGTTTTATAAGAGGTGAATTGCAGAACTAAAACTGTGTTAAGTTAAAAAGAATTTTATCTTAAATATTTCCCCTGTGAATTTGCGAAAAAAAATCATGGGGTGGGAAAGGCATGTGATGGGCGCAGGAGTGAACGAGCTTAACCCGCCAAAGGCGGGAGAAGGAATTTGTGAGGATCATGTATCTGAACAAGTTCCTTCCTGCGAGTGAATCTCTGCGCCCATCACTTATGCCTTTTTATAATGATTTAAGTTTCGCAATTCACGTTATAAGAGGTCGTCACGTCCTTGATTTTTGAGGGTTTCGACCACTTTTTTAACATCTTGTGATCGGTGTTTGTCGCAAATGAGGATGGCATCTGGAGTGTTGATGATCGCGACATCATCTAATCCTATTGTGATGACTTTTTTCCCTGGTTCAATGTTGTATAAAACCGATCCCAAGGTGTCGATGGCAAGCACATCGCCTTGAGTTATGTTGTCGTCTGAGGTTTCACTCAATTCATCATGAAGCGATTGCCAGGTTCCAATGTCGCTCCATCCCAGGTCGGCGGGAATGATTCTTACCTCTGAAGGGTCTACTTTTTCCATGATGGCATAATCAATGGAGATTTTTTCACATTCAGGATATTCCTGAGTAAGGACTTGAGTTTGGTTGGCTTCGCCATAGGCGGCTTGAATTTTCATGAGACGTGCATGGGTGTTTGGGAGGTGGGTTTCGTAGGCACGTAAAATCGTGGAAACTTCCCAAATATAAAGGCCGGTGTTCCAGAGATATTTGTAGGATTGAAGGAATTTTTTTGCGGTTTCGAGATCTGGTTTTTCTATGAATCGTTCAAAGGCATAAACCTCTACAGGATCATGATTGTCTTGTTCAATTTTTTTGATCATCTCGCCGATTTTTACGTACCCTAAATTGACATTGGGGAACTTGGCTTTGACTTCAATGATGTTGAGTGTGTGTTCATCGCGTGCGATTTGCTCTCCTGCGCGAAGTTTGCGTTCAAATTCGTTTTGATCCTTAATGAGGTGATCTGCATAAATGACAGCCATCACTTCATTTGGATGGTTTTTTGCAATGATGGCAGCTGCCAGACCAATGCATGAGGCAGTATCACGAAGGGCTGGTTCTACAATGATGTTTTCTAGAGGAATTTGAGGGGCTTGTTCCTGAACAATTTTTACAAATTCTGAATTGGTGGAGATATAAATATCTTCTTTCTCTAAAAAATTGAGTCGTTCTACGGCTTCTTGAAATAAGGTGCGATCAGAGGCTAATTTTTGAAACTGCTTGGGTTTTTCCAAGCGGCTGAGTGGCCAGAGGCGAGTTCCCGTGCCTCCACAGAGAATGACAGCTTTCATTGATGAGTGTTAGCGCTTAAGTAAAGTTTCGCCTGTCATTAGATCAGGTTTGGGCAGATTGAGCAAGTCTAGAACCGTTGGAGCCACATCTTGTAGGCCTCCTCCTTTTTTAAGTTTAATTTTTTGTGAATGGATTAGAATAAAGGGCACGGGGTTGGTGGTGTGAGAAGGACATGGTTCGCCATTGTCATAAAGCATTTGTTCAGCATTGCCATGGTCAGCGGTAATGAGCACGGTGTATCCATTTTTAATGGCCATTGGAATGGTTTGCTCCAAGCAGTGGTCAATGGTTTGGCATGCTTTTACGGTTGCTTCATAGTCACCGGAATGGCCCACCAAGTCGGTGTTTGCATAATTAATAGCCACAAAGGGATAGGCATCGGAGCGTTTTAATTGTTCAATCAGCGTGTTGGTGAGAGCTTGAGCGCTCATTTCAGGTTGAGTGGCGTAAGAAGGACATTTGGGAGAGTCCACCATGAGGCGATCTTCCAGATTTTTTGGGTCTTCTTCTTGGCTATTGAAAAAATAAGTGACGTGCGCGTATTTTTCTGTTTCCGCGAGATGAAGTTGGCGCACTTGGTGAGCGGCCAATGTATCTGCGAGATTGTCTTTGATGATGGGAGCGGGAAATGCCACCGGAGCTAAGTCAGTGTAGGGGCCCATGGCCACAAAATTTAGGTTTTTGGGTTCAGTTTTAAATTGTTCAAATTTTTTGTTCAATAAAGCGTCGGTGAGTTGACGGGTGCGGTCGGTTCGGTAATTGAAAAAAATCACTGAATCTCCCTTTTTAAAAGTGCCATTTTTTTTAAATAAAATCGGGGGGACATAATAATCAGTATCAGCTCCGGCTGCATAGGCATTTTGAACGGCTTGGATGGGATCGGTCTCATGTGTGCCTTTTCCGTGAATCAAGAGATCATACGCTTCGCGCGTGCGATTCCAGTTTTCGTCCCGATCCATGGCATAATAGCGTCCAATCAGGGAAGCAATAGACGCTTTGGCAGGCCCTCCCTTGAAAAGAGGTTCATCCAATCCCATTTCAATTATTTTTTCTTGGATGGCTTTCAAATAGTCATGAGCGCTTCGTTCAGGGACATCGCGTCCATCAAGAATGGCATGAATATAAATGGGGAATGCACCTTGGTCTTTTGCCAGTTTCATGAGTGCGAATAAATGATTCATGTGTGAATGAACGCCTTCATCGGAAATCATTCCAAGCAAGTGAAGTGCTTTTTTCTCACCTAATTGGCAGACATTTATCAAGCAATCCATTTTAAAGAAATCTTTGGTTTTGATGGATCGATCAATGGCTTCCAAACTTTGATTGGTGATGCGTCCGGATCCCATGGTGAAGTGGCCAACTTCGGAGTTTCCTTGATAGCCGGCAGGAAGTCCTACGGCATTGCCTGAGGCGTCTAACGTGGTCCAAGGGTAGTCTTTTTTGAGTTTATTTAAGAAATGCATGTCAGCGCGTGTGATGGCATTTCCGGGACTGTCGGGAGCTTCTCCAAATCCATCGAGGATGATGAGGAGAATACGGGAATCATTTGTCATAGGTTGATAAATTTTAAATACCAGTCAATGAGTTGCGGTCCGTAAAATAGGGTAATTAGGGTTCCGAGCACAAGAAAAGGGCCAAAGGCAATCATGCTTTTGCGTGAGACTTGGCCGGTGCCCAGAAGCACGAGACTCACCACCGAGCCGATCATGTAACTTAAGAAAGCAGCTACAATGGTGAGTTGCCATCCCAAGATAAGCCCAATGAAAGCGCCAATGCGAATGTCTCCTCCGCCCATCCATTTTCCTCGAGAGATTAAGATTTGGAGTAGGAAAAAACCGGATAAAAAGGCGGCGCCCAGGAAGGCGTCTTTCCATTCCAATGTTTGTGGGAAAAAGGAAGCAGCCGCAGCCACAATAATGGCTGGCAACATAATGCTATCGGGAATTTCAAGATAAAGAATGTCGTAGAAAAAGATAAAAATAAGCACCAATCCATACAACAGCATGAGCGGAAGGGGAGTCAGTCCGGCCAATGCCATGCCCATAAATAATAATCCGGTGGTGAGTTCAATGGTGGGGTAGTGCCAGGCGATCTTTTTTTTGCATTGGGGACATTTCCCTTTTTGAATCAGATAACTGATAAGGGGAATCAATTCATGGGGTTTTAGTTTTTTGTTGCAATGAGGACAACTGGATGCTCCCAATAAAATTCCTTTTTTCCCTTCGTGGATGCGATGGATTAAGACACTTAAAAAACTTCCGAGTGCCAGTCCAAGTATGAATAAAAAGAAATAAATGAGAATGGGGGACATGGGGTTGTGGTTTATGGATTAACGATCAATGTATTGTAATGTTCTGCTGCTAGGTTTCCAATGGGACCTCCGGAGTCAAGGGTATAGGCTTGTTTGAAACTGGCTTGAGCTGCTTCGGAAAGGTTTTTACGTTCATTCCAAAGGCCAAAATTATAATGGGCAGCTGCCAAGTTAGGATCAATGATGAGGGCATATTTTAAACTTTTTCCCGCCTCTTCCATGTGGTTTAGGCTCATTTGTGCCCAGCCCTCAAGGTTATAGCTCATGGCTTCTCCGGGATGTTCATGCACGGCTTGTTGGGCGATTTCCAGTGCGCGATCCGATTTTTTGAGGTGGTCGATGTTGAGCCACACCGGACGCACAAACAGTTCAATGTCACTTGAATTTAAAACCAATACTTTTTCATAAGCTTCGGTAGCTTTGGGGAAGTTTTGAGCGAGTACGGCTGCATCTCCCAATTTTTGATAGGCTTGAATTTTTGGTTCAAATCCGCTTTCCAAAGCAAGTTCTAATTGGGTGATGGCTGAAGGATAGTCATCCAATCCAAAATAGCTGAGTCCCAAAAAGTAGCGACTCTCTGCTTTTGTTGGATCTAGTTCTACGGCTTTGAAGAGCGCGCTTTGTGCTTCTTGGAATTTGTTTTCACTTAAATAGGCATAGCCTATGATGATCCAAGCGTCTCGGTAATCCGGTTCATCACGCAATACATCATAGAGGAGTGTGATGGCCAATCGTGTTTCGCCGGTTTCAGCTAAACTTCGACCCACCAAGGTTTTTAGATAAACAGCAGCCGGGTCTTCGGCAAGGTTGTTTTCAGACATGGAATTTAAATAATTGGTAGCATTTTTAGAAAGTTCAGAGGCATCGCTTCGTTCAATGACTTGGTTGAAATTTAATTGTGCGGCTTCATAATCACCAAAATACGCTGCCAATACTCCTTGATAGTAGAATTTTTCCGTGTTTTCAATGGTTAAGCCTTCAAAAAGGTCACGAGCATTGGTGAATTGTTCAAGTTGAAGGTAGGTTTTTCCCAATAGAATTTTGGCATCTTCGTTGGAAGGGCTAATTTCAATAGTTTTTTCAAAAGCAATGAGTGCGTTTTGATATTTTTTCCCATAAAATTGAGCTTGTCCCAACCGGAAATAAGATTCACTTAAAGTAGGTTCGAGTTGAGAGGCAAGTTGATATTCAACTGCGGCCAATAGATAGTGTTCACTTTTAAAAAGAGTGTCTCCTTTGGACATTCGTTCTTTGTAGGATTCACTCGTGGGCTCTAGCTTGGGTGTTGAATCAGTGGTGTTTTCTTGTCCGGGAGCAAAAATTTCATCACTTCCCAAGACATTGGTACGTGTGTTTTCCGGAAGGATTACCGTAAGATAAACAATGCCCACCATCAGTGAGGTTGAGATCAGGAAACTGAGGAGGAATCGTTTCATTGCGTGGTGGTGTGATGAATGGGAGTGTGTGCGTGACAGATGGCAACTGCCAGTGCGTCTGCCGCATCATCCGGTTTAGGGATGGAGTCCATTTTTAGTAGAATGGCCACCATTTTTTGAACTTGTGATTTAATCGCTTTTCCGTCTCCGGTTAATGCGACTTTGATATGAAGCGGATTATATTCATAAATAGGATACCCCGCGTGGTTCAAGGTTTGCAAGATCACGCCACGTGCTTGTGCCACTTGCATGGCGGTTTTAACGTTTTTGCTGAAAAAAAGTTCTTCAACCGCGCACACAGTGGGGTTCCATTTTTGACACAATGCATTTAAATCATGTGCGATTTCATTCAATCGATGAGCTGAGGAAAATTTTTTTGAGGTTGAAATATGTCCAAAGTCCACTATTTTATAGCTTCGGCCTTGAACGTCAATCAAGCCAAAGCCAATGGTGGCGGTGCCGGGGTCAATTCCAAGAATACGCATGGAATGAGTATAGCATGAACGGGATTTTTATTTGCTAGAGGGTTCTAAACCACTTTTTTGCACTTTCCCTTCTGTGTGGACATCCGGGCCAACAGCAAGGTCTTCTTTTCCCTTTTAGCCACTTACACAAAATATTTTACAGACCCCTGAAAGAAATTGCTCTTACAAAAAATCCGATTTTGTTTTTTTGTTTGGGGCGATGGGCAGAGGGGAATTAAAGGGGTGAATGCCCTCTGCCCAAACATCTTATTCTAAATCTTTCTTTTTCCCTTCAAACTCTTTTTTGTCGATGTCGCCTTTTGCGTAGCGTTCTTTCAGAATTTCAAGTGGAGACTTATCTTTTCCGTGCATGTCATCGCCATGATCATGTCCGCACATATGGCCATTCCCGAAACCGCCTCTTACTAAAGCGATAATTGCCCAGACTATGAGACATCCAAAAATAAGCATGAATATCCAACCGAAGCCCCCATATGGCATAAATCCATAATTCATCATAAGATTATTTTGTTAAAAAGTTAAAATTTTATCGCTTTCCTGAACAAGTGCATATAGGTCTTTCATCGTGTTCATCGGGCAGGAATTGGTAGCTTCTTGGTTTCTCGATTTTAAACAAGTGCCACATGCCAAAATTTTCGCTTTTTCAGATTTTAAAAATTCCACTACTTGTTCTTGAATGTTGAATTTTTCTGAATTACTTGCTTCATATTCCACGCCTTCTCCAACAAGAAAAATTTTAACTTCGTCGCCTTCCTTGATCGCAAAATTAGCTAAACGCAAAGCATTCCAATTTGTTTCTGGATTTGTTTGGCTGATGATAATTCCTAGTTTCATAAGTTATTTTGAATTATTGATAATATCCTGAATTTTTTTATCGATTTCTTGCGGCTTATTTCCCAGATCGACATCTGGAAAAAAGTGAGAGAGTACAGTCGGACGCATGCCGGAAATGAATATTTGCCCATCCTTGATATAAACGTTGATTTTGCATGGTAGACAAAGTCCGATTTTAATATCGACATTTAAAAAATCATTGGCGTATTTGGCATTGCAGAATTCAATGATTTTAAACGGTTCTCTCTCAAACCCTTTTTCAGTCAAAGTTTTCTGAACATCATGAA
>Ga0210006_1003013_pt1 | contig 10729 bp, 3 predicted proteins | sample CryGey02umfilter_2_FD_185452 | JGI IMG/M metagenome (GOLD analysis project Ga0210006, IMG submission 185452) | Groundwater microbial communities from aquifer in Utah, USA - Crystal Geyser 4/10/14 0.2 um filter (SPAdes) (version 3) | ecosystem: Environmental > Aquatic > Deep subsurface >... | reverse complement strand
TCCCGGCAAGCTTGGACTGGCGCTGGAAAAGGCGGCTCCCAAGGGGGAGCAGGGCCCGAAGGAAAAAGAGGCCGCTCTCGCGCGCTTCATGGAGCTGGCAGAAAAACTGGCGGCTAAGGGAATCATCGCCAGGCCGAAGCCGGGTGCGAAGACAGCGGGAGCGTCCGCGGCCAGGAATATCTGGGGGATAAAATGTCTTTAGAAGAAAACAGTGGATCAATTTTCTCGAAATTAAAAAAAGACCCGGCGCCCGGGCCCAAGCCTGCTGCCGAGGCCGCGCCGCAAGCCGCCTTGCCCCCGCCGCCTCCGCCGCGTCCTAATCTGCCTCCGCCTCCTCCGCTGCCGCCTGTGCGGGACGAAAGGCTGGCCGGCCTGGAAGCTGCCGTGCTTGCCCTGCAGTCAGAACTTGATGCCGTAAAAAACAGGCCCGCGCCCCAGGCGGCGCCTCTGCCGCCTACCGTTGGCGGCGAAGAGTTCGCCTTCCGCCTGGCGCGCACGGAGCAGACCCTTGAGCAGCTGAGAAAGCAGCTGGCCGCTGATGAAGAAAGTGCGGCGTCCCGCGCGGGGAAAGCGGTCTCTAAAGACGAGGTGAAAAATATAGATCTGCGCATTACGGACCTGGCCGCTTCCCTGGAGGGGCTTGGCCGCGCTTTCGCGCGCGAGGGGGAACTGGCTGCCCGGCTGGAAAGGGCCGAGGCGGCTATAGGTGAAATTAAAACGCTGCAGCCCGGCCAGCAGTCGCAAATCAGGGCAAGCCTGGACGCGCTCGCGCCCAGGGAAGAAGTGGACGCGCTGCGTGTAAATGTTTCGGGTGCGCTGGAATCACTTGAAGAGATGAAGAGCCGGCTTTCTCTCTATTCGGAGGAGTTCTCCGGCGTGGAGCGGGGCTGCCGCAAGGCGCTGGGCGAGATGCAGGGCTATGTTAAGAGCGCGGAACAGAAGCCTATGGCCGAGAAATTTGACGAGTATCTGAAGGAATCAGTGGCCAGGCTCAGCGATAGACTGGCGGAGGCGGAAACGGCGATGCACGCCGGGCTGGCGGAACTTTCCGGCAGGCTGACCGCCAATGAAATACTCTACAAGAAAATATTCACCGAGGCGGAAGAGCGCCTGCGAAAAAGCGTTGAGCCCGAGCTGAAGAGCGTGGACGGCCAGTTGAAGTGGCTGCGCGAGAACATGATCAGGCTTTCGGACGATTATACGGTGGTGGCGGAGCGCAAGATGCGCGCTCTGGAGGGCAAGTATGCGGCTTTCGAGGCTATAGCCAGGCGTATGGACGCTATAGACGCGGCGCTCAAAATGGGCGGTAAAATAGGGCTCCCATAATGTGTATTTATAAATATAATTATCTTATAATTATATATACCTAAAAAAAGCAGGGAAAACGAAAAGGCCGGCAGGAAGCCGGCTTTTCGCTTTATTATGGAAGAGAGCGGGCTTTCAGGCTTATGGAGCTCGGGCGGGCCTGCCTGGCCGGCCGGAAAGCAAAACGCGTTCGGCCACTGGCCTATGGCCGTGCCGCATCGAGCGCTATGCGCATCAGGCGGCCACCGTGGCATCACTCCTCCTCCGGGCAAGAAAGTGGCGGTGCGCCACGCGGCGCTACACAAGCCTCGGCCTTCGGAAGGTTTTGCTAACCCGGCAGGCCAGGTCTCCCGCTTGCTTTTCGCATAGATGCAAGGCGGCTCGCGTTGATCAGAGTGGATATGCTATAGTATTCTCCGACGTGAAACGGCCGGGAAAAAGATATTTTAAAACAATTGAAAATAAATGTTGACAGGATTTTTTTATTTGTGCTATACTAACTATGTTGTCGGAAACAAGCAGCGCCCGAAAGGGCCGGAACCAGCAACCTTGGCCGTTAGATGAGCATAGCTCCTGATACGGCATGGACAAAGTCCGAAGTTCTTTTTAAAAGCAAAAGCATCACTGAAATAAACCGAAAGTTTTGAAAAGCGACATTTCAAAAATCGTTTTCTCCGACGTGAAAAATAATAGTTGACAAGGTTCGCGGTTTTGTGATAAGATTTATTCACAGTCAAGTACACAAGCCTTGACCGTGACAAACGACTCGTACCAGTGGAGTGTATTCCACGAAACTGGATAGAGTTTGCTCTCTAAAAAATTATGTATAAATGGGCACCCTGAACGCAGAAGCCAGGGGATTATAAAAGAGGCCGGGCCTTAAAACCCGTCTGAACTTTTATGCGATCCTGAGGACTGTGTTGATGGTGTAATAAACACAAAAGCAATTACCTAATTGGTGTGATAACTAAGTTGGTTATATACAAAGTAATTAAGAGCTAATTAGAACTCCTCCGTAAATGCTAATTGTTAATGGTCGGCAGCAATGCCAGCTATTAGCGGTTACGGATTTTTTGGAGAGTTTGATCCTGGCTCAGAGTTAACGCTGGCGGCGTGCCTAACACATGCAAGTCGAGCGAGGTGTCTGTACGAGCCTAGCGGCAGACGGGTGAGTAACACGTAAACTATCTGCCCTCGAATGGGAGACAACCCGACGAAAGTCGAGCTAATACCCCATACAATCTTCACGGAGCATTCCGAGGGGATGAAAGGCCCGCAAGGGTCGTTCGAGGAGGAGTTTGCGGCCTATCAGCTAGTTGGTGGTGTAACGGACCACCAAGGCTATGACGGGTAGCCGATCTAAAAGGATGACCGGCCACAAGGGCACTGAGACACGGGCCCTACTCCTACGGGAGGCAGCAGTGGGGAATTTTGGACAATGGACGAAAGTCTGATCCAGCGACGCCGCGTGAAGGACGAAGGTTTTCGGATCGTAAACTTCTTTTGCAGGGGACGAATATCCGCAAGGATTTGACGGTACTCTGCGAATAAGCCACGGCTAACTACGTGCCAGCAGCCGCGGTAATACGTAGGTGGCAAGCGTTACTCGGAATTACTAGGCGTAAAGCGTGTGTAGGCGGGAGCTTAAGTCCGTTGTTAAATCTCATAGCTCAACTATGAAATGCCGGCGGAAACTGGGCTTCTTGAATTCGGTAGAGGTAACTGGAATTCCAGGTGTAGCGGTGAAATGCGTAGATATCTGGAAGAACGCCAAAGGCGAAGGCAGGTTACTGGGCCGCAATTGACGCTGAGACACGAAAGCTAGGGGAGCAAACAGGATTAGATACCCTGGTAGTCCTAGCCGTAAACGATGTAGACCAGGTGTGGGAGGTATCGACCCCTTCCGTGCCGACGCTAACGCATTAAGTCTACCGCCTGGGGAGTACGGCCGCAAGGTTAAAACTCAAAGGAATTGACGGGGGCCCGCACAAGCGGTGGATCATGTGGTTTAATTCGACGCTACGCGAAGAACCTTACCTGGGCTCGAACGACTAGTAGTAGCCTTTATGAAAGTAGAGGCGATTCGCAAGAAAGCTAGCCGAGGTGCTGCATGGCTGTCGTCAGCTCGTGTCGTGAGATGTTGGGTTAAGTCCCGCAACGAGCGCAACCCTTGTCCTGTGTTGCTACTCCGCAAGGAGAGGACTCTCAGGAGACTGCCGTGGATAACACGGAGGAAGGTGGGGACGACGTCAAGTCATCATGGCCTTTATGTCCAGGGCTACACACGTGATACAATGGTGCAGACAGAAGGTCGCAATACCGTAAGGTGGAGCCAATCCCAAAACTGCACCCTAGTTCAGATTGAGGGCTGCAATTCGCCCTCATGAAGCTGGAATCGCTAGTAATCGCAGATCAGCAGGCTGCGGTGAATACGTTCCCGGGCCTTGTACACACCGCCCGTCACACCACGAAAGTCAATTGCAACAGAAGTGCCCCGGATACTCGAGGCCCCAAGTTGTGATTGGTGATTGGGGTGAAGTCGTAACAAGGTAGCCGTACGAGAACGTGCGGCTGGATCACCTCCTTTATTATTTTCTTCACGGAAAATATAGGTCGGTGCCATTGACGAAAGGTGTAGGCAAGGAGCAATCCGATACCTATACAATAGTTCAGGGTGACCATTTATACATAAGTTTTTTTGGGCTCGTAGCTCAGGGGTAGAGCATTCGCTTGATAAGCGAGGGGTCGGAGGTTCCAAGCGCTATGCGCATCAGGCGGCCACCCTGGCGGCCAATTCGGGGCAGTAGCTCAGTTGGGAGAGCGCCTGCTTTGCAAGCAGGAGGTCGCAGGTTCGATCCCTGTCTGCTCCACCAGATTTAGGCAGACCGGCCCCGGACCTTACATCAGTTCCGCCGCAGCGGCGTTAACTTGATACAACAAATTTTCGGTTCTTTGAAAATTCAAGCGCAAATTCTAACGGTCGACCCGTAATTCTCCTTCGGGAGTGGGCAAGACTAAAACGAATTTTAAAGCAAAAGCGTCTTAATTAAGCATAATTAAGACAGCACACAATAATCACACCTTAAGTATACAATGTGATAGTAATGAACGAACAAAAATAGTAGCAGATACAAGGTAGTAGAATACAAACAAATACCTTAAATAGCTTAGGATTAAGAAATAAGGCCAAGCTACAAGGGTATATGGTGGATGCCTTGGCACTAGAAGTCTATGAAGGACGCGATAAGCTGCGATAAGCCACGGGGAGGAGCAAATATCTTTTGATCCGTGGATTTCCGAATCGGGAAACCGTTAGGGGTACTCCCCCTAAATCTTCACGTAAAGTGAGGGCCGTCAGGCCTTTAGATAGCGTGCTGAAGACAACCCAGGGAAGTGAAACATCTCAGTACCTGGAGGAATAGAAATCAACGAGATTCCCTTAGTAGTGGCGAGCGAACAGGGAACAGCCTAAACCGTGCGGATTTATTCGCGCGGTGTTGCAGGGTCCTTCCGGTTTAGAACCGGGAAGTTACAAACCGTCAGATAGCCGAACTCTCTGGAAAGTGAGACCATAGCGGGTGATAGTCCCGTAGGCGAAATTAAAGCGGCTTCCGAAGGATACCTAAGTACCACTGGGCACGTGCAATCCGGTGGGAATCTGGGGAGACCACTCTCCAAGGCTAAATACTCTCTAGTGACCGATAGTGAACAAGTACCGCGAGGGAAAGGCGAAAAGAACCCGTGACCGGGAGTGAAATAGAACCTGAAACCGTATATCTACAAACTGTCAAAGAGCTATGCCCGACCGTAAGGAAGGGAATGCTCGATGGCGTGCCTGTTGAAGAATGATCCGGCGAGTTACGTAGTACGAGCAAGGTTAAGTGGGTTGTAAACCACGGAGCCGTAGCGAAAGCAAGTCTGAATAGGGCGATTAGTTCGTATTAGTAGACTCGAAGCCAAGTGATCTTACCCTGGCCAGGATGAAGTCACCTTAACCGGTGATGGAGGTCCGAAGTGTTAAACGTTGAAAAGTTTCTACATGAGCTTGGGTAAGGGGTGAAAGGCCAATCGAACTTGGTGATAGCTAGTTCTCCCCGAAATATCTATAGGGATAGCGTCGTGGATTAACCCGCAGGGGTAGAGCACTGAATGATGTAGGCTGGGCGACCCCCGGTCCGAACTCAATCAAACTCCGAATACTGCGGCGTATAACACGGCAGTCAGTTCGTGAGGGAAAAGCTTCACGTGCAAGAGAGAAACAGCTCAGACCGCCGATCTAGGTCCCAAAGTACATGCTAAGTGGCAAAGGATGTGGGTTTACACAAACAGCTAGGAGGTTGGCTTAGAAGCAGCCACCCTTTGAAGAGTGCGTAACAGCTCACTAGTCTAGCGAACCTGCGCCGAAAATGACACGGGGCTAAGCATGTCACCGCAATCGCGGATGTCCTTGAACGCGAGTTCTTGGACGTGGTAGGGGAGCGTTCTTGGTGCAACGAAGGCGTACTGAAAAGAGCGCTGGAGCGCCAAGAAGCGAGGATGCCGGAATAAGTAGCGATAAACAAGGTGAGAATCCTTGTCACCGAAAGCCTAAGGGTTCCTTGAGCAACGTTCGTCGGCTCAGGGTCAGTCGGTCCTAAGTCGAGGCCGAAAGGCGTAGACGATGGACATCTGGTTAATATTCCAGAACTATAGTGGACGCGTTATCACCTAAGGAGGGACGCAGGAGGGTAAGCCTACCGGGTAAAGGTTGTCCCGGAGAAAGATGGAAGGCCAGGTCAGATAGGAAAATCCGTTTGACCGTTAAAGCTGGAAATCGAGACAAGTGCGGGTTAAACCGCGCGAAGTGGCCCAACCACGCTGCCAAGAAAATCTTCGTAGGGAGTTTCCATTATAACCGTACCGTAATCCGACACAGGTGGGCGAGTTGAGTATACTAAGGTGCGCGAGATAATCTACGTTAAGGAACTAGGCAAACTGGCTCCGTAACTTCGGAATAAGGAGCGCCCCGGTAGCGGTGTGGGATTTAAAGACCACGCGGTGAAAGGGCCGCAGTGAAATGGGGATCGTGACTGTTTAACAAAAACTTAGGGCTCTGCTGAAATCGCAAGATGACGTATAGGGCCTGATGCCTGCCCGGTGCTGGAAGGTCAAGGGGAGGGGTTAGCCGCAAGGCGAAGCTTCGAACTTAAGCCCCAGTAAACGGCGGCGGTAACTATAACCGTCCTAAGGTAGCGAAATTCCTTGTCGGGTAAGTTCCGACCTGCACGAATGGCATAACAAAGATCCCGCTGTCTCAACGTAGAGCTCGGCGAAATTGTGGTGCAAGTGAAGACGCTTGCTGCGCGTATCTAGACGAAAAGACCTCGTGGAGCTTTACTGTATCTTGTCATTGATTTACGGTTTTAGTTGCGTAGGATAGGTGGGAGCCGGTGATGTCAGGGTTTTGGCCCTGGCGGAGGCAACGGTGAAATACCACCCTATTGAAATTGTGAATCTAACTTCGTAGCCGTGATCCGGCCGAAGAACATTGGCAGGTGGGCAGTTTGACTGGGGCGGTCGCCTCCCAAAGAGTAACGGAGGCGTACCAAGGTTTCCTCAAGGCGAATAGAAATCGCCTGTCGAGCGCAATGGTAGAAGGAAGCTTGACTGTGAGGCCGACGGGCCGAACAGGGACGAAAGTCGGTCATAGTGATCCGGTGGTACCTCGTGGGAGGGCCATCGCTCAACGGATAAAAGCTACCCCGGGGATAACAGGCTGATCTGGTCCAAGAGTCCACATCGACGACCAGGTTTGGCACCTCGATGTCGGCTCATCGCATCCTCCCGCTGAAGCAGGTGGGAAGGGTTGGGCTGTTCGCCCATTAAAGCGGTACGTGAGCTGGGTTCAGTACGTCGTGAGACAGTACGGTCTCTATCTGATATGCGCGCAGGATACTTGAGGGGAGCTGCCTACAGTACGAGAGGACCTAGGTGGACGAACCGCCCGTATACCAGTTGTCGTGCCAACGGCATAAGCTGGGTAGCGGTGTTCGGTAGGGATAAACGCTGAAAGCATCTAAGCGTGAAACCCGCCCCAAGATAAGGTATCCCCGGACTTAATTGTCCCTAAAGGCCCCCGGAAGACTACCGGGTTGATAGGTCAGATGTGTAAGCATGGTAACATGTTCAGCTAACTGATACTAATCGGCCGTGAGGCTTGGCCTTATTTTCTAATCCTAAATTAGACACATAATGCTCAAGGTGTGATAGTGTGCTTTTGCTTTAAGATACGCGCTTTTCCTGCGATTTGTAAGACCGGTGTTTTTTCCGGAGAGGTTACACCCGTTCCCATTCCGAACACGGCAGTTAAGGTCTCCAGGGCCGATGGTACTAACACCCAACTCGGTGTTGGCAGAGTAGGTCGATGCCGGTCTTATTAATCGCAGGGGAAGCAGTTAAATGCGCTTGAATTTTCTAAGAACCGAACAGGATTTCCCTAATGAAAATTAATAAGACTCAAAAAAAAGAGCTGTCTGATACGCTGGCCAAAGAACTCGCGGCCAAAGATTCTTTTATTGCCACCTTCAGCGGCATGAAGTTCAAGGATGCCAACGGCCTCCGTGATAATCTTCGCGCCACTAAATCCCGCTTTAAAGTAGTACGCAATACCATAGTAGAGCACGCGCTTGTAACCGCAGCCCTCAAATCCGGGGACGCCACGCTGACCAAGGGCCCTACGGCCTTGGTCACCATGGAAGACCCCGATGAGATCACGCGCGTAGCCAAAGAGCTGATGGCGTTCGCCAAGACGAACCCCGGCGTTAAGTGGAAAGGCGGCTTCTCGGACAAGAAGTGGCTTTCCCCCGAAGATATAGAGAAGCTTTCCAAGATCGGCTCCAAGACCGAGCTGCTCTCGCAGCTGGCCGGCATGCTGTACACCAATATTGCCCAGATCCGCTACGTGCTGGACGCTCTCAAAGAGCAGAAAGAAAAAGCGGAAGCTGCTAAATAACCCCAAAATTTGCTATACTATAAAGTAGATTGGCGAGTAAGTAGTCCGTGATTAGATCCTTCACTCCTCCATCTGCGTTTTCGCCGTCTAATAAAAATCTGTCGGCCGTCTGAGGCGCATAGCGCTTGATACGGCACAGGCATAGCCTAGTAAATCCTGGTAGTCCCGCCAGTAAAACGGGATAAACTGCCCGCTTAGGCGGACAGGCTACTAAAAAACAACGCCGGAAGGCGTAATAAGGAGCCTAAAATGGCAACATTAACCAAAGATCAGATAGTTGAAGCGATATCTACCTATACCATCATGGAACTTGCCGACCTCGTCAAGGGGATCGAAGACAAGTTCGGCGTGAAGGCCGCCCCCGTAGGCGTGGCCGCCGCCCCCGGAGCCGCCGGCGCCCCCGCCGCCGCCGCCGAAGAGCAGACCGAATTCACGGTCATCCTCAAGGCCCTCTCCGACCCCGCCAAGAAGATCTCCGTGATCAAGATCGTCCGTGAACTGACCGGCCTGGGCCTGAAAGAGTCCAAGGACCTGGTGGAAGGCGCCCCCAAGAACGTCAAAGAGGGCGTGGACAAAAAGACCGCCGATGAAATGTCAAAGAAACTGACCGAAGCCGGCGGCACCGTAGAACTGAAATAACACGCCGTAAAAACTCCGCGCGGGATGCCGCGCGGGGCGTCGTTTGGCCGGGAAACCGGCTTCCGTACAAGGCCGTCATAAGGGACGTGGTCCCTAAAACGGCATCAACAGCAAGAAAAGTCGTGTGAATATAACAAGCTTATACGCGGTAAAATAAGCGAAGCTAGACTTATCCCTTCTGCATAATAGCAGGAGGGATGGTCTGCTATCTGAGTTTATACCGACTAATTAATATGAGGTGACTTGATGAAAAAGCTTAACTTCTCCAAGATCGGCCAGATTCTCAAAGTACCGGACCTCCTGGACATGCAGACCCAGTCTTTCGACTGGTTCCTGCAGCTAGACGAAAAACCCGAAAACCGCAAAATACAGGGCCTTCAGGCCTCTTTCGTAGACGTCTTCCCCATAGAATCGGCCGACGGCTCGATGGTAATGGATTTCCTCAAGTACGAACTCGGGACCCCCAAGTACCAGAACCCCGAGGAAGCGCTCTCCCGCGGCGGCTCCTACTCCGCCCCGCTCAAGGCGTTCATGTCCCTCTCCCTTAAACAGGACAGCGGCAAGCTCAAGCACATGATCGACCAGGACGTCACCCTGTGCGAGCTTCCTATAATGACCGAAACCGGCTCATTCATATTCAACGGCGCAGAGCGCATCGTGGTCAGCCAGCTGCACCGCTCGCCCGGCATCATTTTCGAGGAAGACGACGAGAAGAAGCAGTCCGTCCTCGGTAAATCCCTTTATTACGCCCGCATAATACCTTACCGCGGCGCGTGGGTAGAATTCGAATTCGACACGGACAACGTGCTGTGGGTGCGCCTGGACCGCAAGAAAAAGATCCTCGCCACCACCTTCGTCAAGGCCGCCGGCCTTGAGACCAACGCCGAGATCCTGCAGACCTTCTACGAGGGGGTAGAAGTGACCGTCAACCAGGAGAACGCCGCCAACCTCATAGGCAAGTACGCCATCGAGGACATCGTGGACAAAAGTTCCGGAGAAGTTATCTGGAACCTGGAAGAAAAAGCCGCCGTGCCCCTCGACGAGAAAGCCCTCAAGACCATGGTGGACCGCAAGGTTTCCAAGGTTAACCTCATAAAGGGCAACCCCAAGGAAGATTCCCCCGGCGTGATACTCGCCCTCGAAGCGAAGAACCAGCCCAAGAGCGCCTCCGACGCCCGCTACGAAATTTACAAAAAGATGCGCGGCCAGGACTTCATAGTTAAGGAACAGGCCGAGGAATACCTGGACAATATAATGTTCAAGAGCCTCCGCCGCTACGACTTCTCCATCGTAGGCCGCTATAAGGCTATGAGGAAGCTGCGGCCCGTTTACGAGGAACTCGCCAGCCAGTCCAAGCGCTTCAAGGTTCCCGGCGACAAGCTCCGCAATATCAACCTCGAAGACATCCTGGTTACTATTAAGTACCTGATGGCCCTTAACTCCGGCGCCGCCGGTTACGATTACAAAGGGACCAGGTTCGAGTACAAAGTGGACGATATCGACCATCTCGGCAACCGCCGCGTCCGCTCCATCGGCGAACTCCTGGAGAACCAGATCCGCGTGGCGCTCGTGCAGATAGCCCGCAACGTGCGCGACCGCATGAGCAAGGAAGACAAGACCGTCACTCCGAGGACCCTGGTGAACGCCGCCCCCGTGGTGGCCATCATGAGGAAGTTCTTCGGTACTTCCCAGCTGTCCCAGTTCATGGACCAGATCAACCCGCTGGCCGAACTCACCCACAAGCGCCGCCTGTCGGCCCTCGGGCCGGGCGGTCTGAACAGGAAGCGCGCCGGC
>Ga0210006_1003008_pt1 | contig 10739 bp, 13 predicted proteins | sample CryGey02umfilter_2_FD_185452 | JGI IMG/M metagenome (GOLD analysis project Ga0210006, IMG submission 185452) | Groundwater microbial communities from aquifer in Utah, USA - Crystal Geyser 4/10/14 0.2 um filter (SPAdes) (version 3) | ecosystem: Environmental > Aquatic > Deep subsurface >... | reverse complement strand
AGATCTTATAGTCAGTTAACTAGCCGTATGAATTGGCAAATATGCTTCATTTTCTAATAGTCGGACTGAAATGTCGCAACTTGCGAGTGCCGAAGCAAAACGCATACTCATGTCATTGAGTTTCTTTATTGCTTGTACCTTTTCGCTTTGTTTAGCCGGATTACAGGAAACAGAGAAAATTGCATAATGTCTGGTAGCCGTAAAGTTACTTTCACTCACTAGAGTCGACAAATTATTCGTATACTCTGCAATCAAGGATTCCCTTTTTTCATTGGAATGAGCATAGAGTGAAAAGAAATGCTTTGAATAATCTGCTATTTTTGCTTTTTCTTTCTTCACGATAATTTGTACCTGGGAAGGAAGTACATGGATTACTTGTTTGAGCTTTAGGAAAAAGTGCTCCCGATCCTGATCATTTAAAAGAGAAATATCAAATGGTTCAATTTCCAGAAGTTGCGTGATACTGTTATTTCGGATAATGACATTATCTTGTATTGCAAAGTCAACAAAAAATGATTCTAGTTCTTTCTGGCGATGCTGTTTCTTACTTCTCTTAAAGAGAATTCCTCTTGGAACCACTTTATAAATTGGCTGATTATCGATTTTTTGCGTAATAAAACCGATAAATGCAATCTCCAAGACAATGAGAGATGCAACGTATATATTCCAGTTGAAAGCGTGAATAACATAGGTAAGAAGCAAATATAACAGTCCGGCCAGACATAAGCCTCCCACAATAAAGAGAGTATTGTCTGTAAAAAACATACTTCGTAAAATATGTTGCCGTATATCGTCTTTATATATTCTGACGTTTTTCATGGTTGTTATATGAATACATCCGGATAATCGGATCGGATGATTTTGCTCCGTGCCTTTGCACAATTACTCCTTTTATGCCAAACGCATTGTTTCTTTTTTCTGATACTTCTAAAAAATGTTTCACTTTCTGAGGAGGACTGGATTCGTTTATATAGGCATAATTGATTTCTTTTCCATTTTTTTGTGACTCCTGCATGGCATTGTAGTTATGAGGATTGGCGTTTCTCCTGTTGAAACTTGAAAGATCAATAAATCGATCCTGTTCTAGGTTAACTGTTGTAAGTTTTTCCTCAGGTACTCCATCTTGTATAGCTTCCAGTCGTGTCGGATAGATGGATGAAAGTCCGGTTTTCTTATCGTCGTACTGATATGCTTCACCGGAAATGGAAACAATACCCTGTTTTGGATTTTCAGTTTGTACATCAAATCCCCGCCCTGTTAATACTTCTGTAAATGGTGTTGGTTTTGTATTTCTTTTTGAATTCTGCTGATAAGAACTATTCGATGAATCTGTACCACTTCCAGAAGAACCTCCGGTTGGAGGAGTTTCATCTGTGTCAGTAGTAACATTCCGTTTCTTCCACTTTTCATTGAGATAATGTCCTGCGCCATAACTCATACTTCCTCCCGTTAATCCTCGTTTAAAATCAGAAAGGCGGGAAGTTATAGGCGAAGTTACTGAGCGTGTGGCAATCGCCGCCTGCATATTGGTGGCAACCATGCCCCAGGTATCACCAAATATGCGTCCGACAAGCATATTGACTCCCCCGAGGAAAAATAAAAATCCGGTATAAAAAAAGAGCATGCCAACTGTTGGTCCCTGAGAAGACAAAATACTGGAAAAAATGTCATTGGCGATAGCAAACCCAAGAACAAAAGCTGGTTGCTGTATAAGAAAGGTAAACCAAAGTTTAAAAAAGGTACTCACAATATTTTGGGTTCGTTCAGCAAGCATAAAGGGAAGAACGATGGGAAATAAAACTCCCAAGAACAATAAAGTTGCAAAGCGGATTACAAATTGAAAGCCTATGTATACGAATCCTCCCAACAAAAATAGAAAAGTTAAAATAAATAGAAATGTTTGGACAACAAACTTCCCGAGAGATTTGAATACACCTCCGGTCATTGAGATGTCATAGCTTGGAATTCCGTACTGTTCGGATTCATTACCAGCACGTATTTCGGCCTCTGATTTTGTAAGATATTCATCTAAAAATCCGGTGAAATGCTGTGTGGTGGTAATCTTTTCAACCAATAGGTTATTAAATTGGATCGTGTAGGATAATACTGTTGGTACGGTGATAAATAAAATAATCGTCATCAAAAACCGTAATCCAAACGATTTAAGTTCTTGTGCGTTATCAGATCCTACTCTCGTAATAGCGATTACTGCAATTGCTATTGCGGATATGGGAATAGCTAACTGGTAGAAAATATCTCTGTACTTAGTTATTCCGGGAATTTCGGATGAATCTTTAAGCTTTATCGTTTCACCAAATGGGTCAGGGGTATAAAAAATAAATCCTCCCATAAATGAGTCGAATCCTTGGATAAAGTCTTGAAGTAAGGTAATGATGACTGAAGGTTTATCCTCTACGGTAAAATCGTTTGTCCACTGAATTTGTGGTTGTGGTATAGGAGTAGGTACTGGTTCTTGTGCGAATACAGGAGATAGATTAAAAAGGGTAAGCGCGCAAAAGAGGAGAATTGCTGTTAAAAGTTTCATGCATATATCAGAGTCATACTGTTCCACCGACAAATTGTTTGATAATTTGAGCTAATGATGAGGCTCCAAATACTAACAAGCCTCCAATAAGAATATTCATGATCCAGCCTTTAAGACGTGCTTTTCTATCTGTATCGTCGCCACTCATGACTAAAAATATTCCGAGAGTTGCGATGGCAATTGCCATTACAGGAAGCGAATACCATTGAAGAGTTTTAACAATACCCCATAACAAACTGTCAAGGTTAGTAAATTGAATTGGTTGCGCAGCATCGTAACCGGGTACACTAGTATCCATAAATTATTATATTTATAATGGGGCAGAACTTATAATGATTAACTATAAAGTGATCGAATTATAATTCGAGAAGCCTGTAATGTCAACTTTATTGCGCAGGAAAGACATTTTCAATACTATATCATTTATATTTTGAGTGATTATTGTTACTAGCGTCGTTGAGATATATTGGTGTAACTAGCTCACTTTCACTTACTTTAAGTAGAGCTATACTAATATCTTTAGTACCTCCAGTATAGTCTGAAATAATTTCGTACGACTTGTAGTCTTTTTGCAATTTCACAAATAACATTTCAATTTGATTCTTTATATCAAGCATGGATTTGCCGTCTATGGATATTGTAAATATCTCGACTGTTCGTCCACTGTTTTCGATGTAATCCTTTAACGCTGCCGCTGTTTCTCTTACTTTCGATGCTTCTGTCGCAATTAGTATAACTTTTTGCAATGAATTAATACTGGCATGCCCTCCATCATTGTAAAGCAAAGACTTATAGGTGTTGTATGATGGAGTTTGTTTAAAATCAGTTCTATTGTTAGATACAACAGTGATTAATACTTTTTTTTGATCTATGGCTTTGGGTACAAATAAATCTTTATGGATAGATCGTATTCTAATATATACCCAAACAAGTATCAGAACGAATAGTGCAGTAAGCAAGGATAACTGTATAAGCGTTTGTTTGTCGGGTTCAGAAGTTATAGTAATGTAACTAATAAATTCAAAGAGTGTGTTATTAAGTAGACCGAAGGATAATACAAACATTATGCTTAGCCGAGGATGACGGGCATAAATGCTAAAAATATTTCGAAGTAAGATACCACTATTGGTAAATTCTTGTTGCTGGGCTTCTAATAAATCGAAATTTGTCTTAAATTTATCCATACTATCTATGATCCTACAATTTCATTAAACGGTGCTGTTGGCATGGTTGTCTTGATTACTTCAATAATAATTTCCATATCTATTTGTTTATCAGGGTAAGCATTTAAAAGCATTGCAGGTAATACTTTCTGGGTAAGATCAGAATAAGTATAACCATAGTTCAGGCCATCGTATGGAACGCACATAGCAGCCAATTGTCCAATTTGTTCTTCAGTTAATTCTAAGTCACTCAAATAATTTTTAAGCAGGATTTCACACTGTTCTTTTGAGGGGCGATTAAATTCAAACGTGACAGCGCTCCGACGGCGAATAGCAGGATCAAGTGCAGTTAGCCTATTAGTACACATAACAATCATTGCTGGTGTGGGTAGATCTCTGAGAGAATCAATTCCACGAATAAGAGCATTGACTCCAGCTTTATCTTCGTGATGCATCTGAACTGCTTCCCTTGATTGTGCTAACGCATCTGCCTCGTCAATGAAGAGCACGAATGCACCTTTAGTGTTCGCTTGTTTATGTGCCTCCTGTCTTATTTCTTCAAAAGATTCACTAATTAACTTAGTCATCTCTCCTACAATGCCAGACCCACGAGCGTTGAGGCTTAATTTATATAAGGTAATTTTAACTTCTTCTTGTCTTGCCACTTGATCAGCAAATGACTCTGCAAGAACAGTTTTGCCAGTTCCTACATCTCCGGAAAAAATAAATAATGGCGGTCTATTTTTAAAGAGAGTAATAAGCTTGATTTCTTTGTTATAAAATTTTTTACTCCAATTTTCGATACCAGAAGGATTGAGTATTATAGAAGATTCTCGTTCAAGTCGGCTTTTGATATGGTCAATACCAAAAAGTGATAAATATTTTTCTTGAGCAACGGGATCTGGAAATGACTGAATAAACTCAAATGTATTATTGTTCATATTAATAACTTCTAAACTGACTACGTGACATACCAATGCCGTTACGATAGTAGGAGTCATCAGTACTCCACGTACCATTTGCTGAGCTTGGCTCTGTACCGGAAGTGCGATTGATAGGCAAAAGGTGTTCTATCTCTTCAATATCTGCTGGACTGAGATTTGGATTATGACGTCTGGTTAAAAACGAATGCCATCTCGCACCATCAAGATTGGTAGGTATATCGATAACACTTGGACTGTCATTTATGCTTTCAATTTGCCCTAACTGATTGACAGAATAGTTTATACCATAAATCCAGTTTCCATCTCTCTCATAGCCATATTTTACTGTTTCAAGAAGATTGAATTTTAATAAGATAGCTGCTTCTACAGCTAAATCTTGCACTTTTTGTGGAGTAAGTTGACCACAGTAAACTCTAAGAAATGTTAGTCCATGTGAGATTCTTGAAGCAAGGTATTTTGCATCAGCAATAGTAAAAGTTTCAGATTGAGTTGTTGTGTTAGTTAGGCTGTATGTCATAGTATTATCATCTAAAGGTTGTGCCCAATACTACTTGCCAATTTGCAACAGCTTCTTGTTTGGTTGTAGCATTAGCCGCAATAATAATAGCGTTTAGTGCTTTTTGGGCTTCATTAACGATTAATTGACGCTGACTTTCGGTATACGTGCTGCCGATATTGTTTTTAGGATTGACAGGATCATAGATTCGTATCACTGAGCTATCAGAAGAATCAATTTCACCTTTATCGTAATAATCAGTAAAATATATCGATTCTTTGAGACCTGTTTTGACAATATATGCGAAAAATTGATGTAGAGCTTCAGTATAATTACTTGCGTCGAGACCATAATCAACTAAGTGAGCACAAATAAGCTCGATCATTAGCGATTTAAAACGAAAATGATCACCTCGAGATTTATATAAATCCTTAAGTTGTTTCGCCCAATATTTTGTAAAACGTACGAATTGAACATAATGGTCAGGCTGACTAGACTTTCGTTTTTGTATGAACTCAATATGTTGTGAAATGCTTGTAAGTACTCGTTCTCCGCTTTTGGTAATCAAGTAACCTTTATTATTCGGATCCCCTTCATAAAGAACCGGGACAACATCGACATCCATAAGTCCTGGAGTTTTATAATGTACAGTTACACAGTGTTCATGTGGTTCAAGCTGATCATAGCCAAAGTTTGGATATACCTCATTGAGTCGATCGCGTAACCAAGAGATTAAGCCCTTGTTGTCGGTATCTTCTATAGCAGCAGCTTTTACATATATTGCTGTGTCAAGATCATTAATAACACGTAGAGCTGTCCCTTTGGCAAGACTCCCGGAGTGTAACATTTTCACTAAATTGTAGTCAGGATGTTCGTTGATATAGTCTTCCAGACGGTCTCTAAGACTTTTAACCTGCTCTCGGTATTTTTTAGCTATTTCTGAAGGTAAATTTATATGACTAGTAGCATAAGCAAACAACTCAGTATTTGTAATGGGTTGTTCCGTAATGAAATCATCAATAGTATATGTGCTCATAAAAAAATTTTACGTTTGTCAATCAGACTACTAATGTAATGTGAATCGATTTTAATACATCACTTGACAATACTATAAAAATATCATAAATTTATCATAGTATGTCCACAAAAGTCAAGCCCATTACAGGACGGCAAAAGGAAGCATTGGACTTTATAAATCTTTTTATTAATACAAAAGGCTATTCGCCTTCTTTAAAAGAGCTTGCAAAATTTCTTGAGACTGAAAATCTCAGCACAGCCCAATATTTTATTAAAGAACTAGAAAAAAAAGGGCATCTTAAAAAAGATCATTATAAAAATAGAGGTATTACTACTATTAGTCAGAAAAGAACCGTACCCCTCCTTGGCTACATATCAGCTGGTGAACCGATAGAACCAATTGAAGAGTCAGAGCCAATTCAAGTTCCTACAAGTATTCAACTCAATAAAAATCAATCTTACTATGCGCTTAAAATAAAAGGCGACAGCATGATGGATATGGGAATACTAGATGAAGATATTGTTCTAATTCAACATCAATTAATAGCACAAAATAACGATGTTGTTGTTGCTATTACAGAAAATGGTGCGACTCTCAAAATTTTTAAGAAAAATCATGACAGAGTGACCTTAGAACCACGTAATAAAATGTACGAAACTATTTTTCCCCAAGAATTGGAAATTCGTGGAAAATTTGTAGGATTAATCAGAAAAAGCGAGTAAGCTTTGTAATTAGTTCTTAAATATTCTGAGATAGTGGTGTAATGTAGTAGAATTATTAACTATAATATGAAAATGGAAAATAAAAACACTGATGTTATAGAAGGTGTGCATGAATCTGTCGATGAGCTTATCATTAGACTTTGTCTTAAAGTAAAAGGAATTGGAAAAGCAACTGCTGGTGGTATTGCAAGTGATTTTAATGGGGATCTTCAGACGTTCTTGAGTGCTGATATGCTTCGTTTTAGCCAGATTCATACGAGTAATGGAAAACAGCTTCTCAACGAAACAATTATTAATGATCTAATTCTTGAGAAAGAAGCAATTCCACATGACTTGTCTGTTCAAGAGACTTGGGTTTTTTATTTAGGTCGACAGTTCCTCAAGTCACAAGTTTCTATGGTTTTATCACTTAACTTCCATGATTTTGATATAAATCCACTACTTGCAAAAGCACTTAATCTTAATTCACCACGTAAAGTAATAGCGTTTAATGTTTATCAGACCATAACAAGATCTGTAGTAACTTCGTGGGGAGATACAGTAGAATTGATAGCAAAGTTTGTTGGATGTCGTAATAATGATTATATTATTGAAGGTAAGACTGGTACTAACTTTGATCTTGTAAAAGGTATAGGAGGAGTTGACTATTATATCCAAATCAAAAGTGGCCCAAATACCATGAATGTAGGAATGGTAACTAGCCTCAATGAGGCAATACTAAAACTAGAGTCTGGTAAGAAAAACTCGAAGGGCATATTAGGGATGACTTACGGGACTAGAAACCGAATCTCAAACCAAATACTTGGTAACTTGAAAGATGCTGACGATAGGATGAAAGTCGGTCGAGAATTGTGGGATTTCATTAGTGAGAAACCTAATTTCCATAAAGATTTATTTCGGTTACTGGACAATTCATCAATAGGTCTATTAGATAAAAGTTTTATAGAACTAATTGAATCAAAAATTACCGAGTTTGAGGAATACTGGGAAAATAATTTTAAAGGGCTTTCTCTTGATGAAGTTCTTGAAAAGTACATTTAAACCTATGGAAAAAAAATCTCCTAAGAAATCAAAAGTAATCTCTCTATTTACCGGGGCTATGGGACTTGACCTTGGAATTGAAAAGGCCGGTTTTGATGTGGTTGCTTGTGTCGAGAATGAAAAAATGTGCAATGAAACGATTCGTAATAATCGATCAGAAGTAAAATTATATCCAGAAGATATAAACCTTGTAGATCCATTACAGATATTAACTGATCTTGAATTAAAACCCGGAGATATTGAACTGGTTGTTGGAGGTCCTCCATGCCAACCATTTAGTACAGCTGGCAAAAGAAGAAGTTTCCACGATTTCAGAGGTAATGTGATTGTGCGTTTCCTTGATTATGTTAAAGCCATAAAACCAAAATACTTTATCCTTGAAAATGTGAGAGGTATTTACTATGCTAAGCTCTCCAATACGCCTCCTGAATACCAAGCATATAAAGAATTAGAGAATATTCCTGGGAGTGTTGTCTATTTCCTCTATAAGGAGTTCCAAAAACTTGGATATTCTGTGAGTTTCAACTTGTTTGACAGTTCATTATATTCTGTACCACAACGAAGAGAACGTTTTATTTTGTTTGGGACACTCTCATCTGATCCAGTTGAGTTGCCAATCCCTATAAGTGCTAATAAACCTGTTACGGTTAGAGAGGCAATTCAAAAGATACAAGACAAGAACCACGACTACATAAAACTAAGAGAAAACCATATTAAGTACTTGAAACTATTGAAAGGTGGACAGTACTGGAAAAATTTACCATTAGAAATCCAAGAAGAGGCTATGGGTAAGTCGTTCCGATTGGGTGGTGGAAAGACTGGTTTTTACAGAAGGCTCTCATGGGACAAACCCTCACCAACTCTCGTCACTTCCCCTACAATGCCAGCCACAATGCTTGTCCATCCAGATGAGATGAGGCCTTTAAGTATTCAGGAGTATGCCTTAATTCAACAATTTCCAGAAGATTGGAAGTTTGCAGGAAATATAGTAAGTATTTATAAACAAATTGGCAATGCTGTACCTGTAGGATTAGGATTTGCTGCTGGCACAGCAATACAAAACCATAGGAACGGAGTTAAAAAACAGAAAGAAAGTATCTTGAATCATTCTCGGTATAAAGAAACTTCTCACTTTGAGTTCATTCCTAACTTTGAGAAAAAGCATCTCCATAAACAAACTGAGCAATTAGATGTGTTCGGGGATAGGCTTCATGAAGATATCCCATTCATAACTGAATAAAAGATAATTTAATTGAACTATTTTTTAATTTTTCGTCCTATCATGCTTTCTCATTATATGGGGTTAAAATCATCTATCAAAAGGTGGGTTTTTAACAAGTAAAAATCCTTTTTGTCTGCGACAAAAACTTTTGACAGAACGTTCGTATCCCTTTACAACTTTTTCTTCTATAACCTCTTTAATCTTCTTCTAAGTAACAAAACATTCCTACCAACTTGATTTTCACCCCATTCCCCTTTTTTTGATAGATAGGACGAAAAAAATCCTATCTCGATTAGTAATTTATTTCTCAAAGAAAGGAGGTGGTGATTCATTATGATCATTAAACTGAACGATGCAAAACAGCCCGTTTCGGATCCTAGACACATATATGAGATGTTAAAGGGATTCTTCAAGACTGTTGATGCCGTTGACCGGGATAAAGAACACTTCTTTGTTTTTCATCTTGACGTACGTAACAAAGTGAAAATCATGGAACTGGTGAGTGTTGGAACATTAAACATGTCGCTGGTACATCCAAGGGAAGTGTTCACAAGGGCAATTGGAAGAAGAACTGCAAGCATCATCCTCGCTCATAACCATCCATCTGAAGAATTGGAGCCGTCGAGAGAGGATCTCATTGTTACACGACGCTTACTTGATGCAGGAAAATTGCTATCTATTGAAGTGCTTGATCACGTTATCTATACATCTAAAGGCTTCCACAGTTTTAAAGAACATGGAGACCTTTAATAACACTTCCGCGGGTGACGAGTAATTGTTACTCGCGGATTTTAAATTATTTAATTTACTAAGAACGGAGGTGATAAACATGAAGCTACTTACTAAAGAAATACTGGAAAGACTTCCTAAGCTTTACGCTACGGAGAACGAAAAAGATCCGATTGTATGGTGCAAGTTCTTTACACCGGATTCAAGTTGGACATGGTACGTTACAGAGTTCGATGGAGAAGATACGTTCTTCGGGCTTGTAGACGGCTTTGAGAAAGAATTAGGCTACTTCAGTCTTAGAGAACTAAAGACTGTAAGAGGTAAGCTCGGATTGCCGATTGAACGAGATATGTTTTTTAAACCGTGTCGGCTTTCGGAGGTTAGAGGTTTGTAATATTTATAGCCGCAGGCGGAAGACTAATATCTTTCGCTTGCGGTTTTTTTATTCCAGGGTCTTTTAGGGGTCTTACCCCTCATTTTGACAAGGGTTTCCGCTTTGCTCCAATAAACTGCGCTTCGCTTGCCCTTGCAAAATTTCACCCTGCTTTTTTAATTTCTTATATGGGAAGTAGGCACGCTACTTCCCAATAAATTATTATAAAATATAGAAAGGAGGTGAAAACATGATAAATCCATTACTAACAAACGAGTTTGAAAATGAAATTTTAGAACTGATAGATAATCAAGACGACTATACTAGAAGTGATTTACAAGGGATAGTCACGGTACTTGTAAATAAGATCATGCAAAAAGGACATGAAATATTGAAGGAATCAGAATAAGATGGTGGAAATGATTATTCCTCTTTTACTTGTTCCCAGATTTCACCGTCTATGAAGTGTCTTTTTACCTGATCTTC
>Ga0210006_1003004_pt1 | contig 10744 bp, 6 predicted proteins | sample CryGey02umfilter_2_FD_185452 | JGI IMG/M metagenome (GOLD analysis project Ga0210006, IMG submission 185452) | Groundwater microbial communities from aquifer in Utah, USA - Crystal Geyser 4/10/14 0.2 um filter (SPAdes) (version 3) | ecosystem: Environmental > Aquatic > Deep subsurface >... | reverse complement strand
TATAAAATTTGTCTAAGTTTTTTTATTAGTGAGGAAGCGATGAATTTAGAAAAGTTGATGTTACCCGACGGGTCAGATATTTATTTTATTTATTGGCTGGCTGGATTAGTGCCGATTTATGATAAGGATGATATTTTTAATAAATTTATAGAAGCCAACATCTGGATTAAAAATTATTTACCTAATTGGGGGGCCGGGGAAGTGAATTACAGGAGAGATGCCGGCAGAAGTTTTTCTCGGTTTTACCGAGACGTGGTTGATATGTTTTTTGGCGGGCTGGAAAGAAGAATCAAAGAAATTCAATTGGAAATAATGCCGAGACAAATAAAAGATATTATGAACATAGACAGTCGGGTGGTGGCCAGTGACAAAATAATAAAACTCCATGTTAATGACAGGAGAGAGGAATATAGAAGTAAGTTAAAAGTTATTTTATGAGGTATTTGGATAAGATAATTGAATACGGGATTTATTTATTAGTTTTTTTACTACCTTGGCAGACGCGTTGGATTATTAAGGCCGGAGAGATGGAATACGCGACTTATAGTTTGTACGGGACGGATATTATTTTACTTGCGGTTTTGTTGTTGTTTGCGGTTTTAAAATGCCAAAAAAAATCCCAAATCCAAAATCCCAAGTTCCAAATAAATCCCAATTTTCAAATCCCAAAATTTTGGTACTTCGTAGGGTTAATTGACCTGTTCATTTTTATTTCTATATTTTTTGCTTCTGATAAATGGCTGGCCCTTTATAAATACGGCTGGTTTTTATTGGGAGTGGGATTGTTTTGGTTAATAGCGAGCGCTAATTATAATAAGGTGAAATTACTTTGGGCTTTGCTGGCTGGAGTTTTTTTGCAAGCTTGTCTTGGCGCTTGGCAATTTTTGTTTCAATCAAGTTTTGCTTCCAAGTGGCTGGGGTTGGCGAGGCACAATCCGGCTGAACTCGGGACTTCAGTTGTGGAAACAATTGGGGCAGATGGCCTTGGCGAAAGATGGCTTCGGGCTTATGGGGGGCTTGATCATCCGAATATGTTAGGGGGAGTGTTGGTGATTGGTGTATTAGTAGTAATTGAGTTGTTCTTAAGAAATTCTAAATCCGAAATCCTCCCGCCACGGCGGGATCCCGCCCCACGGCCCCGCTTTAGCGGAGCCTCGCCTTTGGCCACCGCATTTTGCGGGGTCACGCCAAAGGCGACGACGGGGCGTGGCAAGGCGGTGATAAATCCTAAACAAATTCAAAATTCAAAATTCAAAATTCAAAATACTTTTTTTGTTTTTTTGTTTTTTTGTTTTCTTGTTTTTTTGTTAGCGTTGTTCTTCACTTTTTCCCGCGGGGCCTGGGCTGGGGCCATAGTCGGGATATTATTGATGCTCTTTATATTTTTAATGAAAAAAGATTTTTTAAAGCAAAGAGAACTGTTAAAAATAATTCTAGCTTCCGGCATTTTAATTTTTGTTTTATTTAATTTTTACGGTGATTTAGTTTTAACGCGGTTGTCAAAAGACACAAGACTGGAAATTAAATCAAATACGGAAAGAATGGAATCTTTTGGGCAGGCAAAAAAGATGATAAAAGAAAAATGGCTTTTCGGGGCAGGAATAGGCAATTATACTTTGGCCTTGCAAGAAATGAAACCGGGGCAGGAAAGCTGGAGCTATCAGCCGGTTCATAATGTGTTTTTATTAGTTTGGGCGGAAGTGGGATTCTTGGGATTCTTAGGATTCTTGGGATTCTTAGGATTTTTAGGGTGGAGTTTGATAAGAGGAAAAAAATATTTTGGTTTGTCTATTCTGGCTGCTTTAGTTATAATGATGATGGTTGACCATTGGTATTGGAGTCTGCATTTCGGGGTGATTTTTTTCTTCTTGATAGTCGGGTTGATACTAATTAATGATAAAAACGAAATTAATGAGAGTTGGGTGGAAGCACGAATGAAACGAAATAAAACGAATAGAACGAATTATAATTAAAAATTTGGCGCGAAAGGCGTTCTCATGCGGGAGCGTCTTTTTAATATCTTGCCAAGCGCGGGAGAAATGATAGACTAAAGATATAACTTTATCTATATGTATAAATATAAACAAACAACTTTAAAAAACGGGCTGAAATTGATAACGGTGCCCATGACCGGGACGAAAACCATAACGATTTTGGTAATGGTTAAAACCGGGTCTAAGTATGAAGACAGAAAAAATAATGGCATTTCCCATTTTTTAGAGCATATGTTTTTTAAAGGGACTAAGAAGCGGCCGACGACTTTAGCCATTGCCGGCGAACTGGATAAGGTCGGAGCGGAATTTAATGCTTTTACTTCAAAGGAATATACGGGTTATTGGGTAAAAGTTGACAGCTCAAAAATAAATTTGGCCGTTGATATTGTAAGCGATATGCTTCTTAATTCTAAGTTTGAACAAAAAGAAATTGAGCGGGAAAAAGGAGTGATTATTGAGGAAATAAATATGCGCCACGACAATCCCATGATTCATATTGAAGACGTTTTTGAGGAGTGCCTTTACGGAGACAGCCCGGCTGGGTGGGAAGTGATTGGCGAGAAAAAAACCGTTTCAAAATTGGCTCGGCCGGATTTACTTAATTATCTAAAATCCCAATACGGGACAGGCAGCGTAATTATTTGCTTAGCCGGCAATATCAAAGGCGACAGCGAGAAGTTAATCAGCCGTTATTTTTCCCGTTTAGGAAAAACAGATTTTAAGGATAAAGTGAAAATAAAAGAAAAGCAGGCCAAGCCACAAGTTAAAATTCATTATAAAAAAACCGGTCAGGCCAATATTTCCTTAGGGGTAAGGGGAATTCCAATTGGCCACAAAGATGAATTTATTTTAAAAGTCCTGTCTATTATTTTAGGCGGGTCAATGAGTTCTCGGCTTTTTACGGAATTAAGGGAAAGGAAGGGTTTGGCCTACTATGTCCGGACCCAAGCCGAATTCTATACGGACAGCGGCTATTTAACCACGCAGGCTGGCGTGCCGGTTGAAAAAATTACCGAAGCCATAAAAATAATTTTATCTGAATATAAAAAATTGAAGAATACCTTAGTGAGCGGCAAAGAATTAAGAAGGACCAAAGATTTAATCCGCGGCCGCTCGGTTATAAAATTGGAAGCGTCTGATGATATGGCTGGCTGGTACGCGGAAAGAGCAATCTTGGAAGGTAAAATTTTACCGCCGGAGAATTTTTTTAAAAAGATTGATCAGGTCAAAAGTCAGGATATAAAAAAAGTGGCTAATAAAATTTTTGTAAATAAAGGCTTGAATTTAGCCATTATCGGGCCGTTTAAGGATGAAAGAAGGTTTGAGAGGATTTTAAAGTTTTAGATTAAGTAGATATAGAAAATAAAGAAGGCGAGATTCGCAAATCCCGCCTTCTTTATTTGCCGATTTAATGATTATTAGCTATGATTATAATATGGAAAACCTAATGGAAAATTTAAATAAAGAGCAGTTAAAAGCGGTTATTCATAAAGACGGGCCTTTGTTAATCGTGGCCGGAGCCGGTACAGGAAAAACCACGGTTATTACCCAGAGAATCGCCTATATGATAGAGCAGGGCTGGACAAAATCAGACGAGATTTTAGCTTTAACTTTTACGGAAAAAGCGGCTGGGGAAATGGAAGAGCGGGTTGACCGGTTATTGCCGATGGGCTACCTGGATTTATGGATTTCCACTTTTCACAGTTTTGGCGAAAGAATTTTAAAAGAGCATGGGCTGGATATCGGGTTGCCTAATGATTTTAAATTACTTAATGAATTTGAGCAGTACGCTTTAATAAAAAATAATTTAGATAAATTTGACCTGGATTATTATAGGCCCATGGGCAATCCGACAAAATTTATTAATGCTTTAATAAAACATTTCTCCAGATTAAAAGACGAAGACATTAGCCCGGCCCAGTATTTAGAGTATGCCGGAGAATTGAAGGAGAATTTAGATGGAATGTTAAGCGGAGGAAAGAAAGTTAGAAGTAAGAAGTTAGAAGTAAGAAGTCTGGTTAATAAAGATGGTGTAATAGATAAAGATATAGCGGTGCAAGAGGTGGCCAGGATAAACGAAGTGGCGAATGCTTATCATGTTTATCAGCAATTACTCCTGGACAGCAATGCTCTAGATTTTGGGGATTTAATAAATTATGGCCTAAAATTATTCAGGCAGCGGCCGGCAATTTTAGAAAAATATCGGAAGCAATTTAAGTATATTTTATTGGACGAATTTCAGGATACTAATTGGGCGCAATATGAACTTATAAAAATGATCGCCGGCCCGAAGAATAATTTGGTGGTGGTTGGCGACGATGACCAATGTCTGCCGGGCGATAGGATTGTGCTGACTAAATTAGGCAAAAAAAGGATAGACAGAATAAGGGTTGGCGAAGAAGTCGCGACCGCGGTTGGCAAAGGTTATTTAAGTTATTCTAAAGTTAATCAAGTAAATAGAAATAATAAAAAAGTTAGACTATTAACTTTTAGGACGAAAAATGGCAATAAAATTACCGTGACAGATAACCACAAGATGTTTTGCTTTATTCCTTCGAGCCAGCGGCGGCCGTCAGGCGGCAAGAGGAGGATTTATTATTATGTTTATTTAATGCATAAAAAAGAATTAGGCTGGCGTTTAGGGATTACCAGAGATTTAGCGGTTAGATTAAGGTTAGAAAGATCCGCTGACCGGATCGTAGCCATTCAAGCTTTTGGGAGCGAGGAAGAAGCCCGTTATAATGAAGCATTACTGTCTTTAAGATATGGTATTCCCACGGTTTGTTTTCAGGAAAGAGAAGGCATGATGACAAAAAATAAATGGAGTGAAAAGTTGTATAAAGATTTAGATGTAGAAAAAAATGTTATTCGGCTGGCCGATGATTTGGGTATAAATTTGGAGGCCCATCAGGTTTGTTTAGATGGAGTTAATAGAGGCAAGAAAGTAAGAATAAAAATTAATTTAGAGATGTGTTATAGAAATTATCGCTCAAAGTTTGCCCAGGGAATATTTTTAAAAAATCCCAAAGTAGAACATCTTTTGTCAGTTGAAACCAGCCACCAGCCAACCCTTAAAAAATTAGAGAGGCTGGGCTTTCGCTTATCTAAAGCAAAAAAAGGGAAAAGACTTAGGCTGGCCAGCACGAATTTATTTTATTTAGGAGAAATTGCCAAGAAAATAGAGAGAGAAACAGGCGGGATTATTGAAAACAGCGCCAAAATCGGTCGGACCAATATGGCTCATAAAAAAGCTTTGATTATTCCGGCCAGCAACATATTGCCGGGGATGTTTTTGCCGGTGGTTGCCAAGAAAGGAATAATTTATGAGCAAGTGGAAAAAAGAGATGAAAAAATTAAGGAGTTGGCGATTTATGACTTAGAAATAGACAAGACTCATAATTTCATAGCGGATGATGTTGTTGTTCATAATTCTATCTATAAGTTCCGCGGCGCTTCGGTATCTAATATTTTGCAGTTTAAAAAAGATTATCCGCAGGCCGAGCAGATTTTTTTAGTAAATAATTACCGCAATAAGCAAAATATTCTGGATTTGTCCTATAAATTCATAAAACAAAATGACCCGAACCGGCTGGAATATCAGCTTAACAAGAAAGCAATCACCGCCAAGGCGGGACAGGGAAAACAAGAAAGCAAAAAAACAGAATTAAGTAAAAAGCTGGTGGCTGATAATAAAGGAGAAGGGGTGATTGAGATTATAGAAGGGAAAGATTTGAATGAAGAAATAAGATTAATAATTGAGAAAATCGCGGATTTAAAGATTAAGGACAAAAATTCTACCTGGGACGATTTTGCGATTTTAGTCCGGGCGAATGAAAGCGCTAAGGAAATTTGTTCCTTTTTAGCCGCGGCCGAGCTGCCTTACCAATTTTTATCTTCTCGGGGTTTATATACTAAGCCGGTGATAATGGATATAATCGCTTATTTAAAATTATTGGACGATTATCATGAAAGCATTGCCGCTTATCGGGTTTTGAATCTGCCGGTTTTTAACTTTACCTACAATGAATTGGTTAATTTTAATTATTGGGCAAACAAAAAAGCCTGGTCGCTTTATGAAATTTTGCGCAATGTTTCTACCTTAAATTTGGGGATAGAAGTGCAGAAAAAAGCAGACACGGTTCTGTCTTTGATTGCTAAACATACCGTTTTAACGAGGGAGAAAAATGTTGGCGAAGTAATTTTATCTTTCCTTAACGACAGCGGTTATTTAAAATATTTAACTAGCCAAGATGAGCAAAAAAGCCGGGAGACAGCTAGCTACCTTAACCAGTTTATGAAAAGGGCGGGAGAATTTGAAAAAGGCAGTGATGATAAAAGCGTTAAGGCGTTTTTGAACCAATTGCAGATGGAAATTGACGCGGGCGAAGAAGGAACCATGCCGGTTGACCTTGAAGCCGGACCGGAAACCATAAAAGTGATGACGGCTCACGGAGCGAAAGGATTAGAGTTTAAGTACGTTTTTATTGCCGGCCTTGTGGATAAGCGTTTCCCGACGATTGAAAGAAGCGAGCAGATTGCCATTCCGGATGCTTTAGTTAAGGAAATTTTACCCGAAGGCGATATTCATTTAGAAGAAGAAAGGCGGCTTTTTTACGTAGCTATGACGCGGGCAAAAAGTGATTTATATTTTTCCTGGGCGCCTGATTACGGGGGTGTAAGAGAGAAAAAGCCTTCGCGGTTTTTAAAAGAGTGCGGGCTGGTTCAAAAAAGCAAGAAAGCAAGAAAGCAAGAAAACAAGGATTTTGAGGCAAATATTTTAGAAACGAAAACCTTTGTTCCTAAAAAAAGCGAAACCGCAGGGCTGGTAATTCCGTCTTATTTTTCCTATACGCAATTGGCGGCATTTTCTAATTGCCCTTACCAATACCGTTTTGCCCATATTTTAAGAATCCCGGTCCGGGGTAAGCACGTCTTTTCTTTTGGTAAAACTCTGCATATTACTTTACAGAAATTATTTAGTTTGGTTGAAGAAAGAAAGAAGCGGGAGCAGACGGATCTGTTTGGTTCTTCGGCAGGCTCAACGCAAGCAACCAAAAAAAATGTTAAAATCAGTTTGGAAGAAATTTTAAAATTATATGAGCAGAGCTGGATTGATGACTGGTATAAAGATAAAACAGAAAAAGAGAGACATAGAAAAAAGGGCAAGGAAATTTTGAAGCAGTTTTATGAAAAGTATCAGGGTAACTGGCCAAACGCTATCTTTCTGGAAAAGGGTTTTAACACTAAAGTTAAAGTCGGCGATGAACTGTACACCGTGCGCGGAGTAATAGACAGGATTGATGAGGTAGACGGCCACCGCCAAGGCGAGGCAGGCCACCGCGGCAACGGGGCAAGCGGGACAGGGAAAATAAAAATTATTGATTATAAAACCGGAAATCCAAAGGATAAATTAATTTTTGAAGAAAAATATCAGCTTTTGATTTACCAGTTAGCGGCCAAAGAAATTTTCCGGCAGGAAATAGACTGTCTAGCCTTTTATTATTTGGATAACAATACCGAGGTTAAATTTTTAGGCAGTGAGGATGAGCTGGAAAAAACAAAAGAAAAAATTGTCGCCACTATCGCCGAAATAAAGAAAGGCGAATTTCCGCCCAGGCCGTCAGCACTTTGTAGATTCTGCGATTTTTTTGAAATTTGCGAATTCAGAAAGATATAATGCTAATATCGCGAATGAATGCTAATGACGCTAATAATGCGAATGCCACGAATATCGTATTCGTAATTTGCGGCATTCGCATTACCCTTCAAAACGTTTAAAAATTACCGAAATATTTGTCACCGCCACTATTAATTTATATTGAAGCGGGACCCCGCCAGCGGGCGGTGGCATTAATGGTTCACTAAAATGTTTAAAAATAAATTAACGTCTTGAACATATGGATATAATTTCCCACGCTTTGTGGACAAATCTGATTTTTAAAGAACTGCCGCTGGAGCAGAGAGGCCTGGCGGTTTTATTTGGCGTTTTACCGGATTTCATTAGTTTCTCTTCCTTGACTGTTAGGCATTTTATCAAAAAGACTCTTCATTTTGAAGCTCCGCCTCTGGCAACCATACCCGGGTATGTTTTTAAACTTTATAACGTTACCCACAGTTTAGTTATTTGGCTGGCGATATTTTTAATTTTAAAAATCTTAGGTTTAGAGCTGGCGGTAGTTATTTTTTACGCCTGGGGGCTTCATATATTTTTAGATATTTTTACCCACACGGAAGAATTTTTTCCTACCCCGATTCTTTGGCCGTTTTCCCGTTTTCATTTTTCCGGCATAAACTGGTCAAATAAATGGTTCATGCTTTTTAATTACGCGGTTTTGCTGTTTTTGTATTTAGTGTTTTATTTCTAGATTACAAATTACAAATCTCTTACAAATTTATAAATCGGGTTTGTGAATTCTGAAGAAAGTGGTAAGATTGAAATATAAAGAGTGTCGCGGAGCGTAGGAACTAAAATATGAGCAAGAAGATTGCATTCAAGAGCGATAGATTTAAAAAAAACAGAGGCGGATATTCCCGTTGGTTGTTGTTAAGCTGCGAAAAATGTAAAAATCCCGTTTTGCTTTATCAAAAGGATGGTCCGGGAATTCTCAAACGTCTCTATATTGATAGAATCGTTGTTTCTAAAATTCTTGCAGACAGAAATTTAACCTGTAAAAAATGTAAAAAGGTGCTTGGCATTTGGACAGTATATCAAAAAGAAAATCGGCCAGCCTATAGATTATTTGTTGGCGCAATTGTGAAAAAAATTTTTAAGGGAAATAAGTTACCGAAAATTAATTTTTAGTTCCGCGGGCGCTTAGATAAGATCAAATATGGCAAGCAAACAACCCCAAAATTTAAAAGAAAGAATAATAAATCCGGAAGAATTGGGCAATGATAAGGCCCTGGATTTAACTTTGCGGCCGAAAAGATTAGGTGAATATGTGGGCCAGGACAAAATTAAGGAAAGCTTAAAAATTACCATGGCCGCGGCCCAAGGCCGGGGCGAGCCGATTGAGCACGTGCTCCTGCATGGCCCGGCCGGTTTAGGAAAAACCACTTTAGCGCACGTTATTTCCAATGAATTGGGCGCTAATATTAGAATTACTTCCGGCCCGGCCATTGAAAAAAGCGGGGATTTGGCGGCAATTCTAACTAATTTAGGCGAAGGCGATATTTTATTTATTGATGAAATTCACCGCTTGAATAAAACGATTGAAGAGATTCTTTATCCAGCCATGGAAGATTATGCTTTGGATATTATAATTGGCAAAGGGCCGTCCGCCCGGACTTTGCGCCTTGATCTGCCGCATTTTACTATAATCGGCGCCACCACTAAAGTAAGTTTACTGTCCTCTCCTTTGCGGGACCGCTTTGGCCTTACTTACCGCCTGGATTTTTACGGCTTGGAAGATATTAATAAAATTATTAGCCGGAGCGCTAATATTTTAGGAATAAAAGTTAAACCGGAAGCCGCGGTTATTATTGCCGAGCGCTCCCGCCGCACCCCCCGCATTGCCAACCGGTTATTAAAAAGAGTCCGGGATTATTGCCAGGTCAAAGGAAACGGGGAGGTGGAGGACAAGACCTGCCAGGAAGCTTTTAAAATATTAGATGTAGATGAATTGGGGCTGGACTGGATTGACCGGAAAATTTTAGAAACGATTGTTGAGAAATTTAACGGCGGGCCGGCTGGCTTAAACGCTATTGCCGCGGCCACCGGGGAAGAAATGGCCACGATTGAAGAAATTTACGAGCCGTATTTAATGCAATTGGGCTTTATTGACCGCTCTCCCCGCGGTCGGATCGTGACTGATATCGGCTATAAGCACCTTGGTCGAAAAAGAGAAGAACAGAATAGGTTAGTTTAGTATAATTTCTAATTCCTCCCGCCACTTTATTATAATCTATAGTGGGCGGGATCCCGCTAGGGCGGTGATAATTCACCTAATTTCTAATAAAAATTAAAAATCCAAAGCTCAAATGTCAAATAAATTTCAAATGCCGAAATCCCTGCCTGCGCCGAGGCTTCGGCAGGCAGGCAAAACTGTTTTTGATATTTTCCCGCCACATTATTATAAAGTTTATAGTGGGCGGGATCCCGCTGAGGCGGTGAGAATTTTGGATTTGATTTGTCATTAGGATTTTGACATTTGACATTTTATTAGAAATTAGAAATTGTAATTTAGAAATTTTAAGTTATGACTTTTCCTTTATACATTTTTCTAATTATTTATCTTGTCTTTCTGCTGGGCTGGCTGATATTCAGTTTTATCGCGATTTATCATATGTTTAAATACGGTTTTTTAAATCTGATCACTTTTTTTACGGTTTTTATTTATATCGCTATTTCTTTCCTGATGCTGGCTGTTTCTTATAAATATTTAAGCCAGGTTGACTGGCGAACCAACGTCACACTTTTTGGAGATTTATCCCGCACCTTTTAGGATACTATGCTTGCTTGTGGTGAGGTTTTAAAAATTAAATTTTGGGGTGAAGATCTAATGCACTATTAGAAAAGGTGCGGGATTTACTAAATTTAGAATTTTCTTTTTAAATAGCTTATGCTTTTCCTTTATCGCCTGCCGGGAAAACTTCCCGATGAAAAAATTATAAAAGTATTAAGGCGGGATGTTTTTATTCTAATTAAAAAAATCCTGTTTTTTACTTTGCTTTTCGTTCTGCCTCTAATACTTTTTTACCTCGTAGTTTCTTCTATCTATCCAAATATTCTTTATGGCCAGGTTTCCTAT
>Ga0210006_1002998_pt1 | contig 10759 bp, 8 predicted proteins | sample CryGey02umfilter_2_FD_185452 | JGI IMG/M metagenome (GOLD analysis project Ga0210006, IMG submission 185452) | Groundwater microbial communities from aquifer in Utah, USA - Crystal Geyser 4/10/14 0.2 um filter (SPAdes) (version 3) | ecosystem: Environmental > Aquatic > Deep subsurface >... | reverse complement strand
CTAAGCTCTTCAGGAACATTAACGTTGCTACCCGCCACCACTTTAGCGTCGGCGTACAAGGTTTTTAGTTCACTTTCGGTCATTTTCTTTAACTCGGACTCACCAAATCCCATTGTCATCAGCTCTCTGATCATCTCGGGCGCTGTTTTTTCTATTTGCTCAACGCCGCCAGTGTCTTTAATATTGCCACAGTTCTCACCAACGCAATTGGGATCAGAGCCGGCAAGCACTTCATCCTTGTCAGTAACACCATCAGAGTCACTATCGTCTAAATACGGCGAGGTGTTATAGATATATAGCTCCAGATAGTCCGAAAGGCCGTCATTATCACTATCAACTTTCTTTAATTTTTCCATTTTTTCCGTTTCCGTTAAAAAAAGATTATCATGCTGTTCGTTACTGTTGGTATTTTCCTTAATTTGCAGAGCAAACGGTGCAGCAATATTTTTTTGCACCTGCCAAAACGCAAAACCAAAAACACTGACGGCTATAACAAAGACCGCCAGGTAAGACAACTGTTTTTTTCTGAATTCCATCATCTTGTCATCTAACTATTACCACCAAATTATAATAAATAATTATCATTACGTCAAAGACTTGATTGTCATAATTAGCCAGTAGTGTATCGGGTGCTTAATCCATCTCCTCTTTGTCACACTATATCAATCCGATTCCCCGGTACTCTGATTTCCTGATCTCCCGATTCCAGCGCTAGCTTTCACCACCCGCTGCGCAAGCGCTAGCGTGGCGAGATGGCGGATGAGGAGGAGTCTCTCAGCTTGTCTGAGCGCCTGACGTTCATTCTTTAGTAATAGTGTTTCCTGCATCCGTGCTGATAGTAAAAAATAAGTCTCTATCATTGACGGAATTAGGTCACCGAACATTTTTTGTAGTAGTGTGCTTCGTGCTGGGCGGGTATTAACGTTTACCGCTCGCATCCTGCCCGCTCGCCTCGCTGGAGCTTCAGCGTAAGCGGGGAGGCAGTCGCGAGAGATTTCTCCCCAGCCTTTCGCGAAAGGCTGGATCGAAATGACTAGGTCCTTGGGTGGCCAAACAGCGCTAGCTTCCGCCACCCGCTGCGCAAGCGTTAGCGTGGCGAGATGGCGGACCCGCCTCTGGCGGGCAAAACCACGTTTGTCATCCAATTAACCAGGTTCCATAATTTCCGGATATCCTGATTCCCCGGTACTCTGACCATCATCAATCTACTCATACACCTCACTGGCCAAAGACAACCATTGATCCAAATATAAGTCTTGAGCTCGAGCCATTTCATTAATCTTTAATTTTTTGAGAATTTTAATAACTTCTTTTTTTTCACAGTGCCAACTGTTGCTTAAATTATTAACTAAAGTTTTCCGCCGACCAGCAAAGCTGGCTTTCAGTAAAGACCAAAAATCTTGTTCTGTTAACTTAGCTTTCTTCAATTTCTTAATATAATCGTCATTAATTATAATATGCAGTAGTGCGGAATTAACATCCGGCTCTGGCCAAAAACTACTACTGGGCACCATAGTCACAATTGTTGGTTGGCCATAAAATTGCACACTGAGTGACAATAAACTGCGTTGACCGTTCTTGGCCACTACTCGTTGGGCCACTTCCCGCTGGACCAAAATTAACAAATCCTTGGGTTTGGGATCGTAACTTAAAAATTTTCTCAACAGTCGTGAAGTTATCTGATAAGGGATATTGGCAATCACCCGATAACTTTTGCTGCCCAACTGTGCCAATAATTCAGCGTTCTTAATAGTTAAAATATTATTAGTAACTACTTCAATGTTTTGATAAATATTTCCTAGTCGCGTAATAGCCAATGCTGCTCGCGGATCCATTTCCACCGCCAATACTTTTTTCGCTCGACTGGCTAGCTCTTTGGTTAAAACACCAAAACCCGGTCCAACTTCAACTATGTGATCCGTTTTTTTTATCTTCGCCGTACTAATAATCTCTGCCAAAACTTCGGCGTCAATCAAATAATTCTGACCCATTTTTTTACTGGGTTCTAGATCATACTGGGCACACAAATTCTGAACTTCGGTTAATAAATCCATATTTAAAGTAATAAGTATAGTAAGGCAAACAACGCCGCTAAAACAAAACTGACATAAAATGGTATCAGGGCACCACTGATAATAAATAATAATAAACACATAATTCCGGCCATTGCTACCTTGCCCACCGCTAGCGTCATTTCCAAAAATAAAACCTGGTGAATAGCTTCTGGCCGTCTGGATTCGCGATAAAACATGGTAATCATTGGTACCAAAATAGTATTTTTGGTCATCTGAGAAACAGTATCGGTCATCAAAACACCTAAGGGTCTCGCAATAGCCAGTCTCGCCAACCAATTAAGAAAATAAAAACAAGCGCCGATGTGCAGTATTTTTCCCGCTTCGGTTTTGTCTGACAAACGACCAACGATTAAAGTCACTACCGCCGTTACCAGAGTACCAATCGCCACCAAGCCACCGATGGATAAAAAGTCCGTAACATAAAGAGAAATAAAAATAGGCCACACCACCAAAGCGATTAACTCCTCGCCAAAACCTAAATAACCGAAGAATTTATGCCGATTGGCTTTTCGCCAAACAGCTTTAATTTCCGTGAGGTAATGCACGGGCTCGGACTGGAAAACTTCTTTGGTCAATAGCATTGGTACATTAGATAACATCATAATTAAGGCTACGGTAATGAATAGCGCATTAAAACCCCACTGCGATAATATCCAACCACCAAGTATCGGGCCCACAACATAATTGAGGGAACTTAAGATATACAAAACGCTAATTTCTCGACCTTCCTCCTCAGAAGCAGAATACTTGGCAAAATTAGAGTGGTAAGCTGGCCAATACACGGACTTCTGAAAAGCATAGACGATTGGTGTAATATAAAAAAAATAAGAATACTGTCCTATTAAGTACATGCATAAATATAGCAATACCCAAAAAAAGGTACCATAAAAAATGGTATGTTCATAGCCATATTTCTCCGAAATCATGGCTCCCAATGGTAAGAAGAAAAAATAAGCAACATAAACAAGCAACCAAAAAAACATAATCTGCTGCAAGGAGTAGCCTAAATGATATAAATAAATTGGCTCAAAAATAAAAATCAAGGCCAAGCCAAAGTTCAAAATCAATGTTGAGCTATAAAGCTCTTTGACTTCGGGTTGCATCCGGGCTGGTAAAAAATGCAAAAGACGGTGAGTAATGTGGGGCATAAGATAAATTGCTAATTAAAGATACTTAACTATATTATACCATTATTAATCACACCTCCATTTGACAACCTCGTTTTCTGGGCGTAAAGTTTGATCAATTAGTTTTTTCACATCACAAATTATTGGAGGCGTTATGCATCTATTCCGTTGGCTGATTGCCAGTATCGATCAGATTAGCGAAATTAAAGATCGCTATTTGCAAAGCGCTATTAGAGTTTGGGCACACAATTTAAAACTTCGCTATCGGGCAAAAAAAATGTTTTGGTATGAACAGTACATTGGTTTCGTTATTGAACCACTAATCATTAAGGATATAGTTAATCCACCAAACTTGATTACCCTGATTCGTATTATCTTGACTGGCGTAGTAATGCTTTTACTGTTCAATCAGTCTTATGGGCTAGCGGTTATTATTTTCATTATCGCCAGCTTTCTTGATCTGATTGACGGACCAATGGCCCGAGCCCTGGGCATGATCACTAACACTGGTAAAATGCTCGATCCGCTGGCTGATAAAATATTGTTAGCTTCGGTATTGATTCCCTTGGGCTATCATAATTTACCTAGTTGGCTCTTTTGGTCCATTGTCAGCTTGGAGTCATTTCTTATTATTATCGCCACAATAAAAATAATAATCAGGCATTTGCCCTACACCATGGCCACCCAAGCCAACATACTCGGGAAAATAAAAATTATTCTGGAACTAGTAGGTGCGGGTCTACTAATTATCATTGACTTGGCGCCCACCACCTTCCGCGTAATGGCTATTGGCTTATTGACACTCGCCCTGCCCTTTGCTCTTGGTTCAACTCTTGGTTATCTTTTTAGTATCAAAAAAATCCGTTGATTAATATCAGCGGATTTATTTTTTTCATATTTACCTCTCTCCTTCTCAATCCTGTCCCATGATAACCCGATACACCGACTCCAGCATTAGCTTCCGCCGCCCGCTGCGCCAAAGCGCTAGCGTGGCGAGGAGGCGGACCCGCCTTTGGCGGGCAAACGACTAATGCAATACCCACTTAACTGTCACACCGAGCTAGGACCCGGTGTCCAGTACATATCTTATGCTAATATGACTCAACGAAAAATAAAAACAATTCTCAGCTGGTTTACTGATTACCGATTACCCAATAATCTGATTCTAGCTCACACATTCTACAATACAATATTAACCAATCGGCCAGGAATATAAATAATTTTCTGAGGTTTGCTCCCATTCAAATATTTTTGAACTTTTTCTGATTGGGCAATAATGTTGGATAAGTCTTTTTCTTTTGTTTCCCGACTAACGATCAATTTATCTCGTACCTTACCATTAATTTGCAGCACTAATTCAAACTCCGAGTCAATCAATAAACTACTGTCATGAACTGGCCAGCTGTTACGAAAGATCGATTCCTGATGGCCAGTAATTGACCACATCTCTTCGGCTAGGTGAGGCGCCAGGGGTGATAGAACAATTAAGAATTTCTGCCACGTCTCCTGATCCATTTTATCATTACAGTCATTCAAAAAAATCATCATGGCAGAAATAGCTGTATTGAAATGAAAATTCTCAATATCATCACCAACTTTTTTAATTAATTTATGTAGACTTTTAATAACCTGCTCCGATGACTCACTAACTATTTCTATATTATAAATACGATCTAAAAATCGACGAACGCCAATGATGCTTTTTGTATCCCACGGTTTAGCATCTTCCAACGGACCCATAAACATCTCATAAAGACGCAGAGTATCAGCTCCAAATTCTTGAATGATATCATCGGGATTAATGACATTACCGCGCGACTTGGACATCTTCTCTCCATCGGGACCCAAGATCAGCCCCTGATTGATTAACTTTTGAAATGGCTCCGCTACTGGCACCAAACCCAAATCAAACAAAACCATATTCCAAAAACGCGAATACAATAAATGCAAAACAGCATGCTCAGCACCACCAACGTACATATCAACTGGTAACCAATATTTTAGTTTTTCTGGCTCTGCAAAATTAGTATTATTATGCGGATCAATAAACCGTAACCAATACCAAGACGATCCTGCCCATTGCGGCATAGTATTGGTTTCACGTTTAGCTGCCTGACCACAAACTAGACAAGTGGTTTTCACCCAATCAGTAATAGTAGCTAGCGGCGACTCACCGGTTCCGGTTGGCTCATACTTTTTTACTTCCGGTAAGGTAATGGGCAGTTGATCCTCTGGTACTGGCACAATACCAGGTACCACCAACTCAATCTCCCAAGCTATTAATCCATTTTTGTTAATTCGGTCCAAATAGTCTGGTGTATATGAATATCCCCTCTCTAATTCTACTATATCTTTTGGCAAGGGGTCTGGAGCATAAATCTTAGCTAATACTTCCTGATTGTTAAATAGTGTTGGCAAATCTTTGAATTGCCAAACATTCTTCACTTGGCAGTACTGCACTTCCTTGGTTATTTTATTAGTAGCTTGTAAATAATCACCAACTTTGATAGCACCAAAATAGCGCTCTGGTTCTTCCGGATTTAAAACCCTAGTTTCAACTGTTTTAAAACCAGAAATCAATCGCAACCTAGTTGATTGCTCGTAGAAATTAATATGCTTAGCTTGTTGAATAATTTGTTCCCGACAGTTAGCGCAATGTACTAATGGTATTGGTTCGCCCCAATAACGCTGACGGGAAAAAACCCAGTCGCGCAGTTTATAATTCACGGCCTCCCGACCGACTTCTTTTTGTTCTAACCATTGAATAATCTGTTTTTTAAATTCAGTAGTTGGCAAACCATTAAACTGACCAGAATTAATAGCTGTACCGTCTTGGGTAAAAGCCATTTCCGTAATGGCGTTTTCTACAACTTTAACTATTGGTAAATTATACTTTTTGGCGAACTCCCAATCGCGTTGGTCGTGCGCTGGTACTGACATAATAGCGCCAGTGCCATAGCCAGCCAGAACATAATCAGCTAACCAAATCGGCAACTGCTCACCATTCACTGGATTAATGGCATAACAACCTTGAAGCTCTACACCTGTTTTGTCTTTATTTAAATCAGTTCTTTCCAAATCCGATTTATTCTTCGCTTGCTGAATATAATTTTCTACTTCTTTAATATTAATAATCTGTTCTCTAATCTTCGTCACTAACTCATGCTCGGGTGCCAACACCATGAAAGTTACCCCAAATAAAGTATCGGGCCGAGTAGTAAAAACTTCTAGCTGATATTTGAAGTCCTGAGCGTTATTTAATTGCACCCTGAATTGGACTTTGGCGCCGACCGAACGACCGATCCAATTACGCTGCAAGGCTTTAATAGAATCGGGCCAATCAAGATGATCCACGCCCATTAATAATCGGCCAGCATAAGCGGTGATTTTCAATAACCACTGCTTCATATCTTTCTTTACTACCACTGTATGACAACGATCACATTTTCCGCTTACGACTTCTTCATTAGCCAAGCCAGTTAAACAAGATGGACACCAATTAATCGGCACCACCGCCTCATAAGCCAACCCTCTCTTAAACAACTGAAGGAATATCCACTGCGTCCAACGATAATAATTTGGATCGGTAGTATCTACTTCCCTACTCCAATCATAGGAAAGACCCAACGACTGAATTTGCTTCTTGAAATTAGCCACATTATTCGCTGTTGTTTCTTTTGGCTGAGTACCAGTTTTAATAGCATAGTTTTCTGCCGGTAAACCAAAGGCGTCCCAACCCATCGGATGCAAAACATTGAACCCGCGATAACGCAAATAGCGACAGTAAATATCAGTAGCCGTATAACCCTCCGGGTGACCGACATGCAAACCCTGACCAGATGGATAGGGAAACATATCTAGCACATACTTCTTCGGAGCAGAATCAAAATCCCGAGCTTGATATAAATCACTGCCGAGCCATTGATTCTGCCACTTTTTTTCTATTTCTTGATGATTGTATTTATTCATAAAACTTAATTCAGTTTAACAAAATTGGCTGAAAAATTCAATGTTTAAAAAAAGCCCTGCCAATTGCTTAGCAGGGGTGTTTAACGATTTATCAACAAAGAACAAAAAAAATGGAGTACCGACCTTCAATACGAATAGCTAGTTTAGGGACCGAACAAGGTCTACTAGTTCAGTCCGAAATTAGTTGCCGTGAATACTCGTTTCTTGATAGCAATGTGCGGTAATATTTATTTCGTCGAGTAATTCGAGACGACAACCAATATTCACTGGTAGGAATACAAACATTGATCCTCCAATATATTGGTGTGTTATTAATACTAAATCAAAGACCATAAGCTGTCAATGTTTTGGGTTCAACACCGGGAGTTGGCAACTCCCGGTGTTGACTTTTGTTATTGACAAGATGTGGCCATTGTATTATATTTCTAATCACTGAACTTAATAATTATTAGCATTTTAGCTTTCTTTGATTGTTTAAACTCTGCTAATAATTTTAGGAAAAAACAAAGAGTATTTCTTTGCGCCTCCGACAATTAGCACTTAAATCTTTACTACTTGCTATTCAATCCTTGAAAGTTATTTCTCAAGGAACGTGGCAAGTATTTTTATTTATCACTAAACCCTCGCAATGGCTGGCTAAAGGTGTCTTTAAAATAATAATTCTACCAATCTACTCACTAAGTTTCAAAATAAAATTTAGAGTCATTGATCTTTTCCAACGACGAAATAGTTGGCCGGCCAAAGTTAATTCTTTTTCCGCGCTCATCCTTTTCTGCCTACTTTTAATCTTTTCCCTTTGGCAAAGCGTCCAAGCGGCCGATATTTGGCCGGAAGATTTTGGTAAAAATAATATCATCTATACTTTAACCAGGCACGATGATGACCTCCTAGATAATGAGAATATTATTGAGGGACCGCTCGATCCCAAATCACTGACTTGGCAACAAGAGGAATTACATCCCGACGCTCTCAGCGAAGAAGATTTAAATATCAATCAAGATTTTCCGCTGTCTGTCGATGAACTATCAGCTTTAACTCCTGATGCTTCAGCGCTAGAAGCACTAGAGCTACCAATTATCTCTTTGGCCTCTGCCAAGAGAACCAGCATTGCTATTTATGAAGTACAAACCGGTGATACGCTTTCTGGGATCAGTAATAAATTTGATTTGCACCTATCAACTATTCTCTGGACTAATAATCTGACGGCTTACAGTATGATCAAGCCAGGACAAAAATTAAAAATATTGCCGGTTGACGGTTTATTATATGTTGTTAAAAAGGGTGATACCTTAGATAAAATTGCTAAAACCTATCAGTCCAATATTGATAAAATTCTGGAATTCAATCGTTTGCAATCCATTGAACAAATTGCCATTGCTCAAGAGTTAATTATACCCGGTGGCATCAAACCAACAGTCTATATGCCACCATCTACCAGTCGCTCTATTGCTAATGTCTTTACGACACCAAGCAAAACCAGAAAGGGTGCCGAATCTGGTGGTCGTTTTATTTGGCCGACTTCTGTTCGTCGTATTACACAGTATTTCCGCTACCGTCACCCTGGCCTGGATATTGGCAATCGAGTCGGCGAACCAATTTATGCTGCCGAGAGTGGTAAAGTGGAAGTCGCTGGCTGGAATCGTGGCGGTTATGGTAACTATGTAATTATTAACCATGGTAACGGTATCAAAACTCTCTATGCACATGCTTCTAAACTATATGTTCGTCCCGGACAAACAGTCGCTCGTGGTGAAGCCATAGCTGCCATTGGCAGTACTGGTCGCTCTACTGGTCCTCATCTGCATTTTGAGGTACGAACGGATAATGTTCGACAAAATCCCTTACTTTATGTGAAATAAACTACTAACAACTGGCGTTAATGTTACGCCCTGTTCGTCAATTAACAGGGCGTTTTTATTATATTTGTGTTATAATTTTACTACTTAAATAATAAATAGCGATTTATGCTCAAAAAGATCATTCAGAAAAAAACTAACGAATTTCTCGCTGATCTTAAAATTAATAAACCTAAAAAAGTAGAACCCACAAAAGTTGAGTATTACCATGGGGTGGAGGGACTGAAAAAAATTTACCAAAAAACTCTTAATGCCAATAAACCAATCTACGCCATTAGTGCAGTAATTCCGGAAATTGACAAAGAATTCTATCACTGGGCTGAGGAGTACTATATACCAGAAAGAACCAAGAAAAAAATTTTTGCGAAGGTCATTGCCCCAGCTAACTATTTCTCCTCTGATTATGCTCAACAAGATCAGAAATACTACCGCAAGACACTTCTGATCCCACAAGATAAGTTTCCCATCTCTATTGAAATTAATATTTTCGGTAATAATGTCGCTCTCACTTCCTTTAAGTCTAATGAACTGCTTGGAGTTTTAATCAAAAGCAAAGAAATCGCTCAAACCATGAAAGTATTTTTTAACCTAGCGTGGGAACGCGGTCTAGATTACCAAGAAGAAATGAAAAAACGTTTCTAAAATTATATTATCATGATGGAATTTAATAATATTGCTATTTCCGTTGACCAACTGTGGCTCAATATGATCCAAGATGTTTTTTTAGCTTGGTGGTATATCATCCCACCGCTTTTGCTCGTACCGCTGGTACCTCAGGCCTGGCTCTGGTGGCGACAGGAAATGTGGGAAGCCAAACAACAATATATTGTTTTGGAAATTACCCCACCACCAGTAGTAGAAAAGCCCTTTAAATCCATGGAACAAGTAATGGCTAATTTTTGGGGTATTTACAGCTCTTTAGGATTAGTAAAAATTATCAGTAAGTGGGCCAAGGGCAGAAAAATGTACTATCTTAGTTTGGAAATAGCTTGTATCAAGAATGAAATCCGTATGTATATTCGGATTCTCAAAAATCATCGCGATACAGTAGAAGCTTCCATCTATTCTCAATTTCCCGATGCGGAAATTAAGGAAGTCTATGACTACATTGAAAACGCACCCATACAATCGCCTTACGGTAACTGGGATCTTTATGGTTTTGATGAAATGTTAATCAAGCCGGATGTGTACCCTATTAAAACTTACGCTAATTTTTTTGAAGAAAAAGCCGATCAAAATCGTGAGGAAAAAAGAATCGACCCCATCAATGCTCTTTTTGAAGGACTAAGTAAATTAAAAGCCAATGAGCAAATTTGGTTACAATTCCGCATTGAACCAGCCACTAACAATGATAATAACTACTTGGATCGGGGAAAAAAATTAATTGATCGCCTTACTTATCGGACAGCCAAAAATAAAAATAAACAAACCGAGGCGGAAAGTTTTCTCCCACCAGAAATGAAATTGACCGCCAAGGAAAAAGAAACGGTTAATGCTATTGAAAATAAAATTAGCAAACAGATATTTCAAACTGCCATTCGCTGTATTTATTTCGCTGAAAAAAGTGTTTATGAAAGAGGTCGGAGAACTTTAGCCGAACAGTTTTTTTCGGGCTTTTCCACTCAGGATTTAAACAGTATGAAAAAGTGGAAAAAAACAAAAACTCGCATCTATAACTTCTTTACCAATCGCCGCCTCTTTGTTCGTAAACGAAATATCATTCGTCGTTATA
>Ga0210006_1002994_pt1 | contig 10771 bp, 10 predicted proteins | sample CryGey02umfilter_2_FD_185452 | JGI IMG/M metagenome (GOLD analysis project Ga0210006, IMG submission 185452) | Groundwater microbial communities from aquifer in Utah, USA - Crystal Geyser 4/10/14 0.2 um filter (SPAdes) (version 3) | ecosystem: Environmental > Aquatic > Deep subsurface >... | reverse complement strand
TCAAGAACCTGGGCCGGTGAAAGCCCGGCCAGGGCGCCGAAAAAACGGAGGTTCTCTGCCGCGCTCAGGCGGAAGTAGAATGCGCGCGGGTTTGAGGGGGAATAGGCCGCCAGGCCCCTGAGCTGTTCGGCGTCCGCGGCTTCGCCGCCGGCGAAGATGGTTCCGCCGTCCGCTTCAAGTATCCCGGCCAGGGTTTTAAGCAGCGTAGTCTTGCCGCCCCCGTTGGGCCCCTCCAGGCCAAGGACCCCCGGTCCGGCCTGGAGGTCTATGCCGGCCAGGGCGTACAAGGGCCGGCTTCCGGAAAAAACCGGCGCCGGGAAAATCTTGATAAGCCCCCTGGCATCAATGAGCATTCGATTATAATAGCACAGGGCGAACAGAGTGGGAAAGACGAAGGAAGCGGATATTGCCGCAAAAAAGTGAAAAATGGGAAAAAAGCATGGCCGGGGACTGTTTGGACCAGCTAATCCTTCATTTTTGTCTATTTTGCGCGTTTTGTGCCTCTTTCCGGCTATTTTTGAGCTGTTCCCGCTTTGGCATGCGGGCTTATTCGCATTGAAAACACCCCCCTAATGTAATAAAATATAATTAATAAGACTACCCGGTAGTTAAACGGGAATGTCCGTATTTCAGGCCGACGGTTCCAATGGAGGACACAATGAGAATACATATAGTAGCCCGCAAGACAAAGATGACAAAGCCCGTAAAGGAATTCATCGAAGCAAAGCTTTCCAAGCTTCACGAGTACCTGGACAATATAGTGTGGGTACAGGTCATAATTTCCGTGGAGAAAAAGATCCATTCCGCCGAAGTGATAGTGCACGCCGGCCACCAGACCATGAAGGCCGCCGCGGTTTCCGACGAGATGTATTCAGCCATAGACAAATGTATGGCCAAGATGCAGGTGCAGGTGAAGAAATACAAAGAACGCTTTACCGACCATCACGCCACCGAAACCGTCGACCTGGGCGAGTTCACCACTTTGGTGGGCCCCGAGATCCGCTTTTCCGTGGTAAAAGATGTGCCCCTTAAGCCTATGAACAAGGAAGAGGCTGTTATAGAGATGGAAAAGCTCGGCTACAATTTCTGGGTATTCCAGGTAAGGGGCTCAAAGCAGCTCCAGGTAGTTTTCAAGCGGCTTGACAGCACCTACGGCCTGCTGCAGCCCCTGAAGAAATAAAGGGGCTTTCTAAATGACGGAGCGGTCCAAACCAGCCGGCAAGTTCCTGACGGTAAGGGAGCTGATCAAGTCCCGGGGCAAAGTCCTGGGGCTTAAAGCCGTTTCCGGAGCTAAAAACCTGGGCCGGCATATAACGGTCAGCGAAATAAACCGTCCGGGGCTTGCCATAGCCGGCCACATGGAGCAGTTCCGCTCCGAGCGCATACAGATAATAGGCCAGGGCGAATACGCCTATTGCCATAAAGAGGATCAGCGCAAGGTCCTGGCCAACCTGCAGAAGATGTTCTCGGCGCAGGATATCCCCTGCGTGATAGTTACCGGCGGCTCAAAGCCCCTCGCTTCTATAAAGCAGGCTTGCGCCAAGGCCGGCATCCCGCTGCTGGTAACCACTTCGGACACCTCGGCTTTCATCCGCGAGCTTACGATGTTCCTCGACGACCAGCTGGCCGCTATCACCTACGTTCACGGAGTTCTGGTGAACGTCTACGGCCTGGGCGTGCTTATACAGGGCGACTCGGGGGTGGGCAAGTCGGAGTGCGCGCTCGAGCTGCTGAAGCGCGGACATATCCTGATAGCCGACGATGTGGTGGAAGTCAAGCGCCGCATAGGCTACATGCTGGTGGGCAATTCCCCCAAGAATATCAAGCATTACATGGAAGTCCGCGGTCTGGGCATCATAGACGTGGAGCTGCTCTTCGGCATCGGCTCCACCATGGACCAGTCTCTGATAGAGATGCACGTGAAGCTCGAAAGCGTGTCCTCCGGCACGCTCGGGACCTATGACCGCACCGGGCTGGCTACGGCCGAAGTGCAGATACTTGAAGTTCCGGTGTCTTCCCTGCGCCTGCCGGTCACTCCCGGCCGCAACCTGGCCGTACTTATAGAGGTGGCCGCGCTTAACCAGCGCCTCAAGAACCAGGGCTATTTTGTAGCCAAAAAGTTCAACGAAAGCCTTATCCGCGAGATGGGGAAAAGGTAGCATGCCCGCTAAAAAGATCAAAGGCAAGATATTTATAATCACCGGGATGTCCGGCGCCGGCAAAAGCCAGGCCCTTAAATCTTTCGAGGACCTGGGGTTTTACTGTATAGACAATCTGCCGGTAACCCTTATCCCGCAGTTCGCGGGGCTCATCGCGGACAGGCATTACCTTAAGAACGTCGCCCTCGGGATAGACATCAGGGAAGGCCGCTTCTTCAAGGATTTCATCCGCACTCTCGACAATCTGGGCAAGCTCGGCCTGGACTACAAGATAATTTTCCTCGACGCTTCGGACTCCGTGCTGATGCAGCGTTTCTCGGAGACCCGCCACCGCCATCCCCTGGGCAAGAATATCGCCGCCGCGGTGAAGGAGGAGCGCTCCATACTCTGCGACCTCAAGGCCCGCGCCAATAAAGTGATAGATACCACCAAGCTGACCCTGGGCGAACTGAAGGAAACCATTTCGGGAACGCTCGAGCTTAAGCGAACCGCGGAAATGAAACTTTCGGTGATCTCGTTCGGTTTCAAGTACGGTATGCCGCTGGACGCCGACATCGTTATGGACGTGCGGTTCCTTCCGAATCCCTATTATGTGCCTTCCCTTAAGGCCAAAACCGGACTCGACGCGTCGGTGGGCCGCTACCTCAGCGACAAGCCGGGTTTTAAAAAATTCCTCAAGAGCTATACGGAACAGATAAAAGCGCTGCTGCCTCTTTACATCAAGGAGGGGAAGTCCTACCTTACCATAGCCATAGGCTGCACAGGCGGCCGCCACCGCAGCGTTTATACGGCGGGGGAGATAGCCAGGATCCTGGCCGCCGGCGGTTTTTCTGTTTCGGAGCACCACAGAGATATCAGAAAGTGATAAACCCGATGGCCGTCGTATCAGCGCCCCAGCGTCCTTTTTATGATCAACATAATCGTGATTACCCACGGAGAATTCGGCGCCTATCTTATTGAGGCCGCCGAAGGCATAGTCGGCGTGCAGACCGAGGGACTGAAGAACGTCTCTATCTCGGCGCGCATGACCCTGGAGCGCGTTAAAGAGGCGGCGGCCGCAGCTATAGACGAAATGCGCTCCGAAGACGGCTTGATCTTTCTGATAGACATGCCGGGCGGAACCCCGATGAACGTGGTTCTTCCGATAGCTAAAGATATACAGAAAAGCGCGGTCATCTGCGGAGTGAACATAAATATGATGACTTCGGCGTTCTCCTACCGGGGAACTCTGGACTTCGATCGCCTGACGGCCAAAATAATTGAAGACGGCCGCAAGGCGATCTGCGAGGTTAAAAGCCTCCTGCTGAAGAAATGAGGGATTTTTAGGATGATTATTCTTTACAGGGTTGACGACAGGCTGGTGCACGGCCAGGTGGTGGAGGGCTGGGTCCCGCACCTGCGGGCCGAGGAACTGGCCGTGGTTTCCGACGAGATAGCCGGCGACGAGATGCGCCGCGCCATCATGCGCTTCGCTACCCCGGAGGATGTGGACCTGAAGATAATGACGGTGCAGGAGGCTGTTTCCTATCTTCCCGAGGCGGAGAAGTCCGGGCGGAAGGTCCTGCTTCTCCTGCCGGGCCTGACCGAAACCGTCGCCCTGGTAGAGAAAGGTTTCAGGATCCCCGCTCTCAATATCGGCGGGATGCATTACTCAGCCGGCAAGAACCTTTCCATAGGTAAGGCTATTTTCCTTAACGATGAGGATTGCGCGGCCCTTAAAACTCTTTCCGCGGCGGGAATAACTATAGAAGGCAGGGGCGTTCCTTCGGATCCCCCGCTGGACTTGATGGAAGCGATAGCTTAGGGCGGCGGTCCCGGCCGCAAAGAAGCGCAAAATAGAATTTAAATGAGCTCAGGAAAAATACTTATCTCCGATTCTGCATTTCATTCTTCGCGTCCTGCCGCGGCTGTAGCGGGCCGGGCCGCCGGGGTTTTGCCCGGCAGTCTCCGTCCTAGCGGGGGCAGCCGGTTGTGATTACAGTAATCAAGACGGTTCTCTCGGCCGCGCTTTCCGGCCTGCTGGGCCTGGACGCGGTTCAGGCCGGCCAGTTCCTCCTGTCCCGCCCGGCTTTTGTCGGGCCCCTGCTGGGCTGGCTGAACGGCTGTCCGCTGGAGGGCGCCCGCCTGGGGATCTTGCTCGAGCTGCTTTATATAGATTTTATCCCGGTGGGAGGAGTGGTTCCTCCCAACGGCACGGCCGCGGCGGCTGTGGGCGTGCTCGCTCATTCCGCGGGCGGACTGGCTCCTTCGCTTTCTTTCTTTCTGGGCCTGGCGGCGGGAAGGTCTTACTCGTATATTGAGTACCAGCTCCGGGCTTCGCGGTCGCCCTGGAACGCAGTCATTGAAGCGCAGGTTGCGGCCGGAGATATTTTTTTAAGGCGCTGGCTGGTCAAGGCCATGCTGATAGAGAACGCCGTCATGGGTGCTTATGTCCTGGCCTGGGCGGCACTGGCTGCCTGCATTTCTTATCTTCCGGGCCTGAGCCGGCTTTACCCGGGCACGGATTTCGCTTATTCTCTTATGCCGTGGCTGGGACTCAGCGGCCTCTATTTCAGGTTCAGGACGCAGATATACAAGAAAAGGTGATCGGGAATCGGGAACCGGAGAAGAGGCGGCGAAGACAGAGATTTGATTTATTATGTTTTTTAAAATGTTCTTGAGGTCGTTTTTTATACAGGCGGGCTGGAACTACGAGAGGTTCCAGAACCTCGGTTTTGCTTTTTGCCTGCAGCCGGCGCTTGAGAAGATCTATCCGGACCGGGCTAAACTCAAGGCCGCAATGCTCAGGCATCTGCAGATCTTTAACACGCAGCCTTATATGGCCTCTTTTGTGCTGGGCAATGTGGCCAGTATAGAGGAGAAAGCCGCGGCTGGCCCCGACCAGGAGGCCTGCCTTAAGACCATGCCGGGTGTTAAGCAGGCCCTGGCTTCAAGTTTCGCCTCTATAGGCGACAGGATTTTCTGGGGCAGGCTTAAGCCGATGACGGCCCAGGTCTGCCTGCTGGTCTGGGCCGCCGGCGGTTTCTACGGCTGGCTTTTTACCGGCCTGAACACGAAAGTGTCGGTCTGGCTCCTTATGGCAGGACCCGTGGCAGGGATAGTTTTTTACTCGGCTTTCGCCGTTCACTGGCGCTGGTACGGACTGAAGTCCGGATATGTTTGCGGCGGTTCGGCTTCCTGCGGGCTCGACAGCGCTAACTGGCCCAGGCTGATACGCGTGCTCAGCACGGCCGGGTTCCTGATGTCGGTGGCCATCGCCCTGACCGCTTTCGGCATGCTGGCTGCGCTCAATTATAATTCCGGCAGACCCGGGGATGTTTTTTTAAGGATAGCGCTGCCCGTAGGCGTGCTGGCGCTGCACCGCATAACAAGGGCTCTGGGCAAGTCTGTTTTCTTCGCGGCCGGCCTGGTTCTGGCTTTTTCAGTGCTGCTTTTCAGCGTCTTCGGAATGCGGCCTTTCAGGCTATATATATGATCAAACGAAACATAACCATAAGCAATGAACTGGGCATACATGCCCGGCCCGCGGGCATGATAGCCAATACTTCTTCGCGCTTTATCTGTGATATAAAACTGACGAAGGACGGCATGGAGGTCAACGCCAAGAGCATCATGGGCATAATGACCCTGGCCGCCGGCAAGGGCAGCGTTATAGAAGTTACGGCCAAGGGCAAGGACGAAGCAGAGGCCGTTGCCGCCATAGTGGATTTATTTGACCGCAAGTTCGAGGAAGACTAGGCTCAGCCGCAAGGCGGGGCGGGTCAGGCAGCGTCTATTGAGCGGAGATTTTAATCGGACCTGCGTCAGCGTAGAATATTCACGCTTATTCGCATTGAACGGAGTGATTTATGCTTATAAAAAAAGGAGTGCCGGCAAGCCTGGGTATAGCTATAGGCAAGGCACATATCGTTAAGGAAGAGAACATCCTTATCGAACAGAAAGAGATAGCGCCGGAAAAACTTAAGGCGGAGGTCAAGCGCTTCAAGGAAGCGCTGGATAAGACCAAGCTGGACCTGGACGTCATCCGCACTAAGATCCTTAACGTGCTGGGCAAGCAGCACGCCAAACTGATAGACGCCCATCACCTGATACTCCAAGACCCCCTTATAACCAAGGAGGTTCCCAAGCTGATAATGTCCAAGGCGATGAACGCCGAATTCGCGCTTTCCGAGATCCTGGACAAGGCGGAGGAACAGTTCGAGAAAATAGACGACGAGTTCTTTCATGAGCGGAAGCACGACGTTTTCGACGTGGGCAAAAAAATAATTTCCAACCTGGTCAACAGCGAGAAGACCTCGCTTAAAGACCTTAAGGAGCCGGTGATCATCGTAGCGCATAACCTTTATCCCTCGGACACGCTGCATATCCGCGAGTCCAACAAGGTTCTGGGTTTCTGCATGGACCTGGGCTCCAAGTCCAGCCACACCGCTATCTTCGCCCAGAGCATGGGCATTCCCGCGGTGGTCGGTCTTTCCGACATCAGCCGCCAGATTATTAGCGGCGACACCCTGGTGGTGGACGGCGAGCAGGGAATGGTCATAATTTCCCCTTCCCCCGAGATAATTGAGAAGTACAAAGCGCGCAAGGAAGAGCTGCAGAAGCAGGAGCATTTCTTTCACCGCCTTAAGGGCCTGCCGGCTACGACCCACGACGGCCACAAGATCAGCCTGATGGTCAATCTCGATTCCGCGGAGGACGCTCCCGAGCTGGCCGCCGTGAAAGCCGAGGGCGTGGGGCTTTACCGCACCGAGTTCCTTTATATGAACCGCGACTCCGTTCCCTCGGAGGAGGAGCAGTTCAAGGCCTATTCTTCCGTGGTAAAAGCCGCGCTCCACCTGCCGCTCACCATCCGCACCGCCGATATAGGCGGGGACCGCGCTACGCAGCTCGGCATAAAGGGGCTGAAAGACGAACGCAACCCTTTTATGGGGTTCCGCGGCATACGCCTTTTTATCAAGTACCCCGAGCTGCTCAAGACCCAGCTGCGCGCTATCTATAAAGCTAATACCCTGGGGACGATAAAGATAATGATCCCCATGCTGTCCTCCGTGGACGAGCTGATGACGGTTAAGAAAGTTGCCCAGGACGTAAAAACCGAGCTGGCCGAAGAGGGGTTTGCGGTAAAGAAAGATCCCGAATTCGGAATCATGGTGGAGATCCCCGCTGCCGCGATAATACTGGACTCGCTGCTGGGGGAGATAGACTTTGTTTCCATAGGAACCAATGACCTGGTGCAGTATACCCTGGCGGTAGACCGCATAAACCAGTACGTCTCGGAGCTCTATGAGCCTTTCCACCCGGCGGTCCTGCGCCTCATAAACCTGGTGGTGCAGACGGCGCATAAGAAAGGAAAGCCGGTAAGCGTCTGCGGCGAGATGGCTTCCGATCCTTTTGCCATACCGCTGCTGGTGGGGATGGGAGTAGACATACTCTCAGTGCCCGCCAAGATGTATTTGCGCTCCAAGCATTCCATCCGGACCATGAGTTTTGAGAAATTCTCCGGGATAGCGCAGCGGGCCCTGAGCCTGCCGGCCTCGGAAGAAATACGGAGGCTCGTCGAAGAAGAGGTGAAATAAAGAAATCGAGAATCGGGAATCGAGGATCAAAAATCAGGAATCAAAGAAAATAACAGGATTTTAGAGTTAAGAACTTCGCTCTGCGATTCCCGATTCCCGACCACAAACCTTATGAACATCAGGAATTTTAGTATTATCGCCCATATCGACCACGGCAAATCAACGCTGGCGGACCGGTTTATACAGCTTACCAACACCATCCCCGACCGTCAGATGAAGGCGCAGTTTTTGGACGGGATGGAGCTGGAGCGGGAGCGCGGAATAACTATTAAGGCAAAAGCCGTGCGGATGCTCTATACCGCCGATGACGGAGAAGAATATGTTCTGAACCTCATTGATACGCCCGGGCATGTGGACTTTTCCTACGAGGTTTCCCGCGCTATGGCCGCCTGCGAGGGCGCTATATTGCTGGTGGACGCTTCGCAGGGAGTAGAGGCGCAGACCCTGGCGCACGCGCACCTGGCCCAGTCTCTCGGGCTGGCCATAATACCGGTCATGAACAAGATAGACCTGGAGCACTCCAACCCGGACGCAACCGAGGAGCAGATCTGGGAGGTGCTCAGGAACCCGGTGGACACCTCACGCATAAGCGCGAAGGACGGCCGCGGCGTCCGCGAAGTTCTCGAGCGGGTAATAAAAGAAATCCCGGCCCCGGCCGGCACGGCCGAGCGGCCTCTGAGGGCGCTGGTCTTCGACTCGTTTTATGACGTCTATAAGGGCGTCATCATTTATACCCGCGTCGTGGACGGCTCCATCTCCGCCGGCAAGTATGTTTCTTTCCACTCCAGCGGCGCCACTTACAAAGTGGAGGAAGTAGGCTATCTTACCCCCAAGCTGGTGAAGTCCGGCTCTATAAACACCGGAGAGGTTGGCTATATAATAGCCGGTATAAGGGATATCCACGAGATCAAGATGGGGGACACTCTTTTTGAAAAGGGAGTAAAGATAGACGCCCCGTTATCCGGTTATAAAGAAGTCAACCCGGTAGTCTTCGCCGGTTTCTACCCGGTAAGCACCACGGACTATACCGCGCTCAAGGCGGCCATAGAGAAGCTGAACCTGACGGATTCCTCCTTTAATTTCCAGGGCGAGACCTCCAAGGCGCTGGGCTTCGGGTTCCGCCTGGGCTTTATGGGCCTGCTTCATCTTGACATTATACGCGAGCGCATAGAGCGGGAGTTCAATATCCCGCTTATCGCCACCAACCCTAACGTTATCTACAAAGTGCTGGCCAAGAGCAAGCACGGCGGCAAAGAAGATAAGTACGTGGAAGTCACCAATCCCGCCGACTTTCCTCATTACGGCGACGTAATGGACATTAAAGAGCCGTACGTCCTGGCCAATATTATCGCGCCGCTGCCTTATATGGAGGGTATTATGAACCTCCTCAAGGAAAAGCGCGGTGAGCATATAAAGATAGAGTACATTTCCACCACGAGGGTGATAGTGGAGTACTACCTTCCGCTGAGCGAGATCATCCTGGATTTCTACGACAGGCTCAAGTCCGTCTCCAGGGGCTACGCCTCTTTCGACTATGAGCCGTATGAATACAGGTCTTCGGACATGGTCAAGATAGAGATCCTGCTGCACGCCGAGACGGTGGACGCCCTTTCTTTTATAGTGCACCGCGCCAAGGCGCTTCATAATGCCAGGATCCTCTGCGAAAAACTTAAAGAGCTTATCCCGCGCCACATGTTCGAAATAGCCGTACAGGCGCAGGTGGGCGGCAAGATCATAGCCAGGGAAACCATAGGGGCTATCCGCAAAGACGTGCTGGCCAAGTGTTACGGCGGCGATATTACGCGAAAGCGCAAACTGCTCGAAGCCCAGAAGGAAGGCAAGCGCAAGATGAAACTGCTGGGGTCCGTTGAGATCCCGCAGGAAGCGTTCATGTCGCTTTTGAAGATCAGCCAGGATAGGTAGCGGACTGGAGGACTGGAGAGAAGGGGGATAAAGGGCTTATTTTGGCTAATCCTCCGGTCTTCCAGTCCTCTAATCCCGGAACGACCTGATTGTGCCGTATCATCTAATGGAGAACAACTAATGGAAGAGAAACTTTTTTGGATAGGGATACTGATGGGGGCGCATTTGTCCCTGTCTCATTATTTCAAGGAGAAAGGCAAATTCAGGCACGACTCCGGATTCACCCGGGGCTGGCACGCTTTTTTTGCGGCGCTGATCTCTTTTACCGCGATGGTGCTGCTGACCGTAAGCCTCGATAACCGGCGCGGGGACGTTGTGACGGCCATGCTGTTCAGCGCAAGGCAGCTCTCTTACGGCGCCCTTGCCGGCCTGGCCGGCGCCGCTTACGCGTACTGGCGGAGCCTGTACAAAAAGACCCCGGTTAAAGACGGGATAAATACTTCCATAAAAGACGACATGGAATGGTCCGAGACGGTATTCTCGGCCGTGCTGCTCGCTTCCGTGGTAATGTATCTTTTCGTTCAGGCTTTCAAGATCCCTTCCGGTTCCATGGAGAAGACTTTCCTGATCGGAGACCATTTGTTCGTCAACAAGTTCGTCTACGGGTTCCGCATTCCTTATACCAGGACCAAGATACTCAAGTTCAACAAGGTGGAGAAAGGGGACATAATAGTGTTCCAGTTCCCGTCTTCTGACCCCCGCGAATTCCAATGCGGAGGCAGCCAGTACGGAAAGGATTTCATCAAGAGGGTTGTGGGGATGCCCGGGGATACTATAGAGGTGAAGAACGGCCAGCTTTACGTCAACGGGGCCTCTGCCGGAGAGGAGCCGTTTGCGCAGTACCTGGACGGTTATCGTTACCCTAAAGCTACCGAAAAAATAGACCAGAAAGACTACCAGACCTACTGGCAAAACCGCATGCTCGGAAAGATGTTCTCCGAGTATATCAGGGATAATTTCGGGCCGGTGGTAGTGCCTGACGGGCAGTATATGGTGATGGGCGACAACCGGGACCGCTCCTGCGATTCCCGCTATTGGGGCGCTGTGCCGGAAACCCTTATAAAAGGAAAGGCCTGGTTCACTTACTGGCCGCCGTCCCGGATGAGGTTCCCC
>Ga0210006_1002986_pt1 | contig 10788 bp, 8 predicted proteins | sample CryGey02umfilter_2_FD_185452 | JGI IMG/M metagenome (GOLD analysis project Ga0210006, IMG submission 185452) | Groundwater microbial communities from aquifer in Utah, USA - Crystal Geyser 4/10/14 0.2 um filter (SPAdes) (version 3) | ecosystem: Environmental > Aquatic > Deep subsurface >... | reverse complement strand
CTTATCCCGGCCAAGCCTTCTTGCACACTCACTATTAGATATTCCTTTCCCTTTCCACTGACTCAAGAGCATTCGTTCTGTTTTTGTTACCTTACTATGTTTCATATTCCACCTCCTTTCATACCTCAGGAAGGGAAATGATACTACATCAGGGGGTTGCGATCGTTTCTAGAACTCGTCTGGCTTCACAAAGAACGTATTTTGTGTTATAATTCATCGATGAAATTAAGAGGGCGGCGCGGCAGTAGCAAAAAAAAGCTTGCCATGAAATTCAAGTTCACTTGGAAAGATTTACTCCTCTATGGTTTTCTTTTTATTTTTTTAGTATTCCTCACCGTAGGTTTGGGTGATTTTGCCCAAAGCGGAAATCCAAAAGACACCCCACTTTCAAAGATTGTTCAAGACATAAAAGACAAAAAAGTAAAAGAAATTTCAATTTCCGAGAATAAATTAGAGATTGCCTACAATAATGGACAAAAGGTACAGAGTAGAAAAGAAACAAACACCTCTTTTTATGAAGTTTTGAAAAATTCTAATGTTGATCCAAATACTGTAAAAATAAATGTAAAAGATGAGTCGTCTGTTAATGTTTGGATAAATATTATTTCCACATTTCTTCCTGTTATTCTTATAATTGCTTTTTTCTATTTTATTTTCCGTCAAGCGCGAGGCGCGCAGGAAAATATATTTTCATTCGGTTCAAATAAAGGGAAAACTTTCAATAAAGATAATCCCAAGACTACTTTTGCGGATGTTGCTGGAGTGGATGAAGCAAAACAAGAGCTCTCAGAAGTTGTAGATTTTTTAAAGCATCCTGAAAAATATACGGCAATGGGCGCACGGACTCCAAAAGGCGTACTTTTGGTTGGCCCAAGCGGTACGGGAAAAACTCTTCTTGCCAGAGCTGTTGCGGGAGAAGCGCAAGTTCCTTTTATTTCAATTGCAGGATCCGAATTTATGGAAATGCTTGTAGGAGTTGGTGCGGCACGCGTCCGAGATCTTTTTGCAACGGCAAAAAAGACACAGCCTGCAATTATTTTTATTGACGAAGTTGACGCTATCGGACGCCAGCGTGGAGTTGGAATTATGGGAGGACACGATGAGCGTGAACAAACCCTAAATCAAATTCTTGTTGAAATGGACGGATTTACCCCGAATGAACAATTAGTTGTTATGGCGGCTACAAATAGACCTGATATTTTGGATCCTGCGCTTGTCAGACCCGGAAGATTTGACAGAAGGATTATGCTTCCTCTTCCCGATATTGAAGGAAGAAAAGAAATCCTCAAAATTCATGCACGCAATAAGCCTTTCGCAGATACTGTTGATTGGGAAAAAAACGCGAGAAGAACCGTCGGATATTCCGGAGCAGATTTAGAAAATATGTTAAACGAAGCGGCAATATTAGCAGCGCGTCTTGGTAAAAAAATAATTGATTCTGATGATTTGGAAGAAGCGGCAACAAAAGTTAAAATGGGGCCTGAAAAAAAGAGAATGCAAAGTGAGGATGACAAAAAAATTACTGCGTATCATGAATCCGGACATGCTCTTGTTTCATACTTTATGAAGCACACAGACCCGGTCCATAGGATTTCAATTGTCGGCCGTGGAATGTCTTTGGGACATACTCTTATCCCGCCGTCTCAAGATAGGGTACATGAGACAAAAAGCCGTCTTCTTGAGCAAATTGCGACGATGCTTGGTGGAAGAGCCGCCGAAGAGCTTATTTTTTCTGAAATGACAACCGGGGCATCTGACGACATAGAGAAAGCAACAAGTGTTGTTAGAACAATGGTTATAGAGTATGGAATGAGTAATCTTGGTCCCGTAAACTACGACGGAGAAAGAGGAAGGATGATTTATGGGGAGCAACAGCAAATTTCAGAAGAGACACAAAACCAAATTGATAGGGAAATAAGACGAATTATGGATGAAGCATACAAAACTGCGCAAAGAGTTATAAAAACAAACAGAACAAAACTTGATCAAGTAGCAGCAAGACTTCTTGTGAAAGAAACTTTAGAAGGTGATGAATTTGAAGAGATAATGAAGGGTAAATCCGTTTTGCCTGCCAAAAAAAAGATATCCGCAAGTTAACTTCTTATTAAACTTAATTCTGTTATAATTTTTCTATGAACTCGTTTTCCCATCTGCGTGTAAAAAATCCAAAAGACGATGAGACGCCTATTGAGGCGGCAACGCAGATTTTTTCATCTGTTCTGCCATACCCTTATGTTCCGCATTGGAAGCGCGCAATTGTAAAGCCAAAAACATATTCTTTTGAAATATATCTTATCAATCAACTGGTTTATTTTTATGTCACAGTACCACATGACAAAGAGACGTTGGTTTCAAGTGTTATTACATCCTCTTTCCCGCAGGCGACAATCACAAAAACCGCCGATCCTATGGAAGAAGTATTTAAATCAAAACACATAGCTATCGGCGAAATGGCACTCAATTCGTATTTCTATTTACCAATAAAAACTTATTTTGATTTTAAAGACGTTGATACTTTGTCTGCGCTTCTTGGTTTTCTGGCTCGGCAAGATGCCGGTGTTTCCATGGCCGTTCAAATAGTTGTAACACCTGCCACTTTCTCATGGCAGGATAGAACAGTTATACAGGCAGGGCACATGATACTAGATTCGGAACCGGCAAATCCTACAGATCCTGAAAGTAAAGCGCATTATGCACAAAATCCGCAAAAGCTTCTTATGATGCAAAAAGCTGGATTTCAGGGAGGAAAAGCGGCTATAAGACTTGTTGTGGGAACCCAAACTCCAAACGCTTCACATCTCCTGCAAAGTCTTGCCGGAACATTCGGAAGTTTTTCTTTGGGTGAAGGAAATCAATTTGTCCTAAAACGCCCAATTTTTCGTAAAAAGCGTTTCATTTCCCGAATAAAAGAGCGGAAAATAGGTTATTTTGAAAGAGTGCATCAGATTTTAAATGCACAAGAACTTGCGACGATTTGGCATCCGACGGGATATTTACTAGCCGGAGTCAAAAATATTTCTTGGGGAAGAACCTTGGTTGGCGAACCACCTGAAAATTTGCCCGTTGTAACAAATGCAACAGAAGAAGAAAAACAAGACACTAATTTTTTTGCCAAAACTGAATTTAAAAATGCCGATACTATTTTTGGAATAAAAACAGCAGATAGAAGAAAACACGTTTATACAATTGGAAAAACCGGTGCGGGAAAGTCAACTCTTATTGCAAACATGGCGATTGATGATATACGAAAAGGGCGTGGTATTGGAATTATTGATCCTCACGGTGATCTTTCTGAAATTATTTTGGACTATATTCCAAAAAGGCGCATGAATGATGTTGTATACCTTGAACCTTTTGACACAGAACGCCCATTTGCTCTTAATGTTCTGGAAATAAAAAACAAACAACATAAAGACCTTATTGCTTCAGGAATTGTCGCAATTTTTTCAAAAATTTATGCGGATAGCTGGGGTCCAAGACTTGAATACATACTGCGCAATACAATATTTACCCTTCTTGAACTTCCCGGAACAACGCTTCTTGATGCATTGAGGATTTTGTCTGACGCAGATTATAGAAGGCGGGTTGTCCCTCAAATAACAGACCCTGTAATTAGAAATTTCTGGGAAGCAGAGTTTGAGAAAATGTCTGACAAGCTTCGGGTGGAGGCGATTTCGCCGATTCAAAATAAAGTAGGGCAATTTGTATCATCCAAAATGGTGCGAAATATTATTGGTCAGCCTGTTTCAACAATAAATCTGGAGGATATTATGAATGAAGGTAAAATACTTATTCTTAATCTTTCACAAGGAAAACTTGGCGAAGATAATTCGGCGCTCTTGGGAGCAATGATAATTACACAAATTCAGCTGGCGGCAATGAACAGAGCTTTTATGAAAGAAGAGGACAGGCGGGATTTTTTCTTATATGTTGATGAGTTCCAGAATTTTGCTACGCGCTCTTTTATAAAAATTCTGTCAGAGGCAAGAAAGTACAGGCTTTCAATTACTCTTGCCAACCAGTATATTGATCAAATTGATGAAGAGGTTTCAAAAGCTATTTTTGGAAATGCCGGAACAATTATTTCTTTTGTAGTTGGAGCGTCTGATGCATATATTTTGACAAAAGAATACGCTGAAATTTATACGGAAAATGACCTCGTGTCTCTTGGTAAATTTGAAGTTGTGACTAAACTTTCAATTGATGGTATGACATCAGCCCCTTTTCCTGCGATAACGCTTCCTCTACCAAGCCTTAAGAATGATAATCGCGATAATATTATTAGGCTTTCAAAAGAAAGATACGGAAGAAAAGTTTCGGAATAATATCTTCCCTAAGCTAAATTTAGGTCACACACCATTCATTTTCCTCGATTTGACAGCATTTTTCCAAAGGTATACAATCCAGGTGAATTCGCGTGGGTAAAGCGTTTTGCATGCTTTTGATCGCGCGTTTTGCACATTGATAATTGACTACGATTTAGTCAAACGGAGGTTGTGAGCAAAGAAAAATTTCTTTTCTTGCAGTCTCCGTTTGATGGGCACGTGCCCAAATAAAACTTGAATGGAGAACTAGGAGAGGGAATTGAATAAAGGTTTGCTTGAGTCTGCAGCGCGTCGAATGGGTGAGGAGCCCGGCGGCATTCTTGCTGCAGACGAGTCCATCGGAACCATGGGTAGCCGTCTTAATGACATCGGCATTACCGACAACCCAGAAGATCCGACGTATCGCAACGCCTGGCGTGCGGTCATGTTTGGAGCATCTCTTAGGCCTGCCGTCAACGGCGTCATCCTCTTTGAAGAGCAGCTTGCCAACCCTAAGTTGGTCAATATGCTTACAGTTCAAGGGGTCCTTCCCGGGATCAAGATAGACCAAGGTCTTGCGTTTTTCGCAGGGTCAGACGTCGAACAGGTCACGCTTGGACTTGATGGAGTTGAAAAACGCCTCAAGCTATATTCAGAGCAAGGAGCGGCTTTCACCAAGTTTCGTTCGTTCATTCACATTCGGGAAGGCCAAGGGATGCCAAGCGATGCTTGTATTTTGGCAAATGCCAAGGTGCAGGCAGGATTTGCTCGTGCTTCCCAGGACAGCGGCCGCGTGCCAATGGTTGAGCCGGAAGTCAACATGGTCGGCGAACACCCGATTGAGTACTGCGCAGAAGTTACCGAGCAGGTTTTAAGAATTGTCTTTGAGGAGCTTGACGCCGCTGGTGTCCACCTTCCGGGGATGGTTCTCAAGCCGAACATGATTCTGAGCGGAAGCAAAGCCAAGAACCGCGCAGCTCCGGAAGCAGTTGCTCGCGCAACAGTAGATGTTCTGTCAAGGGTTGTCCCAGATGCCGTGCCGGTCATCGCTTTCCTTTCGGGAGGGCAGACTGACGAGGAGGCATACGCCAACTTGTCGGCGATCAACTTGACCGCCCGTGCTGAAGGTCACCCTTGGCGGCTGACGTATTCATTTGGGCGCGCAGCTCAAAAGGGCGCGCTTAACGTGTGGCGCGGTAGTCCCTACAGTGTTCAGGCTGCAAGAGCCCGATTCGTCGAGCTTCTCGCCGAAATGAGCGCTGCTAGCATGGGAGCATATCCGACGGTTGCCGTCTGAAATCGTAGTCGCACAGTGGTGCGTTCAGAAATGAGCGCACCACCCCACACAAATTCTACTTAATACCTAAAACCTATAACCTGTTATATAATGCGTATATGCAAGAAGACCTCAAAAAAGAAATTTTCATGTTAGTAGACGGTAGTGCGATTGTGCACAGAGCATTTCACGCAATGCCGCCTTTGACAACCTATGACGGAACTCCAACAGGAGCCGTGCAGGGATTTTTTTCAATGATTTTAAAAGTTATCCAGGAGCTTCATCCGGCTCATGTTGCCATTGCTTTTGACAGGCCCACACCAAATTTTCGCAAAGAGCTATTTAAAAAATATCAGGCGCAAAGACCTGCGATGGAAAGCGATCTTTCGCCTCAATTTGGGATAATTCAGGAAATTTTGCAGAATGCAAAAATCCCGATATATGCAGTTGACGGCCTTGAGGCAGATGATGTTATCGGAACAATTGCAGAAAAAGCAAAAAAGACCGGGCATTTGGTTTATATAATTACAGGAGACCGCGATATGTTGCAGCTCGTAAATCACAAAACAAAAGTTTTGGCGCCGATTAAGGGAATTTCTGAAATGACGCTTTTTGATGCGGAGAAAGTGCGGGAAAAATACGGTATTAATCCAGACCAGTTTGTCGAAATGAAAGCTTTAATGGGGGATGCGTCGGATAATTATCCCGGGGTTTCCGGTGTAGGCCCAAAAACGGCTTCAACTTTAATTAACGAATATAATACTGTTGATAATATTTATAAAAATATAAAAAAAATTAAAACTAAAAATCCAAATCTAGCTGAAAAACTTGAAAAAGGAGAAGAGCATGCAAAACTTGCACACCAGCTTGCAACTATTTTGACTGACGCGCCTTTTGATTATAATTTTTCCGACTGTGATATAAAAAAATTAGATGTGGCCGAGTTTAAAAAGGCTTTGGAAAAATACGAATTCAAAACATTGCCAAAACGGCTTGATGATGTTTTTGGAAAGGACGGAACCCTTCGGCAAGCTCAGGGCAAGAAAACACAGATGAAGTTACTATGAAAAATTTTCAATTTTCCCTGCCTGCCGGCGAGGCAGGAATTTACAATTTTCAATCAATTTTCAAGAATTTAATTATTAAAACATTTAGATTTCATTTTAAATTTAAAATTTTAAATTAAAAATTATGCGTATTGCTATAGTACACGATTACATTAAGGAGTACGGTGGGGCGGAGCGGGTTTTAGAAGAACTTGTGAAGCTTTTTCCTAATGCACCTATTTATACCGCATTTTATAAAAAGGGGTCGCCCGCTTATGACAAGTTCCAAACCAAGAAAATAATTCCTTCATGGGCACATTACATTCCTTTTTTTGCAACAAAACTTCACAGTCCTTTGAGATTCTTGGCGCCTTTAATCTGGGGAAGTTTTGATTTTTCAGATTTCGACGTAATAATAAGTTCCTCTTCGTGGTATGTGACAAAAGGTTTTAAAAAAGGACCAAAAACAAAAGAAATTTGCTACTGTCATACGCCACCGCGCTGGCTTTACGGTTATAAAACTTCAATTGAGTGGCAAAAATATTGGCCTGTTAGGCTTTACGGAATGATTGTGGGGCATTTTATGCGCCTTTACGATTTCCGAGCGGCACAAAGGGTAGACTTTTTTATTGCAAACTCAAATGAGGTAAAAGCCCGTATTGAGAAATTTTATAGAAGAGAAGCTACTGTCATTTATCCGCCTGTTTTTTTGCCTAATGTGCCCAAAGTTAAAAAAGAAAACTATTATTTTGTGGTAGCAAGAATTGTAGGCGGTAAGGGTTTGGATCTTGCGGTTGAAGCCGCGAAAAGAATGAATATAAAACTTAAAATTGCCGGGGTTCCGGCAGGATATTATACGGAATACAGATCTCTGACTAAAAAATCTGCAAAAAATGTAGAGTTTTTAGGACATGTAACAGACGAAGAACTATCAAAACTTTATGCCGGCGCAAAAGCTTTTTTTGCCCTGTCAGAAGATGAGGATTTTGGCATAACACCTGTTGAGTCAATGCTTTGTGGAACACCGGTTATTGCGTATTACGGTGGAGGATATAAAGAGACTGTTGTTGATGGAAAAAACGGTATATTTTTCAAAGAGTATTCGGTTGAAGGATTAATTCAAGCAATTAAAAAGTTCGAGACCCTTCGGCAAGCTCAGGGCAAGAGGGTTGCTGATAATTGCATAAAACAAGCAAGCAAATTTTCAGAAAAAGAGTTTGATAGAAAAATCCTGGAATTTGTTAAAAATGTCTCTCTCTAATTAATACCCCTGTGTATAAAGGATTATTGTAGTTCCTTGTCGATTGCTGTTTTGAATGCTGAAAATGGTTGTGCGCCAACAAGCTGTGTGCCATTAATATAAAATGTTGGTGTTCCGCTTGTGCCTGCTGTTTTTCCGTCGGCCGTATCCGTTGTAACGTTATTTTTGTATTTTTCGCTATCAAGGCAGGAATCGAATTGACTTGTATTTAAGCCCAATTCCTGTCCCCAAGTCTTAAGCTGTTCTTTGATTTGATCTTGGGTTTGATTTTGTACACTAATTTTATCTTGCTCGTTAAAAACTTTGTCATGGAATTCCCAGAATTTATTTTGTTCATTTGCGCACTCGGAAGCAATAGCTGTAGGAAGTGCGGCCGGATGGAAATCAAGAGGGAAGTGACGGTAATAAAGCTTAACTTTTCCGGTATCTATATAATCTTTTCTAATTTGTGGAAGAGTGTCAGTGTAAAATCTGCCACAGAATGGGCATTGAAAATCCGAGAATTCAACAATTGTTATTTTTGCACTCTCTTTGCCATTTACAGGGAGTTTGCCATTTGCTACTTTTACTTTTCCAACCGGCGCTTGTGGTTGGCCGTTTTGTGGAGCTTGTGCTGTTGGTGCTTGAATTTGCGCTGTTTTGGACGCTTTTTCAAGCAGTTGAACTCGCGCAACTAAATATCCGAGTAAAAATGAAGCGACAATAAGAACAGCATACAGAATTTGAGTTGTCTTTATTGATGAAGCTTTTGTAATAATATCTCCGAATGTTTTTGATGGAGATGTTTTTTTTCGCGCTCTTGGCATAGAAAATAGTATAACCAAAAAAAACCAATATTGTCAACAAGCAAGCTATTTACTTGCTTTTGTATAGTTTTTTTGGTATCGTTATGAAAAGAATTAAAAAGGCCTTCGCCTCGGCGGGGCTTTTTTAAAAGGAAGAATGAATAAAGACAATATAAAATACGCTGAAAAGGTAGTAATTTCTCTAGGTGGGTCTTTAATTGTTCCCAGTGAAGGAATTGGAATTAATTTTCTTAAGCAATTTAACGATTTTGTTCGATCCGAACTGACGCACAGGAAGCGTCAGTTTTTTTTTGTCGCAGGCGGAGGCTCTACCACAAGGCATTATCAAGATTCAGCGCAAAACGTTGTGGGTCATAAGCTTATCGCTGATGATCTTGATTGGCTTGGAATTCATGCAACAAGGCTTAACGCCCAATTAATAAGAACCATTTTTCGAGACATTGCGCATCCCTATATTCTTAAGCACTATGAAATTATAAGAAAAGTATCAGAGCCGGTTGTTGTGGCTTCAGGCTGGAGACCCGGATGGTCAACTGATTTTTGCGCGGTAATGGTGTGTGAAGATTACGGTGTAAAAACGGTGATTAATATGAGTAATATTGATATGGCGTATGATTCTGATCCCAAGCTTAATCCTAACGCCAAGCCGATAAAAAAAATAACATGGAAAAATTTCAGAAAAATAGTAGGTGACAAATGGACTCCCGGATTGAATATGCCATTTGATCCGATTGCATCAAAAAAAGCACAAGAACTTGGGCTAAAAGCAATAATTCTTAAAGGAGATAATTTTAAAAACTTGAAAAACTACTTTGACGGAAAAGAGTTCGTTGGTACAGTAATTGAAGGGTAACCCCTAATTTTCAATTTTCCCTGCCTGCCGGCGAGGCAGGAGTTTTAAATTTTCATTCAATTGTTTTAATAATTAAATTTTAAAAATTCATTAAAAATTGCTAATTAAAAATTAAAAATTTATAATCCCTGTATGGAGCAGTTTAATCCTGAAATTTTAAAACAACTTTATATTCCACCAGTGGGTTCTCATAAAGGGCAGAACGGGAAGCTTTTGATTATTGCAGGCTCCCGACTTTTTCATGCAGCATCATTGTGGCCGCTTCAAGTAGCAAGTCGAATCGTTGATATGGTTTTTTACTCTTCTGTTCCTGAAAATAATGAAATCGTTTTGGAGGCAAAAAAAGAATTTAAGAATGGAATTGTTGTTTCGCGTTTGAAAATTGAACATTATATTGAAGAAGCGGATTGTATTTTGATAGGTCCAGGATTGCCAAGAGAAGAAGGAGTGGAAGAGGGAGATGATGATACTAAGGAGATAACCGAACGTCTGCTCAAACAGTATTCCAATAAGAAATGGGTCATTGATGGAGGAAGCCTGCAGGTTATCTCCCATGAAATTTTACCTAAAACTTCTATCGTGACACCACATCAAGGTGAGTTTAAAAAACTGTTTGGGATTGATGCTACTGATGAATCAGTACCTGAAATGGCTAAAAAATACGGAATTGTAATTTTGGCAAAAGGAGAGACAGATATTATTGCTGGTCATTTTAAGGAAACAGTACAGGTTTCCGGAGGAAATGCGGGGATGACAAAAGGAGGAACAGGAGATGTGCTTGCGGGTTTGGTCGCGGCGCTTTATTGTAAGAACGATGCATTTCTTTCCGCATGTGCAGGAAGTTATATAAATAAAAAAGCAGGAGACAGTTTGTTTCAAAAAGTCGGTCCTTACTTCAACGCATCAGACCTTGCCGATGAAATTCCAAAAGTGATGAAGGATTTGGTTTAAATTTTTTAGAAAAAGCTAGATTTTATTGTACTTTTGCTCGCCAAAAGTACCAAAAGCTCTCGTCATGTGGTGCTCATGCTCTCAATCTCACTCATTCGTCGGGTGATTTCACCCCCTCCTCAACAAGTTTGTGAGGAATCCCCCTGATCTCATTCGTTCGATTTCCTGCACTCCGCTCCAAATGCTGTATTCTATGAACGATCGCAACCCCTCTAGGGTTTCAGATGCAGATCAAACACCTCCTGAGGCGTTTTAAAGTTGAGACGTTTCCGAGGTCTGTTATTTAACTCC
>Ga0210006_1002976_pt1 | contig 10803 bp, 7 predicted proteins | sample CryGey02umfilter_2_FD_185452 | JGI IMG/M metagenome (GOLD analysis project Ga0210006, IMG submission 185452) | Groundwater microbial communities from aquifer in Utah, USA - Crystal Geyser 4/10/14 0.2 um filter (SPAdes) (version 3) | ecosystem: Environmental > Aquatic > Deep subsurface >... | reverse complement strand
AATCCGAACTGAATCTGTTACATTCATTTTTTATCTTTCATTTGGTTTCGCTACTTGGCAATATCCGGATGTCCCGAATAACCAGAATATTCTTTTTATTTTCATATTGAGATCTAACGGGTTTCCCTTGGGACGCAGTCGAAGTATTTAACCTCAATCACTTCTATCCTTTCAGACATTAGATCCCTCGAGTACACTGCCTGCTGCCAGGCAAGCTCGGGATGAGAAAAGGGAGAGAAATTCGGATCATTCGGATATGTACACCACCTCGTTCAACTTATTATTAAGCTAAAACTAAACAGTCCGAATTCGAATCGCTTATGAAAAAAGTCATTTACATCGAAGTCGACGAAGAAATCACCTCGATTTATGATCGGATCAAGAATTTGAAACAAAAGATGATTTATCTGGTGGTTCCGCGTAAAGCGGTTTTGTTTCAAAGTTTGGTGAATTTAAAAATTCTAAACAGCAAGTTGAAGGAATTGGGACAAACCATGATTCTTGTGACGTCCGATACAACAGGAAAACACTTGGCAGATCAGTTGAAAATAAGAGCGGTGGGTCGGATTGAAGTGAATAAAATGGAAGCCCAGGAAGAAGAAAGTCCGGAAATGCGTATTCAGCCGATCCAGGCCCGAAGAAATGAGGTATTGAAAGAACAGCCACGTCGTTTTACCGAAAAAAAAATAACAATTGCTGAATTGATCAAAGAATTTCGTGCCCACGATAAAGAGCGCAAAAACAATGACGGCGCATTGTGGCAGGGGTTACACAGTTTTCATGCGAATCGTAAATTCTTGAGTCTGATCTTAGTCATTAGCATCAGTCTTTTTGGGTTGATCGGTTACATCGCTTTGCCGGGAGCAACCATTTATATTCGCCCGACATTCGACAACCTTGATCATACCGTCAATATCACTCTCGCGGACAAGCACAAGAATCAAAATTTATTGAGTGAAAATCAGCCCCATTTTATTGCAAGTGAGGAGGTGATCACCACCACCAAGCAGACCAAGATATTCAACACCACCAGTCAGAGGTTCCAAGGGCAAAATGCCAAAGGAAAAATAACGATTGTCAATACGGCTAATGAAGAATGGGAGTTGAAGGGGGAGACGCGCTTTAAAACAGAAGATGGGCTTATTTTTCGGAGCAAGGAGGGGGTTGTTGTTCCTCCGGCTGCGGTCGGTGCAGAAGGGGATTTAGCCCCCGGTAAAATCGTTATAACAGTCGAAGCGGATCCTTTTGATATGTACAGTAAAACGGTGGGGGGTCGTGGGAATATCGCTCCGGCACGTTTTACCATGCCGGGATTGAGCAAATACAATCAAACCCGTATTTGGGGGGAGAGTTTAGAACCGATGACGGGGGGAACCACTCAATATGAAAAAGTGGTTCTGGAGGAAGACATTGAAGCCGCTAAAAAACAGATCAAGGATAATTTGATACTCACCGCAAAGGAAGAATTAAAAAGCTATCTTGATTCTAAAAATAAACTCAATCACACTCATCTGGTTTTATTGGACGATCGCCGTTATTTAAAAACCGAATTGCTTGATTTGCGCATTTCGGATGATCTGGAAGGAAGTGCTCGCGAAAAATTTGAAATATTTGCAAAAATAAAGGCTCAGGGGATTGCTTATGATTCTGATCAGTTGTTCAACTTGCTAAAAGAAGAGCTCAAAGGACGCACTCACCCCAACATGCGTCTACGTGAAGAATCCATCTATCCCGATAACGTGGGATATGAAGTGATTGATGAGAACGATGTCGGCGGTCAAATCAAAATCACGGCTACGATCAAAGGGATTGAAGAATTTATTATTGAGCCTTCTCAGGAGGCCGGATTGCGATTGGGCAACAAAATAAAAGAAAAAATATTGGGGTTAAAGGTGAATGAAGCAGAAAAAATAATCAATAATTTCCCTGAAGTAGATGCGGTCTCTATCAAAACCTGGCCTTTCTGGACATCCTCCATTCCACGCATTGGAGAAAATATAAAAATTAAACTAACGGATGGCCCGAATTGATGACTTTTATCAATAAGGTCTATTCAATATTGATTTTACTGAAATCTTCAATTTTTTCGTGATGTGCGGTTCCGGGATTATAAATTTGGTAAAACAGTTCAATCAATTGCGGTGTCGTGAGTTGAGCCACTCTCAAGTTGCAGGCCTCAAGACCTACTCTGACAGAATTAACGCGTTCCGTAAGCCCTTTGTTCATCTCGTCAAATTCTTTATGACGACGTTTGATTTGGTCAACACTATCCGCCGCGGAAATGCGTTGCATGAATTTAGAGAACATATTTAAATTCTGAGTGCGGTAAGGATCAAAAGGGATCACGACGTAAAAACTTTTCTCCATGATATCCGCATATTCAATTAATTTCTGAATGTATTCGCAATATTCAAGGGTTTGTTCACTCAGAAGCGAATTCTGATTTTTTTCACCGATTTGTTTCACATTTTCAATGTATTGATTGATATCCAGCTTCCGCGAACGGATGACGATTTGGATGGGGAATTCAAGGGAATTCAAAAAATTCTGATAAGAATAAATGATCGCGTTTTGTTCATCTTCCGATTTGAGATTAAAATTTACGCTGCTGGTTTGCAATACGGCACGCAAACCCCCGTTTTTAAGGACGACAACATCATCTTTAATCTCGGCAATATTCAGATAGAGTTGAGTGCTTGCAGCCGGATTTCCTTTTTTTTGATGGACAGTATCGTTCATAAATTTTGGTTTTAAATGACAAATGGATTAATCCAAATTGATTTCAATTTCGCCACGCTGAAGTTCCTTAAGATTGAATTCCCCTTCATGTTTGTTCTGTTGTTCGGGAGCTGGTGGCGGAGGAAGATCGTCTGTTTTGGTTTTTGCTTTAAGGGTTTTTTTAGGAATAAAAACAGCGGGTTTTTTTGAGTGGGTCGTATCGATATGCGTTTTAGAAGTAAGCGGAATGTTACTCGGTTTTTTCTTTCTGCGCCGTCGATTTTTTTTCTTTACAGGCAATGCGGAAGAATCCATTGCATCCGGTTTTTTCTCATCTAAATTCACTTTTGGCAAAGGCTCTTCTTTCGGTTCAGGGGGTAAAACAGAAGGAGAAACATCAGCGGACTGATCCATATGAAAAGGCTCTATCTGTTCACTTTGGGGAGGTAAAATGGCTTCATCAGGCGGAATGTTTTTTTCTTCAGCTTCAGGAGCTGCAAGGACAGTATCAAAACCGATATCATCATTTAGATTTTTCTGAGTAGGGGTGACAGGCGGCTCATCCACTTTCTTTTTAACAGAGGTAGAGGGTAATTTTGCCAAGAGATCAAGATGTTTCCCGCGGTCGTGCTTATGAAGACGCCAATACATATTGTCTGTTTCATTGGGTTGACGACCAAAAAAGGCCTGAGTTACAAGATCTTCATCCTGAACTTCGTCAATATCAGGATGATCAGCAGAATCCTTAAATCCATGGGAGTCAAGAATATGCGTTAGATCTTCAAGATTCACATTTTTTTTGTCAGCCTGCCCCACTACTTTATTCGCTTCCGCTTTTTCGTCAGTCGAATCCGGAATATACAAGAAAGAGGGTGTAGCGCGATGATCCCACACCCGTTTTCGTGGCTTGATGTTGAATTCAATCAGCAGTAAGGCAAATTTAGTGAGTGAAAGATCATTGATCTTAATCAGCGCCGCTGCGACAGCGATCAATCCCGGCAAAGCGATGACGATGTACTCAAGGGCATTCAAATCGTATATTTTGCTCAGAATGGAGAAGAGGACATAGCTTGTTCCGCCTCCGACAGAAAGCATGATTAGCTGTCTGAGGGTAAATGGTCCCACAATTTTGTCTTCAATGCCGACGTTCTGAGGAATTTTGTACTGCAATAGATATAAAATTAATCTTTATATTATATCAAAAAAAGCCATAAAAAGCAAATCCTTAAAGGTTGGATCCACCACTCCTTTATTTACTAAGTGTTTCTTTTAGCTCAATGGCCTTAATCCCTAATTCAGCCATTTCGCCACGAGTCATGTCCTTTCCGGGACCAAACGCGGGTAAAATTTTCCCTCCCCGATTACGTCTTCCGCTCAGAAGACCATGTTTGACAACATAATTAACGGCTGGATAGTACCATTCTTGGGTAAAAATGTCTTCAAAATTTTCCTCACTTTTAAAGCCGTTGGCATCGTCGACATCAAAACCGAAGGCGCTGACCATGATTTTTACCGCTTCCACACGTTTGATTGGCTGTTCCGGACGAAAAGTGCCATCGGAGTACCCCTTGATGAGTCCGAGTTCGTAGGCTTTATTAACATAGGGTGCGTACCACGCATACAAAGGGACATCAGGAAAATAAGTGTCCTCAAGTTCATCCGTAGAAAGAACAGTCTCGCCAATGGCTTCGATAGCGATCTTAGTGAATTCAGCGCGGTTTAAAACGTCATCTGGTGCATACACGCCCTTGGAACGCCCCTTTACAATCCCGCGGCGCTGCAACGCTTCAGCGTAATTCTTTGCCCAGTGACTTTCCATATCGGTAAAAACAGCTTCCGAAAACCCCTCACCGGGTTGAGCGACAAAAAATACGCCCGTTGTGCTTGCCAGAATAACCACTTCCTTTTTCTCGGAGTCATACAAAACTTTAGTAGAGTCATATTTTTTATATTGTTCAGTATCCGGATTAAAAGTAAACACAACCACTTCGGCCCCTTCCGTAAAACGGTCACTGAAGGGAACGATAATCCGATAGGGACGATCAAAGGTAAGCCTTCGGCCATCGGTCGGTTTGAATTCCAGAATGGATTTGAATGAATAACCAAAATTGATCGGGAATTCTTTACTATATCGATTGATAGGAGGGGTGATGTAACCCGCGAAAGCCTTACCGGAAGCATCGCTAATGTAGGTATTTTGATCAAATTGAACCTCGGTTCCCCGTTTTATGTTCTTAAAAATAATCGGGCGACTGATAAGCCCCCGGTGTTGAGCGGTGATATAAATAGCCGGTTTTGAACTGATCACCATCGGAACCGAAGATGAAAAAAGCGGTGCGGTAACCGAATCATCTTTGTAATTGATGTCACTGCTTTTTACGTCGGTAACACAACTGTTATTCCTTAGTACAAAACCTTTTTCACAAGTTAGTACGCGGCATAAGGGGTAAGGGCTCACCCGTTCGCTATTGGGTCTTTTCGCACATTCAAAGGTATAAACTGCGCTCTTGGCCACACTGCGATTCCCCACCTGATCTACCGCGAAATAGCGAAGAGTGGAATGATCCTTAATATAAAAATTTCCGGTATATTGAGAACTTTTGATTGTGGGTTCAGAGCCATCTAACGTGTAATAAATCGTAGCTCCGTTATCGATAAAATCAAAAGTACTGTGATAGGGGTCAAGATAAGCCGTTAATGTGATTGCCTGAGAATAATTGTAAGTTCCCGCGGGAGGGGTAGCGATAACGGTAGGGGGAATGGTGTCGATATGAACAGCCGTATTAAAAACGCGGGTGAATTCAGCCTCCGCGACATTCCCGGATAAGTCACGGATGTTTTTAATGTGAATGGCATGGCTGTCTTCAGAAAAAAGAACCTGCTTTAAAGCAATGGTTACGATATGCAGGGTATCATCCAATTTCAAGTCAATATCCAATGGTTTTGCCTGGTGTTCCAGCGTAATCGAATTCTGATTAACCGAAAGAATATCGATGGGCTCCGAAAAAAAGATCTGAATTTCTTTCAGGGTGGTGGGAACGTTATTTTCTCCCTCGGCGACAGAAACAGAGGTGACTTCCGGAGGAGTTTGGTCTTCCAGTTTACAATAACTGTTGCAACCGTCACCATTGTTAAAATTGCCGTCGTCACACTCTTCCGTCTGAGATTCTTCAATCACTTTGTCTCCGCAATAGGCGTTAGCCAAAAAAGGGTAACCGAGTAATAGTGACAGGAACCCGATGATGATGAGTATTTTGTAAGAGCACATAAAAAAACAAGTTTCTTTCATTCTAACACACATAAAACAATACTCAAAAAAAGGAGAATTGTTACGATCCTTTTTGATGGTGAATCAAACCCGCTTAACGTACTCTCCCGTTTCGGTGTTCACAAGAATGACATCTCCTTCGACAATAAACAGGGGGACATTCACTGTGGCACCGGTTTCTAATTTGGCCGGTTTTGTGCCACCGGTGGCCGTATCTCCTTTTACTCCGGGTACGGTTTCTACCACTTTCAGTTCTGTTTTGGGAGGAGGTTGTATGCCTATAGGTCTGCTTTCATAAAAAGTCACATAAACTTCAATATCATCTTTAATGAATTGCAGAGATTCTTCGACCAAACTAAAGGGTAAAGCAAATTGCTCGAAACTTTCATTGTTCATAAAAAAAGCTTCATTTCCGTCGTTATATAAATACTGACAACGGGCCGTTTCAATATCTGCGAACTCAAAAGATTCGCCCGCCAAAAAAGTTTTTTCCAACGTAGAATCGTCGATCAGATTTTTTAACTTGGTGCGCATGACCGGCTTGCGTTGTTGTTTACGGTTGAATTGATGCCATACCACAAGGTAGGGTTTTCCATCGAGTTTTACAACAACACCTGTACGGATATCCGTTAATGTAGACATTTTAATTGGAAAGTTATGAATTTAAATGGGTACATACCACGAGTGAACCCGCCGGAGCTTTAGCGTAGGCGGACGAGTTGAATGGTGGGCCTGCCTGGACTTGAACCAGGGACCAATCGGTTATGAGCCGACTGCTCTAACCACTGAGCTACAGGCCCGGAAAATCTCTCTTCGGAGCATCGGACATAACGATAGCGTAATTTGAATGTGTTTTCAAGGGGAGTAGAGTAAAGATTTAACCTTGTTTTATTTGTTGAATTATGTTAATATAAGAAGATAAATTTAACCTTCAGTGTCATGTCATTATTTGACGGAAACATAGAAATAAGAGTATCCATCGCGGATATGCTGAATCAATTAAGAGCTCGGGTGGGTAACCCCTCCGGTTCAAAGACCGAAGATAAGAGTGTTCCTGATGATTTAAGGAGTGACAGTATGGTACTCCATAAGTCATTCGAAGTAGACCCTTTAATCTCTCGATTAAAAAAAGGCGGTTTTGCCGATGAGAACGGAAAACTTACAGAAAAAGTGAATCCCTATAAAATCGCAGAAATTCTGCCACCAAATGTAAATAGGGCGACAGTTATTTTGAGTAATACATTGAATGGCTCCAGAATTCCCTTGGGCGTTCCCATCCCCATAGTTCGTGAAAACGGAACCTTTGTATTTGATGGCAAATACAGGGGGTTAAGCCACTACAGTAGCGGATGGGTAAGAATTTATGAGGGGGATATCATTCAGACAACGCAGAGAGTAGAAGATTCAGCTACTACCAGAGCTACTATAACTAATACTAAACCTAAAACAGTGGCAGAAGTTCGTTCGGATAAAATGTCAGTTGAATCGAATGGTCTTTCATATGACGAAGGACCGCAGTCAACCTCGGAAAGTCTTGGTGATTACGCTCGGATTTATGAAACCTATTTGGGAAGAATCTCCCCCGAAACCAGACGTGAATTGGAAAGGATCTATAAGCCTGTGGAATATTCGGTTTATTCAAACTCTCAGGAGCGCGAAAGTCGCATTGTGGAAGGAAGAGCGGAGGCAATACGGTTGACTCAGGAAACAAGAAAACGTCATATTTTTGATGTGTCGACAGGAAATATCCTAAATCCAAGAGGCGCGCAGAATGTTTGCCTCAAAGAACCGCTAGTCTCCTTCCATATTCCGGGTCGGGACAAGCCTGTGATTTTAAGGCAATCCATCGCTTACTTATTCATGGCGGCGGATCACGATCGTTACAAGGCACTTGGAAGTCATTTTCAATTGGCCCATGAGGGGGGGGACGTGGGAAGGCCCCACACTCGTACAAACAAATATCAGGGGGAGGCCAGCGCTCGCTACAAGTCAGGAGGAGGACTGGCTGGGAGTTCCTATGGTAGTCGTCACTTGTCTGGCTGTGCCATAGATATCACTAACTGGGAAGAAGGTGCTCCGTATTTAAGGTATTACGGATTCGTTGTGGGGTACCAAAATGGTCTCCGTCGCGATGCTGTCCACGCCGATTTTGGGAGAGTGACCACGAAGCGTGTGGTCGCCCTGGAAAAGCTCAACCATCAGGCTATTGTGGCGAGTCGTGAACAATTAAATCGACACGATGGAGAGCGGGTTGCAAGTGCCGAAAGATTTTAGTCAACAACAAAATCCATTTTTAAAGAGAATAATCAGTACAACTAAAAAAAGGGTGCAGAGAAAGATTGACGAGTAGACAAGATCAATAAGCTATTCCCCCGCTTCCACAACAACTTTCAGTTCCGCATTGATATCCTCCGTCAGATGAATCACTACCTTATGGCCTCCGAGTGTTTTAATGGGGTGTTTTATTTTGACCAAATCTTTACTGATCTCTATTTTATGAGCTGTAGCCAATTCAGCCACAACGTCTTTCGCGGTAATGGAACCGTATAATTTCTCCCCCTGAACTTTTTCCTTAAAAGTCAGTGTGATTCCTTTGAGTTGATCCGCTATTGCCTGAGCATTAGCCATCACTTCTTCCATTTTTTTAATCCGTCCCGCGCGAACTTTTTCGGAGCGGGAAAGAGCGGATGGAGTCACAAAAATAGCCTTTTTTTGAGGCAAGAGATAATTGGTGGCATAACCACGTTTTACCTGAACAAGGTCATGAGCCTGTCCGAGTTTAGAAACGTTCTGTGTGAGAATGACTTGCATTATAAAGAATTTATGAATTATTGCAGGCGACATTCTAATGGGTTATCGCTCAAAGGTCAACACGAAAAGTCTTATTAAAATTGCCGGACGAGCCATCCTAAAAAAGTAAGAGGGGTAACACCTTCTTTGAGTTGCCGATCCACCCGTGCGTACCAGGTGTCGATTTCGGAAAAATGATCACTGGTTGTGGCCAAATGATCAAAAGAGGTATTTTGAATGGTTTTTGATTGGGCTAAAATATAAGTAGGACTGTAAAGAAAAATCGCGGGAACCTCCGTATTGATAATTTTTTGTAAATCATTCAATGTTTTTTTGCGTCGCTCAACATCATGCTGAAAGCGTGCTTCTTGTAGAAGGCTGTCGGCAACAAAGTTTTTGAATTGAGAAAGGTTATAGCCGCCGGGCTTTGCCTGACTACTATGCCAATAAGGGTAAGCATCTAAATTGTATCCAAGATTTTGACCAAAAATAAGCAAATCATAATCGCGGTTATTCAGACTCTTCTGAAAGGCTTCATTCTCCAAGATATGAATTTCAATCGCTACTCCAATTTTACGCCATTGTTCCTGAAGCAGGGTGGCGATTTGAGTATAAGTGGCGGGAGTTTCGGGGATGATCATGCGTAAAGTCAATGTTTCATCTTTTTGGTTGATCCGAATGGGTAGGGTGTCAGCGTCCTTATTTTCTTCTTCGCGTTTCGCCTTGTCCTGTTCGGCAAAAAAAGTGACTTCCCCGTAAGTGATTGTAATGGAGTCCAAGAGTTCTTTATTCCCCTCGAAATCGGTTCGGTAAACGTTATAAATATTTTCACCCTTTTTCAAGCTGTCAAATTCGGTACTGGCAATATAGCTCCATCCTTTGTCACCGGGAACGTATTTTTTGAGAACATAATCATTCACCATAATTTCTTTGGTTTTAAGGGGAGCCGTTCCTGTGATAACCACTTTATTTTCAGTGGTTTCAAAATCCTTTCCGTCGTTAGGTCCGTTGATATAATTGGAAGAATCCTCTTTTTTTTCTTCTGCCGCGTTTTTCAGGTTGGGCGTTTCATCAGTTTCAATTGTCTCCGATTTGTTGGGAAGTTTCCATTCCGTATCAAAAAGAGCTCCATTCGCCTTGGTCACGCTGTATTGATTCATCCAGTTCTCCTGATCGATTTCAAGAAGAGGGGTATCGATAATACGTGTTTCGTTAATGGCTTTGGTCAGGCTGGCCTTGTCGGTTCCCAATTGAAGAGCGAGGCGGACTTTATTGTTTTTTAGTTTGGGGGATTCGGTATTGATAAAGGCCGCTACATATTGAGGCAAATGATAACGATAAAGAATCAAATGATTTTTTTTCAAAATTTTATCCGCTAATTTTTCACTGACGTTTCGTACCCCGTCTAGTTCACCAAGGTGTTTTTCCAAATCTTCCTCAGTAGGAAACACTTTAATTAAAATATTTTTAATATGAGGAGGGGAATCGTAAAAATCATTGAACGCTTCCAGGCTAACCTCCAATTGATTAGTGGTGGAAATAATAGCAACAAAACGGAATCGACCCGTTCCGATGGGTGACTGATTGAAAAAGGAATCAGTCAACGAATCGACAGGCACATTAGAAAGAAGGTGGGCAGGTAGAATTCCCACCATCGTTTTGGCCGGAAAGAACGAATCCGGCTTTTCCAGAAAAAATTTCACGGTCCGTTCGTCAATTTTGGCAACTTTTATACCGGTGTAGTCGTTGTATCTTAAAATAACACCATTAAAAAGAGGATGTTTTAAAACCGTTTCGTAGGTAAAGATCACATCCTCCGAAGTAACCGGTTGGCCATCATGCCATTTCGCGCCCTGTTTAATCACAAAAGTATATTCCTTACCAGTCACATCCATCTGAAAGTCCGCAAGATCGGGCACGATTTCTTTTGCGGAAGGGCTATAGCGGGAAAGTCCGGAAAAAATCAACTGGGTCAGATCATCACTAACAGAACCCTGTTGAACAAAGAGAGGATTTATAGCCCCTAA
>Ga0210006_1002963_pt1 | contig 10826 bp, 11 predicted proteins | sample CryGey02umfilter_2_FD_185452 | JGI IMG/M metagenome (GOLD analysis project Ga0210006, IMG submission 185452) | Groundwater microbial communities from aquifer in Utah, USA - Crystal Geyser 4/10/14 0.2 um filter (SPAdes) (version 3) | ecosystem: Environmental > Aquatic > Deep subsurface >... | reverse complement strand
CCCGCAAACGAATGAAATGAGTTGAGCGGGATGGCCATGAATAAAACTAATTACTACAGCGATTTTAGCAGAATATATCCTAATAATCAAGGGTTAACGCCGAAATAATAAAATAAGTTTAATTATCAATATTAACATTAACTGTAAAATAACATTACAAACTAACAAGCTAATTGCTAAAAATAAATACGGTGTAACAAAAGGAGCATTAACGAATAAACCGATTAGCAACAAAGGCCAAAAGTTTTTTAGATCCTGCCAAGATAGCCCAATCATGGCACCACTATTGATCATTAAAATTAAAAATAACCAAGTCTGCCATTGTAAAAAATTGAACTGATAAAATAATCCAACTGGCATTGCTAACACCTGCCAAATATCTTGCGGCACAGCTAGAACAAAATAATTCTGCAAAAGATAATAATTGATGGCGTACAAGAAAAACAAGCCACCAAAAATTGGTGCTATTGATATTAATAACTGACCAATCAGTGGTAAGCGCGAAGATAAATGAGAAACGTGTGGTTGCCGTGAAAAAACTTTAAACTCCACGATCTTAGCTCCTGTTAAAATACAAAGGATAGCATGCGATAGCTCGTGAATAAACGCTCCCAAAAAATACAACCACTGAGTAATGCGAAAATTTAGCCAACAAACATTTAGCCAGTTACTTAAATAACCAACCAACGAAATGATAATAATAAGAAACCCTAAATTGCTGACATCAAGATAACTCATACTCATATTTTAACATTTATTATCTATTCATAACATAACAAAACCCCGCCTCTCGTGAACGGCGGGGTTGTCTATAGTATCTTTAAAAATATATTTCCATCTTAGTTTGCTTCCTACCGAATTTGATGGCCATTTCATAGTCCTTCATCCAAACATCAGCATGTTGCTGATATCTTTTATTCATGCGATCGTGCACTTGAAAAATTTTATCGCCGAATAAATCTGGAAAACGAACTAAGGTGCCAAACGGTAAATAGCGGTAGTTGGTCGCGATAATGTCTTCAGCATTACGCTGACAAACATCAAGGCCAGAAGCTGTAATGCATGGTGAGTTATCAGTCTGCGCTATTTGACTTGTATACGCTGTCACTGTTATTTTAACGGACTGGCGTGGTGCGCGCTCTTTGATATCTGGTAACCTGATAGAATAATTCCAATCTGGATCATCAATGACATTCTTAATAATGTATTGATCGCCAGATAATATTACTTTAATCCTTTGCTCAGCTAAAACTACTTGCGGAAAAATCAACTGTATTACGGTGATGACAAGAACCACGTAAAATACTGCCTCTTGGGCTAATTCTATAACTTTTCTTTTTAGACTTCGCAATTCTTTGCTTAACATAACATCGAATTAGAATAAAAAAGAATCTCATACTATCTGAGATTCGATGTTATACCTTACCAAATTTTTACTTTTTTGTCAATAGTATTATACACACTCTATCAACAAGCTAATTGTATCTAATATTAGGTAAATTTCACTCCATATTTCATTAAATTAATAAAATAACCGTTTTGATTTTTGGTTACCTCTACATGCTCTTTCCTTAATAAAGTTGCCTGCAACATCTGGGTATGCTCTTGGCAACTTGTAGAAATACGGCCTTTTTGGTTAATAATTCTTTGCCACGGCACTCGAGAGTCAACCGGCAATAAATGTAATGCCCAACCAACCTGCCTAGCAGATCTAGGACTACCCAGCAAAGCAGCTATTTGACCATAGGTCGCTACCCTACCTCTTGGTACCTGAGAAACTTGCTGATACACTCGTTGATAAAAATTATTGATCATTTAGACAAAGCTAATTAAAATACTGGCACTCATTGCTAAAATAACACCTCCGTATTGATACCAGCGTAAACGCTCACGATTAATTGATACAGCTAGTAATACAGCGATCACTGGATAGCTTTGGGTAATAATAATAGTAACTGATAAAGAGTTGTCTTTAACCGCATAAACATAAAATAGCCAAGCTGCTATATCAAGAATGGCCATGGGTATAACTAATGACTTTGCCTGCCATCCTAGTTGCCACATTTTTGCAAACTGACTATGGGTAACTAAATAAGCTAAACTAATAATTGAAAAAATAAACCACGGCAGCCAAATACTCAGTAACGGGGATATTTCTTTAGCGCCATAAGCAGTAACAAAATTTACTATGCCCAAAAATACGCCTGTGAGTAAAGCTAGCCAAGCGCCTTTTTCCAATCTCTCTTTTTTAAAAAACTCATAACGAAAAATATAATTAGCTATCTTTTGCCAAAAATTTAAATCACCATCTTCCCGATAAGATATTAAACCCACGCCGACCATCAAAGCCAACACCATAAATACCTGATACATATCTAGTGTTTCCTGAAAAAAAACAATGCCAAATAAAATTGTGATGGGCAATTCTATGGTTAAAATTATTTCCACAACGGAAAATTTACCAATTGCTAAAGCCTGAAAATGAAAATAAGCTGAGAAATAGGTAACTACACCGGCAATTATCAAAATTAGATATTCGGATAAACTTAAGTGCAATAAATCGCCAACAACAAAGGGTAATAACAAAATTGAAGAAAAAACACCAATCCAAGCAATGGTCATAATACTACCTAGACGTCGTACTGTTTTCTGAATTAAAAAATCACCAACACCCCAACAGAGCATGGCACCAAAAACAAATATAATACTTAACCAATTTATCATATGCCTATTATATCATAAGCGTTGACTTACTATTAAAAATAGTGTATGATCTACTATCAACAAATTGTAAAACAAATTGAGGTGTACTTTGCCAAAGTCAAAACTTGCCACATACTGGCACTGCTTCTTATCGTTTCTTTTTATCGTTAAAATAGATACCGAAAAAAAAGAAATAATAAGTAATTTTATCAAAAAAGAACACGCGAAGCGTGGGTATAACATTGAAGCGGTGTTTAGCTATCTATTACCAGCTAAATACCACTCTTGTTCCTGCAATAATGATGTTGTTTTGGTTGTTGATGTGATCAAAAAAGCCAATTACGAAACGATTGGTAAAACTATTGGCCAGGAAAAGGTCTGCATGAACTGCCTAGGTCATCAATTTAAGGAGCAAAAAGAAATAGATGAAGACGACTAATCATAATGATTAGTCGTCTTTTATTTTAAATAACAAAAACATTCACCCGGGTCTGATCCGCCACCCGCTGCGCAAGCGCTAGCCTGGCGAGAAGGCGGAGCGGATTAAGTCTTGATGAATTAAACTTCAAACTATTAGTATTCATAAATAAAAATACACTTGGGCCGAATCAAGCTCTGCTTGACGAGGTTAAGTGTATTTTTAAAAGGAATCCCGCTGTTATAAATGATTAAACAAAAACATTCGCTTGATCTGAATCAAAGATACTTTGATGAAGAAAAGTGAATGTTTTAAAAGGAATCCCGCCGCTGACGGTCAGGTTCAATTCCCCTATTTAAAAACAGAATTACACTTGGTTGACCCTGAGATAAGTCGAAGGGGCAAAAAGTGTAATTCTGAAAAGGAGTAGACGCTCTGAGTTAAGTGGAATCCCGCCAAAGGCGAGATGAAACGGCGAAGAGCGACTACGACGCTGGAGCGGGTAGGGGGAATTATCGCTCCCGCCTGCGGCGGGATTGTCCAGGGCAGCGCTTCGACTGCCACGGGCAGTCATATCGACGTCCCGCTTAGCGCGGGACTTCTGCCCGTTCGATTCCCCATATGATCTTATAATAAACAAAAAACAACATTGCTATAACAATCTTGTCTCAAAAAATAATCTGGAGCGGGTAGGGGGAATCGAACCCCCGTCCTCAGCTTGGAAAGCTGTAATAATAACCATTATACGATACCCGCCCGTAATAAATGATAATTTAATAATTTCTAACTGAGCACACTTGATCGATCCGCCACCCGCTGCGCAAGCGCTAGCGTGGCGAGAAGGCGGAGAGATAAGTGTGCGAGGAAAAGGAATCCCGCTTCTCGCGAGAGGCGGGATGACGTGGTGCCGAGGGGCAGAATTGAACTGCCGACACGTAGATTTTCAGTCTACTGCTCTACCACTGAGCTACCTCGGCACGTCGTTCGCGAACGACGTGCCGAGGCAATCGTCATTCACGATTTATAAAAACGTGCAAACCTTTTTCTATTTTTAAAGTATTGTAGCGGTAAGCCACCACGAGTGACTTGATGAAATAAGTCGCGAGCAACAAACAAATTTAACTAATTAATAATTTTATACTTGGACTCTGAGTGAAACGAGGAGTTAAGTATAAAATTATCAACGAGTCCCGCCACTGGCGGGACGAAATGGTCGGGGCGAGAGGACTCGAACCTCCGACCTTCTGCTCCCAAAGCAGACGCGCTAGCCAACTGCGCTACGCCCCGTTATTTACTGTATTCAATCAACCATAATACTTAAACTCTTATGTAAACTCAACACAAAATGTGCTACTTCTTCTTGTATTGTAAAAACTTCAAACAATTATAGCCTCGTCCAAAGGACGATCAGCCTCTGGCTGAAACTGCGCTACGCCCCGTTGTTAAATTTAATAATTTAACTAATCAATAATTTTATACTTGGGCTCTGAGCGAAACGAAGAGTTAAGTATAAAATTATCAACGAGGAATTGGTTGAATGGTGGAGTGGACCGAGCTAGACTCGATACACGGAACTATGAGACCAATTCCGAAGTGGTGGGCGTACCAGGAATCGAACCTGGGACCTCAACATTATCAGTGTTGCGCTCTAACCAGCTGAGCTATACGCCCTTAAATAATTCATTTTTCAAAATACTCTTTCTTAAAATATTAACTGTTACATTTTAACAAAAAAAGCTGGTTCTCACCAGCCATAGATTTCCGCTTAACAACTTAAAAGTGATAGAAATGAACAAGCTCGACTTAGTTAGTCATCAGTAAACTGACAACAGTAATCTCCTAGAAAGGAGGTGATCCATCCACAGCTTCCGCTACGGATGCCTTGTTACGACTTCGTCCCTATTATCGATCCTACCTTATTCCGTGACTGGCACAGCTTTCGGGTATTACCGACTCTCTTGACGTGACGGGCGGTGTGTACAAAGCCCGAGAACGTATTCACCGCGACGTGGCTGATTCGCGGTTACTAGCGATTCCGGCTTCATGAGGTCGAATTGCAGACCTCAATCCGAACTGGGACCGGCTTTGATGGGATTAGCTTCATCTTGCGATTTTGCAACCCATTGTACCGGCCATTGTAGCACGTGTGTAGCCCAGGGCGTAAGAGCCATGCTGATTTGACGTCATCCCCGCCTTCCTCCTCGTTGACCGAGGCAGTTCCCTATGAACATACAACATAGGGTAGGGGTTGCGCTCGTTAGAGGACTTAACCCTACATCTCACGACACGAGCTGACGACAACCATGCAGCACCTGTCTTCGAGCTCCATTGCTGGCACTTTCACCTTTCGGCGAAATTCTCGAGATGTCAAGCCCTGGTAAGGTTCCCCGCTTATCATCGAATTGAACCACATGCTCCACCGCTTGTGCGGGCTCCCGTCAATTCCTTTGAGTTTTAGTCTTGCGACCGTACTCCCCAGGCGGAATGCTTAACGCGTTAGCTTAGGTTGACACCACTGAGAGGGTCGATACTCCCAATGATCAGCATTCATAGTTTAGGGCGTGGACTACTGGGGTATCTAATCCCATTCGCTACCCACGCTTTCGTCCAGTAAGCGTCAGGAACGTACCAGCTAGCTGCCTTCGCATTTGGTGTTCTAGTCGATATCAACGCATTTTACTACTCCACCGACTATTCCGCTAGCCTCTTCCGTCCTCTAGTTAGAAAGTATTTCCGGCGAACTCCAAGTTAAGCCTGAAGGTTTGACTGGAAACTTTTCTAACCGCCTGTAGACGCTTTACGCCCAGTAAATCCGGACAACGCTTGGGGCCCTCGTATTACCGCCGCTGCTGGCACGAGGTTAGCGGCCCCTTATTCCTATAGTACCGTCACAAATTCGTCCTATAGAAAAGCAGTTTACACCCCGAGGGGCGTCTTCCTGCACGCGGCGTCGCTCCTTCACCCTTTCGGGCATTGAGGAATATTCTTGACTGCAGCCTCCCGTAGGAGTCTGGGCAGTATCTCAGTCCCAGTGAGGCGGGTCGTGCTCTCACACCCGCTATCCGTCGTCGCCTTGGTGAGCTTTTACCTCACCAACAAGCTGATGGAACCTAGGCCCATCCCTAAGCGCCTGAACTTTATTTCACTGACCTGCGTCAATGAAACTTATTGGGAATTAGCCTCGCTTTCGCAAAGTTATGCCCATCTTAGGGGTAGGTTACCAAGGTGTTACTCTCCCGTTTGCCACTCTCAATACCTTGCGGTACTGAGCGTTCGACTTGCATGCCTTAGACACGCCGCCAGCGTTCGTCCTGAGCCAGGATCAAACTCTAATTATGAATAGTTTTTAGGTGAACTATCAAAACCGCGTAAAACGAAAAAAAATATAAGAATTGACTTGATTCAATTTCTATCACTTATTAAGTTGTCAAACGGCGTTTTCTGACTACAAAAGACAGAAATGTTTGGGCTTTATTCGTAATTATCGATAATAGTTAAGGCCAAATATTTCCGTACTTTAATAAATTATTAATTTTCGCCTAATTTAGGGAAGTTTTTGTTAATTAATAATTAGTTAAATCCAAGGTACTAATAGCGTAGTAATAATATAGGTTAAGGGTGGGATTGTCAAGGGGTATAAACTGTTAATTAGACGGGGTTGCTTAACTGCCAAAAACTGTAATAATGGCTTATAATTAAAGAAATCAAAAAAAGAGGTGTACCTTGAAAACAAAGCAAAAAAACAGTCGTCAGTGGCTATTACTCAGTCCCGGTCCAGGAACCTTCTATTTTCTACTAGCAGAAATAGCAGCGATAAAAATTGAATTTAATACCTTTGGGCAAATTCAATATTTATTAGACTTTCTGGCGAAAAATAAAACGACAGCGGTGGGTTTAATAATCAATCTAGAACCATTTATTCTCCCCGATCAAAATTGTCGTCAAATAATTAGTGTTCGTCAATTAAAAAGTATTTTGCGTCAAATAGTCAATCATCTTAGTGATGATCGCCAACAAAATGTTCCGGTAATTTTTTTAACACCAAAAGTTAATCTTGATCTATATCGTATCATCAAGCAAATAAAACTGTGGTGGGTGGAAAAAAAGTTAATGGTAACTAAAAGAAAGAAATTCTCTTTTTTACTATTAAACTATACCAACATAAAACTGATCAGGAGATTAAAAAACTTCTGTCGCTCCTGGGCTATTAACTATTGAGTAAATTTAACAAAAGAGAGGTTAATCACACCTCTCTTTATATTTATTACTACATTATAAATTTCTTATCGCGCCCTATTTTTTTCTCGCCACTCTTTAATTAATTGATGGTTACCCGATAATAACACGCTGGGAACCGAATATGTTTTTCGTGAATTTAATGGGAAATTTTCTGGTCGCGTATACTGTGGGTATTCTAAAACACCGGCCTTGCTATGTGACTCGTCAATAGTTGATTCAAGTTTGCCTAAAACACCGGGCATTAGTCTAGTTACTGCATCAATGATCACAGCCGCACCCAACTCACCGCCAGTCAATACATAATCGCCAATTGATACCGGCAAATCACAAAAGTTTTCTACTCGAGCATCCACCCCTTCATAGTGACCACAAATAAAAATCAACTGATCTTCCTTCGCTAACTTCTTTACTAATTCTTGATTTAATCTTTCACCAGCTGGTGTCAGTAATATTGTTTTACTTCTTTTCTTCTTCCGAATCTTTTGCCAACATAACCAAATTGGTTCTATTTGCAAAACCATCCCAACGCCACCGCCATAAGGAACGTCATCAACCTGACGATGTTTATTTTTGGTATAGTCACGCAAATCATGATTGTAAATATTGATCAGCTTTTTCTTTTGTGCTCGCTGCAAAATAGAGTCTTGATAATAACTGTCTAACAGCCGGGGAAAGGCCGAGATAATGTGAAAATCTTTTTTTATCATATACCTAAATTACTACTAATATTTAAAAAAAACAACCCCTCGATAAACGAGGGATTATTTTTTTATCAAACTAAATTTTATTTATAATTTGAAATCATCTACAGCACTAGTATCTACGTCAGCGACTTCTGAACGATGGCTCTGGCGTGATCCTTCTGGTTCGACAATCTTTAAATTAACACGAGCATTATTTCTGGCACCAATAACTCTTAATAGAGTTCGGATGGCACGAGCGGTTTGGCCTTGACGACCAATGACCTGACCCATATCTTTAGGATCAACTTTGAGCGTTAATAGTACGCCCATTTCGTCGATGTTTCTTTCTACATTGACAGCTTCTTGGTTGTCAACGAGAGTTTTGACGATCATCTCTAGTAGTTCTTTGTCTGACATTTTATTAATCTTAATGTTAATTAAACTACCACTACTTCCTCTAAAGACCTAATTTTAAAAGAAATTGCAGTATTGTTTTAAATGATAGCACAAATAATGCTAATTGTCAATAAATTTAAGTTGCTTGTTCTTCTTTTTCTTCACTAGGCGTTACTTCTGGTTCGCTTGGTTTGGCTGCGGCTTCAGTAGCTGCTTGCGCTACTGCCTGGGCCGACTTGATCTTTTCTTGTTCTGCTTCCTTCTTTTTGGAAATTTTTACTTTTCTTTTTTCTGAAAGTTTAACTGATTTTTTTGGCTTTCCTTTAACTAAACCATTTCTGAGTAGTAAATTAAAGACTGTATTGGTCGCTTGAGCGCCAACAGAAAGCCAATATTTAACACGCTCGATTTTAATATCCAGTTTTTTACTACGCGGATCATAATTACCGAGCATTTCTAAATAATCACCCCAAGGATCTTTGCGCTTATCCAGCACAATAATACGATAATAGGGCTGTTTCTTTTTTCCTGTGCGAGAAAATCTAATTGATAACATAATATGAATTATTACTATTTCTTAATCCGACCAAATGCTTTTAGGCGGGAGAGCATTGCTTGCAGCTGGTTGTAAGTTTAAATTAATCACTCTTTTTTGTCAAGAATGACGTTTTCTTCACTTTTTTGAATAAAAAAGCGTCTATCATTATGACAGACGCTTGTAATTCACATGTCACCTTCTTTCTTAAAAACAAAACTGTTGATGAAATATCTTTTGTACCGCACGACAACCACCTAGACAGTTGTGATTATCACAAATTAAACAGGTGGCTATCTTTTCTCGGAAAGTAGCAAACTTTTCATTTTGCCAAATGTTACGCAAGACATCTTGTCGAATATTACCCATAACTTCATCAAAAGTTGTCGGGCAACCGGTGATATCGCCGTTGGCTAAAATGGTAACTAAGTTTTTTCCGGCCTGACAACCGGTCCATGGCTGATCTTGGCGCATCAAATGTTGATAGCCGAAACAATCGTCAGGAACGATTTCCATCTGTTGCCCACAAACTCTTTGCCATGCCTCAATCTTATCAGCTAATAATTTAATATTATCCATACCAATAAAATTATCCATTGACATACGACCAGCTGGCAAACCAATTTGCACAGACCAAATACCTACCTCGAGTTCTCGCATTAAATCAAATAGCTGATCTAATTCATACCAATTACTTTTAGTAACAGTAGTGATTACATTGTAAATTATTCCTCTCTCCTGTTGTAAAATTGCTCTGACTTTAGTAAAAGAACCTGCTCGTCTATTACTATCATGAGTTGCCTCGATACCATCCAGACTTAAGGACAATATTAAATTGCTCGAGTCAGAAATTTTATTTAGCAACTGACAAAGATTAATACCCAACCAACCATTCGTTATTAATCTAACCATAGAAAACTTCTGCAACGCTACTGATAATAAATATTGCCAATCTGGGCGGGTAGTAAACTCACCGCCGGAAATTATTAATTTGCTAACACCGAACCCTATCAACTGATCAAACAATGATAATGATTCTTCGGTGTTAAGTTCTGGGCCGCGAGCATTTTTTTGCTGCGGCCCGGATGATAAACCACAATGCTGACATTGTATATTGCACATCATGGTGCTCTCCCAACTAGCAAACTTCGGGTTCGGCTGTTTCATACATCTAGCTCGCGGATTTGCTTAATGATTTGATCAATATCAGTTTTTAGTGCGGCAATCCTATTCAACTCTGACTGTAGTCGGTCCAACTTGAAAGCTAACTGAACAGCCAAATCCTGATGCAACTCTACCTGACTCTTTTTGGGTTCTTTATTTACTCTCCGCTCCGTTGAGGAAGATTTTTGACATCCGCCCGATCCGAATCGACTGCCACCACCAGTAATACTATTGGTGGAGAATTCTAAAACCATTTTTGGCAACAATGGTTTAAACCAAGAAAAAATAAAAGCACTCATGACAAACTCCTTTTATTAAATTGTTAAAGAAATAAAAAATACCTCTTTGTGGGAGGTAGGATTGATCTCAACTTTATCTTATTTTAATTCAAAGCAAACCTATCTCTCACAGTAGGGGTGAAGTAGGTAAAGAAATAATTTCTTGTTGCTAAGAATTTAATATTCATATAATTCTATTATGTTTATAATGTAACTCTTGCCAAATATTTTGTCAAGAATAATAAAAGAGAGCTTTTTGTGCTCTCTATTGTCTAACTGAATTATTTTCTTTGTAGATCTCTTACTGACAGTAAGGGTAGGTATTTGATATGTTGTTCGGATATTAAATAGTTTCTCCAAAAAATACCAGGATTAATAACTATAACAATTAAATCCCAAAGAAAAAACAA
>Ga0210006_1002959_pt1 | contig 10837 bp, 15 predicted proteins | sample CryGey02umfilter_2_FD_185452 | JGI IMG/M metagenome (GOLD analysis project Ga0210006, IMG submission 185452) | Groundwater microbial communities from aquifer in Utah, USA - Crystal Geyser 4/10/14 0.2 um filter (SPAdes) (version 3) | ecosystem: Environmental > Aquatic > Deep subsurface >... | reverse complement strand
AACGGACATTTTTAATCATGAATATAAAAATTGATAATAAAAGGTCATTGTAACAATCTAAAGGAGTAATTACAGCCGTATATTTTGGCAATTAAGTCAGAATCTCTTAGTGGAGATGTTCGACATTCCGGCTATCCTGATGACCTATACCATTTTGTGCGAGGAAAGAGCATGAAATCAAAAAGGACATCAACAATGCACGCGTGTGCACCGGAACCGTGAAAGTACGCTACAAAACAAGGAGATATGGTATGAAAAGTAAAGTACTGCCAGTACTCTTATCCATCCTACTACTAGTAGTGTCGGTAGGAATTTCCCGTGTTTCGGCACGGGAATTCGAGGGAGACGGAGTTTCAGTTGTATTGGCGACCAATACGTCGACATCAACGTTCACACCGACTAACACGCCAACGTTCACGGCAACGGCGACGGAGACGCCGACACCAACCAACACGGCGACCCTTACACCAACGAATACGGCAACGGCGACGGAGACGCCGACACCAACCAACACGGCGACCCTTACACCAACGAATACGGCAACATCAACGTTCACACCGACTAACACGCCAACGTTCACGGCAACGGCGACGGATACTCCAACAGCAACCAACACGGCGACCCTTACACCAACGAATACGGCAACATCGACCTTTACACCGACGCCAACGTTCACGGCAACTGCGACGGATACTCCAACAGCAACGGAGACTCCTACGCCGTTACCAACCAGTACACCAACCAACACGCCAACGGCTACGAACACGCCGACGGCAACTGCGACGGATACTCCAACAGCAACGGCTACCAGTACTATCACGCCGACGGTAACGGAAACGCCAACGGCTACGAACACGCCGACGGCAACTGCGACGGATACTCCAACAGCAACGGAGACTCCTACGCCGTTGCCAACCAGTACACCAACCAACACGCCAACGGCTACGAACACGCCGACGGAGACGCCCGTCCCTGTTGAGACTGAGGTTCTGATCCAACCGGGAGAAGCTGTAACGGCGACGCTTGGTTCGCTTACAGTCGAGCTTCCTGCGGGTTCAGTAACTGAAGCCGTTACGCTTACAGTAGCCGCTCTTGCTCCCGAGGCGGTTCCACCAGTCACAGGCGGCTTTGCATTTCAAGGGTTCGTGATTGAGATCACGACAGGAACTGTGGTCACCTTCTCTGAGTTCATCACACTCACATTCACTTGTGACCCATGCACGCAAGGGTTGCAAGTAATGTGGTGGTCGGAAAGTGACCTTGTCTGGGTTCCCCTCCAAACAGTAGTCGACGTTGATCGAGGAATTGTGTTTGCCATGGTGAACCATTTCACCAAGTTCGCGCTCCTAAAGCGCGAGGAAGGAGGCATCAAGCTCTATTTGCCGCTTCTGCAGCGGTAATAGAGTTTGAGTGGCACAGGGCGCGTTTATTCAGCGCCCTGTGCCACTCTTTCAAAAAGAAACTCCATATATTACTCCATTTAAAAGTAAATCCATCTTTATTGGGCAATATTTGTTTCGAATCAGTAAGATTCATAGAGCTGGAGAAGCTTTCAACAATATGTAGTTAATTATGTGAGCGAATCGCTTATGTGATCGGATTTGGATACTCCAGATGAATCTGCGCAATCTCGGCCATCACTTCACTATTTAACGTAAGATCGACACTTTCAATATCCGCTTTGAGCTGTTCCATGGTGGTAGTCCCAATTATATTGCTGGTGACAAACTCACGATCATTCACAAAAGAAAGCGCCATTTGAGCGGGATCAAGATCGTATTTTTTTGCAAGATCAATATATTTTTGGATTGCAGGTTGGGCATGTGGTGGATTGTACCGCTCAGAGTTCCTGCCACCACTATATCCAAAACGAGATTTCTTAGGCATCGCGCCATTCATATATTTACCGGTCAACACGCCGTGTGCAAGGGGAGAGTATACGAGTAAACTCACTTTTTCACGAATACTGATCTCTGCCAAGGCATTCTCATATTCGCGCATCAGTAAGCTATAGGGATTTTGAATACTTTGAATTCGTGGCAGATCTTTTTCACGATGCAGTCGAAGATATTCCATCACACCCCACGCTGTCTCATTTGAAAGACCAACGTATTTGATCTTTCCTTCTTTTATGAGCTCTTTCATTGTGGTAAGTATTTCCTCAATACTTGGCGCATTTTCATCATGTTCTTTATCATAGGTAAAATCACGAATGCCAAAATAATTGGTTTTTCGTGATGGCCAATGGATTTGATAGAGATCAATCGTATCAATTTGCAGACGTTTCAAAGACTCGTCAACTGCCTTTCGAATGCTTGCAGCATCTAGTCGCGTTGGTTTATTGTCACCGCGAACATAGGTAAATTCAGATGGGCCAATGATTTTTGAGGCGATTATAAGATCATCTCTATTTTTATTTTTCTTTAACCAATTACCAATATATGTTTCAGTCCGTCCATGTGACTCTTTGTGCGGAGGAATCGGATAAAACTCGGCAGTGTCAATGAAGTTTATCCCTTGGGAAACTGCATAATCCATTTGGGCATGTCCTTCGGCCTCAGTATTCTGCTCGCCAAAATTCATCGTGCCCATGCAGATTACAGACACATCAATGTCGGTTGTTCCCAGTTTTCGGTATTTCATAGGGTTTAATTATAGGGGGTGGGGGAGGGATGGTCAAACTTTTAATTAAGATTAATATTGATCTTGTAAATAAGTGATCACTATATCTCTGTCAAAGCCCAATTGCACTATTTGTCGTAAGTACGAGCTACACGTATGAGGATGATATTGTTTCTTATTATAAATAACAATAATAAAAGGTCTTGAACCCTTTGGTACAGTATGACCTTTTGGAGTTGAGAATTTGACATGACTCGTTCCATGTTGCTTTTCTGGAACAAAGCCAAGCTTATCTAAACATTTACAAAGTTCATAATGCCCGAAAAGAATTTTCATTGAATATATGAAGGATTAAAGTTTGGTGTAGAAAAAATAATGAATGGTTTCGCTTTATTATATTCTTCATCTTCTTTTGAACGATAGTGAAATTGTTTCTGCAAATGCTTAGGCACATCGTAATATGTATAGATTAAATCATTAATCATATGGTTCAATTCCTGCTCAGAATCAACCTCAGTGAATACACCCAACTTTACTAAAGAAACAAAAAACTTGCCTTTTGAAAGCTTTTTAATTTCTACATCGATAGTTTTTGGTAATTTGATTTTTATCATATGTAAAGTGTATTATAGCAAAATGAGTGATTCAACTAAAGTGTAGAAAAATATTTCTAACAATCAAACCGCAGGATTTGATTTGTTTTCAATTTAATCAAAAGAATTCCTCGAAGCTCTGCTTCGGAGTTGATCCTGTGTCATTCTCGCGAAAGCGGGAATCCAGTCTGAATCCCCAATCGGGTCGGGGATGACAAATAAGATAACTCGTTGCTCTGCTGCCAGGTAGTTCATTAAGATTTTGGAAAGTTAGTAGATAATGTTTCTTAATGTACTAAACTAACACCATAAAAAATTTTGTTAAAAATCTACTTTTAGAACTTTTATATCTTTCTCTATAAGATTAGTATCAGGTTGACCATAGATTTTATTCAACTCTTTTCGAATTGCCAATACCAACTTAGCATAGATCTTATCACTATTATCGTTTGTTGCTCTATCCCTTGAATGACTTGCGATAAACTTATAGCAAAGTTTTATTACCTCATCAGAAGCGTATACAGGTACACTCGTATAAACTTCCCAAAGAAATTGCTTCTTTCGCTTTGTTTTATCTTTAATTTCATAATCTTCCCAACCTACAAAAAATCCCATTAAATTTGTCAAAAGGCTTTTATATTGATTTTCTTTTGACTCACGAATTCTAATTTTTATTTCGGAAGATTCTTGAAGTCCATGGTCGATATAGGCCTTAATAACTAGACCAATTATTCCAACAGGGACAATTTTTGATATTAGATCTAATACAGCTTCCATAACACATGATAACACGCCAACTTTGAAGGATTATCTGATTCTCACGTGAGTTCTCTGTCCCAAAAGTGGAACTCTTTTTTTGATAATCTTTTGGCTGTTCACCAAAAACTTAAAGAACAAGGCTTTCACTATTATAACGGAAAAGTTAAGATCTTAGATCAAGAGGAGGTATCAAAATGATCTATTTTGTTTTCTTATTTCTATTCCATCTAAGAATTTCGATAATGAAGCCAACTATCACTATTAGAAGTAAAACAATTGCGATTTTACCAATAAGAGGATATGGAGTGTCTGAAATAAAACCTTCTGAAATTAAGAATAAAATGAAAAAGCTAAATATAAATAAAAACATCAATACTAATGAAATAAATGGATATTTTTGTTTATTTTCCATAGATGATAAAAATAAAGAAAAAGTTCTAGAGTGTAGAGTGTACAGATGGCATAAAATTTTTTCTTGTTACAACGCTATTTTTGAACTGGTGACTGCATTGCATTTTCTTTCGAATAAGTAAAAAAAATTGTAGTTTCCCCTGCGTTCCAGTATCGTGTATAAGAATATCATGTTAATATTTAGTATTGTATTATGAAAAATCTTCCAGCCAAAATCTCTATACTTGACAGATATACACATGGTTACTTTAAAGCAAAAAACTATTTCAACAAAAAACTTAAAAAAGAAGTTTTCATAACCATATTTGATACTAAGAATAAAATATCATCATACGGATATATTTTTTTGTGTGAAAGAAATGTATTGATTTTTGTGCAAAAATTAGAAGATAAATCAAACGTATTGCTAGAACTAGAAAAAAGCGACTCAATAGAAAGCGTTGTAGAAAGTGAATATTTTTTGACAAAAATATTTAACTTAACTCCATCAGCAGAAAAAAATCTAGATGTCGTTTCAACTCATTCTATTAAGTATTTACTTTTAAATCAACGTTATTTAATTCTTTGTGATATTCAAGCAAGCTTAAGTTATGGAGAAATTAAAATAAACTATAAAACTATTATTTTAAATGAAAGAGACTATTGTGAAAAAGTAGATAACGCATCCTTTGTTTTAAAGGAAATTATCGAAGAAAAAAATGCTTCCTGGGATAAAAATTTGCCTGGAATGAATTATAATGTAGCAATTTTTAATATTTACCTTGTTACAATTGGGTTTTTTATTATGGCTTTGTTCCTTACTCTTTCACCTCTCTTTTTGGGCGTTTTCATAGGGGGGATTTGTTGGATTACAGTTTTTATTATTATATGGCGTTCTCGATAGCATAATTTGATATATGATCCAATCCTGTTACTTGTTTCATCGTGTAAACGTCTCTCTGTAGATGATACCTTCTGGAGTAAATACTGCCATCCATGTGTTAGCATCAATTGAGTAATAGTGAGGATCTGATTGAGTCTTCCATATGTCATCAGTAAGACGCAATCTTGTTTTCCAATCCTTAGCAGAAGCAGGAGCTGTGATTTCTGAATGACTTTTGGTCCACTTTGGCACGTCAGAAGGCAATACGCGAAGAGCTATCTCCAATGACATATCAGAAGGACCAAGAGCAAACATAGAGCCACTATGAAGGTTAAAAATATACTCCACCCCTAAAACGTCTGATTCAAACTCAATGTAATGTTTGATACGATTTATCTTCTCTTCTTGCGAGTTTAATTCGCTGCTGATAATCGTGACTGAATTGTCACGATTAAAAGAGTATGAGAAATACACAACTAGTAGACTTACAAGCACAACTGCAATTATTATTTTCAGCAAATTTCTATTGTTCATAAATAACTTACTTACAATGGTAACAAATTTATTCTACTACCTATTAGTAGTAGAGCAAACAAGTACCTAAATGAACAGATGCAGATTTTCAAAAATTGTTTGGTGAGTCCGGCGAGAATCGAACTCGCAACCAACCCCGACTGAAGTCGGGACTGCTCTACCGTTTGACTTTGTGAATCCGGTGGGACTTGAACCCACAACCAACTCCTTAAGAGGGAGCTGCTCTACCAATTGAGCTACGGATCCATCTGCGTGATATGTGCCCCTAGGAGGAATCGAACCTCCATCACTGGTTCCGAAGACCAGTACTCTATCCTTTAAGCTATAGGGGCATCTACGCGTGATCATATATTATACTATACCTATGACTTTGAATGAAGTTTTATATGTTCTTCTTATCTTTATTGAGCTTACCTTTCTGATTGCTGCATCAGTATATATGATCCTCCTCAACTATTCTTGGCTCAAAGGCGCACCCTATGTCGCAACAAAAAAAAAGTCTCTGAAGGAAATAATTAATAATGCAAAAATTACCGATGGAAATCATATTATCGAGCTTGGATCAGGCGATGGAAGATTCTTGAGAACGGTTGCAAAACAATACCAAATAACTGGGTTAGGAGTTGACGTGAATCCGTTGCCCATTTTTAAAGCCCGCATCATTGCTCGACTTCAGAATCTGACAACCGTCGAATTTAAGATTCAAGACATTAGAGATACGGATCTTTCTGAAGCAGATGTTATATATATGTACCTAATCCCCAAGTTTATTCAGAAAATAAAGAATCAACTATTACATAAGACGAAAAAAGGAGCGATAATTGTCTCTCATGGATTTAAGATCGACTATTTGGAACAATATTTGGTCAATACGATCACGGATGAGACATTCAAGACATACTTTTATAAAAGGAGCTGAGCATCATTGACAAGTTTGATCTTGCAACATATAGTAATAGATACCATGAAAAAAATAATCATCCTCATTTTAATTTTTGGTTTATCTGCCAGTATAAATATTGCTCTTGCGACACATTTATATTCAAAAACGTCACGAAATCAGACAATAACGGTTATTTTGCAAGAATTTGAGTCCCTATCGGGTGATGAATACGCAAATGAAGATGTTAGTTTTTTTATGGATAGTAATCTGAAAGATACGCGAATCGCCATACTAAAAGTTTTTTTTCGGAAACATAACTCACCGCTTTACGATCATGCTGATTTTATTGTAAAGGTATCTGATGAATACGAGCTTGATTATCGTCTGATTCCGGCAATTGCGATGCAAGAATCTACCGCATGTAAAGTAATCCCACACAATTCGCACAACTGTTGGGGATGGGGGATATATGGCAATAAAATCACTCGATTTGGATCATATCCAGAGGCAATTGAAACGGTGGCAAGAGGGTTAAAAACAAACTATATTGATAAAGGATTGACTACTCCTGAGGCGATTATGGCAAAATACACTCCAAGTTCAAATGGAAGTTGGGCACGAGGTGTAAGCAATGTTTTAGGAGTGCTGGAGTAGTATGGAGCATATAGTATGAAGTATGTTGTATATAGTATTGGCTTAAAAATAATTCTAAAAGATTATCCCTATACTACATACTAAATACAATATACTAAATACTTATAATCACTGTACATTTCTCGTCACTTGATGTTCTTGAGAAAGAGAGTACTGAGTACCAGCTTTTTTAGACCTTGTGGCAAAAGCCGAACCACGTTTTGCCTTTTTACTGACCAAGGCTTGCATCCACGTATTTGATTCTCCAATTTTAAGTCGAAGTGACTGAAGAACTTTAAGGACTATTTCAAGAAAGCGAACATGATAAATTCCCAGAGATTCAGGCATTGAGTCAATCGTCAGTTTTTCAATATCCTTTACTTCCTGCATAAGTGATGCATCTGCTTGTTTTATCCCTTGAACTTCCCGTCGAATTGCTTCAATAAGCTGTTTAATTTCATCTATTTGATGACCTTCTTCTTGCTCCCTGAAGCTGAAAAGAGTGCCCCGTTCCAAATTCATTGCAGACTTTTTTTGTTCATTTACTTCTTGCTGATACCCTGGAAATTGCTCAGCAATAGATTCAGAGTTCATGAGCTGGTCAAAGAGACCGGTTCCGATCTCTTTTATACTGTCAGAAGTTTGTTTTGCAGTATCTTTTGCAAAAGAGGAAAAGGCGCCTCCGAGTGAGGAACTTTTCTCAACCTCTACACTATCATGTGTTGAGCGTTGCGCATTACTTTGGCGCTTCGCACTTTGATAAGTCATACGGAAATTATACTACAGGCTATTGATGTAATCAAGCGTCTTTTGCTTTCGCATAAGTGACGCATAATAGTACATATTCTGTTGTGCTGCTTCCTTATCTTTTGGATCCTTGAGATTATCAATGAGCTTGTCAATATCCTCTTTTGATACCTGAATCTCAGCATCATCTGCAATTTTTTGAAGAACGAACTCCATTTTGTACGCATCATTAATTTCTTTTTGCATCTGATTTTTAAGTTTCTCCTGAGTAGTATTTCGTGAGGAAAGGTACGATTCCATAGTCAACCCAACTTTTTGGACATCGTCTACTAGTTTAGAAAGCTTTTTATTTACTTCTTCCTCGATAATTATGTCTGAGATTTCTACCTTTGCAGTATCAAGCACAGCGCTCAGTTTTGCTTGAAATAGAGCGCTTTCTTGCTTTTCCTTTTCTTCTTTTGAGGGTTCTTTATCTTTCCCAGGAACCCAAATATCATCTTTTTTAACCTCGTCTGTAGCCTTTTTAATTGCTTCCTTATATTCGCCAAGCACGATCTCAGGTGTTTCTGCCGTAGTCATAATAAGCTCCCAATCTTCATTTTCTTTCGCTTTCTTAAGCTCAACCTTTGGTGAGATTATTGGTTTTATATCCTCTTTTTTTAGTATTTCTGAATATACTCTTGACACAAACGCGCGAAGGAGATGATCATAGACAGTATCTTTTTGAATTTTCTTTTCTGCTATATTCTTTGGTACTTTCCCTTTGCGAAATCCCTCAGCTTTGAGATCTTTTCGAAGAACCTCAAAAGAGCTATCATATTCTTTTGCGATATCTGCCCAGGGAATGGTAATAGAAAGTTCAATGGTCTTTTTTGGAAGTTGTGCTTTTTTATAAGAGTACATAGAAAATAGATAGATTAATTGTTATTTGCTCACTATTATATATCGGAGGCTATCAAAAGTAAAATGACTGAGTGATGATACGTAGGTAAATTTATCGCGAAGCTAATGCGAGTTCATGAAAGTATACTTTTTTTTCTGCCTCAACTCGTTCAAATTCATTATGAAAAAATCGAACACGTTGTGCCCAAGTAGGACTTGCCGCATAAATAGGACCTATTGTTTCAATAGTATGAGCCCCACGTGCGATATAATTCTCACTCAAACCTTGAGCAACGACCATAAATCCATCTTCCCAGGTATCAAACATGATATATCCACCACCCCATCCAAAAGGATTATGTGATTCGGGATAGGTATATTTACCAAAAGAAGACTCTAGCCCTGCAATGGACGGGAGAAGATAACAATCTACGTCATGCGCCATACAGGCATTCATAAAGCCATCCACCTCAGAAGCTAGGGGAGCATGGTACTTATTCAAAACTTCACTTATCACCATACGTTGAATACTTCGATCGACATACTCATTGATTGATTCTTCGTACGCCTGAGGAGATAGTGCGGCTGAGGCTCCGGCCTCTTTACTCGCGTGCACGGATGAAGGAAGTATAAATAGTACTATAAGAAATATAGTAACCATGATTTTTTCCATAAAAAAAATCCTAAAGCTTTTCGGTTGGTGAAAAACCTTAGGATCTAGAAGAATTATAGCATAGATTATAGGTTTGTCAAGTGCAGCAATATAGTATCTTATATTTAAGTAACAAATTATCAGTTTATATGATAGTTGGTATTACAACAATCTCCGTCAAAAGTTAGCATATTACCCTCGATAGTGCTGAGTAGAAAGGAGTAAATGATGTTGAAGGGTGTATTTAGAATAGGACTACAATCTTATTTCTCCTATGAATGTGTTTAGTATATTGTACTGTCATTTGGTATATTATATCTATGCCGATATATAAAGAAATAAATAGAAACTTTTTTAAAAAATGGACCAATGCAATGGCGTATGTACTTGGATTTCTGTATGCGGACGGAAATATTATTTATACTAAAAGACGCACTTGGTTTTGGTCTCTACAAATTACTGATAAGGATATTCTTGAAGATATAAAAAAAGCACTCAATTCATCTCACGTTATTTCAAAAAAGAAAAAACACATCAATCAAAAACAATCGTACCGTCTTCAGGTTGGAAGTCGAGAAATGTGTGAAGATTCGATCCAACTCGGCTTAACAGAAAGGAAAAGCAAAACAATTTTATTACCAAAAATCCAAAAAAAATACTTTCCTGATTTTTTGCGTGGTTACTTTGATGGTGACGGGGGAGTGTGGGTCGGTTTTACGAATAAACAAAGAAAACACAAAACGTACGCCATAAGTACAGTACTTACCTCGGGTAGTGAGCAGTTTTTGTTATCTTTAAAGGATTTATTGAAAAATTATGGACTTATGAGTGGTTCTTTAGTTCACAAAGAGCGTGGCTATGATTTGAAATATAGCATTAGAGATTCTTTTATTTTATACAAAATTATGTATAATAGTAACTGCTCCTTATTTTTAAAGAGAAAGAAGGAGAAGTTTGAAAGTTATATGAGAATGCGGTCGTAGCTCAACTGGTTAGAGCGCTTCCCTGTAGATTGCTGCAGCTTTTCGTCGAAATGGCGAATTGAAACTCTTTGGGATATCGGTGAAGGCTAAATCCTGCCACGGCGGGACATGCGAATACCGAGGGAACCCTGACACAATGTCAGGGGCGCCGTAGAGACTAGATACCAAAGCACCTAAATAGCGAAAGCTCATGGTGAAGATATAGTCCACGCCTTTATGAAAATATTGGATAAGTGCACGGAAGAGGTTGGGGGTTCGAGTCCCCTCGATCGCGCA